>Ga0335081_10000096_pt1 | contig 177004 bp, 175 predicted proteins | sample Lox_Sample_35_FD_206713 | JGI IMG/M metagenome (GOLD analysis project Ga0335081, IMG submission 206713) | Soil microbial communities from Loxahatchee National Wildlife Refuge, Florida, United States - Lox_Sample_3.5 | ecosystem: Environmental > Terrestrial > Soil > Wetlands | place: USA... | reverse complement strand
TTCTACACCTGGCTGGTACGCATTGCGGTGAATGTCGCGCTGGGAAAGCTCAGGAAGCGCACTTTGTGGAAAGAATCTTCGCTGGATGAGGCCCGAGAAGGCGAGGATGGTAGCTTTATCCCGTTGGAAATCGAGAGCTGGGGCGAAGATCCGGAAAAGGCCTGTCTGAACAGCGAACTACAGCAGATTCTGGCGGATGTGATCCAGACGCTGGACCCCAAGTCGCGGACCATCTTCACTCTGCGAGACGTTGAGAAGTTTTCGATCGAGGAGACTGCGACGATGCTTGGGGTGAGCATTCCCGTTGTAAAGACGCGGCTTCTACGCTCTCGCCTGAAGTTGCGCGAGGAATTGACTAAGTATTTCGGAAAGGATGCCCGCAATGCGATGCCGACAAGTCGTCGATAAGATTTCGGAGTATCTCGACGGCGGACTTGACCCCGAACTGGTGCGGGAACTGGAACGCCACCTGGAACATTGTGAGGACTGCCGCGTCGTAGTGGATACCACGCGCAAGACGGTTGAGGTTTTCTGCGATACCGAACCCGCGCCTCTACCAAACGACGTGCACGAAAGACTGAACCAGATGTTTACACAAAAGTTCCGCAAAGAGGATCCCAGCTAAGCCATCGCCAACACTCACGCGCTATTCAAAGTCGGGCGTGAGACCAAGGCCCGCTGAAAACCGGTTAGCGCAGGCATAGAGCGACGTGATAAGGACCGCGTCAAAAATGGCAGCATCGTTCCAGCCCACCTTCCGAAGATTCTCGATGTCCGTCCTTTGCATGTCGGCAGGATGGTTGGTGAGTTTATCGCAAAATTTCAGCAGCTCCACGACTTTTGGCTCGAGTGTTGCCGACTTGTAATCGATGGATAGCCTGCGCGCCAGAGACCTGTCCATACCCATGCGGCCCAGGATCTCCAGATGAGCGGGAAGGCAATAGCTGGACATGTTGATACCGCTGACGACAGTTGCAATCTGTTCCTTGATCACCTTCGGCAGGCCGCGCTCGTCAAACATGGCGTTCGTGTAGAGATTCACCTGGTCTTCAAGAAGTTGACGGTCGCGAGCCAAAGCCTGGAAATAATTCGGCAGAAAACCCCAGCGACGAGAGACGTATTCGTAGATCTTCTTGACCTCGTCGCTAGCTTGTTCTTCAGGCAAAACGGGCAAGAAAGGCATCAGAACACCACCAAAGGCTAGGTGAAAATCTCCGCACGTTGAGAAAACACAAGCTTCAGAATCGCAAGCGCAATATCACTTGGGCGTACATTGATGATAGACGACCTGCGCCGTACTCTGCAATTCATGGCGATCATGCGGTCGCTTATGGGACGGGCTACGAGCAGATTCGCCTGACACTATCGACTCCTGACTCTTCGCACGTCGGTCTCCATATACTGCTCAAGGTGCTCTTGAGCTGTTTGCAGAGCTCTGGGGTCGCGTTCGAGGCGACTAACTACCAAAGCGCCTTCGAGAGAAGTAATGATCAACGTCGCCAACGTTGCCGGATCGACACCAAGCCTGATTTCCTTGCTCTTTTTCCCTGCGGTAATGATTGAGACAAGGTGCGCACGCCACACTCCGAGGGCTTTGAGAGCGCTTTCGCGAAGAATGGGGTTGCCGTCGTCGGCATCGATTGCAGTGTTCAGCAAGGGACAACCACCGGGCACCGATGATCGACGGCTAACAAAATTCGCGACGAGGTGCTTCAGTTTTTCGACGCTGTTCGCGATCGAGTCTAGATCGCGCATGCGCGCGTCCCAGGCCGCTTTCCACGCATAGTCGAACGCCTCGGCCGCCAGCTCTTCTTTGCTCGAAAAGTGGCGATAGATACCGCCTTTTTCGAGCCCCGTGGCTTTCATCAACTCCGAAAGTGAGCTCCCGTCAAAGCCGTGTTGGTTGAACATGGCGGCCGCTTGGGCCACAATGCGCTGCCGCGTTTCTTCACCCTTCGACATTTTTCGCGCTCCTCTGGAACTGAGGGACCATCCTGTCTCTTTCATTGGAACATGGAAATCAACGCACTTTGACCTCGGGCTCTACCGACATGCCAGGCCGTAACAGGTGTTGCGGATCCTGATCAGGATTAAAGCGAATCCTGACTGGCAGTCTCTGCACAACTTTGACAAAGTTGCCACTTGCATTTTCTGGTGGCAGCAGGCTGAACAACGTGCCCGCGGCTCCGGGAAGGTTCTCCACCGTTCCTTTGTAATCTCGACCGAACGTATCCACGTGGATGCTCACCGGTTCTCCCGCACGCATGTACTTGAGCTGCGTTTCTTTGAAATCCGCCGTCACCCAGATGTCCTCAAGCGGAACAATGGCGAGAAGGCTTTGGCCGGGCTGAATCCTTTGCCCAAGTTCGACGGTCTTGCGGCCAATAACTCCGCTAACCGGAGCATAGATTTTCGTATAGCCGAGATTGAGCTCGGCCGTGCGAACGTCCGCCTTGGCCTGGCTCACCTGGCCGGCGCTCGACTCAGATTTTGCCTGGGCATCGCTCACTTGTTGTGGAGCAGTGCGGGCAGCTTGGACTTGCGCCTCTCGCTGAGCAATCAGGCTGCGCAGCTGGCCGATCTTGTGTTGCTCGGAAGTAACTATGGCGCGATCGACTTCAAGCGCCTGCGCATCTGCGAGTGCCTCTGCTTCGTGTGCGTCATACTCCAGCTGGGAGACTACTCCGCTCTCAACCAGCGCTTTGTACCGGATGCGGTCCCGCTCGGCGCGATCAGAAACGGCCTGATCCTGTTTCACTTTGTGTTGTGCCGCGGCTAGATTGGCCTCTTCGGAATCAACTGCGGCAATTGCCTCATCGCGCGCCGCCTCAGCCAGACGGAGTTGGCTGAAGGCGCTCGCGTTGGTGATCGGCACGTTGACCCCAGCGGAGCGAGCCTCTCCTTCCTTTGTGGTAAGGTCTGACGTGGCATGCTCAAAGGCTGTTTGGTAGTCATTGGGGTCGAGCTCAACTAGAAGGGTTCCTGACTGAACGTACTGATTGTTTTCAACTTGTGGATTGAGATATCGCACGGTGCCGCTGATCCGGCTGGAAACAACATTGATGTGGCCGTCGATTTGAGCATCATCCGTCGTTTCGAAATGCCGTGCATGAAGCCACCAGGAGCCGCCGGCAACCGCGGCCAGGGCGGCGGCAAGAAGAACGAGGAACCGGCGAGGTACGGGCTTTCGCTTCGGTTCCGCGGGGCGAGATTTCAGCACCCGAGTCTTGAATATTTGAGCGGCCTCGCCCTCCAGGGTTGAGGAGGTCTGCGGGTCATCCTGAATAGAATCGATTACATCTGCCATAAATATCCCTCCGTTGACAATTTAGTGCGCCGCTGCATCCCCACCCTGGTTGAACTTATGAATGAAAATGGCGAGTACCGGCCCTACAAAAGCAACCAGGCCGAGCAACCAGAAGCAGTCGAGGAATGCAAGGATGCTGGCTTGCTGCTGCACCAGGGCTTGAATCTGTGCCACGGCCCTCGCGGCTGCATCCGCCGTAGAATAGCCGTGATCGACGAAGCGGTTCGCAATGCCTGCTGCACTTTCCGAGAAGCTCGCGTGGAAGTTCGTGATGTGGGTGACTAGTACCGATTGGTGGTACTGAGCGCGGCGCGCCAGCACGGTCGTCACAAATGCGATGCCGAAACTTCCACCTTGATTCCGGAAGAGATTCGTGAGACTCGACGCCTTATTGTTTTTGTTCTTCGGCAAATACGAGTAGGCAAGTTGGCTGGTCGGGACAAACAGGAAAGCAATCCCAAAGCCCTGAACGATGCGCGCCGACGCCTCTCTCCCGTAGTTGGTCGCTAAATTGAAGCTGGCGAAGTACCACATCGCGCAGACCAGCACGCTGAAACCGAAGCCGATCATCCAGGACACAGGAATCTTCTTGACCAATTGGACGACGAGGGGCGCCATCACTACGATCACCATCGCGCCCGGACCCAGGACCAAGCCAGCATCCGTTGCGGTGTAGCCGTAGAGAGACTGCAGCATTTGCGGAATCAGCACGGTCGAACCGAACAAGACAAATCCGAAAAGGAAGTAGAAAACGTTGGAAAGTGCGAAGTTGCGCTCTTTCAGCAGGGCTAACTCAACGACGGGATCCTGCTGTCGCAATTCCCAGATCACTGCGACAACCAGGGCAACGATGGCGATCACGAAAAACGCCACAATGAAGTCGCTCTCAAACCAGTCGAGCCTCTCACCGCGATCGAGCACAACTTCAAGGCAGGAGAAACCGATAGCAATCAACAGGATTCCAAGGTAGTCAACCTTCATCCGTCCTGACTGGCGTGCAGCCTCTACTTCCCGCTTGAACTCCGGGGGATCGGACAACAAGCGGCTCGTCAGAACCAGCGAAATGATCCCGATCGGAACATTGATAAAGAAGACCCAGCGCCAGGAAAAGCTGTCGGTGATCCAGCCTCCCAGGGGTGGTCCTACAGCAGGGGCCGTCACAATCGCCATGCTATAAAGCGCAAAAGCCGCGGCGCGCTTCGAGGCCGGAAAAGTGTCTACCAGGATCGCTTGCTCAACTGGGGCCAAGCCTCCACCGGCAATGCCTTGAAGGACACGGAAAAAGATCAGTGAGCCTAAACTTGGCGCCAGCCCACACATCAACGAACTCAAGCTGAACAGTGCAACACAAGCCATGTAGTAGTTCTTGCGGCCGAATAGACGGCTGAGCCACGCGCTCAGGGGCAAAACTACTGCATTCGCAACGAGATAGCTGGTCAGCACCCACGTGGCTTCGTCGTAGCTCGTAGCGAGACCACCTGCAATGTGCGGGAGGGAAACATTCGCAATGGCTGTGTCGAGCAACTCCATGAACGTTGCGAGCGTCACTGTGATCGCAATCAGCCATGGATTCACGGCTTTTGTCTGGTCAATCACCGCCGGCAGTGCTACGGTCGCCGCCGCCATATGTCCTCCGTTGCAATACTCAGATGGTAAAAGAGACCGATCGGTCGCAAAATTATCTTGCTGCTCTTTCAGGGCAACCGTAAGTTCTGGCTGTGCTGGACTTCAGACGGGAACTTCTTGGGAGAGGATCAAGATCGAGAGGTGCCCTTGTGATTCACTCCGCAAGTCGTTCCAGGAGGGGATTCAAAATCCGTCATAGCGTGAATATCCGCGTTTTGCCGAATAGTCTGCTGGCTCGTCCTTTGTATCGGTAATCCGTGTGATCGTTTTGATGTTCTTCAGGCCGAGTTTCACAGGTACAACCAGTCGCAGCGGAGCTCCGTGCTCCACGTGAGAGGTTTCCGTTCAGGTGAGTCGCGAGCAACGTTTGTGGATGACGGGCCGTCGCAAGATCGAGGGACACAAAGTACGGGTTGGGATTCCACCAGCGACCTAGTCGCGCCTGGGACTGGCGGGATCGGCGGGTCGCTGGCAGACAGCACGACTGAGCTTAGGCGAACATCGTCGCGCGTGACTGTAGTCACAAACATTGCATGTTTAGCTTTTAATCTCTGTTTAACATTGCGGTCTTAGCATGAGAGAAGGGCGAGCAGAATGTTCGCGATTCTTCCACTTGCGCTGCTGGGTGTCACCGTTGTTCTGGTCGCCGTTATGCCTTGGCATCGTCCTCACCCCAATCATCTGTTCTTCCTAGAACTGCTCAAAACCCATCTGCAAGACGGACCCGAGTTGAAGGGCGAACCTGCTGAAGCGCGGAACTCTCAGGACAGAACCGCGGCTGCGTGAGGTTTTAGAGCAGACTCATAATTAGTTGGTCTCCAGCTTATCCCGGCTCGCGGTGCGCTCTGGGGTGCGTGGAGCTCGCCTTCCGTATACAATCACGCTACGAGCTGGGGTTCAAAGAAATATTCGTCCATACCTTTTCATGCCGATCATCTAGTTTTCTGAGCTGATGTTTGTCTTCCGTGCGCCGAAGATCCATGAAACGTCAGTTCCATGTCGCTGGAATTTGCGAAGCACTGTCGGTTTGCGCCGTATGTTTCGTACTCAGCGCCTGCCACTCGCAACCAGTTGCATCTGCTCCGACCCTCGTTTTCATCCGGGTGCCTGCCGCCGGTTCCGGGGCGCCCGATCTAAGTACGATTGAGGGACGGGTCACAGGGGCTCGGCCCGAACAAAGGATCGTGCTGTACGCAAGAAGGTACGGACGGTGGGGAAGGCAGCCATACTCAGGACAGCCGTTCACGGCGATTGGAAATGATGGGCGCTGGACAAGCTCGACCCAAGTTGCGTCAGAGTATGCTGCACTGCTGGTTGAACCCGGTTACAGCCCGCCCGAACTGACCGAGTCTCTCCCCGTGGTCGGTTCGGGAGTAGCGGCATTGGCAATCGTAAATGACCGAGGCGCTCCAGCTGCATTTCGTCCGTCAAAAACGCTGAATTTCAGCGGCTACGAGTGGGCTATCAGCAGCGGTCCCATTTATCGCGCCGGATCGATAAACTCCTTTGACCCGGCGAATGCTTGGACCGACGCAAGCGGGGCACTGCATCTTCGTATCTCGGGGAGCCAAGGGAAATGGAGTACAGCGGAGGTGAAGCTCACGCGCAGCCTCGGGTACGGAACGTACCGTTTCAGGCTGCGCGACATTTCTCGTGTAGAACCTTCCGCCGTGTTGAGCTTTGTCAGCTGGGATGGCGTAGGAACTGAGCAGAACCGCAGTGAGTTGGATATTGAGCTCAGCCGTTGGGGCGATTTCAATCACGAGAATGCAGGTTACGTGGTTCAGCCTTATTACGTGCCAGCCAACGTTGCACGATTTCGAATACCTGCTGGCGTTTTTACTCATTCGTTCCACTGGGAACCTGGGCAGGTGACGTTTGCAACTGCGGCAGGATCGGGCGGTCCCGGAGTTCCTTTGATCAAGCAGCATGTATTCACTTCAGGAGTTCCGGCTGCGGGAAACGAGACGGTACGCATATCGCTATACGTGTTCGGTAGAGGACAAGTGCCGTTGAAGAGCCAAAACGAAGTCGTGATCGAGAAGTTCGAGTATCTCCCGTGATCGGCCTACGGCGACATTTCTGGATCATCGAGGGCATTGCATTACTGTGTCTCGTCAACCTTGCGTACAGTCTCGACCCCAATCGCCCGCTGTCGCAGTACGTTCGAGAGTACTGGACAGAAAGCAAATTCCCAGGCGGTGCAGTCAACGCAGTGACGCAGACTAACGACGGCTACCTTTGGGTTGGTACGGACAAAGGGCTGTTTCGATTTGATGGATTCAACTTCGTCCAGATCTCCTTTTCACCCCTGGCTGCCGCCTCGAACGCCTCCGTCTTGGGTTTGACGACGGACGCGAATGGGAACCTTTGGGTTCGCGTGCAAGGAACGGATGCGCTTTACCAAAAGGACGGCAAATTTCAAGCGATTGCATATGGTGCCGAACCAATGAATTCCCATGTAACTGCCATCTCGAAAGACCGGACTGGTGCGGTCTTGGTTTCGGATGTCGTCATGGGCACATTCCGGTTTGAAGGAGCAAATCCAGAGAGGGTTGCGACACCCCAGATGCTGCCCGGCTCTTCGCCTGTGATCTCAATCGCGGAAACGTCGGACGACAAAATATGGCTGGGCACGCTGGGTGCGGGCCTTTTTCTTCTAACGCATAACGACGTCGCTGCGGTGAATACCACATTCCCGGAACGAAAGATCAATTGCCTCTTGCCCATTAGCAAAGATGATCTGTTGGTCGGAACCGACAATGGCTTGTATCAATGGAACGGCAGAGACTTTCGTCGCGTAGCGTTGCCTCCTTCTCCCCCAAATGTACAAATCCTTACACTGCTGCGGGATCGTGATTCGAATGTTTGGGCTGGAACGGATCGCGGCCTTTTGCACATGAATGCAAAAGGCACGTCGTTCTCCGAAGAAAAGGAGATACGCGGGAATGGTGCGATCAATGCTCTATTTGAGGATCATGAAGGAAATGTTTGGGTCGGAGGAGCGCGTGGGCTTGAGCGCATCCGAGACACGGTTTTCATGACCCCTTCATCGGCTAGGGGTTCCCGCATCGAGAGCGTCGGCCCCATTTACGTCGATGCAGAGGGCCGTACCTGGTTTGCGCCAAGCCAAGGCGGGCTCTATGCCCTTAATGATGCGCGCATTCAACCGACCACCGCAGTCCCCGGCAATGATGTGGTCTATTCGATCACAGGCCGAGGAAGCGAAATCTGGCTAGGGCGTCAGCGTGGTGGGCTTACACACCTGCAATGGCGGAACGGAACAATAATCGGTCAGACCTTTACCGAGAAGGATGGGCTAGCTCAAAACAGTGTCTACACAGTCCTCGAAAGTCGAGATGAATCAGTATGGGCCGGTACGCTAAGCGCCGGGGTCAGCCGATTCCATGACGGACGATTCACCACGTACACCACGGCGAACGGCCTTGCGGGTAACAGCGTTTCCTCTATCCTCCAGTCCCGCGATGGAGTGATGTGGTTCGCGACGTCAAATGGACTGAGTTCCTTCTCTAATGATCAGTGGAAGACCTATGGCACACAGGAAGGTCTGCCTTCGCAGAACGTGAATTGCCTTTTCGAGGATTCGGAAGGAGTACTGTGGAGCGGTACGTCCGTCGGTATGGCAGTTGTGGTTTCCGGAAGAGTTCGGGTTGCTGTTCAGCACCAAACTGATGTTCTTATCTCTATCGCTCCTCGCAGTCGGATGCTTCTTGCGAGTCAGTTCAGAAGTGTTAGCGTATCAAGGTATCGTTCGGTCTGCCTGGTCATGGCTTCCGACGTCCGCGATTTGCGAGATGGCTGCTGTCACCATCTTCGCATTCAATCTCCTCAGCACATTTGCACGCCCGGCTCCCGCTGTCGCAGCGCAACCTCTCGGCGAAGCAGGGTAGCTACGCTTCGACAGAGCGGGTCGTTTCAGATGTTAGGGAGCAAATCAAAGTACTCGTCATCCTCGTTCTTGCCGCCCTCTCCTGCACCCAACTGTTTCTCTGACCGGATAAACTCGATGCGCTCGATCCACTTGACCATCTTGTAGCCAAGTTGATTCTCGACGCGCAGCCGCAGTGGGGCGCCATACACGTCTTGAAGCTGCTGACCGTTCATGCGCGTTGCGAGCAGACATTCCGCCTTCAGTACATTCTCCAGTCTCTGCGTGTCGTAGTATGGGCCACCGTAAAGCGCTTCACCGAAGGAGAAGAAAGCCACCACCTTGGCTTCTGGTTTCGGGCGAACGAGGTCAATCAGCACCTGCATCGGAATGCCGCCCCACTTCGCAATGCCACTCCAGCCCTGAATGCAGTGATGCATGGTGATGTGCTCTACCATGCCCATTTTCTCGATATCTGCAAGCGACAGCACAACTGGATTTTCGACCAGCCCGCCCACCTGCAGCTTGAAATCCAGAAAGGCGCGCTCGGCGAGACATTTCCAGTCCTCTCGCACCGGCATCTTCCCATTAGGCCAGAAGTAAGGCGAGATGTCCTGCTCTGAATAGTTCTGGTGCGGAACGAGCTGGTTCAACGTCAGCAGTTGCATAGGGTACGTCACGGACTTCAGTGCGTGTTGCAGACCACGCGGGTGGTTCCATGAAATGTAGTGCGCCGCGATCCATGAGAGAACAACCACACCAATTCCCACGAATCCCAGATATATGCCCATAGGTCCCAGATCATCCGTCCCCATCACAATGTGGTTCATATTCCTCGCGAATCCTGTCATCACAACTAGCGTGACGTGCACCATGAGAAAGGCAAAGAAACCGAGCATGGTGAGGAAATGGATAGATCGGGCCGACTGCCTGCCGCCAAATATCTTGGCGTACCAGGGAAAGCGGTTCACCACCGCCGGTGACATAGCGATCCCCGTCGCAATGGCCAAGGGCCCGAAGACAAAGACGACAGTGAAATAGGCAATCTGCTGCAGGGCGTTGTAGCCATAGAATCCGTTTGGCTCCGCCGGCATGTGGAAGGTCGCGTAGTGCACCCAGGTATTCCACGCCTGCAATAGAACCGTCGAACACGTAGGGACGATCCGCCGCCACTGCGCCGTGTCGAACAGCATGATGATGAAGAAAGTGCCTGTGAGGATGAATCCATGAACGTCGATGAAGTGCCACACCCGCGCAACACCGATGGTGTGTCTGTAACCTGGGGTACCGACGATCGGCGTGATGTAGCGGGAATCGTCTTTTGCTGTCCAGATGCGGCCGCGCGGAACCTTGAGCGGCGTGAACCGGATCCATTCGCTTCCGGGCGTGCAGTCATCATTGAAATAGAGACGAGGATGATCAAACAGGATCGACAGGCCGCTTCGAATCAGCAACATCACAAAGAAGAAATTGAAAAAATGGCAGTATCGCACCCAGAGTGGGAACCCATGCGGCCCAACGAAGTTATTGGGATAGATCTGAGGGATCAGAGGAACGGTGGGCAGACCAGCTATCGCAACCTCAATCCAGGATGCGAGGATCGCCGCCAGAACCACTGCTCCGATTCCGATGAGAATGGAGGGGCGAATCCAAATACGGAAACGGCGGTCATTGGGGTAGTGCACTACTGCGTGTGCAGGATCGAAGGAAATCATAGCCGAAGCACGAACTTTATTTCTGCTCTCGAACGCATTCGAACCCTGTGCTCACTAGAAGTATATCGTTGCACGATATACAACTGCGATATACAACTGCAGTTTAGCGAAGTGGCCCACTACGCTCGGATGACGAGCTATTCGAAAGTTGACTCCCTGGCGGGTAGCACGCGCCCAAGGTCCGCAGTTAAGTATTACGGAGGCAAAGCCGAACTGTTCCGTACCCACCCCCCGAGCTTCGCTGCGATCTACCACTGCGACGCGTACGAAAAATATCAATTTTGCATACGCTATCGGCCAAAATCCCTGACGCGAAGAATCAGCGACTTGCCGGGATGATGAGCAGGGGCGGCGTTACAGGTTTTGCTAACGCCCCCGGAGGGCCTTATGGACTGTGGCCGTTGACACTTCCAACTGTGCGGCAATTTCGCGGATGGATGCGCCTGAAGCCCGGAGACGGGCGATCCGGTCATGATCCACAGCCAGTGGCGGACGCCCCAACGTCTTCCCCTTGAGCTTCGCGTTTCGCAACCCGGCACGGACACGTTCCTGAATGAGTGAGCGTTCAAACTCTGCCATCGCACCGATGATTTGGAACATGAGCCTGCCGGACGGCGTGGAGAGGTCCAGATTGTCGCGGAGGCTTACAAAGGCCACACCGTATGAATCGAGATCGGCAAGTGCATTGACCAGGTGCTTGAGCGAACGCCCGAAACGGTCAACCTTCCAGCACAGCACCACGTCAAAGCGCCGCAGGTGAACATCTGACATAAGGCGATTGAGTTCCGGGCGTGATTCTTTCGAGCCGGAGATTCCCGAGTCCACGTATTCGCCATAGATTTCCCAGCCACGCCGAGAAGCGTACTCCCGCAACTCAGCTAACTGCATCTCTGGACTCTGTCCCATCAGCGTGCTCACTCTCGCATAGATTCCTACTCGCATACTCGGTAACCTCGGGCCTTGGTAACTTCGCATTCCCAGCGGTTGTTCTGCTCATTCACGACGATTTCCTTGCGTGCGATTCTCAGCGCGAGCCTGTTTCCGAGCGCAACGTGAACCTCTTCGCCGTCAACCTGTTCGACCACGGCTATCCCGAGTCCGAGCACGGCAACGCGGTCACCCTTCTTCAGAGTGCGTTCCGATTGACGGCGAACGTAATGTTCCTTGCGCGCGCTGATTAGGTAGTCCAGACCGGGTGAGTCGTAGCCCGTACCGTTGGCCCACAAACGGATGTGCTCGTGATCGCCCAATATAAAAATGTCGGTGCCGAACGCGGTTAGCGCCTTAAGCCCAGCGTCAATCGCTGAAAGTGAGAACGGGATGGCGGCTGGCAAGAGAAACATAGACTTGGGATAGGCAAACTCAGCCCTCCAGCCGTGCTCGTGCTCCACCACCCGGCCCCACAGGAAAACTTCGCCGCGAACCGCGAACTTTCTGTACCCGCACCGATTCAGGTGCTCCCTGGTCTTCGCGGCGTAGACACCGCACGTGCACCTCAGGCTCGGTAAGTCGGCTGCCTCGTGGGCGGGGGGTTTCGTGAGGCCCGAGATAAAACCTCTCGCACCGGCCCTGCACACGGCCGACTGGGGCTGACACGGAAACCACAGTTCCCCGTTAAGGGACTTCAGGCCAGCGGCGTCCCACTGCCAGATTCGGTAGCCGATGATCGGCGATATGTAGTCGGGAATCCTCACTTCGTTAGGGGCTCCGGAGCAGGTTCGAGTTCCGGCGCGGTCGGTTCCGGCTGTTCTTGGGGTTCGTTTATCGGAAGCTCAAGCGGTTCCACGACGACGGTTCGAATCGGCTCACCGATTTGCATATCTCCCCCCTCGCTTGCATAGCGTCTCTGCTTCGCATGTCCGTAGTTTCGAGCATGAGAGACCTTGCTGTGTTACCGCCGATCAAAAGCCAACTCCGAGCCGCCCTGCTGAGCCTCGCCGCCTACAAGGAGATTCCCACTGAGCAGCTCATCGTAGCGGCTCGCGCCCTGCCGGGTGGGACCAAGGTTCATTGCCCAGATCGCCTCACCGCGATTGTTCTCCTGTTGGGAACGCGCCTTGTGGACTTGAGCTAATGACAGACCCTCGGCAGGAATTGGAATCCGCACTGGCGCCGTTGGCATGGGTCCTGAACTTCATTTGGAACACTTTCCGATTGATGTTCTGGTTCTTCATGTCACCCATTTTGATCATCACTTGGTGCTTCCACCACCCGGTCGAGGCCCGTCTGTATCTCGTCAGCGCGATTCCGCTCCTGTGGGGCGGAAACTGGGCCACTCGCAGCGTGTTGGCTCTCTTCGTGGTTCTTATCGCGAGCTTGTTTGGGAGAACCATGCACAGAATCTGTTGGTGGATCATCAAGTTTGCTCTCCTCGCTGGCCTGATCGGGTACGTCTACTTGGTCTTCAAGCTGGCGTGATTCCGGTTACATCCGCCGACTCTTTTCGTCAGTTCACCCTGATTGTCGAAAATCTGCCCTTTTCAGCTCTCCTTTATCATGTGCTCTTTGAATAGTTGATGAATCTCCGCCAACTGCTCGCGCACTTCCGGCCACTCGTCCTTCGGTACGCCGTACCTATTTGCGAATCGTCGCAGGGCGCGATCGGTCAGCTGCGACCAGTGGCCCGCATCAATAAGGACCGCACAGCGGTCACAAGCCGACCATGCTCCAATGGACTCGTGCTGAAAAACCGCGTGTTTGGTGCGGGGGACGACGAAGTTCCGACAGGCATAGAGGCGAGCGGTGGGAGAGGCGCAGCAGAAGTCGCACATCTCCCGCCCCGGCAGCGGCTCAATAACGAACACCTGCCGAGCCATTTGCTATCGCCCCGCCTGCTTCGCGGCAAGCGCTGTCTGAAACTTTTCGGCGGGCACTCCAGCTTCGGCTCGCTGCGCCCAAGTCATCTTCGGTCCGTTGGGGCCGTACACTTTCACGAAATCTTCCTTGCTGGGCCGACCCGCAAGCGCGAACAGGCGGATACCTTCGGCGCGGCTCTTGCTCGCCGATGTACTCTTCTTGGAAGCGTGCGGTTTCACGGCCTTCACGATCCTTGTTTTCTTGACCGCTGACTGGCGCTTCGGTCTTGCGTCTTTCTTGTTTCGTGGCATGGTTCTCCTCCTTGCTCAGAATCTACGGAGCGTCGTCTGCTGTTCGGGTAGATGAACTCAGATGATCGCCATCTCAGTCACAGGCGCTGGCCGAACGATAGCTGATCTCTTCCAGAAGTAAAGGTGTTGAGGATGGTAGGTAGAGTATTTGGTGATGCTATTGTGCCGGGTGGATTGCCGTTTCATTTCCAGTTTCCGGATTGCCGACTGTACGGGAGTTGATAGCGATAAGCCGCTTACGAGGACCTATCTTGGCCTCTCAGTGCAAGGCGCTCGTAATCAGTCAGTAAGGGGGGCGAAGGCTCATGAAGCAGACCATGGATGATCAAAAGCTGCGCAAAAGAAAATCACGAGTGCTCGCGAGCACCCGAGCTCGCGCCTGAGCAGGAAGGATGCGGCTGAGCGCCGTTGCCCCCATCATGGTTGAAAAGATGGCAAAGAATGCCCGCTCTTTGTCCGCGGGGCGGCGACCAGGCATAAACGGCAGCATGCGGTCTCTGTAACTCACAAGTTCCGCTACAATCTGAGCCTTCATGGCCGGATCTGCCCGCGCTAATTCGGGCGCAAGAGCCGGCAGGGGACAGCCGCGCTCGGGATGATCGCACATTTCCGGGCGCAAATAGGTTTTCACAATGGCTTTCCACGCCTGGTCAGGCCGCTCCTGTTCGGCCGCGCGAGCGAGGATGCTGGCGATCTCCGCGAAGCCCTCGCGCAACGACTCCACCAGGAGATCGTCCTTGCTCCCGAAATGCTTGTAAAACCCGCCGTGGGTCAGACCAGAGTCCTGCATCACGGTTGAAACGGCCGCACCCTGCAACCCTTGGGCACGGACGCGCCTAGAGGCTTCCTTCACAATTTGCCGATGGATTTCCGCTTTATGTTCAGGCCGGTAACGCATAACTGATTATAGGATGCCGGCGGTCATCCCACGGCTCAATCCACTTTTTCCAGCGGCGGTAAAAATCCGAATCTATAGGATTATATGCATCATCCTATGGTCTGAAAGGAGAACTTCGATGGTTCATTCAATGATTCCGTTAGATCTGGCCAGCTCGATCATCACAATGGCTGTCATCGCGGTCGATCTGGTTGCGATGACGCTCGTGCTTTCCGGTTCGTTCACCCGCCGCCTCGTGATTGCGGCCGTTGGCGGCGGATGGGTAGGTTTGGCGGTGTTCCTTGGCGCATCCGGCCGGCTGGCGTTCTCGCCGAACCTTCCTGTGCCGCTGATCGGCGTTCCGTTCGCCCTGCCCCTGCTGACAGCCGGCGTGCTCGCGTTGAGCAGCGAAAAGGTGCGCGCCACCCTACTCGGAATTCCACTGCAACTGCTCGTCGGCTTGAATGCGATGCGCATCCTCGGTGTCCTCTTTCTGCTGGACTTCATCGCAGGAAGCTTGAATGGGCCATTTCCATTCTTTGCAGGTTTGGGGGACATGATCACTGGCGCGCTGGCCATTCCGCTTGCGCTGCGCATTGCCCGTTCCAAAGAGCCGTCGGCGCGCACGATCGCGGGATGGAACGCCTTTGGAACGCTTGACCTCCTTGTGGCCGTTGGGCTCGGCATTACTTCGGCGGCGGGCAGCCCGCTGCAGCTGATCCACGCCGGTGTGGGGTCACAGGCGATGCAGTACCTGCCGCTGTCCTTGGTGCCCACGGTACTTGTGCCCTTCTATTTGGTGACACACGCGATCGTCGTCGCGCAGCTGCGAGTGCGTTCCAGGGCTGTTCATACGACGCTCACTGCGATTTCAGCGCAATAGGTAGCTTGGTCTCAGCCGGCACTTTCGCGCTCCTGAGGCGGCGCCACGCCTCCGAACGGGCCGAACCTCGATCAGGCGGTGGTTCTGGATTTTGCGGAGTCACCGCCAACCATCGAAACCGGATAGGGGACGAAAAGTCGGCTTCTGGGAGGCTGCGAGCTTTAACGTTGCGGGAGGATGACGGGTAACACGGAAGTTGCGCTTGGGCCGGACTATCGTTGAACCAGATCATCCCAACAGTCCCACATCGCATGCTCGAAGTCCCGCTCGTTTGGAACCCAGTGCGGCCTGCCCTCGGCCAGCATTTCGATCCGGCGATCATCAAGCCACCGGAAGATATGAAGCTGGTTCGACATGGTGTGGTGATAGCGCGAATTCTGGCAGCAGAATCGATGGTAGGCCATGATTGAGGCTAGATCGTTCTGTCGCTGACTTCTCTGACTCATCGCAGTCTCACGCCGCTGCGTCCCGAAATCTGCTTCCGACACGAGTCACCGTCCTCGGCCATTGCTGATACCGAGCTGCCAGTCTTCAATGTCGGAAACCTCTACGCCTGTATCCCAATCCATTCCGGACCAGTACCTCTGTTGCTCGCGTGCATGTTCTTCGCACACTGCACGACGTTCGCGATCGCCGTCTTGGTGCCGCCATTCGACGATTTTTGTAGCTGGCGTGGTGCATCGGACATACGTGCCCGTGCCCCCGCTGCACTCGCATTCGAGCCGGGCCAGGTGAGGGTGCTTCTCAAGCCGTTCAAGACGTCTCTTGATTTCCTCGTTCTCGTAAACGAGGTCGGCAATCGCATCGCTATTACCACAGATGGCAGCGTTGATCGGATCATCTCGCTCTACTTTCCACGAGACGATTACGTGAACTCCTCTATAGTGAAGATCTTGCTCGTTTGTTTGTCCAAGCGAGAAAGGGTACTTTCCTAGCGCGTACAGCAGGTCTCTGGTTGCGTCTTCAATTTTTTCTTGATGCTCTTTATGCTGTTGTTCGTTCATATTGTTCTCCTCGGCTCAAAATCCATACTCTTTGATGTGACAATTCTCCTTTACGCGGCGTGCGATTGGCTCTCCATAAGCAGCGATGAACTCCGCCTTGCTCATGTTGGTATCGAGAACGATCTGACCCTTGTGTCGATCCAGGGCATCAAAGATGCGAAACATTTGGTTGATGCTGAACTCCGACAGCTTGATCTTGTCTATCTCTTCCAAGAAGACACGCGGAGTGAATCCTCGCTTGACTGCCTCCTCTATCTTCTCCACCGTAATATCTGGCTTAACATCCTCGCCATTGAACATAGAGAAATGTTGCTGTAGCAGATCGGGAACACTCTTGCGCCAAACGTAGATGCGTGGTGTCCCGTCGGAAAAGTTCCACAATGCACCGAGATTGAGATCATCGAGCCGAGCCGGGAGCCACTGCTTCAGATTCGCGGCAATGGCTTGTTTGTAGAGCACATAGGAACAAGTCGTTTTCCCAAATCCGGCAGGTGTGAAGAATGCCCATCCATCCAGTGGATGAGCCTTCATCTCTTCGATGAGTTTGCTTTGCTCTTCAAGGGGAAGCCGAGCGGCATGGCTGGGTTGAAGACCGGTCAAATAGAACTGCCGATACTTCTCCGGAATGGTGCGCTCGAAGATCTTTGTTGCTTCCTCCACTAACACCGTCTGGCGTTGCTTCTCGATCTGTTCCGGCGTTGGCTCTGCCTTCTTAGGTTGGTGCCTTTCTATTGCACGTTTCACCACGGATGCCGGGAGCGATTCCCTACGTGCCAACTCTTCTCTAAGAGCCCTGACTTCTGACTCCAACACGAGTATCCGGACGTCTCTTGGGTCTGGGACTTCAAAATCAAAATCGTCTTTTTCTATCAACATGGTTTAGAACTCCAATCCTGACTTGGTTCCGTGTGAACCGGGAGCTGATTTTGTTGCGCCCGCTGTTTTGATCTTGTCAACGGTCTTAGCTTTGGCTTTCAACGCCGCTTCGCGGGCTTCATAGCGACGTTCGAGGTCTTCAAAATTCTTCACGAAGGACGCCATCGGGTCCTTGGCGAGACGGAGATATTCTGCTGAGAAGTCGTTCTCGCTGACGGCGAACTCCATGATGGCCTCCATCTGATCGAGCGGGGTTGTTGCGAGGAGAGGTTGGATCTGTTTCTCCCAACTGCCAGCGGAGTTTGCGAAAGCCTTCGGCTTCCCGAGGAGACTCCAGAACTTACCAGTAGTGAGACTATGCTCAAACGGAGATTGCGTCGTCTCTTCAACGGGACAATCGGTCTTCGGTGGGTTCTCGTCTACAGTCCCAATCTCCGTCTCCGAGACAGACAGGGATTCATTACTCTTATCTTTCTCTTCTCTATTCTTATCTACTCTATGGAGTGAAGTGGTTGGCTCCGCAGGAGTTTCAACGTCCAGCCGTTCACCAGCCGTATTGCAGCCGCTTGGTAGCGGTTCGTCAGCGGTTTCGCACCCGTTTGGTAGCGGTTGGGAAGAGAACGTAATCAGACCCAGTTCGAGTAGCCGATCGATTGCCTGTGGAATGTGCTTCCGCTCCCGTCCGTGAATGCTGAGGATTCTTCCGATCCATACCGGGTCGTTGGCTGGGTTCTTGCCGAGCTTGCCTCGTAAACGACGTAGCGCGTCATAGAGGTATCGTTGAAGACAGGTCAGGTCGCTATACTCGCGATCCGCTTCTTTATCGACCCAGTCCTTGATCCAAGGAGAGTAGCCTTCACGAAGCTGACCCTTGCTGTCCGCCTGATACTTGTCCCAATTCTTGATCGCAATGTATTCCATACACCCTCTAACGTGATGCTGCCCGCTCCTTGACGCTTTCTGGCTTCGGCCCGCGCTTGCGAGCGCCGATGCCGAACTGCTTCATGACCCGGCGAATCACGGTCTCACTGATTCCGAAGTCTTTCTGAATCTTTGTGTAGCTGAGATCGGGCCGACCGACCAGAACCTTTGCCAATCGGCTGTCAAAATCCAGCCGTGCTGACTTGAGTGTGTCTTTCAAACTGATTTGCATTTACATTCCTCCGTGGCCATTGCCTACACCCTCAAGCCGATAGTTCAGAAATTTGCGGCATTAGCGATGGGAATGGAATTTCGGAATGAAGAGGCGGATCGAACCGGGGGGGGAGATGTTGGCTTCGCCGACTCGCGGCAATCGACGAAGCCAAAGTGTGGCTGTTACAGGGAAACGGCGTGCGCGAAGCCGCCGTCGTGCCTCAGCTCTCGCGGCACATATCCCCCGGCAGCATCTTCCGGCGGAATGCACTTGGTGTTGATCGATATCCGCAGTCCCTTGGGCACCTTGTCATCCAACACCGCATGTTCGTACCAATCATTCGCTTCGCTGGTCAGGAAAATCAGGGAACCGTGGTCCGGTAGCAGGGTGGTTTTTGTCGCCTTCCTCACCGCGCAGGTTCTCCGGTGTTTCTTGGCGGCTCGGCACGCCACAAGGCCAGAGCATCGCGCGCCGTTCGGATGGCATCGGCGTCGGTTGCAGGCATCGCAAAGCAGGCACTCCGGACACAGCTTATCAATCGCAAAGCTCCGGCGCTCTCCCAGCGAAATAATAAACACGCGGGCATCGCGGCATTTATCTTCGCGGTGTTGGTGGAAGCCGATGTGGTCCCGCTCATTCTCGTACGCCTGTAACGAAAAATAGTTCACGTTTTTCCCGGCTAAGGCACTGAGCTTACGCTGGAGCGATACGATCTCGGGCGGAGCCTCCGCCAACCGTACCATCAGCGGGATCGATTCGGCGTATTGGTCTCTAACGCTCCACGTCGTACTGGCGCACCGCCGCAAAGGATGGCCGCTCCGTTTGATGATGGGCCTCACCCTAGGTTGTGCCCTCGCCATCTCAAACAACGCATCCGCTTCCGCTTTTGTAAGGAGGTTCGGCTCGTAGTATCCCCAATCGAAGTCGCGGCGCCGTTCTCTTGATAAGTCGGCGTCGGGCAACGATTTTTCGGCACTGTTTATCAGTTCCAGCCACACTCTCGCGTGGCAAAACTCCGCTCGCCGCTTACCTTTCTGCACGCACCAACAAAGCAGGTCCTTACCACGCAACTTCTCCGCCTCGGCCCGGAAAGCCAGGTCCTCCAGTTTTTCGATCGCGTAAGCACGAAACTCGCGCTCGCTATGCAGCGCCCCTTCGTGGGAGAGCATGGGGTTCGCGCCATTCCCAAAGATCGTGCCCTCGCGGATCACGTGGCCCTTGAACGGGTGGGTGGTCCGGCATCCTACATACACGGCACCGGCTGGGTATTTTTTCCCGGCGTGGCAGTCCCATACCTGAGGCCGCCGATCTGTTATTTCGCTAACCAACTTTTCGCTAACTGCATTTCCTGTCTGATTCATTTCCATTCCTCCGTGGCCATTGGCCACTGGTCTAATACCGTGGGGTTTCCTAGTCCACGGATTCGCATCGTTAGCGGTGTGAATGGCCTGCGGAAGGTTTGAAATGGGAGCAGAAGAGGCTGAATCAGGCGTTGCCAATAATTGCCCATTACCTCGGTCATCTTTCTGCGGTTCTCTGCCCAGTGCTATGACTAGCCTTGGAGTTTGCTCCCTATGGCACCCAAGAAGATTAAGAAGCCGAAGCCATCCGCCGACCAACTAGCCGCCGCCAAACAACAGTGGGCCGAACTTGAAACACAGCTTGACCAAGAGATGCTGATCATGGGGCCGAGTCGCCTACAAGTCGGTCGCATTCTCTATCACATGAAGTGTTGGCTCAAGCAGTGGGGAATGACCAAGGGATGCAAGGGTCGTTGGAAACCCATTTGTGACAAATACGTCATTGATCGCAAGTCCGCCGAGAACTGGATTTGGAAATGGCAGCAGTACGCGGGTATTCCTGAGGATGAGTGGGTCGTTCATCGTACCAACGAAAAATTGCAACGAGACACGGAAAAACCCCAACAAGATAGCGAAAATAATACGGTAAAAGTTACCGGATTAGCGCGGCCGAGCATCACGCCAGCCAAGGACGAGGATCACGATAATAGCACCGAGAAGCGGCTCGCTATTGAGTGCATTTTCGTCCTGACCATGGCGGAGAAGCACAAGTTCATGGATGCCGTGAAAGCCCTCGGGGAACCCGGCGCCACGCAGGAAATGTATAAAGCGGTCATAGCCGCTGCGCCGAAGGTAAGCGGAGTTGGAGCATGAACGAAGAAATGGACCCGGAGCTTGGAGATGAAGACGTCCGCCGGATGGAGCAAGAGACAGACCCTGACCTTTGTGATGAGGAGTTCTTCCGGATGGAGCAAGAGGAACCGCCGCGCCTCAATCGGACAATCAAGTACCGACGAATCCGCTCCATCCTCAAGGATGATGACTACAAAGATCTGAACCGCTGCTTTCTCTTGCCGGAGCACGGCCCGACCGATATAGAGCCGGGAGTTTGTTACTACACGCACGACCCCCAGACCCGCAAAGTTCAATTCAAGTTCCTCGTGCTCAAGAACGTACTAGTGGCACCATACATCCGTGCCAAGCTCGCGTTAGAGGGAGCAAAATGGGGGGCAGCAACGCGGGATTCCGCTGGCAGTCAACCTCATCCGAAAAAAATCACCTGGGGCTTTTATCCGCAGAAGCCTGGTCATCAGAAAGGCAACGACTATTATTCCATCCGCAACCAGCCTACGTTAGAGCAGCCCGCGCTTGCTTACGACCTAAAGCCCCTCGTGAAAGCAATGGACGCCTGCTTGCAAGAATATTTGCCTACGTATTACCCGAAGGCGTTGCAGCACGCATTACACGCGGAGCAGCGCGACGATGCGCCCGATGATGATTGGAGCAGGATTCCTAGAATGCGGCTGCCTGAACATGAGGCATACGATGCCAAGGTGAAAGCAGAAGCAGTTGATGGTCCTGACGAACCAAGAACAGATCGCCCGGATGATTACAGACCAGACCCAGTCGGCGTGGTGAAAGGAATAGAGGCGCCAACATTGAGGCCAGAGACAACGACGGCAACACGGCGGTGACGATGGCCGCCCACCAGGGCAAGACTGAAGTGGTGAAACTACTACAGAAGAGAGGCGCCCACTGAACTTCGACCTGTGCGCGATGCGAAACCGATAGGTTCCAAGGCGAGCAACCGGAAGTAGTCTGCGACTCCCGCGGAAACATCACCTGTGATCGTCACCTGTGGTGTTTCCGTTTTACAGGACTTAATACGTACTAAGGCAGTCCTCGGCGGCTTGTAAAGCGTTGAAAGTACTCAAAACCACGGTTCTGAAAAGGCTGGCGTCGGCGGTTCAACTCCGTCCCTGGCCACCAAACCGTTAAGATTCAATCGCTTGCTTCCGTTTGTTAATCCATTACATCGGTCAAAATTTTGGAAGATTGATGATCTTCGATATTCGTAATCCTCTGTATTCGCAAAGGTTAGCGATTGGTAGAGCGCAGCCCATAAGGGCTTGGCGTCAACGACAAAGTTGAAGGTCGATTTACGATCTGTTGGCAGTTGTGATAATATGCCGACATATTGTAACAGTTGCAATGAAACTATCCAAGACAGAAGAGGTCGCTCGCCTCGTTCGGAAAGCCGGAGTGTTCCGGCCGCGGGAACTGGACGGAGTCGGCATCCCGAGACAATACCTTCGCCAAGCGAAAGACCGTGGGCTCGTGCGGCAAGTCGGACGAGGGCTTTACGTAGCCGAGGGTAGTCGCGTGACCGAACACCATACTCTGGTAGAGGCGACGAAACGCGTAGCGCACGGGGTCATCTGTCTGCTGTCGGCGCTGCGTTTTCATGGGCTGACGACACAAGCACCGCATGAAATCTGGATGGCTATTGCGCACAAGGCACGGCGCCCGCGCGCCGACTACCCTCCGCTCCGGATTGTGCATTTCTCCGGCGAGGCTCTTTCTTATGGTGTAAAGGAGAAGAAACTCGAAGGGACGATCGTGCGAGTCTTTGATCCCGCGAAGACGGTCGCGGACTGTTTCAAGTTCCGAAACAAAATTGGACTCGATGTGGCGCTGGAAGCGCTGCGAGATTGCTATCGGCAGAAAAAGGCCACAATGGATGAGCTGTTCATGGCAGCGAGAGTTTGCCGGGTAGCTCGGGTCATGCAACCCTATCTAGAGTCGCTCGCGTGAAGAAAGCCGTCATCAATGTGCCAGCGTCAGTGCGTCAGCGGCTGTTGAACTTGGCCAGTAAGCGCAAGGAAGATTTTGGGCTCCTCTTGAGCCGCTACGGATTGGAACGGTTCCTGTATCGCCTGAGTGTCTCTCTGCGCCGGAGCGAACTACGCATATCTTGCATGAGTTGCGCAATCCTAGTTCCACGACTCACCCCTCCCTAAAGATTTACACGGCCGTGTGCACTCAGTATGTCAGTGAAGACCTACTTGCAGCGAGTCATGCGTCGGGAGCCAACGCTGGGATCTACCGAGATGCAAGCCAAACTTAACGACATCGGCACTGGCGTGCAGGACGGTAGAGAGAGCCGCACGCTGGGATCACGCTAATCCTTGGACTTTTCTAAGTACGGTGAGACTCCAGAACCACATCCCTCTCTGCACTCAACCCTATAGTGACACCCTTCTCCCTAATTGTTTAAGGAAAATTCCAGTCTTCTCCAAGGACGCACAGGCGAGGGAAGCCCTATGCTCGCAGATGAAAAGCAGGTATCTCGGCCGAGAAGGGCTTTTCTGAACTAGAAATCTCTGAAATCTAAGGACATGAACATGATGAAGAATGTATCAATCGTCACGCGCAGCTTCGCGATTTTGGGCGTTTTGGCTGCGGCGTTCACCATGACTCCCGCCTGGGCTCAGTCGACGCCAGCTTCGCCACATTCTACTGTATTGCGTGTCAGCTACCAGGGTGAGACTCACACTGGGTTGTGCTGCTCAACATGGGATGGAAAAGTAACTATAAACGAACCAGAGAAACCCGTTCCGATCGTTGTTACGTTCAGCACCGATTACCGCTCAACTGCGCCGTTCTACGCGGCACTTCGGATCAATGGCGGACCGTGCGTATTCTATGGACCGGCATCTCTGTCCCCCTTTAGCCCCGAAGACGGGACATTCAACTCGAAAACCTTCCAATGGGTGATCATGCCCGGAGACTATGCGCTGATGAGAGGGCCGAACCTCTTGCAACTTTGCGGCGGCGCGGAATTGTCTGCGGATGACGCACTTACCCTTGGGTTCTATACGCTCTCCGCCCGATTGCAGAGATAACACGAGATTCATAACAACGCAAAACTGCGAACACCCACATGTCAGAAGCGACTGTGGGTGTATCACCTTCCGAGATTGCCTTGATCGCGTTATGGCTTGTGACGGGCAACTTCGAGAGATCACCCGGATTCGCCTTCGAATCAGCTCAGCTTCCTTAAGGGTAGGTTGCGCGACTTGAGTACACGTCCCATTCCAGAAATTCCCCTAATTCTTCCAAAAACCTCCGCCAGGCGGGTTCATCTTCGAGCAGGAGGTGGTTTTCGCTGGGCAGCGACACGTAACGTGCGCCAGGAATAGTTGCTGCGATGTACCGACCATGTTCGGGCAAGACTACGTTGTCGCGATCGCAGTGCAGGACCAGCGTGGGCACACTGATCTGCGGAAGCATTTTGCGTACGTCTATGTTGTCATCGGTTTCCATCAGGCGAGCCGCGTTTTCGGCCGAGGTCGAGATGCGCTGCAGCTGATCGAACCATTGTTCGTGTTCGGGCGTAGCTTTTGGAATGAACCGGCAAGTGAACGTTCTTGAGAATCCCGGGTTATTGTGTCCCCAGCCAAGACGCAGCAGCTCGATCAGCGCTGCCCTGGCCTTCAGGTCTACTGGGGATCCGGTGTGGTTCAGGCCAGCCGAAAAGGCGCCGTACAGCACCAACTTGGTTACGCGTTCAGGGTGGCGCACCGCATATGCAATGGCAATTGGGCCGCCTCGCGAAATGCCGATGAGCGGAAATCGCTCCAACCGCGCTGCATCGACCACGGTTTCCAGATCCTGTACCCAAGTGTCGAAGCTGATCCCAAAGATGTCACGCTGCGACATTCCGTTGCCGCGTTCGTCATAGCGAATAACGCGGTGGTGACGGCTCAGATCAGACCACCAGTGCCGCCAGATAGGGCTGTCCCATTCGTAGTCGAGATGGGTGAGCCAGTTCGAAGCTTTCACCAGTGGCGGACCGTCACCAATGGTTGCATACGCCAATCGCACGCCGTCGCTCGTGGTGCAATACCGGATCTCCTGCCGGAACCGCGGCGATGCAGGAACTTGCGCCGGCTGCGGGGCATCGGGTTGAACTGCTGCCGCGAACCGATAACCAACGCGAGGTACGGTCTCGATATATGTCTGTCCCGTGAGCTTTTCGCTTAGTGCCTTTCGCAGCACCGAAATGTTGTGGTTGAGATTGTTCTCTTCGACAACGATACCGGGCCAGATCGCCTGCAGTAATTCGTCTTTCGTCAGCAGCCGGCCGGAATTTTCCACGAGCACGCAGAGCGTGTCGAAGACCTTCAGACGGAGAGGGATATCGGTGCCGTCGCGCGTTAACCTTCGTTCGGAAATGTCCAGCCGAAAATCACCAAACCGGTAGCAGCGGACAGGAGGGGCTGCAGAAGCCATGCCGTTCCTCAGAAAAGTTTCAAAAAGGTTTCAGGTCGCCCAAAGGACGCCGCACCTCGGTCTGCGGCGTAATAGCGCAGTCGATTGCGGATCCCCACACCCATTGATTGTAAATGGCGCAGTGAGCACCGCAGTAGAAAACAACAAGGAGATGAATGCAATGCCTCAACTGCTTCCAGACCAGACCTTTTATCCCTCACCCGAAATGGCGATGAGCGCGCCTGCCGAGACTCTGGCCTATGTGGCGATGCTCAATCCCGATCCGTCGCGTCCCGATGCTATATGCGTCGTGGATGTCGACCCGATGTCGTCCGCCTTCGGCGCTGTGATCGATAAGGTCGATATGCCCAACAGCGGCGACGAACTTCACCACTTTGGCTGGAATGCATGCAGTTCTTGCCTGTGCCCGTATTCGCCACACCCGCACATGGAGCGGCGTTACCTGATCGTGCCCGGAATGCGCTCGTCACGCATTCACATTCTCGATACCAAGCCTGATCCGCGCCGACCTCAGATCGTCAAGGTCATCGATGCCGACGAAGTGATGCGGAAAACCGGCTATAGCCGCCCGCACACGGCGCACTGTGGTCCTGACGGCATTTACATCAATGCACTAGGCGACGTGAATGGCAATGGGCCGGGCGGCATTTTCGTACTCGATGCCGAGACGTTCGAAATCAAGGGCGCATGGGAGAGAGACCGGGGGCCGCAGCACCTTTCGTATGACTTCTGGTGGCACCTCGGTCACGACACGATGATCACCAGCGAGTGGGGCACGCCGTCCATGGTAGAGAACGGCGTCAATCCCGAATTGCTGCTCGCCGGCAAGTACGGTAACTCGCTCCACGTTTGGGATCTGCAGAAGCGCCGCCATGTGCAGAAACTGGATCTTGGCGCCGAGAACCAGATGGTGCTCGAGTTACGGCCCGCGCACGATCCGCGCGAGACGTACGGATTTGTCGGAGTCGTGACGAGCCTCAAGGACCTGTCGTCATCCATCTGGACCTGGTACCGCGAGGGAAACGATTCCTCGCGTGCGTGGAAGATCCGCAAGGTGATCGAAATACCCGCCGAACCGGCTACCGCCGACCAACTCCCGCCGCTGCTCAAGGGATTCGGCGCGGTTCCGCCGCTCGTGACCGACATCAATCTGTCTCTGGACGACCGTTTCCTCTATGTCTCGTGCTGGGGCACCGGCGAGCTCAAGCAGTATGACGTCTCCGATCCCTTCAATCCGGTTGAGACAGGTTCGGTGAAGATTGGCGGTATCGTGCGCCGCGCGGCGCATCCCGCGCACCCCGCCCGGCCGCTGAATGGCGCTCCACAGATGGTGGAGGTCAGCCGCGATGGCCGACGCGTGTACTTAACCAATTCTCTGTACCGCACCTGGGACGAGCAGTTCTACCCTGACGGAATTGGCGGATGGCTGGCCAAACTGGACGCCAACCCGACCGGCGGAATGCAACTCGATCGCACTTTCTTCCTGGAGTTCGACGATATGCGCCCGCACCAGGTACATCTGGAAGGTGGCGATGCCAGCTCCGACTCGTACTGCTACTCCGGAGGCAAGTGATGCAAGGCGGGACGAGCACATCCATAATGATGCTGCTGGGGTTGGGCGCCTTTCACGGCCTCAACCCCGGCATGGGATGGCTGTTCGCGGTGGCGCTCGGAATGCAGGAGCGCCGTCGCACAGCCGCACTCGCTGCACTGTTGCCCTTGGGGCTAGGTCATGCTCTGGCCGTGAGCGTTGCAGTTGTGATCGCCGTTGTCGCCGGAGTTGTCATTCCGATCAATTGGCTTCATTGGATACTGGCCGGAACATTGATCTCTCTTGGCGCAAGCCGGCTGTTCACGCATCGGCATCCACGGTGGGCAAGCATGCGGGTGAACGGATGTGCACTCACCTTCTGGTCCTTCCTGATGGCATCAGCGCACGGCGCCGGCTTGATGGTCGTACCGGTGTTCCTCAGCATGCCGATGGAGAACTCTCACTGTCACGCAATGAGCGGATCAACGATGACATTCACGGGTGCGCTCCTTGCGACTGTGGTTCATAGTCTCGGATACCTGTTGATGACGGCAATCATTGCAGTCGTGGTGTTCGAAAAAGTCGGGCTCGGCATCTTGCGTAAAGCGTGGTTCAACCTCGATCTGGTTTGGGCGACGACATTGCTGGGAACTGGCTTGCTGTGTGTTTTTCTGTAGCAGCGAGCAAACTGGGTGTTTCTCGGCTCCTGTGCGCGTCGGCGCCAAGATAATGCTGGGCAAAGAGGGCGCTATTCGCTGGGAGCACAGGCCGGCGCTACGAAGTTGCTTGCAATTCTCAAGGACGCGGGTTTCCGAAGCGCGAGGGTGGCGATGGAAATTCCGTTCGACCTGATTTTTGAGCGCGCCCCTGAAGCATTGCCCGAGGCTACATCGAGCAACAGTCGACTCGGACCGACGCGACACAGTTCAGCGAGTTGTCGAGTACTCTCCAAGCCACCAGGATGTAGGATCGGTAACCTTAGTTCTCCGCTGTCCACGATCGCCTCGAGCGAAGGACCGCCGTGCTTGTCAAGAGTCACTTGTTCGCCTCCGTATCGGCATGTTCGATAAGCACGCGGTAGGGTTGCGAATGGTTATTGTTCCGAAACACCAGCACGGCTGGCGCAGTCCTAATCTATTCTCACTGCGCGTAAACCAGGCGATGAAACGTGTCAGGGATAGGAAGTGGCCGCGTGTGTGGCTGTTCTTTCGTCGGTTCCGGCGTTTTCCGAACTCAGCCCGTATCCACGAAAATTCGCTCCGTCCTCGGATCATACGCCATCGTTTTTGCGCCAAACTCCGTCTTTGACTTACCGGCCTCGCTGAGAATAGGCGCTTTCAGAAGAGCACAAAAGGCGAGATGGCGCTTCCTGTTTTGGCGAAAGACAACTCCCGAAGGTAATTCTCCCTCAGCGACTGCTGTCGCAGATTGACAAGAATTGTATTTTGTTAGAAGTTGCCGAAGAAAAAACTAGAGAACTCCCCAAAAAACTGTAACAGAACGGAACCGAATGCATTCTTTCGACGAGGCTGCCTGGTAAGTCGCGGAAACGTTTGTGATCACAGTCATGGCATCCCCAATTTTGATGAACGAGGATTGCGTCATTGAGGAGCGGAGTCCCGAGAAACTCTGAAAGTTGGCCTCCCTCTACCCGGTTAGGAGGATCAGGATGAACTACCCGGTCTGGGACGTCGCCTTTGGCGCCGGCCTGTTGATTGCATTGGTAGCAGTTCTACACGTATTTGTTTCGCATTTCGCCGTGGGTGGTGGCCTTTTTCTAGTTCTGACGGAACGAAAGGCTCGACGCATTAATGACTCTGCGCTTCTCAACTGGCTGAAATCCCATACAAAGTTTTTCGTATTGGTCACCGTCGTCTATGGCGCCGTGAGTGGCGTAGGGATTTGGTTCACGATCGCGCTGATCAGCCCGCTGGCCACCAGCAACCTCATTCACGCGTATGTGTGGGGATGGGCGATCGAATGGGTTTTCTTCTTCCTGGAAATCACGGCCGCACTCCTCTATCTCTACGGTTGGGAAAGGCTGGAACCTCGTCTCCACGAGTGGTACGGGTGGATTTACTTCATTGCCGCCTTTGCCAGCATGGTGATCATCAACGGGATCATCACCTTCATGTTGACCTCCGGAAAGTGGGTGGAGAACCACGAGTTCTGGACAGGCTTCTTCAATCCAACCTACTGGCCATCTCTGGCTTTTCGATTCGCCATCTCTTTGGCTCTTGCCGGCATTTATGCACTGATCACGGCTAGTGTGCAGAAGGATAGGGATCTCAAAGCGCGGATCGTGCGGTGGAGTGCGCTCTGGATCGTGCCCTCCCTGGCTGTCCTTGTTCCGTTGGCCCGATGGTATATCCACAAGATCCCTGCCGAGGTCTGGGCAAGTGCTCGCGGTCCTATGCCGACCGGCACACACTTCGCATATCTGGGGGCAGTGCTCCTTCCAGTGACGCTCGTGCTGGCGTTGATCACTCTTCTTCGCCCGGCACGCCTCCACCTCGCGTTTAGCTTGCTCGTTGCTTTGGTCGCACTTGGCGCCATGGGATCGTTCGAGTTTGTGAGGGAGGCCATTCGCAAACCGTACGTGATTGGAAACTACTTGTATGCCAACTCGCTCTATTCCACGCCGATGCCTGGAGACGGGGGTTTCAGCGTCGAAAAGATCGACGACGGCGGAGTCCTAGCCAGCGCGAAGTGGATACAGAATCGGCAATTAACGCAAGAGAACCAAGTGGCGGTCGGACATGAATTCTTCCGCGTGGAATGCCAGAGCTGCCACACCATCGATTCGTATCGCGGGGTGAAGAAATATCTGGAGAAAAGGCAATGGGACCAGGATCGCATTCAGGCGATGTTGACCAGCCTAGATGTAATGCACAACGGAGTGATGCCGCCCTTTGCCGGTACCGATTCCGAACGGCTTGCCTTAGCACGTTTCCTCTCAACCGTGCATCCGGTGAAATCCAGTTCGGCCAATGCGGGGGACGGTAAGACTGTCTTTGAACGGAACTGCAGCATGTGCCATCAGGTGAAATCTGACGACGCCCTGTTCGCGCATCTGCCGAACGATCCGAAAGTCGCCAGTGATGCGTTGAAAGATCTTCCCAATCTGTTCATCCGGATGCCCGATCTGAAGTTGTCGGACGCAGAGCGGTCAGCTCTGGTTCAGTGGGTGAACACGCAGCGCACTGTTCCCGCACCTTCGAACGTCACGCAAGGAGGAAATTAACGTGATGGCGCCCAACTACATTCCAACTCTCGATCCGAATCCGTTACCCGCGCCGTACTGGGTGTTCAAACTGCTTCTTCTGGTCACGTTCTTTCTGCATGTCCTTGCGATGAATTTCATGTTGGGCGGGGCCGTGCTCGCTCTCGTGGCGCGGCGCGCAAAGAATCGGGAACGGGGCAACCGAATGTTCGCGGACATCGCAAAGAAATTGCCGGCTCTTCTACCGGCAACGATCACAATCGGCATTGCACCTCTGCTGTTTCTGCAGGTTCTCTACGGGCAATTCTTTTACACCTCATCGGTAATCATCGCGTGGCCGTGGTTTCTGGTTTTGATTTTTCTCACGTTGGCGTACTACGGCTTTTATTACGCTTCATTTAACGGAGCCCAATATCCGGAGAAGGCTAAGACCGTAATGTCAGTCAGCCTGATTCTGGTCTTCATCATCGGCTTTATTTACAGCAACAATCTGACACTCAGCCAAACTCCATCCCGCTGGGCTGGGAAATACTTCGCTGATCCTGGCGGATGGAATCTTAATTGGTCCGAGCCGACCTTAATCCCTCGCTTCCTGCACTTCTTCGTCGCCGCCGTGGCCATGGGTGGACTTCTGCTGGTGTTCATGGCGTTGGCAAAGTGGAACCGGGAGCGTGAATATGCTCGCAGTCTTTTTCAACTTGGCGGCAAGGCCTTCATGTTCGCCACCATGGCGCAGTTCCTCATCGGTATTTGGTTTCTCGCCAGCCTTCCGAAAGAGCTGCGCATGTTGTTCCTGGGCGATAGTGCCGTAGCAACGATTCTCCTTATGGTCGGAGTCATTGGCGGTGGTGCGGCAATTTTTCTTATGTCGGCAGCGCTACAGAAGGAGAACATCCGTCTTGCCGCTTACTCCGTGTCCGGCATCATCGGCGTCGTGATCCTCAGCATGTCGGTCATGAGAGACATGCTGCGGGATGCCTACCTGAAGCCTTATTACCATCCCGAGCAGTTTGTGGTGAAAACCCAATGGTCAGTGTTTCCGCTGTTCCTCGGGCTCTTTATTGCGGGTGTGATTCTCTGGCTCGTCATGTTGAAGCGCTACTTCAGTGGTGCCAAGTCTGGGAAGGAAATGGCGGCCGACGCTCCAGCACTAGCGGGAGCGGCGAGGTAATCGACAGAATGTGCCGGAACGAACACGGATTGTGAATTCAAAAATTGATTTCATCCCAGGAGGGTAATCATCATGCAAAAAACAGTCACGCGGCTTCCCCTCATCGGCGAGGTCGCACCTTCATTCGAAGCAGAAACGACGCAAGGGCATATCAAATTCCCCGAAAATTACAAAGGCAAATGGGTCATTCTGTTCAGCCATCCGGCAGACTTCACTCCGGTCTGCACCACGGAGTTCATGACTTTCGCCTCCATGCAGGGCGAATTTCGGCAACTCAACTGTGAACTTGTCGGCCTTTCGATCGACGCACCTTCAGCCACATCGCATGGTTGCGGACCATCAAGGAAAAAGTTCAGTTTCGAAATTTAAGGGATGTTGAAGTCACGTTCCCAGTGATCTCGGATCTGACGATGGAAGTGTCTCGCCTGTACGGGATGCTGCAGCCGTCTGCCAGCACGACGCAAGCGGTTCGAGCTGTGTTCTTGATTGACCCGGAAAGCAAGGTCAGGGCACTTCTCTATTATCCGCTGAGCAATGGAAGAAACTTCCAGCAGATCAAACGACTCCTTATGGCGATGCAGACGAGCGATCGGGAAAAAGTCGCGACTCCAGCCGATTGGCGGCCAGGCGTAGAGGTCATCGTCCCGCCGCCTGGTTCCTGTGGTGCAGCGAAAGAACGCGTGGAATCGAAAGACCCCTCAGTTCGCTGTGTGGATTGGTTCCTCTGCTTCAAGAAGATCGCTTTTAGAGAGTGAGTTCAAGTGCGCGGTGGCTGTCACCCCAGCCGTCGTTCGGGGCCTGACTGAACAGTTTCTCAAGCACTACTGCTGCTTGCTTTCGGTTCGAGAAGGACGTGTCGCCGTCAGGTTCCGAGGCCAGGAGTGAGAGGCCATAGAATGCCGCCGCCTCTTGGTCGTCTGGATACTTCTCGCAAATCCGTTTCATCGCTGAGGAATAGGCCTGGGCTCTCGCCGGAAAATCAATCTGTCCGGGTGCTTCGTAGAAATCCTTGATGGCCTGGATATAATCCCTCTCGCGCGGGCAGGAAGAGTTGCGTGGCTTGGCAAGTGCCTGGCGCGCAAGTTCGACATCGTCATCGCTGGGCCAGTCCCCAGCGACTTGTGACCAGTAGCTCATCGCGATACCCCAATAGGCAATATCGCAGCGAGGATCCTGTCGAGCTACCGATTCAAACTCTTTGCGAGCTTCCTCATACCAAAAGGAATGAAGCAGGGCCACGCCCCGCTCAAAACTCTTTTGAAGACCGTGCAAGCAAGAAATCGGAAAATGGACTGCCCCGAGCTCTTCTGTGTCAGTTTGGTGTGGCGCGTCAGATGCATGGCCCAGCTGCCTTTGAAAGGACACTAACAAAGCAATAAGGATCAGCGCGTGCACTGAGCGCGGAGCACTGAGCATTCGTGGCAGAAAGCGGCCAGTATTTCGTAAATATGCGCGGTAGTCCTCTCCGAACTTCTCCATCAGGGCTTGCTCCTCTAACGGGATCACTAGCAACTGGAGAAAGGCCACCACAAGAACGGTAACTAGCAGAACGAGCCAACTGGCATCGGTCAGGCTTAGAGCCAGGAACAGGGCAATGCCTGTCGCATAAAGCGGATGACGGACCCATCGATACGGTCCCGTTGTTACCAGATGGTGGTTGCCTTTCGTTAGTACGGTTTCCGAGACGTTCCGACCTAAGGTACGCAAGACCCACGCAATGACTGGGATCGTCGAGACTCCCGCAACGACGCCTAGCCAGCGACACCACGATGGCAACGCCAATGAGGCCCAGGTCATCGACTGCGGAACGGCTACGTAGCCGATGATTGGGAACACAAGCAAAAGCGCTAAACCCAATCGGATGGCAAGCAGTGTGACTCCTTCCTGTTCTCGGGAGATCGTCTCATTGCTGAGACGCGCCCGATAGCGGTAGCAGGATGAGGTCCCAACTGCGCCGAGCAAAACAGCAAGGCTCAACCATGGAAACATCCGAAATTCTCCTCGGTACTTCCTTTATCTGTCTGACTTGGAATTCGAAACTCTGCGGGGCATCGAGGCGGCACATCGAATTTCCGCACAGCCCCGATCCGCCATTTACCAGACCCGGCATGCGTTTGCCCTCACCATGGGTTGTCCAAGCTTGCAATGAAATGCCTGCTGGAACTCCGGCATGTTGGAAACGACGCCATTCACATGCTGTTTCGGAGGGGAGTGTTCGTCGCTGGAAACATAGAGCTTCAAAGCTTCCGGGGTCGCATTGGAGCAAGCGGGAAGGGCATAGGCGAGAAAGAACTGCTGCTCAGGAGTGAACCCGTCAATCGTTTTGTTGACCGTCGGACTTGCCTTCATTCTATTCTGCAGAGCCCGGTAGGCGAGCCGCACTCCCCCACCATCTGCGATGTTTTCTGAAAGCGTGAGTTGACCGTTAATCTTTGCGTTGTCGACTACGACATAAGCAGAATACTGATCGACTATGCACTTGCTTCGCTCTTCAAATTGCCGATCATCTTCGGCAGTCCACCAATTTTGTAGATTGCCTGAGGCGTCGTATTTTCGTCCCATACTATCGAACCCATGCGTGATCTCATGCCCAGCCAGGGCACCGAAAGCGCCTAAGCTCATCGCGTCCGGAGCAGCGCGATCGAAAAGGGGCGGGCCTAAGATACCAGCCGTAAAGGTCACCGAATTTTGTCGTGGGTTGTTGTAGGCGAGTATTGTCGTGACCGTCGTCCACCACTCTGCTCGATCAACTGGCTTGCCGATGTGGTCGAGTTGCCGCGCCAGTTCATATTCACTGCTACGAAATGCGTTTGCCGCCCAGCTTTCTCGTGTGATGTGGAGGCTGGAATAGTCTCTCCAGCGATCCGGATAACCAGCGCGACGGGTCATCATGCTGAGTTTAGCGCGAGCCAGGGTTTGTGTAGTTGGCGAAAACCAGTCGGCTTCTTTGATTACGCCATCAAAAGCGTCCTCAATCTCTTTCACAATCTGCAATGCATATTGCTTGTCATCTTCATGGAATGATTGCTCCACGAAGACCCGTCCCAAAGCGTCCTGCAGATCACGATCCGTGGCCCAGATGCAGCGTTTCCAACGGGGTGGAATTTCATTCGCACCGGTCAGAACTCTGCTGTAGAAGTCAAAGTTCTCCGCTGCAAAATCCTGGCTGAGAAATGGTGCCGAGGCGCGCACCAAATTCCAGCGAAGATACGTTTTCCAGGCATCAATTGACTCCGAACCAAGCAATGAGTTCACCGTTCTGAAGAAATCAGGACTGGCAACCAGATAGTGGTCAGAAGGAGGGGCCCCAACGGCGACGAGAAATCGTGCCCAGTCGAAATTCGGCATCAACCGCTGTAGTTCTGCGGGCGAGTAACGATTGTTTAGGTTCTTGCGATCCCGGCGAGTGACCGCATCCATCCAGGAGCGTGCGAGCGCTGTCTCGATCTCCATTACTTGGTTTGCAGCTTTGTGAGGATCTGTATCAAGCTTCAGAAGTCCCAGCATGTTGCCAACGTGAGCAACGTATTTGTTACGTATTTCGACCGATTCCTTATCGTCTTTGAGGTAGTAGTCGCGAGTCGGCAGACCGAGTCCCCCTTGGTCTACAAATGCCACGACCTTGGAAGCATCCCTATAATCCTGAATCGGGGAGAAGCCAAATAAGGGTTCTCGACTGCCCGGATCGCTGGTGCTCGGAAAAATGCTTCCCTGAAGTGAAAGATAGAGCAACCGATCAAGATGACCCAATTCGGCAGCGATATCGGCTCGTTCCTTGATATTCGAGATGAGCCGGAGCTCTGCTTCGATGGGTTCGGTTCCGGCTGTGTTGATATGCCTCTCGTCCATACATGCAGCGTAGTAGTCTCCCAGCTTTTGGTGGATGACATCCCGCTTCGGATCCGCGGACGCCGATCTTTCCGCAATGTCGCGAAGGATGGACTCGGTTCGATCTTGCAGCGCCGAAAGAGCGTCCCAAAAGGCCTGGCCGGCCGGGATCGGGTGGGAGGCCATCCATCCGCCGCATGCATATTGGTAGAAATCGACGCAGGGATCCGTCTTAGGATCCAAGTTATCGAGGCTGAAGTGAGTCAACTGCGGAGACGAACTCGTGGCAGGCGCTCCGTTGCTTTGACTTTGCGCAAGGCAAACGTAAGCCGCAAGGAAAAAAGCTGTGAAGCCGATGATTACGAAACGCTGTGGCAAGGTGTTATCTCCGTTTCTCAGTTGGTATTCTTCAAATTGCCCGTTCTCGTTGCAGTAATTGTGACTAGCCTCTTTAGTGTTCCGGCCGTTTCTCCCTGGTAGAGAGTCTGCGTGAAAGACTTCTCGGTGATATCAGAGAAGACTTCACGGAACGATGTCTTCTTCCCCTCTACTTCCGGTTCGTCCTCAATCACGAGTTGGCTTCCGTCCCATTTCGCTCCGCCCTTCATCACAGCGCAACCCTTCGGATTCGTACTGTCGCACCACAGAGCCTGCATGGTTGATGGTTGTTTGTCCGGCCAGCAAACTCCCAGGCCGGAGACTTCGCCTTCGTCACCGGTCGAGTGGTACTCCTCGATCACCGAGAGGCCTCCCGGTCCCGCATGAAACGTCTCCTCTCCCCTCCCGGACCCTCCTTTCGGCATCTTTTCGTTCGGAGCAAAACTCAATGCGGTCGACCAGGACCCGGAAAGCGCGCGGAGCAATCTATCGATATCAAGGTGAGAAGAGGCTGCGATTGGTGGCGCGTTGAAAGCCATTCGGGGAGGATCGACCTGCAGCCTTGTTGCTTTCGCGATCCAAGTTGATGTTGGATTTTTGTCGACCGGCCCGTTCAAAATCGTTTGCAAAAAAGAGTTCCCGGTTATGTCCGAGAAAACTTCTTCGTGTCTCGTCTTCTTGCCATTCGTTTCTCTATCCTCGCGATACACATAGCGGTCGCCTTCCCAGCGCATGAGATTTGCAGAAACGACGCAGCCTCCGGGGAGATTGTTCGCACACCAAAGGTAGCGTTGGCCCTGACCTGCGGGATCCCACGATGCCGGGCCAAATGCATCAATGGGCCTGCCATTCCGATCTCTAAAGTGCAACTCTTCGATCAGCGAGTTCCCACCCGGTCCCGCATACCAGAGTTCTGTTCCCCTACCGCTTGCCATATCCACCTCGCCAGACGAATCCTCGGAGACGATCGACCAGCTTCCGAGCAGTTGGTTTTGGGCATCCGGCCCGGGAAGTTTCAATTTCTCGATTTGAGCAGCGGATTTCTGAGATCCATGGAGTTTGCTGTCAGGATCTTCGAACCACGACATCAGATGAAGGGTCAAATCTGACAAGGCGTAGTCCAACGTGTAGTCCGGGTAATTGCTGTTGGCGAAGACGATGGCTCCGACGTGAGTTCCGGGATTGAAATGGAAAGCCGTTGCGTAGGAGCGATCGTCGCCCAGGTGTCCCCACAATTGGCGACCACGCAAATCGAGCGGGCCGTTCACGCCAAGGCCTTGCACCCAGCCGTCCAAATTTCTATAACCTGAGGGTGAGCACATCAGGTCGATGCTGGATGGGCTGAGAATTTTGACACCATCCAGGGTTCCGTGGTTCTGGAACATCATCATCAGCCGCGCGAAATCTGTGGCGGTTGTGTAGATTCGCCCCACGGGATAGGGCGCGTAGGAAATCTGATTGTCACTGACCGTGCCGGAAGGGGGCTTGTGTTCGAGAAACGTTCGCTGGAGCACCTGGGAGAACGTTCCATCTGGCGTCCTTTCGGTGACGTATCCGACGGATAAGCGATCCACTGGCAGGGGTGCCAGGAAATAACCGGTGTCGTTCATCTTCAGCGGAGCAAAAATCGCCTTCTGCACATAACTTGCGAACGTTTCGTGGGCGATGTTTTCCAGCGCCAAAGCGGCAAGGGCAATGCCGTCATTCGAATAGATACGCTCACTTGCGGGCTTACCGATCCGGTACAGATTCGGGGCGTAGTACCGGCCATTTACCTCGAATCTGTTTTTCATGTAGTCGTCGAAAGTTTCGGGATCATCCTTCCCGTACACGTACGTAACATCGTTGGTGGCCTGATCGATGTCGCCGATGCTCGACGTATGCGTCAGGAGCATCCGAAAGGTGATCGGAATGTCGGGCCAGCGCGGGTTGCGAACCGGGAAGGAAACGTATTTGTTGATGTCGTCGTCCAGCGACAGCGTTCCTTTCTCCACCTGCTGCATAACCGCAATCGCTACGATAATTTTGGATGTGGAGGCGATCTGGATAATGGAGTCATCGCGCATCGGGCGACGCGGCCCCGGTACGTCAAGCACGGCATCTCCGTAACTTCCCGACCAGACGATTTTGCCGTCCTTGACGACGACCGCCTGAAGCCCAGGCATGCCCGCGTTGTGCATGATCTGCAGGACGAACGCGTCCACCTTGGCGCTATGGTTGGAGTCGTTCGCCGGATCATGGGGCGGCAATTGGGCTGCCGAGTGCTGCAGGAACAACGACAGCACAAGGACGATCCTCCAACCTGGTGTGAGTCTGAAATTCATGAACACACGTCCTCCGTACAACAAGTCGTGGCCAGTCTGCTTAAAAAATTCAGCCCCCAAACCCCGCTGGCCAGTAGTTTCGGTAGCGTGCGATTTCCCGGAAGCCGAGGCGTAAGTAAACCGGCACACCCATCGTCGTGGCCTCCAGTGACGCGAACTTGGCTCCAAGCGAGAAGCCGGCACTAGTCGCGGCGGCCGTGGCCAAGCGGCCTAATCCGCGACCACGTAGGTGAGGGCGCGTTGCGACCCAGCCGATCCAGGCAACGTCCTCCTTCACCATCGCCAAAGCCGTAGCGGCCGGCTCTCCGCGATAGCGCACAACGAAGGCAGCAGTGTCGGAAGCGACAAGTGAACTTCGCTCCGAAAAGATGGCGCGTATCAGGTCTGGCAGTCCCGGCGCTTCTTCTCGAAACCCGTCCGCAGCGACACTCACAAAATCTCGAATACCAGATGTGTCCCGCACCCAGCAAAACTCAATGCCGCCGGGCACATCCCCAAAGTCCGGCCTAGAGTCGAGCACCATTCCTATAAGCTCGGGTGCAGCACATAAGCCCATCCTCTCGGCAGCTTGCTGAAGGTCGGCATCCGCGTCTTCACGAATCCATGTTTCCCAACCGTGACCGAGTTTTCCGAAAAAAGCATGGGCTCGTTGCAGAGCCTCCATAGCATCCATGGAACCTGTGCGCAAAGCGCTGTTCGCTAGCACCGGGCACGGATGATTTGCGGCGACCAGCAAGAGTCCATCTTCCTCGCGAATCACCCCTCCACAGCGGCTTGCAGTTTCCTTCAAAACCGCCGCGAGCGCTTTTTGCGCACGGACCACTATCTGCTCATCCAACGGCTTCTCCCCTTGAGTCTCGATTGCCCGCATCGTCACGATTCGACTCCTTCCGTACCCAGGGCCGGAACATCGGGAACAGACTCAGCGTTAATGCTCGCACTGGGAGTCGAAGTCTGCTCTGGCATGGCGACTCGCCGTCGAACGAAGTGAAGGACCACCCCGCCTATCACTACCGCTCCAACCACCATCAACTGCCCTTGGAAAGACCGCCAGTCCTTTAGAGTCGCGAACAGCACGACGGCACAAAACACGAACGGGGCCAGACAGACATAGCCCAGTCCCAGCCAACCTCCAGGCACACGGAACGGCCGAGGAGCGTGCGGGCGCCGCAAACGCAAGATGATGAGGGCCAGAAACTCCAAGGTGAGGGCGCCCGCGTACAGAAGGCACTGAACGACCGCCAGGCCGCCGAAGGAGAATGCTGTAAGAACTGCAGTGATCAGTCCGCAAACGATGACAGCGGCCTTCGGGGCTCCGGAATTGGACGAGGCCTGCGCCAACCACCGTGGAAGCCAACCATCCCGAGCCAAGACCAAGGGCAAACGCGACACGTAAAACAATTGCGCGTTAACCAATGCCCAGGCCGAGACAAGTCCGCCCGCGGCGACCAGGCTGCCTAGCCACCGTCCACCAATCAACTGCGCGATCACCGGCCAGCCAGCGTCGGTAGTCCAGAGTGCAGGATCGGTAGTCGTACCAATCCCAGCGAGTACCGGAAGGAGGTAGCCGAGGAGCACGATCACTAAGGCGACGGCAATAGCGCGGGGGTAGTTGCGCTGAGGACGATCGACTTCAGCGGCATAAGTGGAGACATTATCCCAACCGGAGTAATTGAACACTATGTACGACAGACCCAGGAGGAGGGCACCGGTACGATTGGAAATGAGATCGCGGTGGACGATTCCAACAACGTTCGACGTTGCCGAGTGTCTCAGGAGCCAGACGAGAACCAGTGTTGCGAACGAACCAACGACAAGAGCCGCGCTGATCTTCGACGACCGCCCGACATCGCGAGCTCCCAGCAGATTTACAACCGTGGCAGTGAGGATGATGCCCGCCCCGAGCATCCAGCGAAAAAACGGTCCAGAGCCGCCATGCATTAGATCAAGGCCAGGGGCAACCGCCTGAATGAAAAAGCTCAGGTACGTCACGAACAACTGAGGCAACATCGCAATCACTGCGATGGAATAACCTATCGTCCACCATGCCTCCTGAACGCCCCAGAAGTTTCCGAGGCTTTCTTTGACCCAGACGTAATAGCCGCCTTCTTCTGGAAGCAGGGTTGCCAGCTCGGCCACCATCAAAGCCATGGGCAGGCTCCACACGAATGGCGTCACCACGATCAAGAGCACAGCTAGTCCTGGACCCACCGCTCCGACAAGAGGTTCGACGCCAAAAGCTCCACCCGAAACCGTGAAATAGATGACGCAAACCAGCGCGAATAGACTCAGGCGGCGGCTGCGCGGTAGTTCTATCGGCGTAGTACTCTGTCCGTCGTTGTTCAAGCTCGTTCCTAATTCCTATCCCCGAACCCGTGTTTGCCCCGGCACAGCTTGCAGTATCGCGGCGGTTCGGTGTTGTCCACCCGGTGCTGCACCGGCTTTAGCGTTTGCAGGTACGCGAAGATGGCCTTAAGATCGTCATCGCTGAGGTTGCGGAAAACTGCCCAGGGCATGATGTTGGACAGCTGCCGTGCCTTGACAGTTCCCGTGCGCAGCGCTGCGATGAACGTGTTTTCGTCGTAATACGAGATTCCCGACGGATCCGGAGTAAGATTCAAGGAAGCCACCGTGATCAGCTTCTTTGGGTCCGGTCCCCAGTTCCCGGTAAACGGTTGCCCGCCGGCGGAATCCATGCCCGGAAGCGGGTTGGAATGCTCATCTACCGGCGTATGGCAATCGTTGCAATGCCCGGCCGTTACAAGGTATTTTCCGTACGCCACCCGATCTGACCTGTCAGGCTCCGGCACATGGTCGACCGGGGAAAGCGGTTGCAACGTTTTCCTGATGTCGTCCGTCAGCTCCGTCTTCGGCTGATTGATGTGCACCGGCGCAATCGAACGCACGTAAACGATTACCGACGCCAGGTCGTCGTCCGAAAGATCGCGGAAGTAGTAGGACGGCATCAGGGGGTAGAGCGTCCGGCCGTCGTGACCAATCCCCTGGCGCAACGCGCGCACAAAGTCGGCATCCTTCCACTCCCCAGCGCCATAGTCGGGGTCTGGGGAAATATTCGGCGCCACCACCCGATTGGGTTCCGGCAGGTCCAGCTCGATATTGGCAAAGGTATGGCCGCCGCCTTTCGTCCCCGGCTTTAGCTGGAACGGACGCTGCGTGAAATCGAGCTCGGAGTGGCAAGTGAAGCATTGCAGCACGCCCTCTACCAAGTATTTGCCCCGCGCCAGCCGCTCCGGCGTGCGCGGGATAGTCTCCATCTGCAGGAGCGATGCTGTCGATTCTGTCGCCGATACAGTCGAAACTTTTTGGCAGCCGTTACCGCACAACAGCAGAAGCAGCGGAAGCACCTTGCAATAACGAGTCATAAGCGCTCCTTCTGAACATGTCTAAACCGTTCCCGTTCTTGTCGAAACGGCCCACTGCGACTCAGACGACGTGCCAGCAGCCATGCCACCTGGTGAACAAACTCCCGCCGCGTCTTTTTAGTTCCTCTAGATGGTGGCATCGCTGTGACTTACGTTGACCACGCTTTGGGACACTCGTGTACTCAGAACAGACTGGCGCTGGGGGAGGGCGCAGAACTGAACGAAAGAGACGGACGTCGCTGAACTGACTGTGGCTCTATTCCGAGCGGACGACGCGTCTTGGCGCGACGGAGAGGAAGTGTCTAGCAACGGCAGGAACAGAGGAGTTCGAGGAAATCTTGTCTTGTCTTGGAAATTGCGACGGGAGAAAAGTGCCTCTTTGCAACTGTAGTCAGTCCAACATTGAGTACCGATGCAGGGAGGAGGGCTGAGACATGAAGAGATTTGCCGACATGCAATATCGCGTCAACATCATCTGTGGGGTCCGGTGTGATCAGAACACACACTACTGCTGCTGCCACCAGCAGGACAACGACCACGGTACCGACTTGTCTCGTGGACATCACGCTCAGTTATCTCCCTACATACCGATTAGGAAGGTTTACAGTCTGTTTTAAGAATCCCCACGCACGGATAAAGCAGGACACCCCAAGTGTCGGCGATTATGGTGCACTCCCCACGGACCCGTCAAGAGTCATTTTGACAGCCGACGTCTCGCCAGTGCCGAGCTACCGTTTCGCAGTGTGGACGCGCTCCGCATCGCTTGTGACCGCAGACCCAGGATCGATCACCACCGTGTGGATTGTCTGTCCCGATTGGGCAACCAATATCTGCAGGTTCAAAGGTGGCATGTTTTCGTTGACGATCGTCATAGTTCCCGTGCAGTCTGCATTGACGGAGTAAGTCCCAGTGCCAGGGCGCCATCCCGGCACAACAGCGCCATTCGTGGCAACTGCGTCGACTTGAGTCAGACCGCCGTTGCCGTCGAAGGTCGTCTTGGCAATGCCGTTCACCACAAGTGCTGGGGAACCATCGGGAAGATATATCTGCCCGTGCACGGTAAAAGCGTAAGTGCCACGAATTGTTGCATTGCTGCAAGTGCTGGCGTGGGCGGTTAAGGTTGACGATACAGCCAAGGTCACGATCAGCGCACATAGCAGGATACGGAATCTCATGGTTTTCTCCAGATTCTCTTGGGCAGCCCATAGGCCCCACCCCCAAGGATTGAAGCGTATCCTGCGGCCTAATCCCCCTAAACACAATGGAGACGATCTGAAGATTGTCTGTCGGAGAGATGACTGAAATGGCGGGCAACCCGTAGAATGTTTCTCAAGTCTTGGGGGCGGGGCGTCGTGTCTTCACAGAAAATCCAGTTTGGGCAGTTCGTCTTGGACTTGAGCCGGTATGAACTGACCAATGGCGGGAAACTGGTGCGCCTGGAGCGCATCCCCATGGACCTGCTGATCTTCCTGGTCAAGGAAAGTGGACGGCTTGTCGAGCGCGAAGAGATCACTGAGCGCTTGTGGGGGAAATGCGTCTACTTTGACGCGGATAATAGCCTCAACACCGCCATTCGAAAAATTCGGCGCGCCCTAGGAGACAAACCCGAGGACCCTCAGTATTTGGAGACGGTTCAGGGAAAAGGTTATCGCTTTAAAGGCCAGGTACGTGGACTTTCCGCGGTGGTGCCCCGACCGGCGGAGACCGAACGACAGCGCATCATGCTTGCGGTGCTTCCCTTCGAAAATTTGAGCGGCGACCCAAGCCGAGAGTATTTCAGCGATGGCCTGACTGAGGAAACAATCATGCGGTTGGGCCAACTGTCGCCTCGGCGCATGGGCGTGATCGCACGCACCTCTTCTATGGCGTACAAGGGCACGGATAAGACAGTCGCGCGAATCGGCGAGGAACTTGGAGTTGACTACGTGCTCGAAGGCAGTGTGCGACAAGACAACGAGTGTGTCCGAATCACCGCGCAACTAATTCGAGTGCAGGATCAGGTCCACTTGTGGGCGGAAAGCTTCGATAGACTTCTGTCCCGCATCCTAGACATTCATCGTGAGATTGGCGCCGCTATCGCTGCACAGGTCAAATTGGAGTTGATGGACCCAGAGCGGCAACGGAGCAGTAACGCTTCACGAAACCCCGAAGCGCGTGATCTTCACTTACATGGTCGGTACCACTATGCCAGATCGAACCGACTGGATCTGGAGAAAGCGGTCGAATATTTTAGGAGCGCAACGGAACGAGACCCCGAGTACACGTTAGCCTTCACGGGCCTGGCCGACTCACTGATGATTCTTCCGATCACGGGGGACGTCGCCTCACAAGCAGTGTTTCCGGAAGCGAAGTTGGCCGTCACGAGAGCCCTTGAACTGGATCCCGATTCTGCCGAAGCACGCACATCCGCCGCTACGGCGAAGTTCTGGTTCGACTGGGACTTCAAGGGTGCGGAGGCGTCGGCACGTCGTGCCATCCAGTTGAACGAAAACTATCCGCTCGCCCACCTGTACCTGGCGCACGTGCTCTCGAATGTTGGACGGCACGAAGAGGGGCTCGCCGTTATTCGGCAGGCACTTGTGCTCGATCCATATTCCTTGATCACGGGCGCAATGCTTGGGCAATTCCTGTATCAGGCAGGCAAGAATGCGGAGGCCATCCAGCAGTTCAAGATCGTCTTGGGGATGGAACCGCGTTTTTGGGTCGGGCAGATCTGTGCGGCCAAGGCCTACGAGAAAGCCGGCATGTACTGCGAGGCCCTTACAGCTTGCGACAGAGCTTGGGAGTTCTCCGGAGGCAATACGGAGGCGTTGTCAATCGCAGGTTACGTGCACGCAGTCACGGGCAACTTCTCGGCTGCGGAAGAAAAGATTCGACAGATGCGTGACTTGAAGTGCGCCGGCTATGTGCCTCCGTACAATCTTGCGCTTGTCTATGCCGGATTGAAACAGACGGAAGTTGCGCTCGATCACCTGCAGCAAGCATTTTCGGATCGCGATGTGCACATGCCCTTTTTGCTTGATCACAAATGGGATGGGATCCGCCGATACCCGGAGTTCGAGGACCTTCTGTTACGCGTGGGGCTATCAATGGAAGAAGCTTCTGCGAGAGGTTAGTGCGTCGGTGCCCAACTTTTCGTTCCCAGAAGAATACCGTGATTCTTGCCTTTCTCGTTGATGTCGTAGATGCGCAGATCGGTCCAACTGCCTAAGCTCCCCGCAAAGGAATGGCCGATTTTTACTATCGCAGTTGACGACTTCGAAACATACTCGTCGCGCATCGTCATGGGATTCTTTACCAAACCCAGCGAAGAGGTAACGAGATGAAAACCGAAACTCTGCGAGTCAGTTCGAATGAAAACATCCCGAGTTCGTACAAGTGGCGGCGGGAGCGGCTGATTGTGATCTTTTTGCTGCTGATCGCATCTGCAATCATTTTCGCAGGCTTCGCACGAACCTATTACCTGAACGCCTTCTTTGCTCGCCGTTCACTCACAGCGATTCTTCATCTCCACGGCTTCTTGTTTTCCGCCTGGTTCGTGCTCTTATTCGTTCAGATCTCCCTTATCGCAAAGCGGCGAACCGACCTGCATCGTCGGGTTGGCTATATAGGAGCGCTTCTCGCGCTTTCAATGGTGATTGTCGGCATCGCTGTCACTATCCATGCAGTAAGGCACGGCACGCTCGCGAAGCCTCCGGGTTTGCCCATGGCGAATTTTTTGGTCGTCCCATTCTTTGATGTCGTTGTGTTCGCCACGCTGGCGGGAGCCGGGCTCTACTTCAGGACGAAACCCCAAGTTCACAAGAGGCTGATGATCCTGGCCACTTTGGGGATTTTGACGGCTGGTTTGGCACGAATTCCCCTGGATTTCATCCGAAATCGTGATATAAGCACGATCTTCCTCATGGGCGACATCGTTGCCCTGGTATACATTGCCCATGACACACTTACACACAAGCGCCTTCACTCAGCGAGCCTGTTCGGCGGCCTTTTGATTGTATTAAGCGTACCTTTCCGATTTACGATCGACGACACCCAGGTCTGGCAGAACTTCACGGCTTGGCTCATCCGTTAGTTATTTGCAAGCAAAATGCAAGACAAAGGGGGCCTTCGAGATACGGACAGGCATTGGGAGACATGCCCATTCTTCGTTAGAGAAGAAGGTGCGTTTTTTCCACGGTACTAGGCTCCGAATAAATGTTTGCAAGATGCTTCAAGAGTCCCGATGGAGTGTCCGTCGACAAGTTGTGGAAGTCGTGAATCATGTGCATCTGGTCGTGATAGCCGTAATCGTGTGCGATGTCCGTCCACGTCAATTTAGGGGATGTAGCCTTCGTCTGGAGCGCCGATTCGAAGCGGACGATTCGAGCATAGATTTTCGGCGACAGTCCGACTTGCTGCTTAAACCTTCGATGAAGTGTGCGACTACTCAGACCTGCGGATCGCGCAACGGCGTCGATCTGGCAGACTCCGTGCTGCCGTCGAATCTCATGAGCTACCGATTCGACAATATCGAACCGCGGCGTTTTCGAGCTGAGATCGATGAAAAACTCTTCCGCCACTCGTATTCGCTCGAGAAACGAACCGCAATTGCCGAGCCGCTCTCTGAGCCCACCGACGAAACGTCCTAAGACGCCACGTGCATCCAAATCAGCGTTGGTGATAGTAATGGCCGGGAGATCAAAGAGTAGACTGAGTGCCGCGGGCTGAAAGAAAACGCTGAAGCTCTCGATTCGCCCTCGGATTACCTGTTCAACTCGTCGGTGGGTTTGTAAACCGATCAAGGCGGCGGACTCCGCGCCGCGAACGATCCCGTCACCAAGGTCGTGAATCTGAATCTCATCAGCGAATTGGAAATCGAGCACAGGCTCGGAACGAGCCGGAACAGGGTGAATCAAGACGGAGGAGCCTAGGTTCGACTCTCGATGCGCATAGAAACGAATGAACCGCTTGGTCGCATCGGAGGGTTTGCTGAATTGAATCGAGTGCACTGCTTTACCGTCCTTTCGACCACCTGGCTCACTCCGCCGCAATCGACGGGATAGCCAATAAGCTCCGCGATCCATTTGACGGTCTGAGACTCGATCTCGGTGGCGGCTGGCGAGAGTGTCCATGCACCAACGTTCGGGTTTAACGCTGCCGCGAGAAAATCGCCGAGAATCCCGATCGGCGCCGGCGGCGCGGTGATGTATCCGAAGAAGCGCGGGTGCCCGTTGAATAACGAGTGAGCGAAAAGCAGCTGTGCCGTCTCTTCTAGCAAAGGCCCGGGGGCCGTTCCCATTTCCGGGAGCGGTCCTGTGAGGTCCAGTGCGTCGCGCACGACGGACGGAGATTCATCACGGGTCACCGGACCAAACGGCATCGACTCCAGGAATCCCGCAAGCTGGTCGACAAGTCGATGTCCCAACTTGCGGAAGGTCGCGGCGTCCATCGCGAGCGGCGCATGCCGCCCTGAGTCGGCATCTATAAATGACTCCTTTACTGCCGATTCTTTTGTCATGTATTTATCCCTTCTAGGAGATCCGTCTCAGGTACTCGCCCGCCGGTCACGGTGCTGAATACGCGATAGAACGACTGCCGCCCCCACAACCCTTCGTGATCGTTCGGCGATAAGTCCTTCAGCCGCTCATACGCGGTCACCTGTGATTCGTGGCAGCAGACTGCCCGCCACACCGTCGACCAGAAGCTGCGCGTATCAATCACCGTGGTAATCGCCCAGTCTGGCCATGGCACGGCCTGCCGTTCGACGCCGTCGACTGTCGAGGCCAATTTCCGGAAAGCTGATTGGTACGCTTTCCAGGTCGATTCCGGCCAGGCTATGTAGTAAAGCTTCGACACCGCATGTGACTGTACGGCCTCGATTCCATTGCATGGATACGCGGGGTCGGCTGCGGCGACGATGGCCGCAGTGGTGAATTGGGAGATCGCAATGTGATCAGGGTGCCCGTAGGCACCATCGGGTCCGAAGGTCATGACAACATTGGGCCGGACACGTCTTATGTGTCCCGCAATGGTGGCGACAACCTCGCTGGGGTTCGCACGGTCGAGTTGCTGATCGCGGTAGTTGAGGATTGAGACTTCGCGCACACCCAAGGCTGAGGCGGCAGCACGCAGCTCACCCTCACGGATGTTCGCCAGCGCTGACGGGCCGGGATGCTGAGGATCGTCCAGACGATAGCCTCGGAAGCGGCCACTGTCCCCACGAGTGGCGGTTAGCAAAAGACGTCACTGCCTTCGGATGCATATTTCGCAAGAGTGCCACCCATCCCAAGGGATTCGTCATCGGGGTGCGCGAGCACGGCCATTAATCTCGGTGTCCGCATAATTTCTGTATTCCGTTTGGACGAATTGGCTTCCACGCCAATTCGCCTCGAAGTTTTGAGCCAACCCTACCTCAGTTATGGGCACTCCCAGTTAGGAGTCACCTGCCCAAAGCCTTGCGGATATGCGCCAAGTGGTGCCAACTGTGCCGTAGTGCGTGGTCCTCAATGACGAACTGTGCGGTAACAGGCGCGCCGAAGCTTAGCGAAAAGGGAGCTGCGCGATCTAATTCCTCATCCGTGAAGGCACGTATTGCATTGGCTGCCTCACGACTGTTCCGGCGCAGGAGGTCGAGCGCAGTGGCCTTGGTTGCCTCAGCATGCTCGTGAGCATGCTTGGCATTCAACGCGGCAACCAAACCCCAGGTGACGTCCGTAACGGCCTTCCCACTGGCAACTGCTCGCGCGACATCAATTTCGATCGGGTACATGCTGGCAACATGGTGCACGATTAGGCCGACCGAACGACGGTCCGTGGCCGACACCGGCGTATGCCATTCCTCTTCCGCGAGTCCTTCAGCAAAGGCAGCTAGGAGGGCAGCGCCTTCCTCGATGCGATCAGCCAACAATGCCGAGCGACGACCCACGGAACTTCTGATTCTGGTAGTGGCGGTAGTTTGTGATGACATATTTCATTTCCTTTCTGATTGAATTATGGTCGAGCAGCGATACGTTCTTGTGTTTCCACCACGTGACTTCCCAATCCTGTCGCCTCTCGGCTCTGGCGAACAAAATTTAGCAGGCTACATAAGCACAGTAATGATGCTCGTGACTAGCAACGCCGCGCCCCACATCAGGTTGAGATTGAGCCACGCTTCGCGCAGAATCGCGAGGCCGAACTTGCTATAGACCACCCATGCGATGAGTCCGGTCACCACAAGATAAGCCGTCGTATGGACCACTGTTGCGAGCAGTGCCGCGAGCGGGCTGGTGGCCGCCAATGTGTGATGGTGGCTTGTCATGTGGCCAGCCGCTTCAACCGTGCGGCTGCCCATCAGCACCGGCAGCAACATCAAACCAGCTCCGTGCGCGGATGCCATCAGAAACGACCAGAGCGTCAGGTCGCGAAAGCCCACCTGCAGACGCACCCATCGCGGGTGGTAGTGCCGCACCAGCGAGAAGATTCCAAGGCCGAACAGAATGGCCGCGACGGGATAGCGGATCACCTCCTGCGGCAGCGCCATGCCGAGAAATGCGGCTGCCAGCACCACGCCGCCAATGGACAAAGCGTGGCCAAGCGCGATCGGGATGAGCGCCCTCGCCACTGCACTCGCCTTCCGCTCCTGCATCCCCAGCGCCACCGCGAAGAGCCACCCCATCCCGGGGTTGATTCCGTGGAAGGCACCGAGGAGCAGCATCAGCCATAACGCAGTTGAGCCCATATCGGCGTGCGTCATCTCGCCTCCGAGTAGCAGTAGGAGTCCGACGAAGCGTCGCCGCCTTCCAAGCGGACCTGATGCGCACGGAGCCCGTCGAACTCGACGAAGAATCTTTCATCGAGTTTCATTCCTCCCTTGGGATCCGCGTCAAGCTTCACCATCCAACTCTTCAACCCATCGGGATAGATTTGCTCGTCCCACGGGGAGTAGAGCGAGTTGGTGAAATAGACACGCTTGCCATCGCGGCTGATCTCAACCATCTGCGGCCCGCCGTTCAGGGGCTGGTTTGGCTTGTTCGGGTGAGCTGCGCGGCGCACGATACCACCGAGATGGACCGAGCCCGTCTTCTTGGGATTCTCGGGGTCCGAGACGTCGTACTGAATGAACTCCCCGGTTCCCCAGCATGAAACATAGAGAAATCGGTCGTCGAGCGATAGGTTGATATCAGTCACCAGCGGCGGCACGGCCTTGAAGCCCTGCAGCAGCGGCGGCAGCTTTTCCGGGTCAGCAGGTTCCGCAGGGATTTCAATCACCTTGCGCACGGCCCACTTGCCGTTCTCGCTGCCATCCTCGCGGTACCACATCCAGATCGACGACGACAGGTCTTTTAGCGAGATGCCCACTCCCACGAAACCATATGTCTTGTTGGGATCGTGGGAAGGGCGCAATTCGAGCACCCACTGTTGCTCGGCGCCAAGGTCAATCTCCTGGAGATGGCGCCGCTTGTCCAAGTCCCAGATATGAATCTTGTGGCCGTACTTGCCGGCCAGCAGCAACTCGGGGTTAACGCCGTCTTTCACCATGTTTGGCGTACCCCACTCCGAGGTAATCATCGTGTCGTGTCCCAGGTGCCACCAGAAGTCGTATGACAACTGCTGCGGGCCACGATCCTGTTCCCACTGGCCCTTCAGCTCAAAGGTGTTCGCGTCCATCAGAAATAGACCACCGGGGCCATCTCCGCCGGCCGATCCGAGTGCGCTTCCATAGACTCCGTCTGGCCCGCAATGAATCGTATGGGGCGAGGTGTAGCCGGTTTTCTTGATGAACTCTTCGGGCTCGATCACCTTTACGATTTTCGGCTGCCTGGGGTTCGGCTTGGTATCGAGGATGTAGATCCGCGAAGACCCGATACCGGGTACGATCAGGTAGCGACGCTCCATGTGCGGGTGGGGGGCCTGCGGACAAAGGCACGCACTGCAGGCATTCCAGCCGAAGTGGTGCAGCTCATTGTCAGCGCGTGGAAAATCCGTTTGCCCGACGAGCATCCCATATCCAGAGGAGCTCGGATCTAAATCAATGACGCCCATGGCGTCGTGCTTTCCGTTCTTGCCGGCGTTGAGCAGGGCGACATAAGCGAGGCGTTCTGCGGGGGCCTGCATTGCCATACCCGGCGAAGGGTAAAAAGTCGGATCCGGACGCATTAAAGCCATTTTCATATCTCCTTGTCGTACCAGATCCGCGGGGAACCCAGAACCTCAGGCTCTCACCGCGGTCACTTCCAGATACTCAGATGAAACCACCGTCAGCTCATCGCCTCCGCGATTGTGAGCGGACCACAACACTTCCAGCTCTTCTCTGAGCTGTCGCGCGGCCGTATCGTCCAGCGAAGCGAACGCGCGATTGGTGGGCCCGTAATACTGACGAAAGAACTCCACGACTTCAGCCGGGGGGAATGGATAGGTGAAGCTGTATTGACGCCGTGTCATCTTAAGGTCAGAAACCCCCGGGCCGAGCCTCTCGCGCACCACAGTCTCATCGCCCCACAACACCGGAGCTGGCATGCCGGAGGGAGCGATGAACCTGGCGAAGGTTTTGAACATTTGTCCGACGAACCCTTCGCGCGTCCAATTTCCCATGGCAATGGTCCCGCCAGGACTGCATACTCGTAGCAGCTCACCGGCTACAAGTTCCGGCCGCGGGGCAAACATCGCTCCGACCAGACTCGTTACGAAGTCGAAACTGGCGTCCTCAAACGGAAGAGCTTCGGCGTCGCCTTCGATGAAACGAGCGTTGAGACCTTCCGCGTTGGCGCGGGCCTGCGCTCGCTGCACCAGGTTCGGAGCGATGTCTACGCCAGTGACCCTGACGCCATCCCGCGCCGCCCACAGCGCGACCTGGCCTGAGCCACAAGCTACGTCGAGCAACTGGCATCCAGCAGGAACATCGAGTTGTTCGTAGAAAATGCGCGCTCCCTGCTCCATATAGCGCGAGAAGCGGTCATAATCGCCAGCCATCCACGTTTGTTTGAGTCGTTCCTTCAGTCCGTCGATTTCCAGTGCGGTTGTGGTGCTCATGACTCCTCCTAATGTTGTTAGTCACCTGCAATGAGGGCACGGATGGCTTCCGTCTTGGCCAAGCCACCAATCTCCCATTCGTCGCTCAGAACCTCTTCGATGTCGGCCCAGGTGAGGGTGCCCGTTTCCCCGCTCTCGATTGACGCCGTGGGGTCAGTGAGCCTGCCAGCGTTTTCCTTTTTCGGGGTTGGCATGACCATCCTCCTAACGGTTTCTCTCACCCGAAGCGGCTCAAACTGCCGTTCAGTTTCTAAACTATGCACTGAGAGTCTGAGTGGGACTTGTCCGCGCGTCCGGCTTTCTTGCTCACTTGCGAGTTGCCGTATGATGATTTGCTCAACAGTCCGGAGGAGTTTGCAGGAAGTCCCGCCAGAGGATATATGGATGTGCTTTCCGAGGTGTTGAAAGTGGTGAAGCTTCAGGGCGCCTTGTTCTACAACGGAGAATTCACCTCCCCGTGGAGTTTTTGCTCGCCGCACTCTCGCAGTGTCGCGCCCTATGTAGCACCAGGCGCGCATCACGTCATCATTTATCACTTACTGACGGAAGGACGCGCCTCTGCCCGGTTGTTGGATGGCGAGCGCATCGTTCTTGACGCGGGGGACATCGTGATCTTTCCCCACGGTGACGCACATATCCTCGAAAACGGCCCGTCGACAAAGGCGGTGGACATGGTGAAGGAACTAGCTCGAATTTTTTCCCAGGGGTTGAAGCTGTCGCGCCAAGGTGGCGGAGGAGAAATTACGAAATTCGTCTGTGGCTTCATGGCCTGCGAGCCACGACTCAGCCAGGTTTTTCTTAGCGGCCTGCCGCCGGTCTTCAAAGTCAGCATTCGCAACGATGCCTCGGGCAGATGGCTGGAGAACTCGATTCGCTTTTCAGTGAACGAAGCTGACGCTTCTCGCGCCGGAGGAGAGGCTGTTCTGGCAAAGCTCTCGGAAGTCCTGTTTGTCGAAACACTGCGGGTGTACATTGCGCACCTGCCACCCGAACAGACTGGTTGGCTGGCCGGCGCCCGTGATGCAGAGGTCGGAAAAACGCTGGCGCTAATGCACCGGAACCCTGCGCAGCCTTGGACTATTGCCTCTCTGGCAAAAGAAGCTGGAGTGTCGCGTTCGGTGCTGGCGGAACGCTTCCATCATTACCTCAACGAGCCTCCAATGGCCTACCTCACGCGCTGGCGACTGCAGCTGGGAGCACAAAGGCTGGCCTCAACCAGTTACTCAGTGGCACAGATCGCATCCGAAGTCGGCTACGAGTCCGAAGCTGCCTTCAACCGTGCATTCAAACGGGAGTTCACAGTTCCTCCCGCGCGTTTTCGCAGTCAATCGAGATCGGCTCATGCGCCCTCGTCTAAATAGGCCCAGACACCGACAACGTACGCATCCTGGAAAATATCAGCGGATGTCAGGTCAATGTTCATGGGACGATCACGCGTCCCATGCTGCAGCGGCCCGGATACATCGAAGAATATATTGCGTTCTGGAACGCCCGGCCAGAGGTTGTGCGTATCTGGGTTAGCACTTATACGCCCCAAATCGGGAAGCATAGTGCAGAGACGTTAACTGGGGCGGATCGCGAGTTCGCGGTGCGGGAGTTGCTGGACGCCAAGACCCACAGTCACAAACTGCTCATGAACGACGGAATTGCTCATGCAATTCTGCATCCCCCATCCCGCCCGAGCGAATGCATGTTTTCCAGAATGTCGACGAATTACACCGCCGATCTGCAAACCCGAGTCGAGCCATGCATATTCGGCGGGTCGCCGGACTGCTCACGATGCGGCTGCGCGATCAGCAGCGGTCTTCACTGGTTGAAAGACATTCGTCTAGCAGGTTTTGTGAAGATCGAAAACATTGCCCTGACATCTGCCGCCATCGGCACTTCCGTCGGACGATTCCGCGGGCGAAAGCATCCTCGCTGGGACGTCAAACCAACTTCCGAGCTCGTTCAAATCTCTGCTGTGACGCTGCCTGCCCCAGAATCGGATTTTGCATTTCGATCGCCTCTAGCACGATAGCAATCACTTCCGATACCTCGGCCTGATCCACAAAGCCACACAGTCGGGTCGCACTGCAGACGATTTCAGTGCGTTCTGGTTCGGGCAATGTAACCAGCCCTTCCCCGGATTCGTTAAGCTGCTGGAGGAGGCAGAGCAACCGGCTCACCCTCTCATCTTCGCTATGCAGATCGGAACAGGTCTTGTCGAACCCATGAGTTGCGCACACATCTTGAACGCCAAAATAAAGAAAAACGGCGTTGAGTTTGTCCATTGTTGCCTCTCTGATTTTGTGCTTCGACGATTCCGATCTCTTGCACCTGGAACTCTCATTCGTCGCGTGATTGCCGGCCCGAAACCCAGTTGTCATTTCCAGTTTCTCCGGTGAGAGTAGAAGGAAGGGTAACGGACGGCTATCCCGACGGGAGGGTATTTCGAGGCTCAAATTTAGCTACGCGGTGATTATCTTAGACGCTCGTTGCTTGCTGGGGTGCCCAGTACTATCTGCGGAAACTCGCAGACCTATTTGAAAACACGTTTGCACTGTCAAAGGTTGAATGGAATTCCGCAAACCTCCGCGTCCTCGCGTGACCCGTCAACCGATTTCGGCCAATGAGCATCCGAAGTGATTCTTGATAATCGACTTGATCTTCGCCTCGGAAACGGGTTTCTCCAAATAGTCGATTGCTCCGAGTGCGAGCGCCCGCTGACAGCACAGAACGTCCTTGCAACGGGTCACCACGACGCAAGGAGTTCGCGGATTGTAGCGAACTAGATGTCTGATTACCCGAAGCCCCTCGAACGCTGGCGAAACTTGATCTACCAGCGCGAAGTCGAACTCTTCTCTTTCGACGGAGCGCATCGCGGCGTCAACTGTCGTACACTTGTGAACCTCGAATCCATGAGCCTCGAATGGTTCGGCGGACCGAGTCAAGTCTTCGGCGTCTTCGTCGAAAACAAGTACTTTGCATGTCTCGCATCGAGTTTCGAGTTCCTCTAGACTCTGCTGTAGCGGTTGTGGCATCTTTGATTTTCCCAAGTTACTCTCCACGCCCGACGCGAAGCTCTAAAGCCGTCAATTGCGATCTGGTGCTATCCACATCGTTCCCGCCGCAGCCCTGCTCTTTCGCCCCAGGCGGAGAACTGATCGAAGGCGCGGCTCAGGACGGGAAACTTCGCTCGATATTTCTCCGCTCGCTGCAGCCACGCACTTCGAGGACTCAGCAGGAGGGCGCCCGCAACTATGAGAAAGATGCCCGGAAGCACTGGAAGAAAGAACCCTGCAATGCCTACGAGCGTCAGAATCCATCCAAGAGCGACAAGGGCGATGCGCTGCAGTGGGCTCCGCGTTTTGTCGATGATATCTTCCATCTTGCTTCTTCTTCGGATCCCGCATTGGATCGCGCATGACTTTCACTGACGAGCATAGGAGACCAGGTGCCCGGAGACTATCCCAACAATAGGGTATTTTTGGGCACAGATTCAGCGTACGTTCCCGTTTCACAAGTGCAGATACCACCGAAAGGGCAATCGATGTCATGAAGCGGGGTGCGGTGACTTGCTAGTCGGCGGGTGTCTCGGCGCAGGGGTCATGGGGAAGGCGAGCGACAAAGCAATCGACACTACCAGAATTGCAACGATCACAAAGAGGGATAGCGCAGGTGGGAAATGCCCTTGCCAAGAGGTGTTCAGCCAGGACATCTTGAGCCCGACAAAAATCAGAATGAACGCCAGGCCGTAACGCAGCAAATGGAACCTTGCAAGGGCACCGGCGAGCAGAAAATACATCGCCCGCAGGCCCAGAATAGCAAACACGCTCGACGTGTAGACGACGAGTGGCTTGCGGGTGACCGCAAAGATCGCAGGAACGGAGTCGACAGCGAAAAGAACGTCTGTCGCCTCGATGAAGACGAGCGTCAGGAGAATGGGCGTGGCGCACAGCGTGCCGTTCCGCCACAAGAAGAATTGCGGCCCTTCAGACTCTGTTGCCACAGGTAACAGTCTTCTCAGTCCCCGCAGCAAAAGATTCTGTTCGGGCTTGATCTGGTACTCCCCGGAACACATCATCCGGACGCCAGAAAGGATCAGGAAAGCGCCGAATAAGATCACGACCCAGCCGTACCGTAACAGTTCGGCACCGAGAAAGACGAACACGCCCCGGAAAATCAGCGCTCCCAGGATGCCGAAGAACAAAATGCGGTGCTGGAACCGTGCAGGAGTTCCGAAATAGCGGAACACCAGCACGAAGACGAACATGTTGTCCAGCGAAAGCGACCACTCGACCACGTATCCCGTGAGAAACTCCAACCCGATCTGCTTCCCCGTTGCCACTCCGAACTTCCAGGCTGCAAATTCATACAGGCCAAGAGAGAAGAGCAAAGCCAGCGCGGCCCAGATCGCAGTCCAGACCGACGCCTCATGAAATCCAATCACATGCGGCGTGCGATGAAACAGACCGAGATCCAGTGCCAGGAATGCGACGATCAAGGCGGTGAAGGTCGCGTAGAACCACCAGTAGTCAACGAACGGAAACAGATAATCGCTCATCTTTAGCCAGACGTCGGTCTTCTGTTAGCGGGGCTGTTCTGCAGTTCCCCATTTGTTTTTCACAAGACAATGGCTGCCACTTCCACCGTGCCAATCACGCCCCAGCAAATTGACCTTTTGTGCTCCCCAGCCAACCAATATCCGATGGCTGCGCTGAAACAAAGGACCGCACTTGTCCATCCGCTTGCCCACGCAGCCGGCTTACTCAGCATCGTCACAAGTTTCATTGGATTATCCTGGTCGACTCTTATTACTGCTCTGCTGTCCGCTGCTGTCGCGCATTCATCTGTCGGTGGCAAGTACTTCAGTCATCACATTCGACGCAGCGGAGGCGCAGCGAAAACCAGCGCGACTTGGCAACAGCACCTCGACGGTTCTACCGTTGCTGGGGAGAGTTGTTCGCACCCCCAACCAAGAAAACCATCTCTAAGTTGATGCCCACGTCTCGTCTCCGTTCACTTCTAGGTGCGGCTGCCGCCCCCAACAGGGCATTTTGGATGGTCTGTTGAAGGTCCCCCGGAAAAGGCGGATACACCAAGTAGTCAAATGCGCCGCCACCCATCGCCGCAAGGTATTCCGGCCAGTCGCCCGTCCGCGAAACAACGATTACTGGCACTTGCATTTCAGGACGGACCGCCAATTTCACGATGTCTTCGTATTTACCGTCTTCCAGCCGGTCGTTGCAGACCACGATCAAGATCTCATGCCTACCCAGCGCCATCGCGCTCTCGGCCACAGTAGAAGCGAGGACGGGTGTAAGCGCGCATTGACGAACGACCTCGGCGAGATTTCGACGAACCTCGGTATCTGAACTCACAACCAATCCACTCGGGACTTGCAGGTTCGCTTCTCTTTTCTGTTGACGGAGGGCGAACGCAAACTCGAGATTGCTCACATCGATTGCCTTAGGTTCCAAAGCGTCATACCGCGCCGCTCTTTCTTCGATTTGAATCATGTCCCTGAACCTCCGTCGGCATGTCCAGATCTTGATGGCTGGAGGGGTTGAGGTCTATACCAACGAGAGAGTATTTGCGGGGTGAAAGTTAGCTACGCGCACAAAAGCGCCCACCCTACATTCGAACGGCCGGTTTGAGACAGGTCTCGCGCTCTCAAACTGGCCGCCGTCTTACTTTTCGCATCCAATTCACGCTGCTATGAGCTCGGCATGCATATTCTCTGCATTCTGGGATCTTGGAAGATCGATGATGAGAATCCCGTCTTTGAGGGTTGTGCAGACTTTGGAGTTGTCAACATCCGACGGAAGATCGAGCACCCGAAAAAGTCGGTCGGCTCGGGACTCGGAGCAGATCGATTTTCTGTTCTCCTTGTCTCCATTCGTATCGCGCCGGCCTGAAATCGCCAGGCAGAGCGGTTCCATCGGTCACCTTAGTTCAGCGCTGCGCCCTACGTCGCCCTTGGCCAGGTGAGCGGGGGGCGGCACATCCGCGCCCCCCGCTGACCGGAGGCTTACTTATTCAACGGCGCTTTCCTCATTCTCCAACAAACCGTGTGCCGGTAAATGCTGGGCAGGTCATCGCTACTTTATTCCCGTTGGAATCGAAAACTTCTGATTGTCCCGATCCTGCTTCTGCAGTGGCGTCTTCGTTTATTGCTACGTTGAACTTGACGACGTTCCAGCCGACATTGTTTCCGGCCGCATCAAATCTGAACAACTTGAAGGTCAACTGATAGTTGTCTCCGTGAACGTGGCGCCAAATGCCCACGTGCGCAGACAGCAGAGCCGGATTGGTAGCAGGGACGACTTGCGCCGTGCCGCCGAGTTCATACTTATGGAGCCCTCGAAAACTGAATAGCGGGGCGCCGGTGTTACAGTCGAAATTGGTTATCTGAGCATCCCAGACCCCGACAATTCTGTTAGGAAGTTCCTTCACGCTGCGTGCCGATGCTGCGGTGTGCACGCCGCCGACCAACACCAAAAGCAATACTGTTCCAAGTTTCCTGCGAATGTTCATGGTCTTTACCCTCCTTCGAAAATGACTCCTTAAGATCCCGGTTCTCAATTCTCGGCCGGGCGCTCGGCCAACGAAGAGCCTGCGAGGGGTGGCCCGTCTCCGGCGGAGGCTATTCGTAGACCTCCGCGACCGATGTGGAACCGGTAAATAACACCCGCCCGTCAGATAGCCGAGTGGCGCGCCGGTCACCGCGAGACACATTCGGGTCACCGGTGATGGCAAAGCTGGAAGTGGCTGGGTCGAATAGCTCCGCCGATGAGCCGACCACCAGCACCTTTCCGTCTGCGAGCAGGGTCGCAGAATGCCCCGAGCGCGGTTCGCGCATCTTCTGTTCCGACGAAAAACTCGAGGCGGCGGGGTCGAAGACCACGGCCGTGTCGTAAGGCCCGCCATCCAAATTGCACCAGTCCCAGAAGTAGCCTCCGGTGATCAACACACGCCCGTCATTCAGCGTGGTGGCGGTGTGCTCCGCTCGAGCCGCTGCCAGACTCACAACTGGGCTAAAGCGGTTGCCGCCCGGCTCGAAGATGGCCACCGTGGCCTGCGTACCGGGGCAGCCAACACTCCAACCGCCAGTCACCAAGACGGTGCCCTCGGGCAGCACGCTTGCCGTGTGCGATGCTGCCTCATTCGGCATATCTCCCTCCGGGCTGAAGGTCTGAGTAGCGGGGTCGTAGATTTCCGCAGTCTTTGTAGGACAGTCCAAACAGCCGTCCTCCTGGTCGAAGCCGCCGGCAATGAGCACGCGCCCATCATCCAGGAGCGAAGCGGTGTGCTGGGATCGCCCCGTTGCCATGTCCCCAACACGAGTGAATCCGCCCGTAGCCGGATCGTAAATCTCCGCGGTCTTATCCGCGCTTGAGGAACCCCCACCCCCGGTCAGCAGCACAGTTCCGTTTTTCAGCCGAGTGGCCGCGTGGCCAGCCCGGGCGAAGGACATCGAGCCGGTAGGGGAAAAGGTCTCGGTGGCAGGGTCGAAGAGTTCCGCGCCCGACAGAAGGTCGTCGGAACACTCGCCAACGTCACACCGGTAACCTCCCGCGATCAATACTTTGCCGTCAGGTAGCATGGTGGCAGTGTGGGAAATACGAGGAATCAGCGTCGATGTGTTCAGCATCCTGAATCCGGCGTCAGTGAGCACGACCGCTGTGGCCGCTGCCTTGGACGGATCAGCCACTGAGCGAGCGGTTACGTGGAAAGGGCCGCCGCTCATGGGCGCGGTATATATCCCGTCGGCAGTGATGACTCCGCCACCTCCCTCCTCTACGGTCCAGGTCACATCCTTGAGAATCGTCCCTGCTACGTCCGCGGTGAACTGGCGCTGCCGTCCACGCGGCACGCCGGCGCTCGAGGGCATGGAGACGCTGACCGCGTTCACGGTCGCCAACGCCGCAGAGGACGTGCCCGGCTCTGCGACGCTGGTGGCGACGACATGCACATCCATTGCGGCCGCCGGCGCTGTATACAGGCCAGTCTGGCTGATCGATCCTCCGGCCGAGCCCTCCTTAATACTCCAGGTCACGGCGTGATTGTTGCTTCCCGTCACGCTGGCAGAGAACTGGATGGTAGCGCCCTGATCCACCAAAGTGGACGCGGGCGAGACGCTGACCCGAACGGAATTGGCGGGGTTGTTCGTGGATTCTCGACTACAGGCGGACAGCATACCTACGGCAAGGAGTGTTGAAGCCAACAGCAGTGCGCGAAGACCTGACGCTTGAGGTCCCCGTCTGCAAGAAGCTAAACCTGCGTTGTTGACGCTGCGCTCTAATGCTTGACCCTTCGCACCGGATCTCAAAACTAAGCTCTTCATTGCCTCCCCCACTCCCTACCGCAGCGCCCGATACAGAGGCGTACGGGAATTTCGTCGAAGCAGATTAGGATGATGGAAGGAAAGGGGCTATCCCGCCCATCAGGTATTCGAGGCGCAGAAATCTCAGTAGTCACGAACAAGGGAAAGTCGCGGACATCATGACTACTGCTGGGTCAAGAAATGATGCCTTTGCGAACCGCGTACAGCACCAGCTCCGCGGAATTGTGCAGGTTCAATTTTTGCAGGATGTGGCTGCGATGAGTCTCGGCCGTGTACGGGCTAATGTTGAGGGCCGTTGCAACCTCCTTGTTTGTTTTCCCTTCGGCCAAGAGTTGGAGAATCTCTCGCTCACGGCTAGTAAGTAGGTCATAGGAGTCGGCGGCTCCTTTCTGTTTGAGAACGCGCACGTAGTCCTCCGCCAGGATTCGGCTCACCTTGGAACTGAAGAATGACTTGCCTTGCGAAACCGCCTGAATGGCACCGATCAGATCGGCAGCTGCGGAGTCCTTCAGCAAATACCCTCGAGCTCCGGCCTTCAAAGCACGCATCACATAGGATTCGTCAGCATGCATGCTCAGGATGATTACCGCAATCGTTGGGCACTCGGCGATGATCGCCTGGGTGGCGTCGATGCCGTTAAGAATAGGCATACCCACGTCCATCACAAGGATATCCGGTCTCAGCGAGCTGGCGAGTGTCACAGTTTCTCGCCCGTTCTCACTTTCGCCGACAACCTCGAGGTTGGGTTGACGCTCAAGAAGAGCGCGCAAACCTGCACGCATGACGGTATGGTCGTCTGCCAACAATATTCGCAGCTTCTTCATGAATCCAACTCTCCCGAATCAGTGGACTCATCGGGGAGTGGTAGATCGACTCGAAGACATGTCCCTCGCGCTGGATCGGATTCCACCTTCAATGCCCCGCCCAACTGACTCACTCGCTCGCCCATGCCGACTAATCCCAAACCCCGCACACGACTTGCATCAAAACCCTTTCCATCGTCTTCGATGGTGACTTGGAGGCGATCGTCTTTCTGGCACACGGCAACTCGAACGTGCTTTGCATATGCGTGTTTCGAGCAATTATTCAACGCCTCCTGCACGATTCTGTACACGCACGTCTTATGCTCCTCTGGCAGCTTGTCCGAAACATTTTCGTCCACTGTATCCACAAGCATACCGGTGCGCTTGGAAACTTCACGCGCTTGCCAGTCAAGCGCGGCAACCAAGCCTAGATCGTCCAACATTGAAGGGCGGAGCAATAAAGCCATGTTGCGCACTTCGTTAACACAGTTTTCTGCAAGCGTCTTGATCTTCTGAAGCCCCTGCCGAAACGCACCTTCTTCGCTCATCCCGGTCAAGTTCTCCACATCAATCAGCAGGGCGCTTAAGGATTGGCCAACTTCGTCATGCAGTTCTCGGGAAATTGCGCGCCTCTCCCGTTCCTCGGCCTCAACAAGACGCTTCGATAGTTCCTTCAGCTGACTCTGTGCTTGCAAGCTTTCGTGGTACTTCTCCCGAATACTGATTTCAAGTCGGTCGGCATACACGATGGTGGCGACAGCCAGAATCAATCCAACGCTGAAACTAATCATGGAAAACATAAGCAAGCGGCGTCGAAACTGCGCAAATGTTTCTGCGATCCTCCGGTCGGTTTCCTTTAATTCATTGTCATACACCGCGCCAATTTCTTTCGTAACCGTCAAAACCTCCCCGTACTGCGACAAATGTTCCCTCTGCAGCGCTGAATTACTTAATGGCTTGTTCTCCGTCGCGCGCATGGCGAAAATGGCATCGGCATTCGACCAGTAATGTTCCAGTTCTTCAGCGAGATGCTGAAATGACTCCCTTTTGTTCGCAGGCAGAGACTGAATGCACGCCTTCAATGATGCATTCGTTCTATTTTGAATAGACTTAAACTGAACCCGGAGCCTTTCGGGATCTGATTCGATCATAGTGTGGTCGCTGATGATGTCACCCGAGTCGTACACCCCAGTTCGAACCTGTTCGAGCGTACGCTCGCGGTAAAGAAGATCTTGCCTAATCTGACTATTTTGGGTTGCGAAGTCTTGCAGCATGGACAACGAGTCGATGGCTGTAATCGCCATCAGAACTAGCAACGTTCCGAAGCCGGCCAGCAACACCGCACGAGACCCGAATTTCGGCCGGACCTGGACTGAGGAAGAAGAAGCTGTGGGTGTATCCAGTGGCTTTTCAGTCATTGCACATTTCCTGCCCCGTAGTTTACGCTCGCTTGCCGTCTCTGGAAGACGGCGTTGAGGGAGGAAAAGCAATGAACGCGGGTCGAATACGCCACATATGCTCTTCGCGTTCGAATCGGGGACTACGTGGCATCGTCGAGGTTCCAAACCGGACTCAAAGGCGGAAGGACTCTGATAATTTGAGGCACAATCGCACCGTCTTGTCCTTCACCAAACTCGAGCGTGAGGGTAGCCGAACAACTGCGACACAACCAGGCGAACACGAGACGATCATCTCGATGCCCGGACTGCCCGTTGCTCGCTGCAGGCCGCACAAACAGCCTTCCTTCATGAAGGTAACGAAAAGCCCTGGAACAATCCGGATTAGCGCATTTCGCGATCATGGAACTCCCTCTTTCGGGTGAGCCGATCCAGTTCCGCCTGGGCCCATGATTCGGCCCCACAGCGTAACTAATGGCCTATGCAGCTTTCCCAAGTGGCTGACGGGTTCTTGTTTGCGTTTCAATTTCCTCTAACTTGAGCCGCCTTACACCAGCGGGCACTCTACACTCGAAGACGTCCCCGATGCGCCGCCCCAAAACTGCGGTCCCGATGGGCGCAAGAACGGAGAGAAGATCGTGATTCACGTAAGAGTCTTTGGGAAAGACCACGGTGGTGATGATCTGCTTTCCCGTATCCAAGTCACGTATGTGCACTCGGCTGTTCAGCGTAACCACATCCTCTGGGATATGCTCGCTTTCAACGACGTTTGCCGTTTCCAGGTCTTGCTTCAACACTTCGAGGTACGGCCTGTCGTGTCTGAAGAGTTGCAGTGCCGATTCCAATAGGCAGCGAAGTCTGCTGATATCGGAAGGAGTAATGAGAATGGTGCGCTCTTTCATGGCGCAGTTTCCTCTGCTTTCTTTGTGTTCCTCACATCGAGTTGCTCAAGTGAGTCCTGGTTTCCCTCGGCATGGAGGACTACTCAGGTACTGCTCGGACAAAGAAGGCACGGGCTCATAACTGCTGCATCCGTGGTCGACTCGAGACAAAGGTGGACCGTGCTCTCGCGAACAGACTACTTCGGAAAATTCAGTTTAGGGCGTACTGAGTCAGATTCTTGCTCGACCAGCATCACTGTTACTGGCGATTTCAGGGTGAAATGTAAAACCGTCTCACTCCCCAGCTTAATCTGCTGGCCCTTTGAGACTGCCTGCACGCCTCCACCTACGCCGGCTCCCGCTGCCGCCCCAATGCCCGCGCCCTTACCTCCACCGGCGATTCCGCCGATAATAGCTCCGATGGCGGCGCTAGTCCCAACTTTCGCCGCCGTATTCGTGGTGCGATTGCTGCCTTGTCGCTGGTATTGATCCGTCCGAATGTCGTAAGACCTGCCATCTGCTGAGATCCGATCAAGTTGCAGCACGAGTTGTGATTGGCCAGCGAACTTTCCCGCGCTCTTTACGTCCACGACGTGGCCCTCCACCTCGGATCCGGCTGGGATCGCCACCTTCCAATCCGATTGCAAAGGGGAATCCAGCGTCGCGTGGAAAGTCTGCCCAACTTGCGCAGTCTCTGAATCCAGAGATTCCACCAACCGGACTACCACCCCGGTTCCAGCCTCGATTGTCAGTTTTTCCGGCTCCGACGCTGGCATCTCTCTCTCGGTCGGAGCATCGTGGGCGGCTGACGTATACCCATCCTGGGTCTTCGCCAACAAAGCTGTTCCAGATGAGTCTGCATCGACGGCTGAGGGTTTTGACGATCTTCGCTCTGAGGAGCGGGAATTTCTGCGCTCATGTCTAACCTTAGTTCGCGGCTTTGGCTGTGGCCCGCCAACGACTGAAACAGGAACGTTTGAGACCTGCATGGGAAGTGCGGTGGATGGCGGCGCTGCGATCTGTAGATTATTCACGATTTGCCTGACCCCCAGAGTCGTAGATGCATACCGCGCTGCGGCTACACGCTGCCCCTCATCGTCGACTGTGCCGGAGAGCGTGACCACTCCACCTGAAGTTTCCACCGTCAGTGATTTGCCTTGCAGGCCCGAATCCTGGTTGAGCTTGGATTGAATCTGTTGGGTCAATTGCCCGTCATCGGGGGGCCTCGTGCAGCCCCCCTGTGCGCCCACAAGACTCAGTAGCAGGACGGCACAAACCCACGCGCCCGCCCCGGACCTGCTCGGTGCTTCTGATACGAAACGATGCTTATTCAAACCATCCATTGGTGCCTCCTTGTGAAGTGGTCAGCATCCAGTATGGAAGGCAACTACGATGCCACCCGTCGGCGCATTGTCAGCACTAAAGACGCCGCGGTGGCAAACGCACCTATCAATCCGATCAGAGGTAGCGAACTTCCGGTTTCTGGCAGCTCCTCGGGAAGATCTGCCTTTGCCATTGTGACTGGCTCTTCAGACCTGGCTTCCTCTGCTCTTGTTTCGGCAGTCGTCGGTTCCTCGATCAGCAAGGTCCCCACCTCTTGCGGCGTTTCCAGCGCTGGCGCCTCGGCAATCACATGCTTGGTGTGGTCGACGATTGTCCACGGTTCATCCGTGATGACTGTGGCTTTGAACATCATTCCCTGGCGCAGGTCACCGAAGCTTTTGTCTCCTTCTTTCCCTTCGATTGTGAATTTGGCATGGCTGGGAACTTGATAGCTCAGGTAATTAGTGTCATCTGGCAAACTCACGATCACCGTGTGGGGGCGGTGCACACGCACGATTCTTCCTTCGATTGTCCTGATGGTCTTGACGTACCTCGGAGTCGTTTTGGTCGTAATCGTTTCGGTCAACTTCATTCCGGGCTTTAGGTCGTACACGCTCTTCACTTGACCGTCAATGTGAAACTTGTCGGTTTCGGGAACGACCAGGTGTTCCACCCTCCCGTTCTCCACCTTGATGACGAGATCGTTGCCCTCAACGTAGACCACTTCTGCGTTCCGCACCTGAGTCTCGAAAGAAGAAGGGCCGTGTTGAACGGTACTTGTGCTTACGTCTTGGGTCCACGCAATGGCGGCAACCCCTGCACACATGAAGAGATACCCAGCCGCACGCGCGGCTAGACTGCGAAATCTATTGAAGCTATTCATTGTTCCTCCTTGTGAATTGATGAGATTTGATGGAAGCCGGCCCGCACACTTTGTTCGGGTGCTTGTGCCGGAGAAGCTGAGACGATATAGCGCTGCGGTGCGGCACCGACGAAGTAAAAGGGATAGCAAGTTACCAGTGTCAGCGACGGGCCAGACTTAGGATTCAACACCGAAACATCCTGCGGAGCGACGACGCTAAGCTGGTCGACTTTGTACGCGACGGTTCCAGTCGGGCCCCTTAGTTCAACGGTGTCGCCCACGGTCACATCCTTGAGCCCACGGAAAAATCCATCCCGGTGTCCTGCTAACCCAATATTCCCGCCTTCTCCCAACCGCGCAGTGCCGGGTATTCGGCCTACGGCGTGGTTGAGAATTCGTTTGTCCGTCCCTTCAAGAACTGGGACTTCAAGCCGTATCCTCGGAATCCGAAGCACCGCTAGCGGTACATCGCTCTGCGCACTCGAGCTTTCAGGTTGCGATCGAACCTTTTTCCAGCCCGCAGATCTCAACATGGTTTCGACTGCACGGCTAGCGAGTACCTGCTTGTGGGTCGAATCACCAAAGACAGACCTGCGGGAGTTGACGGCGTCAAACTTTTCCAGCCCAGCGCGCGAACCAACAATGCTTTCCAATCGTGCAGATCCCCAGAACACCAGCAGCGCAATGCCGACCGCGAGTAACGCATACTCGATCCCACGTGCAAACTTCTGATTCGCGTTGTCCTTTGTTTCACTCATTGCTTCTAGCAGTCACCGTGCCTGTCAATGGAGTGCAACTTTGCAATTTATGCAACCCAGCGTAAGAGACGACGCTGTGCGTGGGAATACAACCAAGAAACTAGTTTGGCTGCCGAAAAGGCACTAGTCGGGAAAGGGCCATCTAAAGACGACTGGCAGACGAGTACACGGGATTTACGCGGGAGGACAGAACGCATCAAATCGCCAAGAAGCGTCAGCGCGATGAGACCTTGATCCAGCTACTGCATATGGCGGAGAGATGGCGCGGATTGGTCTGGGTGTCGCAACTTCGGCGGGCGCAACTTTTATTGGCAGCGACCAATTACCGTGGGCGCCCGTCCGGAGCGGAAAAACAACTTGGCAGAGCCGCATCGCGAACGAAGGTTTACTGTTCTCCTACGGCGCTACCGAACCGGAAGCCAGCATCGATTTAGGAACCTTGCACATCATTGCTGACCTGTGAAACAAGGTGGACAGCCCCGATGGGCCTGCGCTACAAAATCCACGAAACAGGCAATGGATTAGCAGTTGCGGAATTGCCGGCACCTAGATTTGACAGCCAGTGATTTTGCATCAGCTCATCTCTTTTTAGGCAGAATGTCATACCCCGGCTGTATTCCATTCATGGTGATCGCTTTGTACGCTATTGATGGAGGTTGGGACGAGCTCTATCGCCCGGATTACTCGTGTGCGATTTCTGCAGTAAGAAAACGAGTTTTCCGCGCAGGAATCTCGCAATGGGACAATTGGCGCACGCATGCTTAAGCTCTGTTTACGTGCGGCAAGAAAGTGATTGTCTGCCTCCAACCTCCGCCTCCACGGAGGTCCCAATGTCGCGTTGGGCAACGTATTGCTGGATTTATCTCAGCTTCATCATCCCGGGCAGCATCTTGCTGGCACAAGAAACCAGCGCTGTTTCTGAAACCAATATGGTTGCATGTGAGTTTCAGGACGGCAAGCAGATGAGCGTGCGCTATCCGCTCGGCATCACCGTACGAACAGAGAAGCCTCGCATAGGACAGTTGTGGACGCCGGGCGGTTCGCCGCTCGTCCTCTTCACGCAGACTGATCTGATGCTCGCTGGGAATGTTATTCCTGCTGGGGCATATTTCATGTACGTAATTCCCGACAAACACAAGTGGACCTTGGTTGTGAACAGGAACGTCACGGGCGGTGAGAGTTTTCCGCGGCCGTGACAAAAGTCATCGGCAAGCCGCTCCTCTCCCATTAAATTCAGAACATCAAGACTGCGGGACGTAGAGGTGCAGAGGAGGACGCGATGAGCGTGACGGCCGAGAAGACGGTGCGGGAATTGGCCGCGGAGAATTCAGCCTTAACCCAAATTTTTGAGAAGCTGGGCAAGAAGCACCTCTGCTCGTGACTGCGGTCACAGCCGCTTGTGGGTTCTGTACGTAGGTTTGGAAGCAGGCGCCTCCGAGGTGGAAGCCGTGGATGAACCACGCTACAAGGTCCGGGTCGCGGACAACGACTATTGGCGAGAGCAGATTAAGTGCCAGTATGCCTGCCCGGTTCACACCGATGCTCGTGGCTACGTGCGAGCCATCGCCGACGGCGACTATGAGCAAGCGTACTTGATTGCTCGTGGTCCCAATCCCCTGGCGTCTCTTTGTGGACGAATCTGTGGCGCTCCCTGCGAGGCAGCTTGCCGCCGGGGCACCATTGACCAGCCAATCTCCATCCGTGCGCTGAAACGCTTCGTTTGCGAGAAACTCGGCAGTGATTTTCGTTCCGATCCCGGCCGTGACTTGTTCCCCTACTTGAGGAGCAAGACTGCAACGCGCCAGTGCGACGATCTCGAAGAACTCGATCACTTGCTCGACTTTCTGGCAACTGCGAAGTTCCCCAAACCTACCGGAGAGCGCATCGCCATCATTGGCTCTGGACCGGCCGGGTTGGCTGCGGGCCACGACCTCGCTCTAATGGGCTTTCGGCCGACGATTTTTGAAATGGAAACCCAACCCGCAGGAATGCTCTACACAGGTGTTCCGGGGTACCGTTTACCACGGGAGTTGATCCGCGCCGAAGTATCTGTAATCCAGTCCCTCGGTGTGGAGATTCGTTGCAAGACACAGGTCGGCAAGGATGTCAGCTTCCCACAACTGCGGAATGAATTTGCTGCGGTCATTATTGCCTGTGGTGCTAAGCGTTCGCGAGCGTTGCCGATTCCCAACGTCGACGCAATCGGCGTGATGGGCGGGGTTGATTTTCTGCGTGATGTGTCCTTGGGCAAGGACGTATCGCTGGGACAGCGAGTGATCGTAATCGGCGGCGGCAATGTTGCCTATGACGTGGCCCGGACGGTATTGCGTCAAGAAGAGTATGACGTGTCGCGCACGGCAGCCCGCCTGGCTGGAGTCCGGCAGGTGAATTTAGTTTGCCTGGAATCACTCGAAGAAATGCCGGCGGACACGGTCGAAATCCTCGAAGGCCAGGAAGAAGGCGTAACGCGTCACAACAGTTGGGGGCCAAGAGAAGTTCTGGTACGGGAAGAGAACGGTCAGAAGTTCGTGCGCGGAGTGAGGTTTGCGCGCTGCATCCAGGTCTACGACGAGAACAAAAAGTTTGCCCCGAAATTCGATGAGTCGGTCACTACGGAAATCGAAGGCGATACGATTTTGCTCTCGGTGGGTCAGTCTGCCGACCTTAGTTTTGTCGATGCGCAGCGCGATGGGATCGATATGCGGTCGCCGCAGCAGATCATCAACGACCCGGCGACTTGCGAAACGTCGGCGCCGGGAGTGTTCATCGCCGGGGATATCGCCTACGGGCCCCGGCTGATGATTCATGCGATCGCCAGCGGCAAACAGGCCGCCCGTTCCGTCTTTCGTTTTCTGCGCGGACAGGAGATCAAGCCTGAAGAAGTTCAATTCCACTTCCCAATCGAGCAATACCGTCGCGAGAAACACTACGAGCGCAGGCCGCGCCTGCACATTCCTACGCTTTCGTCAGAAGAGCGGCTGAAGAGTCCGAGCGCTCTCGTTGAGATCGGTTACAACGAAGCACAAGCGCAGGCCGAAGCGGGGCGTTGTCTGGATTGTGGGGTCAACACGATTTTCGATGGCGAACGTTGCGTTCTGTGTGGCGGCTGCGTCGACGTTTGTCCGACTGTGTGTCTGAAACTGGTCACGTTCGACCGACTCTCGCTGACACCAGAGCTGGAGCAGGCCGCGAGCGAACTGTCGCTCGACCCATCGGACCTGTCCGCAATTATCAAAGATGAGGAGCGCTGCATTCGCTGTGGCTTATGTGCACAGCGATGTCCAGTGGCAGCCATCACCATGGAGCGATTCAATTTCACGCAGGAGTGGAAGTCATGTCCCGTCTAGACCCTCCGGCAGTCAACCGGCGCAGCTTCTTGAGCATCGCGTCGCTGGGAACATTCTTTGCGGCGATTGGAACTGCGGTCGCAGGGATCCTACGCCTTCCCAACCCCGCTGTTCTGCCGGGTCCGGTGCGCCGTTTCAAGCTTGGTGCGCCCGAGCAGTTTGCAGTTGGCACCGAAACCGCTTTTGCTGAGCAGAATCTTGTGCTGTTTCGTGATGACGAAGGTTTCTACGCGATTACCAGCACCTGCACGCACCTGGGATGTACGGTGGCACGGACGAAGGAAGGTTTTGCCTGCCCCTGTCACGGCTCGCGGTTTGACAGCAGAGGCCGCGTGATCGGAGGGCCTGCTCCGCGTCCGCTTCCTTGGCTGGAAGTGAGCCGTTCTGCAAACGGGGATCTCGTGGTGAATGCGGATAACGAAGTTCCGGAGGGCATGCGTTACCGAGTGTAGGAGAAAACATCGTGGCGACCGCACCTCAAGAATTTGTCCAGAACCTGCGGCAGCTTCCGCAAACGCTGAAAGATGCCTGCTTCCGACTGGGGAAGAACCCCGAGTCGGAGCGTGAAGAATCGCAGGCCACATTTCACAACCTGTTTCTGCACATTCACAGCGTCCGAGTCCATGTGCGCACACTGAAGCCTACGCTCACATTGGGACTCGGGCTCATGGCGACGGCCAGTTTCATCCTGACCATCGTCACTGGCGTACTACTGATGGTCTACTACAAGCCATCGACGGACCTTGCCTACCAGTCGATCAAAGACATCCACTTCACAGTTTCGACCGGCCGCTTCATCCGCAACATTCACCGCTGGGCGGCGCAATTGATGGTGCTGGTGGTCCTGTTGCACATGGCGCGGGTTTTCTTCACCGCCAGCTACAAGAAGCCGCGGGAGTTTAACTGGTTGGTCGGTTTGGGGCTCCTGGTCATCACGCTGGCTTTGAGCTTCACTGGGTACCTGTTGCCTTGGGATCAGCTTGCGTATTGGGCAATTACGATTGGCTCGAACATTGCCAATTCGCCGCGTGAACTCACCGATGCGATCGGGATCACGAAGTTCTTCGATCCTGGCGGCTTCCAGAAGAGGCTCTTGTTGGGTGCGAACTCGGTCGGCCAGGATTCGCTCATCCGATTCTACGTTTTGCATGTCTTCGTTCTGCCATTGGCGTTGGTGACTCTTCTGGGAGTCCACTTCTGGCGAATTCGCAAAGACGGCGGCTTGGCCAAACCCGAAGATGCTCCCGGTGGACCTGCGGAATGGGGCGGCCAGCGCCGACCCGTATTTCAGCCCCTGGCAACCAAAACGTACGGCCTGATGGCCCTCGTGAAAGGGAAACGCCCGCCAGTGAATCGTGGTCCAGAGAACACTGTGATGAGTTGGCCGCACTTGTTCTGGGCTGAGCTTGCGGTCTTCATGGTAACGGTGGCTACAACTGTGATTCTTTCGTTTTACTCTGACGCACCCCTGAAAGAGTTAGCCAATCCGGCTGTCCCGGAGAACCCGGCCAAGGCGCCGTGGTACTTCCTCGGGCTCCAAGAGCTTGTTTCTTACTCCGCCTTCACTGGAGGAGTGTTGATCCCCATGATTGTTGTGGTTGGGTTGGCGCTGATCCCTTTTCTCGACCGCCGGCCGGGTGGAGAGGGGATCTGGTTCGGAAGTAAGAGCGAGAAGCCGGTTTTTTGGCAGTCTTTGATCTTCGCAACCGTGGTGACCGTCGGCATGCTCGCTTTCACGATCAACTACGGCTGGCTGCGGAACTGGTTCCCGGATATCCATCAGCTCTGGATCATCGCCATCAATCCCGGCACATTGCTGGTGTTGATCTTTGCGGCTTGGTCCATCTTCGTTCTCAGGCAGAAAGATTCGGTACGTCTCGCGGCAGTCTCGCTGTTCACGTGTTTCCTGGTGGGCTTCACATTGCTGACTTACTTCGCCACGGTCCATCGCGGGCCCAACTGGCACTTCTACTGGTGGCCTTCACAATGGCCGCTGCACTAGGGAGGAGGATGCGATGAACGATCCCTCACGAATCTATCGCTGGCTCCTGCTGGTGGCGAGCACCGTGACCATTGTGTTTCTCGTGGGCGCGGCTGTGCGCGAAAACTACTTGGCGCAATGGAAAGTGATCCAGCGCGACTATCAAGACATTCTGCGGCAAAAGGCAACAGACGACCGGGGACGTGAACTGCTGGCCAAGTTCCGCGTCGAGATGAAGCAGGTCAGTGTTCCGTCGCTCGGAGCGGTTGACCGCTGCGTCAGTTGCCACAACGGAATTGACGATCCACGAATGACGGACGTTGAGCAGCCACACCGCGTCCATCCCGGGAACGTACTCGACAAGCATCCGGTAGATCGTTTCGGTTGTACGGTCTGCCATCACGGGCAAGGAGCAGCGCTGACGTTCAACGAAGCGAAAGCCGATGACGTGTTCTGGGATTATCCGCTGTTGCCGAAGGACTTGACGGAGGCCACCTGTGTGACTTGCCACGATGCCGAAAAGCTTCCGGCGGAGCAGATCCCATTACTGACGGTAGGGATGAAGCTCTACCGTGAAAAGAGCTGCGGATCCTGCCACAAGCTCGATGGACGTGGCGGCACGCTCGGTCCGGGGCTTGACAACGAAGGCGCCAAGACCAAGCACCAGCTCATCATGAGCCTGCTGAAGCCGCCGCATACGACGTGGAACTGGCAATTTGCCCACTTCCGCGATCCGGGCAGCGTCGTTCCGGACAGCCAAATGCGCAATCCAACCGTGAGCCGGCACGAGGCACTGGCACTGACGGCCTTCATGCTTTCGCAATGGAAGCGTGATGTGCCGGAAAGCTACCTAGCGCCAGACAAGGTTGAGCAGAAGTATCGAGCTTTGCACCCGACGCCGCTGAGCGGCGAGCAGGTCTATCAGCAATATTGCGCCGCCTGCCACGGCAACGGAACCTACACGAGGTGGGATAAGAAATTCGGACGCTTCGTACCAGCAATTCGGGGCGTCTCTCTGGCCGCCACTGCAACGGCAGAATATCTGGAGAAGAACATAGAGAGCGGACGCCCTGGCACACAAATGCCCGCGTGGGGTCCGCATGCCGGAGGCCTTTCGCCCGAGGAGATTTCGGCCGTCATTGCATACTTGCGGAACGGTGCTCACGAACCCTCTTCGTCGCCGGCACTGACCTTGCGCGGCGTTGACGCCCGCGGCCTCAACGTCTACCTGAGAAATTGCGAGGGCTGCCATGGAATGAGCGGTCGGGGTGGCATCGCCCCCGAAATTGGTAACCCGGTGTTTCAGGCCGCCGCTAACGATGACTTCATTCTGCGAACGATCCGCTCCGGGCGGGTGGGAACGCCAATGCCAGCCTTTCAGCGTCCCGATGGCGCAGTCTTGAGCGATCAGGATCTCGCCGATGTCTTGGCGTATCTGCGGTCTCTCCGAAAACCCGCAACAAAGCGAGCGGTGGCACAGAACACAGACTCGACGCGTGGCGGAGACAGACAATGACCGACAGCGAGAAAACGACCAAATCCTACTCGCGGCGCGGATTTCTGCAAGCAGCGGCCGTCACAGCGGCCAGCGTGATTCTGCCCGGATGCTCGCGTAACGAGAAACCAGTCCTGACCACGCTCACCGGCGACTTCGATCCGCTGCGCTCGTATCCTTACCGTGGCTGGGAAGACTTCTATCGCAAGATATGGACCTGGGACAAGGTCGTTCGGTCGACCCATTCGGCCAACTGTACCGGTTCCTGCTCGTGGAAGGTATACGTCCGCAATGGTGTCATGGTGCGCGAGGAGCAGGCCGCGGACTACCCGCGCATCAGTGCTGACCTTCCCGATTACAACCCGCGTGGATGCCAGAAGGGCGGGTGTTTCACTGAGTACGTGTACAGTCCGCAGCGTCTGCGCTATCCGCTGATTCGCACAGGAGAACGCGGCGAGGGCAAGTGGCGCCGCGCTACCTGGGACGAAGCGCTCACAATGGTTGCCGAAAAATTGCTCGACAACATCTACAACTACGGCCCGGATACGAATTCGTTCTTCAGCGTCATTCCCGCGATGAGCCCGGTCAGTTTCTGCGCCGGTTCGCGGCTGGCACATTACATTGGCGGAGTTTTTCTTTCGTTCTACGACTGGTACTGCGATCTGCCTCCGGGCGAGCCGCTGACCTGGGGCGTGCAGACGGAAGCCTGCGAGTGTGCGGACTGGTTTAACTCGAAATACATCGTCCTCTGGGGCTCGAACATCTCGCAGACGCGTATCCCGGACGCACACTTCGCCTATGAGGCCCGCTACAACGGGGCGAAGATTGTATGTATTTCGCCCGATTACAACTCCAGTTCTATCCACGCCGATTTGTATTTTCGGATCAACCCCGGCGCCGACGGCATTCTTGCGCTGGGTGTGGCCAAGCTGCTCATCGATCAAAACCTCATCGATGCGCCGTACGTGAAAGAACAAACCGACTTGCCTCTGCTCGTGCTCTCGGGCACACAGCGCTTCCTGCGCGAGTCCGACCTCAAGAGCGGCGGCAAGGAAGATATCTTCTATTTCTGGGACACGAAGCAGCAACGCGCTGTTCCTACGCCGGGTTCGATGGGATCGGAGCAAAAGACCATCCAACTCAATGGTGCTGACCCTGCGCTGACGGGCACCTTTCACGTGCAACTCGCCGATGGCAAGACCGCCGAAGTCACGACCGTTTTCGAACTCCTGAAGAAAGAAATTGCCTCATACACCGTGGACAAAGTGGCTGCGCGCACCGGCCTGCCCGGGAAGGAAATCGAACTCTTTGCCAAAGAACTGGGCACACGCAAGCCGGCGATGATCATCCACGGCGCGGGAACTAATCACTGGTTTCACAATGACCTAACAAACCGGTCTTTTATCTTGTTGGTAGCGCTGACGGGAAATATTGGCAGGAACGGCGGCGGTTTCAATCACTACGTGGGACAAGAGCGGCTTTGGCCGGAGCAGGGCTTCTTCAAACTCGCCTTTCCCGAAACCCGCAAGAAGCAGCGCTTCCAGAACACGACACTCTGGAGCTACGTCCACTCTACAAACAAAGACCCTCACGTTTACAACGGCAAGCCGATCGAGTGGTACATCCAGGAATCGGTGAAGAACGGCTGGATGCCGCTGTGGCCGAAGAATGGTCAGAAGCCGCGGGCCATGGTGATCTGGCGAGCAAATTACTTAAATCAGGCAAAGGGCAACGAGATTCTCGAATCGTCATTGTGGAAAGATCTCGACCTCATCGTGGACATCAACTACCGCATGGACACGACTGCTCTTTACTCGGACGTCGTGCTGCCTGCGGCCAGTTACTACGAGAAAGTGGACATCAACTCCACCGACTGCCACAGCTACATCCATCCCTTCGGCAAGGCCTGCGAGCCGCTGTTTGAGAGCAAGACGGATTGGGACATCTTCCGCGCCCTGGCCGCGAAGATTGCAGAGGTGGCGACCAAGAAAGGCCTCAAGCCGTTCCATGACGAGGCCTTCGACTGGAACCGTGACTTCACTCAGCTCGAGCGTGACTGGACGGGCAAGGGAACGATTCAGAGCGACGAGCAGGCGGTGAACTTCATTTTGGGCAACGCCGAAGAGACGAGGGGAATGACGTACGCTCAGCTCCAGGAGAAACCCAAGCGATTCGTTGCGACCGATCCGGAATCCTGGAACAGCGACATCGAAGAAGGAATTGCCTACACTCCCTTCAAGCATCAGGTCGAAAACAAGCGCCCATGGCGAACACTCACGGGGCGCCAGCAGTTCTATATCGATCACCCATGGTACATCGACCTGGGCGAGCAGCTGCCGACGTTCAAAGAACCGATTGCGGAGAAGTATCCGCTCTACTGGAATACACCGCACGGCCGCTGGTCGATTCATTCGACATGGCGCGACCACCGCGCGATGCTACGCCTCCAGCGCGGCGGACCGATCGTCTATATGAATCCCGACGATGCCCGCAAGCGTGGCCTGCAGGATAACGACTGGGTCCGGATTCACAACGATGTCGGGCACTGTGTATGCCGTCTGCAGATTCTTCCCGGAGAGAAGCCCGGCAGAGTAACCATGTACCACGGATGGGAAAAGTATCTTGGCTTTAAGGAAGGCGGCTGGCAATCGCTGACCTACATCAAGATCAAACCCACACAATTGATCGGCAAGTATGGCCACGTTAACTTCCGTCTGAACTACTGGGGACCAACGGGCAACAACCGCGACATCAAGGTAGAAGTTGAGAAGGCGAAGGTCTGAGGAGAGGCAGTCATGTCGAAGCACCAATATGCGATGGTGATGGACCTGAACAAATGCTTGGGCTGCCAGACCTGCACCATTGCCTGCAAGAAGCTGTGGACGGACCGTGACGGCACCGGATACATGTACTGGAACAACGTCGAAACGCGTCCCGGCCTTGGCTATCCGCGTCAATGGGATCGTATCGGTGGCGGCTGGAAAGACGGATCGCTCCAGCCCAGCCCCTTGCCTACCATGGACGACTACGGGCACGCCTGGGAATACAACTACGAACAGCGCCTGTACGAAGGCAAAAAGCAGCCCGTCATGCCGTCGCCAGAGCCAAAGTCTGGCGTGAACTGGGACGAAGACGTTGGCGGATGGAATGAGGACGAGAATTACTACTTCTACCTGCCCCGCATCTGCAATCACTGCACTTATCCTGCATGCCTTGAAGCGTGCCCGCGAAAGGCCATCTACAAGCGCGAAGAAGACGGAATCGTCGTCATCGATCAGGATCGCTGCCAAGGCTACCGCTACTGCATCAAGGCATGTCCCTACAAGAAAATCTACTTCAACGAGGTGACGGGGAAATCGGAGAAGTGCATCTTTTGCTATCCCCGTCTTGAGAAAGGTGAAGTCAACGCCTGTGCTGCGCAATGTCCGGGACGCCTGCGGTTTGTAGGGCTGCTCGACGACCCCGACTCTCCAGTCCACAAACTTGTTTTGGTACACAAGATCGCCTTGCCACTCTTCCCTGAAAAAGGCACTCAGCCGAATGTCTTCTATGTTCCACCCTTCAATCCACCGAAACGCGACAATTACGGCAAGAGCATCCTCGAGCAGCCGCGTATTCCCCTCGATTACCTCGTCTATTTGTTCGGGGAAGACGTCAGAGACGTGTTAGAGCGGCTGGAGGCAGAGCTCAAGAAGAGCCAGGAAGGCGGCCGCAGCGAGATTTTGCAGTTATTGATCGGACGCGACGCCGAGACACGTTTTCATGTCCGGCCGCAGCTTGTTCAGATCCAGGTGTAGGAGGAGCGAATGCGAATTCGTTCAATGTTATTCATGCCTGTTGGCTGTTGCCTTCTCTCCGTCAATATTTTGGCGCAAAACCAGGCAACGCCATCGAGCTTGCAATCGTTGCCGGTAGGCACGTCGTCCGCGAGTGCCGATAGCCTCCTGAAGGGGGATGCTGCCACCTGGAACCAGCTTGTGCGCAAGCGCGTTGCGTTGAATCGGACACCCTCGCTGTATGACACCGACGAGCCTGCGACGTTGGAGATCCCGACGGTCGATGTTCGCTGCGTTCGGGCGCAAGACAGGCTGATCGTCCATCTCGCCTGGCGCGATCCGACGCAGGACGCAGTCAGCTTGCCGGAAGTACCGAACACGGCTCCAGAGACACGCTTCCGCAAGGTCCAGACCGAGGCAAATGACCGCTTCTTCGACGCTGCAGCAGTGATGTTTCCCACGAAAGCGAGCGTTGGAGAACTATCCCCGTCCCTTCAGATGGGAGATCCCGATCACCCGGTTCAGATCTACTACTGGAATGCAACTCGCGGTGCAATGTTGATGGAAGCGCATGGACGGAGCACAACCCGTCGCACTGGACAGGTCTTTCCGGCGAACGCCGCCTATCAGAATGGTCAATGGAATGTCACGCTGGAACTGCCGAACTTGGCGGTTGGTACACCAGTGGCTTTTGCGATTTGGAACGGTAGTCAGAAAGATCGTGACGGACGCAAGTACTTTTCCGTGTGGCAGATCTTAGAATGAGACACGACCTGGGATAGATTTATGGCAGAAGCCGCCAGCGACCCACAGACAGTGGTACCGTTGAATTGGGAGCAAACCGATCTATATCGGTTCTTTGCGCGCGTGTTTGCTCCGCCGTCGCATGAGTGTTTCGCGTTTCTTGCGAAGCCCACTGCAGCCGATGACTTGGGGGAGCTTTCGGCCTACGTGGGATACAAGAATGCAGGTGCGGAGTTTGCCTGGTTCTCAACCTATAATCTCTATGAGTCCGCCTATATCAGTCTGTTTGACGTGGGGCTTCCGGAGCCGGTCGTTCCATTGTTTGAGTCGGCTCACGACAAGACTCATCCAGCTCAGGAACTCGCTCTCGAAAACACATATTTCTACGAAGTCATGGGATTGAGATCGGATCCGGCAACGGGCGTACCCGATTACCTGGTCACGCAATTAGAATTCCTCGCAGCCGTTAGCTTCACAACCGACAACTCCCCGGATGAAAGTACGAAGGCCGCACTAACAAGAGCCAAGTTGGAATTTCTGGAACGCCACTTGCTCAATTGGCTGCCGGCGGCAGCGGCGAAACTCGACAAAACGGAAGCACCCGGATTTCCATTCCTCATGAATTTGCTATTGCATTTCCTTCGCCGTGAGCAATGCGCAGGTCTTCAATAATCTTCAACGTCGCTCGTCGCGATTGGAATAACCCCAACTCCGCAAAAACTCTGCTTGCTTCTCTTGGCTCGCCATTCGATGCAGCATGGTGCGGCGTCGCTTCGGAGATAGGGGATCGTCGTAAAGGGAGGACCGCGCTTCACCCAGCCAGCGCAGCCAGCTCTCCCACTCGGGACCGAACTGAGATTCCAACTGCTTGCGCAAACGCTGGGCCAGTGCCCCACTGTAGCCCGCAGTTGAGATCGCAATTTGCAGAGGACCGCGCCGCACCACGGCCGGATAGTAGAAATCGCAGAGCGGACGATCACGGACGACGTTGCAGAGGATGCGGAGCTGCTGCGCTTGCTCAAACACATTCCGATTCAAGGCCTTTTGAGGCGTGGCGACCAGCACCAGAAACATGCCATCCAAGTCGCGCGCCTCGAAGCGCCGTTTTTCCCAAACGACTCTATTTTCTGCCGCCCAAATCTGAATCGTCCGAGTAGCTGCTGGAGCAACCACAACCACCTGCGCTCCGCACTGCAGCAGTGTGGGTATTTTTTCTTCTGCCGTTTTCCCGGCACCGACAACCAGGCAACGGCGATCGGCGAGCTTGACGAACATCGGAAAGAGAGGGTTTCTCTCCCCCGATAGTCGCGATGGTGGCTTGCTCACATCCCTCCTCAAATCTGGACCTGTCCTTTCTAAGATTGCTGTCAAAACATCCCCGGTACAAATTCAAAGAAATAATGACTCCCATAAGAGAATTGCATCGGAATCGTGTATCACAGGTTTGACATGTTAAAAGTAAAGGCCCTTATGCGCTCACTTGTGGGTAATGACGAGGATAGATTTTTTTGATTTCCAGTCGCCGTTCCGTCTGGTTAGATTGCCAAAAAACAGAGCGCGGTCTGCTCTTCACGATTGGAATCTGAGGCTTTCCTCCAAGGTGAGGCTGGCTGCGATTTCGATCTTGGTAATCCCCCGGATACCAGGTCGTATCCAAGAACCCTCAATACAGGTTCAGGCAAGGCAGAAAACGGCGCTGGACGCCGGTCTTGAAAGCCGAGTTACGACAGAAAGCACGGTGCGGTTTGGCTGGTGAGGCTGACGTGGGGTCAGCCGTTCTGGGGAGCAGATGTCTTTACCACTCATCGAACGGGCGGGAAGTGATGACATCCGGTTCATGTTGAGCCGGCAATCGTCGGCTGCGGAGCGAGAAGTTCTGTATGAGATCCGCCCGCTTGCGGCTGCGCAGCGGATTCCCGAGCGAGGTCCGGAGCCCGGGGAACAGTATCGGTTTCATTTCGACATGAGGCAATGCATCGGCTGCAAGTGCTGCGTCGTGGCGTGCAACGAGCAGAACGGGAATCCGGCGGACATCAACTGGCGGCGCGTCGGCGAAATCGAGGGAGGCTGGTATCCCGATACATACCGGCTCTATTTGTCGATGGGGTGCAATCAGTGTCTTGAACCGTCTTGCTTGATTGGATGTCCGGTTGAGGCTTACACGAAAGATCCAGTCACGGGGATCGTGCAGCACAGTGCTGACGCCTGTATCGGATGCCAGTACTGTACCTGGAACTGTTCTTACGGCGTGCCGCAGTACAACTCGGAGCGGGGGGTCGTTGGCAAGTGCGACATGTGCTATGGGCGGCTCACGGAAGGGCGTGAGCCAGCCTGTGTGAATGCTTGTCCTGAAGGTGCCATTCGTATTGAGGTTGTGAATGTCGACGAGTGGCGGCGCGAATACTCGAGTGCCAACGCGCCTGGGCTTCCTTCTGCTGACGACAGTATTTCGACCACTCGAATAACGCTTCCCGAAAGACTCCCAGCGGACATCCGAAAAACCGATTCCTGGCGGGTGCGGCCCGAGGCGCCCCACTGGCCGCTCGTTGTGATGACAGTCTTAACGCAACTCTCGGTCGGCTCGTTTGCAGCGATCTGGCTGCTGCAATTAGTGGGAGCGAGTTCTCGGCTCGGCACGGCTGCGATCGGCTCGCTAATCCTGGGCGGATTGGCGCTAGCAGCTTCCACCGCCCACCTGGGACGGCCGATTCACGCGTACCGGGCCTTGAAGATGTGGAAACGTTCGTGGCTGAGCCGCGAGGTTCTGCTGTTTGGATGCTTTTCAGCGATGGCCGGGCTCTATGCTTCTTCGCTGTGGTTGGGGTTGCCGATGAGCCAGCCACTAGGTGGTGCGACGGTGGTGCTCGGTGCCGCAGGGATTGCGGCTAGCGCATTCATTTATCGAGTTCCGGCGCGTCCCTCGTGGAACACGAAGTTCACAGTCTCCGATTTCTTTTTGACCGCCGTGCTGCTCGGGCCCTTGTTTGCCGTCGCCATCGGCGCCACGCAGGTACGTCTTATCGCGCTGGTTGCAGTTATTGCTGCATCAGCGCAGTTGCTGAACCAGATGTTGCGGTTCTTGTGGCTGATTTCATCTGACGCCCACGAACTGCAGGCATCCGCCCGGTTGCTGTCGACTACCATGGCGAGACTGTTTCTGCTCCGTGGCGCTCTTCTGATCGGAGGCGGAATTGTTCTGCCTTTGTCGAGTCCTGGGCTGGCACGATTCGCGGCTCTGGCCCTTACCTTCAGTGGGGAGATTGCAGGTCGGTACCTTTTCTATGTGAGTGTCGTACCGAAAAACATCGCTGCTCCTTATCTCGCGGGACAGGAGAGGGCGGCATGAACCTTCTGCGGAAGCTGGGCGTGGACATTCTTTCCGAGAAATACTCCTACGCCGACGATCCTGAGTACGGATACACATCTGCGCAAAAAGTACCGGATCGCTGGATCGCGACCACTTGTGGTTACTGCTCTGTGGGCTGCGGGATGTTCCTTGGAGTAAAAGATGGCCACGCGGTTAGCGTGCGTGGGAATCCAGATCATCCCGTGAATCTGGGCAAGTTGTGTCCCAAGGGACTCTCGGAGCACTACACACTTGAGGCCCCGAACCGTGCCCGCGCTCCGCTCCTGAAGATGAACGGAAAACTGGTTCCAGTCAGCTGGCATGAAGCCTTCGATACGCTGGTCACAAAATTTCGCAACACGCAGGAGCGATATGGCAGCGACTCTCTTGGCGTGATCAGCACTGGACAGTTGGTAACCGAAGAGTTCTACGCGCTCGGAAAACTGGTGCAACTCGGTTTTGGAACAAAGAACTACGACGGAAACACGACGTTGTGCATGGCGAGCGCCGTCTCCGGGTACAAACGTTCCTTCGGTAGCGATGGGCCGCCGGGCGCCTACGAAGACTTGCAGAAAGCTGATGTGATCTTCCTCATCGGTGCCAATATTGCCGATAACCATCCGATTCTGTGCCAGCATCTGGAAGCCAATCCCAAGAAGACCCTCATCGTTGCCGACCCGCGGGTTACTAAGACTGCGATGATGGCCGATCTGTTCCTGCCCCTGAAGCCGCGTTCGGACATCGCGCTATTGAACGGAATCATCCACGTGTTGATTCAGACGGGGCAGATCGACTGCGAGTACATCGCGAACCATACGCGAGGATTTCCGGAACTTGCGAAGTTTGTCGAGAAATACACGCCCGAGTATGTCGCTGAGATCACGGGGCTGAGTGAAGAGTTGATTCTCAAGACCGCCTATCTGTACGGAAACGCCCAGGCGGCATTCATCGGATGGACGATGGGCGTCAACCACAGCACTCAGGGTGCGGAGACGGTAAACGCGATCAACAATCTCGCGTTGATCACAGGCAACATTGGCCGCGCTGGGGCATCGCCTTTTTCCATCACCGGACAGTGCAACGCAATGGGGACGCGCGAAGCAGGATTCTCATCGAGTCTTCCCGGGTATCGCAAATTTGAGAGCACGAATGATCGGGAAGAGTTGTCAGCTTTGTGGGGTGTCTCCGCAGATCGCATTCCCACCGCGCGCGGCCTCGCCTACCCCGACATTATTGAAGCAGCGGTCAGCAAGAAAATCCGCGCGCTCTGGGTTATTGCTACAAATCCCATTGTTTCGTTTCCCAACCTCGACGTGTTGAAGCAGGGACTCGAGACCGTGGATTTTCTGGTTGTTCAGGACGGGTTCCATCCCACGCCTACATCGGAGCTTGCGGATCTGGTTCTTCCTGCAGCGATCTGGGGCGAGAAAGACGGAACGTACACAAACTCGGAGCGACGCGTAAGCAAAGTAAATCGCGCTGTCGACCCGGTAGGGGAAGCGAAGTCGGATTTCGAGATATTCCTGGAAATTGCGGAGCGGCTGGGATGCCGCGAGGAACTTTTTCCCGGATGGACGAGCCCTGGAGACGCTTTCGAAGAATGGAAGCGAGTGTCCAAAGGCCGGCTCTGCGACTATTCCGGACTGAGCTATGAATTGATTGAGCAACACAACGGAATTCAATGGCCATTTCCGCAGGGTGCGTCGGAAGTGAAAACGACGCGTCTCTACGAAAGCGGAAACTTCTCGACGGAGGACGGCAAGGCAAGGCTTTTTTGTATCGATTGGAACCCTTTTCCGGAGCAGCCGAATCAACAGTTTCCGTTTGTGCTCAACACCGGGCGCACGGTGGAGCACTGGCATACCCGGACCAAGACAGAACAAGTTCCGATTCTTCAACGGATGTCACCGAGCGCATGGCTGGAGATGAATACGCGCGACGCGCAGGCCTTGCGTCTGAAACCTCATGACCGCGTCGATGTGATCTCGCGGCGGGGCCGCGTAAGAAATGTCGAGTTGCGCGTGACGGAGATCGTGGCGCCCGGCCAGGTGTTCATGCCGTTTCATTTCGCGGAGACCAATGCGAATCAGGTGACGCAAAGCGCATTCGATCTGATCTCGCGCGAACCCAATTACAAGCAGTGCGCCGTCGCCGTCCAGCTTAGCGGCACACCCAAAGGTCGAGGCAAGTTCAAACGGCGAGAGCAGAAATCCGCAATGGAGGTGAGTCATTGAAGAAGCTTGTAGTCGTTGGAAATGGAATGGCCGGAGTGGCTTGCGTGGAGCAGATACTGAGGCACTCCCCGCAGTTCGACATCACCGTCTTCGGCGACGAGACTCACGTCAACTACAACCGCATCCTGCTGTCTTCGGTGCTGGCGGGTGAAAAGTCCGATGATGACATCGTTCTCAACGGTCTGGAGTGGTATCAGAGAAACAACATCGATCTCCGGCTTGGCGTGCGCATCGTGGGCGTCGATTCTCAAGCCAAGACCGTCACAGGCGACGACGGCAGCGTGACAGCGTTCGACAAGCTTTTGTTGGCCACTGGGAGCGTGCCCCTGATTCCATCGATCGACGAAGTGAAGAAAGATGGCGTCTTTGTATTCCGCAATCTTGACGACACGCGGGCACTGCTGGAGCGTTGTCGTCCTGGGCTGAAGGCGGTGGTGATCGGTGGAGGCTTGCTCGGCCTTGAGGCGGCTCGCGGTCTTCAAGTGCAGGGATGCGACGTGACGGTGGTCCACCTGATGGAGTGGTTGATGGAGCGTCAACTGGATACCACGGGCGGCGGATACCTTGCCGCCAAGATGAATCAGATGGGCATCACAGTCTTGCTTGGCTTGAGCACTACCGCGATTCTCGGAAATGGAAAAGTTGAGGGAGTCCAGTTTAAAGGCGGAGGCAGCATTCCGGCTGATCTTGTCGTGATTGCCGCGGGTATTCGCCCGAATGTAGGGCTGGGCCACGAGGCCGGACTTGAAGTGAAGCGCGGCATCGTGGTCAACGATTACATGGAAACTTCGCATCCCGACATTTTCGCGATCGGCGAGTGCGTACAGCACAACGGCATCTGCTACGGACTCGTGGCACCGCTGATAGAGCAGGGAAAGGTACTGGCTGCCACGATCACCGGAAATAAGGGTCCGAAGTACGAAGGCAGCGTGCAGGCAGCGAAACTGAAGATCATGGGTGTCGATGTCTTCTCAGCCGGGGAAATCGGCGACAAGCTCGACGGCTCCGAGGTTATCCGCTACGAAGACCCGGCGCTCGGAATCTACCGCAAGCTGACCCTGAGGAATGGCAAACTGGCGGGCGTCATTCTGGTCGGCGACACTGCCGACAGTCATCGTTATATGGAATGGTTGCGCACACAGCAAGACCTGGCTCCTCTGCGTCGGCAGCTTCTGTTTCCTGCTCCGACCGAAGATGCCGGTATCGATGTCGCACAAATGGCGGACAGCGAGACTGTCTGCGGGTGCATGGGTGTAAGCAAGGGCGCGATCATCCAGGCGATCCACCAAAAGGGCGTAAACACGCTGGCCCAGCTGAAGGAATGCACCCGTGCCTCGACAGGATGCGGAAGTTGTGCCGGTCTTTGCCAGTCGCTGTTGAAGGCGGTCGTGCCGCAGTTTGAAGAGGAGGTGAAGACGACGATCTGTAAGTGCATTCCGTTTTCCGAAGACCAACTGCGCGACATTTTGCGCAGCCAGCAGCTTAGAAGCGTGCAGGAGGTGCTGGAGATCTACGGCAACGGCATCGGATGCGAAGTCTGCAAGCCTGCTTTGAGCTACATGCTCGACATGCTCTGGTGCGGCGAGCACGACGAAGATCGTTCGGCACGGTTTATCAACGATCGCGTGCACGCCAATATTCAGAAGGACGGGACATTTTCTGTTGTGCCCCGGATTCGCGGCGGAGTGACCTCTCCCGACGAACTGCGGCGCATTGCCGATGTCGCCGACAAGTACCAGGTCCGCATGGTGAAGATCACAGGCAGCCAGCGCATCGACTTGCTTGGCGTAAAGAAATCCGATCTGCCGAAAGTGTGGGCAGATCTTGGGATGCCTTCCGGACAGGCCTACACAAAGGGCGTGCGCATGGTGAAGACCTGTGTCGGTACAGACTTCTGCCGCTTCGGCGTCCAGGATTCCACTAGCGCGGGAATCGAACTGGAGCGCCGCTTTGAGAATCTTTTCACGCCGCACAAAGTGAAGATGGGTGCCGTGGGATGCCCCCGCAACTGCGCCGAGGCAACGGTCAAGGATATCGGCCTGGTTGGCCAGGATGGAAGCTGGCAAGTTGTTGTCGGCGGGGCGGCAGGGAAGAAAGTTCGCAAAGCCGATCTTCTGGTGACTGTCGAAACCACTGAACAGGCGTTGGAGGCGGCAGCTCTTTTCTTCCAGTACTACCGCGAGAGCGCGAATTACCTGGAGCGCACCTACGATTTCGTCGAGCGAGTGGGGATCGAGAAAGTGCGAAAAGAAACTGTCTACGCGCCTGATGCTGTGAAGCGTGGGTTGCTCAAACGCCTTCGTAATTCGAAGGAACGCTCCAGTGACGCGTGGCTCGAACGGGACACACCGCGCAATCCCACTCAGTTTGTGCAAATCCAGCCGTTGGAGGAGGTCTTCGCATGAACACAACATGGGTTCGCATCGCGCCCTGCCGCGACATACCAGTACGCGAAGGCCGCGCCGTGAAAGTCGGCCACCGCGAGATCGCCATTTTCAATCTCGGCGACCGCTTCTTTGCGGTCGAGAATCGCTGTCCTCACAGGGGTGGACCGTTGGCCGATGGCATTGTCTCGGGTACGACCATTGTCTGCCCGTTGCACTCCTGGAAGGTGAGCCTCCAAACCGGGAAGGGCGTGAATGGCCCGAGTGCATTGAGCTGCGTCGAGACTTTCCGAACGCGCGTCGAGAGCGGGATCGTTTTGCTGGAGTTGAGCGACGTGCGCGGCGAATCCGGAGCGAATTCAGGTGAGGCACTCCCGCAGACGTGCCTGCAGCCCAGTGAGGTTCCCGTGATGACGAATTACCCGTCCACGGCCGAAGCCTGATTCGCAGCCTACAACTGACCCAACTATAAGCGACGGGCAATAACACAGGAGGAGTCTATATGGACTACGTCAATCGTGACGCCAGCCTCACGTTGGAGCCGGATTCTGACGGCCGAGCCACTCGCATCCGGCTGCTGAACTTCTCCGCCGCACCGATGCGTGCCTTTCACCTTTCATGGACTGCATTCTTCCTCAGCTTTGTAGCCTGGTTTGGAATCGCACCGCTCATGGCTATCGTGCGCGACGATCTCAAGCTCACCAAGGCGCAAATCGGAAACACCGTGATCGCATCGGTCACGATCACCATCTTCGCTCGACTCCTGACGGGGTGGCTATGTGATCGCTTCGGGCCGCGCCGCACCTATTCTGTGCTTCTGATTCTCGGAGCACTGCCGGTGATGGGAATCGGCTTCTCGCACAGCTATCACTCCTTTCTGCTGTTTCGACTCGCAATTGGATTGATCGGCGCGTCGTTCGTGATCACGCAGTATCACACCTCAGTAATGTTCTCCCGGTCTGTTGTGGGCACGGCCAACGCGGTTACGGCGGGCTGGGGCAATCTTGGGGGTGGAGTCACGCAGTGGGTCATGCCTCTGTTATTGGGCGCCTTCATAAGCTTCGGCGTAGAGAGATTTCTTGCTTGGAGACTGGCGATGGTCGTGCCTGGCGGGCTCATGTTCGTTACTGGCATCGCGTACTACTTGCTTACCGAGGACACGCCGGATGGGCGGTTGTTCTCACCACGGACCGGCGGCGCGGCTTTTTGGGAGGCGTCCGCCGACTATCGCGTGTGGCTCCTCTTTCTTCTCTACGGTGCATGCTTCGGAGTCGAGATCACGGCAGATAACGTCGCCGCGCTCTACTTCAAAGACTCGTTTCATGTCTCGCTGAAGCTGGCCGGATTCCTCGCCAGCCTCATCGGAATGATGAACTTGTTCGCCCGCGCCCTGGGTGGGCTTGCAGGGGATTGGGCTGGTAGCAAGTGGGGCCTCGCCGGCCGAGTCCGTCTTCTCGGATTCACGATCTTGCTGGAGGGCATGTTTCTGGTGTTGTTCTCGCGGCTGACAAGCCTGGGGCCGGCTGCCGTCACTTTTCTGTTATTCGGATTATTCGTCTGCATGGCCTGCGGAGTGACCTTTGCGGTGGTTCCACTGATTCGTCCGCGAGCCGTTGGATCCGTTTCGGGGATTGTGGGCGCGGGCGGAAATCTCGGCGCCGTTCTCGCTGCGATGTTGTTCAAGTCCGAAAGCCTTTCAGGCGCAAACGCATTCTTGATTATGGGGGGCGTCATTGCCGTTACCTCGCTCTGCACTGGCTTGCTGCGCGTCAGTCAGGCCCAGACTGTTGTCCCTGGGATGAACGCGATTCCGACTCCTATGTCCGCCGACTGAGGAACCTCGAACAAAGGGTCGAAACCAACTTTCATTTCTGATTCCATCCGAAATAAGATTTGACCATGCCGACGGGATCGTTTAATGGCCTTTCTGTTCTGGCGCTTGAGAGCCGACGCGCCCGGGAGATTGCCAAACTGATCGAGAATCTGGGAGGTGTGCCGATCATAGCTCCATCGGTGAGGGAAGTTGCTGTCGACTCAAATCGGGGAGCGTTGGAATTCGCTCACAATTTGACCGCGGGCCTGGTGGACATGGTCATTTTCACGACTGGCGTGGGTGTCAAAGCTCTCTCATCCGCGATCGAAAGCGTGTGTTCCCGCGAGCAACTGGCGCGTCGGTTGAACGAGGTCGTCATTGTGGCCCGCGGGCCTAAGCCTACTGCAGTTCTGCGGGAACTGGGCGTCGCGGTCAGCCTGACTGTTCCGGAACCAACTACATGGCGCGAACTCCTCGCAACTCTTGACCGGAATAAAGCGACTTATCCTGTTGCCGGACGTCGCGTGGCCGTCCAGGAATACGGGGTGACAAATCCTGAATTGTCGGCAGGCTTAACTGAGCGGGGCGCCATCGTTACTCTGGTAAACGTGTATCAATGGGCTCTGCCCGACGATCTTACGCCACTCGAGCGAGCGATCGACTGTATCATCGCCGGTGAAGTGCACGTGCTGCTCGTAGCATCCTCGGTTCAGATCCGGCATCTCTTTGAAGTAGCCGAGCGGATGAAGAAATCCCAGACATTGCACGAAGCCCTCTCACGTGTGGTCATCACGTCTGTCGGCCCCCTAACTTCCGACGAGCTTCGCAGCCGAGGTTTGAGTGTCGACATCGAGTGCACGCACCCGAAGATGGGATTTCTCGTTCAAGAGGCAGCAGAAAAAGCTCCAGACTTGCTCAGGGTGAAACGTACACCGGGAAAGCAGGCTCATCCATGACTGCAAACCTCTATCCGTTATTCTTGAACTTAAGAGATCGCACCTGCGTCGTTGTGGGTGGAAGTGAAATGGCGGAGGCGAAGGCTCGGGAGCTGCTGGATGCTGGGGCGCGAATCCGGCTGATTGCTCCCCAAGTAACGAAGCAGATTTCCGCGTGGGTCCGGGCTGGAGCTATGGCATGGGAACCTCGCGCCTATGCTGGCGGCGATTTGCAGGGTGCGTTTCTTGTCGTATCGATCGCGGACGCCGAGACTAACGCTCGCGTCTTCGCAGACGCCGAAGAGCAAGGTACTTTCTGTAATGCAGTTGATGACATTTCGCACTGCAGTTGCTATGCATCCGCGGTCGTGCGACGTGGTCCTTTGCAGATCGCCATTTCGACGGGAGGCAATAGTCCGGCACTTGCCCAGCGATTGCGAAAGGAATTTGAAGGGCAATTCAGCGAGGAATACGGGCCCTGGGTCGAGTACCTGGGCAAGACTCGCACGGTTTTGCTGAGAAACATGGGAATCACCAGCGACGCACGCCGCGAAATTCTCCACCAGCAAGCCAGCGTCGCGGCTTTCGAAGCGTTCCGGACTTCACGTCACGAGGAAGGCAATAGTCCCTCCGTGAACATTCGAGGAGGCTCCGGGAAGTCCTCTTGAAAGGGAGTGGCCTGTAGCGGGAATTTCTCCGACAACATGGTCCTCACTGTCTCTCCCACAATCAGCACGCACGGAGACGGCAGAACCGGCGCGTCATGCAGCGACCCGAGCGTCGTTTCATGCCACTGCTCATCTGGGTTCGATACCCTCGATACGATCGCGCACGGTGTGGACTCGCTCAGCCCGGCTCGGCGCAAATCCTCTGCGACTCCTTCGTACTGCCCCGGCATATAGACGACCACGGTCGTTCGGCCGTCCAAGAACGCGGGCCAGCTGGATTCCTGCTTTCCGGGCCCACGGTGTGCGCTGATAAACAAAAGTTGATCCGCCCGGCGCCGGTCGGTCAATGAAACTTGTATTTTCGATGCGGCCGCGAGACTGGCTGTTACGCCCGGGATGACTTCAACCTCGATTCCCGCTTCTCGCAACACATCCATCTCTTCACCCGCGCGTCCGAAAATCGATGGGTCGCCGCTCTTCAGCCGCACCACCGTCTGTCCCGCTGACGCGAACCGCACCAGCAGATCGTGGATTTCCTCCTGCGTAATAGTCTTTCGGCCACACCGCTTGCCAACGTTGATGACATGCGCCCGAGGAGATGCCAACGCCAGCACTTCCGCCGATACCAAGGCATCATGCAGAACGACATCGGCCAATCCCAACGTGCGAATAGCCCTCACGGTGAGCAGATCCGGGTCGCCAGGCCCTGCTCCAACCAGATAGACTTTTCGCGCCTGATACAAACCTGGATCTCTGAACAAGAATCACCCTCACGGAACTTGTCCGGGCAACCAATTGGATTCAAACCCCACTATTCATACATATAGGGCTGGCCAGGAATTTGGAAATTCAAATTATTGATGGCCCGCATCAGCTTCGCATGTGCGGGAACCATGTGCGCATCATGGTCATTTGGATCGAATCATCATTGGGAGGTTTCCACTGCATCGATAGTGCCACTAGCGGCGCTGCCGCACAATCTGACCTCACCGACAACATAAGGCGGGGCATCCCTCATAGGTAATTGTTGGGTGCGGCCGACGCTCAGGCGAACATCGGCGCTGATCATAGCGCGTTCGCCTCGACAGCCCAGCGCCGCCTTTCCATCAAAATCGGCTTCAGGCGCAGCTCGAGGCGCATGCGCTGGCCCGCCCGTTCCTCCTCGGCGACCAGCTGGTTTGGGCGGCTGCGGGCCTGAAGGCGCGCGGCGATCTGCTGCGGCACCAGGGCGGCAAGCTGGCGCGCACCAAAGAACTCCCGCTCGCCTTCGGAAGCATCGATGATCACCGCAAGTTTCTTCTTCGCTGCGGCCGCCATTACCGCCTTCAACAACACCTGGTCCGATACATTGAAATGGCCGAGCGCTGCGCCTTCTTTTCCAGCCGGGTCAAAACGTCGCGTAGCGTCTGCGTGCTCGTGTTCGTGAGATTCCCCACTGAGGTCATGGCTACTTCCTAAGTTTGCGGTAGCGCCGGATTAGGGTGTTGGTTGAGCTGTCGTGGTTGAGCACAGGCTCGGCCGGGTCCTCGAGTTCTGGAATGATGCGCTGGGCCAGGACCTTGCCCAGTTCCACGCCCCACTGATCGAACGAGTCGATATTCCAGATAACGCCTTGAGTGAAGACCGAGTGCTCGTAAAGCGCGATGAGCTTGCCCAGTGTTTCAGGGTCGAGCCGTTCGGCGAGGATCGTGTTTGAGGGACGATTCCCTTCGAAGACGCGATGCGGCACGAGCCAGTCCGGAGTGCCTTCAGCCTTCACCTGCTCCGGCGTTTTGCCAAATGCGAGCGCTTCAGCCTGAGCAAGAACATTGGCGAGCAGCATGTCATGATGGCGGCCCAGCGGATTCAAGGTCTTCGCAAATCCGATGAAGTCACACGGTATGAGTCGCGTGCCTTGATGGATCAGCTGATAGAAAGAGTGTTGGCCATTCGTTCCGGGCTCACCCCAGTAGATGGGACCTGTGTCTGCGTCGACCGCTTTGCCGTCGAGCGTGACATGTTTCCCATTGCTTTCCATCGTCAACTGCTGCAAATAGGCAGGAAAACGTTTCAGATACTGTTCGTAAGGTAATACAGCGACAGTGTCGGCACCGAGGAAGTCATTGTTCCAAACCGCGAGCAGGCCCATAAGAACCGGCAAGTTGGCCTCGAATGGAGCTGTGCGGAAGTGCTCATCCATTTCATGGAAGCCGCTCAGCATCGCGCGGAAATTTTCTGCACCGACTGCGATCATGGTCGAAAGGCCAATTGCCGAGTCCATGGAATAGCGTCCGCCAACCCAATCCCAGAATCCGAACATGTTGGCGGTATCGATGCCGAACTTGGAAACTTCCGCAGCATTAGTCGAAACCGCGACGAAATGCTTTGCCACGGACCCTTCATCGCCGCCCAGTCCGGTCACCGACCATACGCGAGCCGTCTGAGCATTGGTCATGGTTTCGAGGGTGGTGAATGTTTTTGATGAGACGATGAACAGCGTCTCCGCGGGATCGAGATCCTGTACGGCTTCGGCGAAGTCCGTTCCATCCACATTGGAGACAAAGCGGAAGGTCATCGAGCGTTCGGAGTAGTGCTTAAGGGCTTCATACGCCATGACCGGACCCAGGTCTGAGCCGCCGATTCCGATGTTGATGACGTTTCGAATGCGTTTTCCGGTATGTCCCTTCCACTCGCCTTTCCGAACACGATTAGAAAAATCAGCCATACGGTCGAGAACTGCATGGACCTCGGGCACAACATTCTTTCCATCGACAGAGATCGATTCCTCTTTCGGGGCGCGCAGGGCCACGTGCAGGACTGCTCGCTTTTCGGTGATGTTGATCTTCTCCCCGCTGAACATGGCGTCGATCCGTGGCCGCAAGCCGGACTCAGCGGCCAGTTGGAGAAGAAGTTTGAGGGTTTCGTCAGTAGCGCGATTCTTGGAGTAGTCAAGGTATAGCCCGACCGCGTCCAGTGCCATGCGCTGTCCGCGCTTCGGGTCGTCGGCAAATAACTGCCGTAAGTGCAGCCTTGAAACTGCCTTGTAGTGCGCCGTCAATGACTTCCAGGCGGGTTGTTTGCTCGCTCGCTTCTTCACTCGCGATTCAGGACTTGCTGCCATTCTGATCTCCTTTTCATCCTTTCTAATATCATCTCAACATCCGAACTGAACAGGCGTGCGGGAAGCCTTTGCTTCGTTCCGATTCTTGACTCTACTCAGGCTTTACAGTCCGAATGTGGCGGCTCCGAGAAGAACCGCTCGGGTTGTGATGACTGTCGCCTACGAACTGGCCGCCGCGGACAAAAGCCTTGCGCAATCGAAATCGGTCGTTTCCACCGGATGTTACCGGACCATTGACCGGAGTCTGAGGAAAGGCGGCATAGTTCGTGAAGTTGGTGTATTGGCCTCGACCATGACCGAGGCTTGGTGACGGCTCCCGTTGTTCGGGTAATGGTGCCGTTTCGCGTCCTCAGCGTCAATGGGGTAGTCCGTGGCTTATTGATCAAACTGCACCACTACCGTTGTTCGCGGTCGCATGAAAATGCCCTTTGTTCCAGAATACAATGTATTGCTGTGAGAGCGACTGATCCCGCCAGGAATGCGTCGAACCAGATTTCGACCGCTGGCTACGAGGCCGGCGGAACCGGCAATACGAAGTTCATGATGAACGAAGCGCTAACTGTGGGGACTCTTGATGGTGCGACCATTGAGATGGCCGAGGAGGCTGGAAAAGAGAACCTGTTCTTATTCGGTCTCAAGGAGCAGGTAATCTGGAAGGTGGAACCATGCCGCATACCTTAGAAACCAAATCTGTGACAAAAGGACCGACTGTCTCACCTTTGGCCGGCAAGCCTGCGCCGAAAGAATTGCTGGTTGATGTAGCCCAGTTAGAGAAAGAATACTTCGATCGCAAACCTGACGTGAATGACCGTACGCAACTAGTGGCCTTTGGAACGAGCGGCCATCGTGGATCTTCACTTCATGGCGCCTTCAATGAAGCGCACATCCTGGCGATCACCCAGGCAATTTGCGAGTACCGTCGAGGGCAGGGAATCGACGGTCCTTTATATATGGGCAAAGACACGCATGCTCTTTCCGCTCCCGCACAACGGACTGCCCTCGAAGTACTTGCGGCGAATGGCGTGGAGGCCATCATTCAGGAAAACGATGGAGTGACACCCACTCCTGTGATCTCCCGAGCAATTCTTGTTTACAACCGGAATCGCAAAGAACACCTCGCCGACGGAATCGTCATCACACCCTCCCACAATCCGCCGGAAGACGGCGGTTTCAAGTACAACCCACCGAATGGCGGGCCAGCCGACACCGATGTCACAGGCTGGGTGCAAGATCGCGCGAATGATTTATTGCGGGCCGGGAATAAGGATGTGAAGCGCGTCCCGTTCGACCGAGCTATAAAGGCAGCAAGCACACACCAGGAAGATTTCATTCTCCCCTACGTTCGCGATCTCAAGAACGTCGTGGATATCGACGCAATTCGCGGCGCGAAGCTCAAGCTGGCAGTTGATCCGCTGGGTGGGGCTGCACGGCCCTATTGGGAGCCCATCAATTCGATTTACGGACTGGAAGTCGAAGTCGTCAACCCGAAGATCGACCCCACTTTTTCTTTCATGACAGTGGACCACGACGGCAAGATTCGCATGGATTGTTCCAGTCCTTACGCAATGGCGAGGCTGGTTGGACTGAAGGATCAATATCAGGTGGCGTTCGCTAACGACCCAGACTCGGACCGGCATGGAATTGTCACGCCAGTTGCGGGTCTGATGAACCCGAACCACTATCTCGCAGTGGCAATTCGGTATCTTCTGACGCACCGCCCACAGTGGCACCAGGACGTGATAGTGGGAAAAACCCTCGTGAGCAGCAGCATGATCGACCGCGTCGTTGCAAAGCTCGGACGCAAGCTGTCCGAGGTGCCGGTGGGTTTCAAGTGGTTTGTTGCAGGACTACTTGACGGGTCGTTCTGCTTCGGTGGCGAGGAAAGTGCGGGAGCAAGTTTCCTCCGCCGTGACGGCACTGTGTGGACGACAGACAAGGATGGCCCAATCATGGATTTGCTGGCGGCAGAGATTACGGCCCGCACTTTAAAAGATCCGGGACAGCATTATCAGGAGTTAACGGAGGAGTTTGGCAATCCTTATTACACCCGCATCGATGCGCCAGCGACGCCGGAGCAGAAATCGAAATTGCAAAAGCTCTCCCCTAGTGCGGTGAAGGAGTCGAATCTCGCGGGCGAGGCAATCACTGCCAAGCTCACGCGAGCGCCGGGGAATGATGCTCCGATTGGCGGGCTCAAGGTTGTCGCAAAGAACGGATGGTTTGCGGCTCGGCCTTCCGGTACAGAAAACATTTACAAGATCTACGCGGAAAGTTTCACCAGTGAGTCTCATCTGCAAGCAATTGTGAGCGAAGCTCAGGAGATGGTGAACAACGCGCTGGATTCTGGAGCCGGGCAGTGAGCAACAGCGGAGAGCCACCGAGCGTTCTCCCCTTTCCGGCGGAGTACCGCGCGTCCGGTTTGTTGCTACACGTTACCGTCTCTCCCGTCGCCAGAGTCGTGCCCTTCAAAATTGGCGGTGGTCGCAGCCAGGACAACATGCTGACGGACAACGTGTTTTGACTGGTTGCTGGATCTGACCGAAACGTCGAAGCGCTCGGGTGCGGCTGGCGCTCAAAACGAATCGATTTCAGTTGCGATGTCTGGGACTTAGGTGGCTTTTCTGAAACCCCTCCTGTTTTGAACCCTCTAGATAAGACGAACCCGATCGCGCATTTTCGATTGGACTAAGCCGACCTGAGGAATGTGGTCCCCCTACCAAGGTACTGTCTATACCATCGTCTAATTGTCTCGGCTCGAGGCTTCTGGTCTGATGCTGCTCATTGCGCGGAGCGATTATGCGCACGAATTCTCAGGAGGATGTATGGCAACGACCGCAGTCGCGGCAGGGACAATGAAGGTGGCGCAGGTTTATAAGCCCGGAGCCGGTTTTCTGGACGTCGAGCACGAGATTCCTGCGCGTGGACGAGGACTGGTGCGATCTTCGTTAGTGACAAACGACGAAGAAAGTCTGTTGGCGTGCGCCCGCGCGGGCGATGCGGCGGCATTTGCCAGCCTTGTCATGCCGCACAGGGATGGCATCCTTCGGCTTACGCAACGAATTCTTCGCAATCGCGAAGATGCCGAGGACGCGGTACAAACCGCCTTCCTTGACGCACTGCGGAATCTGGATGGCTTCCAAGGCCGTTCACGGTTGTCTTCGTGGCTTACTCGCATTGCTCTGAACGCTGCGTTCATGAGATTACGCTCAAGTCGACGAAGGTCCGAAACCTCGATTGATGAGATGTTTCAACGCGCTGCTGCTGCAAAGTTTCAAGTGGCTGATGAGCGGCCCACTCCTGAGCAGCAATGTTCGGCTCAAGAAATTCGTGTCCTGTTTAATGAGGCACTGGATCGATTGGGGCCCATTTACGCCGACGTTCTCCACATGTTTCATGTGCAGGAGTTGTCCGCAAAGGAGGTTGCAGGAATCTTGGGTGTGCCTGTGGGAACAGTGAAGGCTAGGTTGCATCGGGCACGCTCCAGGCTACACCGGCATTTGCGGTCAATGCTGGTCCGCCGAAGGAGACCTGCCGCCGCCAGAAACGAATGCACTGCCGTTAGATCAGGAAGAGCCTTGGGTGCCTAAGGTCGAGCCGTCCTTGAGATACCACTGCGGCCAGCGTCCCGGAAGTCGTCACTACTGTGGGGGAGGCCATGCTGGGAGCGACGCTATCTAGAAACTAGACTAGCCAGGTCTTCGATTGCCGGGTCGTGGTGTGTGTGTGAAGACATGCACGAATCTGGCTTGGAAAAACTGACAAGAAGCGTCCGGTGGGCGCGAAGTGTTAGGGATTCGGTGTATAAGTTTGCGACGCGGCGATAAATCGGCATCACGCCAAGTGAATTGCCTCACGCGTCGGCCGGAGTTTGGAGGACATCTTCACCAGATCGGCGAGAGAATTTGCCTTCATCTTCTGCATGACCTGTCCCCGGTGTGCCTTTACGGTGATCTCGCTGATGCCCAGTTCTCCACCGACCTGTTTGTTCAATAAGCCGGACACCACGAGGGCCATGACTTGTTGTTCTCGTGGTGTGAGGAAAGCGTAGCGGTTTCGAAGGTCACGCTTTTCCATTTCACGACCAAGAGACAAGCGGCTCTTTTCCAGGCTTTCGCGGATTGCTCCCATCACAACTTCGTTACTGAAGGGCTTCACAAGAAAATCGACGGCTCCTGTCTTCATGGCTTGAACCGCCGTTGGAATGTCTTCGTAACCGGAAATGGCGATAATCGGCATCTCTGGCCGCTCCCGGGCGATCTGCTTCTGGAGTTCGAGCGCGTCTACAAACGGAAGTGGCAGCGCGAGAATCAGGCAACTCGGAGCAACAGGGCGCGGCCAGGCAAGAAACTCGCGGGCAGATGCGAATGTCTTTGACTGCAACCCTTCGCGGTGAATCAGGCGCTCGAGTGATTTCCGAATGAAGACGTCATCATCGATAACGAAGACGATGGGTGTGACTTCAGGGATTGGTGGGAACCCCAGCTGCTCACTAAATACAGCTAAACTCATAACCCCACTCCTTGTAATCGTTGTACTGCGAGTTTGAAATAAGTACGGCTCACTTCACAACCCCAAATGGTCCGGTTAAAGATTCAATCCGTGGTCATGAACGACACTACGACTTTCGGAGGGGGCATCTGACGTTTCTGTTCTAGGTTTCGATGTGTTTCCGGCCGAAGAGCCGGGCATCAATGGACCAGGCGCCGGGTCCGATCATTGCAGCGGTGCCACTGAAGGTTGCGAGGACGATTGGAATCCAAGGATCGCTGGCGTGGGTCATAGCGATCCACAGCTCAATTACGGCAATCAACGTTCCCACCACGGGGGTCCAAAGGCCGACCAGCAGAAGTATGGCCAAACACGCACTCGCGATCTGCGGAATCATAAATAGAGAAAAGGATGCGCCCGTGAGATCGATGATCCCGAAGCGAACGAGCAAGAGGGCCGTCAGAACGCGTTGAAGCAGAAGTCCTATTCCGGGCCAGCCGCTGGCAAAGGTCGAAAACAGTCGTTGCAGAAAAGCCTCCCATACGAGGATAGGGAGACCGCTAAGAGATCGAAACGCCTAAAGGCGGGATTTGGGGACCCTACTTTTGGGGGAGATCCAGGTCGATAATGCCCCGTTTGAGGGCAATGGTGACGGCGTGGGCACGATCATTGGCGCCCAGCTTCGACAATATATTTGTGACGTGGCTCTTCACGGTTGCTTCGCCGATCGAGAGCTGATCGGCAATTTGTTTGTTACCGTTGCCGGCAGCAATCAACCTGACGACGTCCATCTCACGTTCAGTCAACTGGTCATCGGTGGCGTGATCCGCCAGCTCAGCGGCAATTTCCGGTGGAATTCGTTTTTGTCCCGCGTGCACGGCGCGGATGGTATCGAGAAGTTCCTTATGTACCTGCCCTTTGAGTATGTACGCTCGAGCTCCCGCTCGTAGAGCCCGCAGTACCTGCATATCGCCCGTGTACGTGGTCAGGACGATGATACGAGCGTCCGGATACTCCCTGCGGATGGCCACGATCGCCTCGAGGCCATCCACTTCCGGCATTTGAAGGTCCATCAAGGTTACGTCCGGCTGATGAGACCGGAAAGTCTCGACAGCCTCTTTCCCATTCGATGCCTCCGCGACAAGTTTCAGGTCCGCCTCAGCGTTCACCAAAGCCGCGATACCTTTCCGCAAGAGAGGGTGGTCATCGACGGTGAGAATTCGAATCAGATTGTGAGTGCTATTCACAATTTTCCGTCCTACGAAGCAATGTTTCCCCGGCGGTCGCGCGAATTCTCGTAGGCTACGGATGCGGGGACATCCAGCTGAACCTCTGTACCGGCGCCGGCCTCACTCCAGAAATCCAACCGGGCCTCGATCCGTGCGGCGCGTTCCCGAACGCCTCGTAGACCGAAGTGTCCTGCGCGTCCGCCCGCCCTCAGAACGTTCGGGTCGATGCCTTTTCCATCATCGCGAATACGAATGCGAAGCGTATGATCCCCATATCGAACCTCGGTCTCGATGCGGCTTGCTTGTGCGTGGCGGTATGCGTTTCTCAGGATCTCGAGTGCGATTCGGTACACCTCGTTCTTTGTGGTCGGCGACAGGTTTCGTCGTTCTCCCTCTTCAATTAAATCGAAAACTGGCGGCTCCTGGCTCCCATTGCTGGAGTGCGCCAATTCTCGGCTGCCCGCCATCAACAATTCTGCAAGATTACCCTCTGCAATTGGTTCGGAACGTAAGCCTTGGATTGCCTCTCGACTTTCGGCCAGCGCTTTCTCGGTCTCATGGATCGCCTCATCCAGAGCCCTCATGGCTTCTTCGGTTCTTCCAGGAAGCAGGTTGCGCACCGCTTGGAATTGAAACATGAGGCCGTGCAGGGTCTGCAACAACGTATCATGCAGATCCCGCGCGATGCGAGTGCGCTCAGCGACGCGGGCCTCGAAACCAATATTGAATTGCCGGTGTAATTGCTGAACCCGCAATTGATATACACCCAGCGCAAGCAAGGCGAGGAATCCAACGATGGCAAGCTGAACCCAACGCGTTTGAAGCATTGAGGGCTCAACCTCAAACGAAATCGCAGCTTCATGAGGGCTCCATACTCCGTCTGGATTGCTCGCTGCAACCTGAAATTGATAACGCCCGGGCAAGAGGTTGGTAAAGTCAATTTCGCGCAGGGAAGTAGGCGCGCTCCAGCCGGAATCGACCTCATTTAACCGATAGCGATATTTGATGCCTTCGGGATTCGACACGTTGACACCGGCGTACTGGAATGTCACGCGGTGTCGGCCGTAAGGAATGCGGACCTGATCAGCGATGGCAGCGGATTTCCCGTCGATCAGCATTCCATCGATACGGATCGTGACCGGGAACGCCGGACCAGCAAATGCCGATGGGCGCAGAACTGAGATACCCCGATTCAGTGACAACCAAATGCTTCCGCGATCGTCCGGCACGACCGAACCGGGACGTTTAATCCCTTCTGCACTCGCTAAGCCGTCCGCAGCTCCGAACTCGCGGTAATCGCCTTCTGCGAACTGCTGTTTCCGCAAGGCACTACACTTTACCCTGAGGACACGATGGGCTGTGGTGATCCAGAGCCAACTATCGTGCTCTGCCATTCCAAGAATGTCTCCATAAATTGCGTCCGGCGCGCCAAGAGGTACGTGCACGGCGCCAGATTGGAGAAAAGCAACTCCTTTTGATGTGCCGATCCAGAGTGTATTGTTGGCGTCGAAAACAAGGCTCCTAATCGCGCCGGGTGGCAATCCGTCCTGAGTTCTATAGCTGGTCCATCGGTCTTTGTTGAGTTCGGCGAGGCCATTCGGAGTGCCGGCAACAATCTCTCCGGCGACATTTCCGGTGATCACCGTGATTGTGTTCGAAGGTAGGCCATCTTTGGTCGTGAAGGTGTGCCAACTGCCGCTCCGAAAACGGCTGAGTCCTCCGTGAAGCGTCCCGGCCCAGACGGTACCATTGGGTTCCCGATACACGGAGTACACCGAATTTTCGGCAAGTCCGTCTTGGTTCGTGTAAGTCGAAGCTTGTAGGTCATCCCCACGCAGAAGGAGCCGAGTGAGGCCACCATTCCTACGAGCCACCCAGACTTGATCATCGGATCCAGCAATCGCATAAACGATGTCCTTCTTCAACCCTGCAATCTCGAGCGACTGAATCTTGCCGTGCGTAATCCGGAACAATCCTCCATCGGACGGCGCGAACCATACCCGCTGGTCAGGATCCACGTAAATCGCCCCGCAATCGATGCAAGGTAGACCTGCCGAACTGAGATAGCTGAGAAACGAATTCTCCCGGTACCGCTCTATTGCGTCCGGTTCGCCGATCCAAAGATTGCCGTCGCGATCCTCGAAGAGTGCGGTGACGGGGGCGTTCACTCGCAATTGCTCGAGCGCGCCCGCGCCATGTTGCGCGTCAACAACATTAGCCTGCGCTCGAAATACATGCCCTGCGGTGCCGATCCATATTTCACCGCGCGGGCCAGAGGCTAACGCGAGAATCTCTTGGTGATAGAGTTCGGGATCGACTACTCTGTGCACCCTCTCATTTCGGAGCATGAATAAGCCGTCATTTGTGCCAATTAACAGCGTTGTACTCGCGGTCGAAAGAAGGGTATTGATTCTAACGCTCGGGAGATCGGGCACCTTCCGAAGTTCTTGAGCATCATTGCCCAGATTGAAACGGAAGAGACCTCTCTCGCGAGTGCCGATCCAGAATGTACCGTCACCGGTTTGCGCCACAGCGGTGGGAGAAATAGGGAGCATCCGTGGTTCCAAGAGAACGCGACGCTCTCCATGTGTGTACTCGAGCAGACCTTGCAATTCCGAGGCAAACAACATCCAACCATCAAAAGTTTTGTTCAGTGAGCTGGGAAGGAATCGATGTTTACCGTTGTCGGGAAGTGGACCTCGCAGCAGCCCGCGTTCGTATCGGAACAGATGGGTATGGTCGTCGGTCGCCCATATTTGACCATCGGAATCTCTCACTATCCCAGTTACAGGTGCATTCGTTGTTCTGGTGGAATCGCCCGTCGGAACCAACACGAACTTCAATCCGTCGTATCTGACGAGCCCTTTGCTGGTGGCAAGCCAAAGATAGCCGTCTGCGGCCTGCGTGATCGAGTAAACATAGCCTCCGGGAAAAGCGGCATTGCGATCCCAAACCTCGTGACTCCGACTGAGGGCGACGGAGCTCTCGCCTGCAATTGGAGACTCGCTGGCGAGGAGAACGAACAGGCCGAAGTAACAAATCTTTTTCATCAAAGGGAGCTGGCGAATCATGGCAAGAACTCAAAGCGATCCACCACAACTTCCGAGCGGTTGTGAATAGTCGACAATCTGCGATTGGGGTCTGAGTACACAAAAAAGGTCATGCGGACAGTCTCAGAGCCAGCTGTGGGAACCTGCGAGGTGAATACATGCTTCGAAACGAGAACACTTCGACTGCCCGCCAGCAGTCGAAATGTCATCATCGTAACGCGACCAGCCTCCCAGATGATCGTGTGCTTGAGTCGTCCCGCCGGAGCCTCAAAGCGTGACATGTTGATTGCTTCAGACGCCGGCTGCATCACAAACTCCGCGTTCTGGTTCGCGCCGTCGCCCCAACGACTGATGTTGATGTCGAATTCCCGGTGATTTTCTTGATCAGACGAAAAGTCCCAGGTGAACATACCGAACATCACCGCCGGTTCTAGATGCGAGGTGTCCTCCACCGTGAACGAGTACGTTCCGTAACCCAGGCTGCGTGTGAGATTTACTTCAGAACAGGTCCATTGATGTTTTCGATCGACAATCTGAAGATGAAGCGCACCCGTTTCATCGACGTAGACATTTCCAGGATCATAAGGATTCACCGCTCCGCCTCGATCGCTGGGTACCTTGCGGACTCGCCACCGAAATCCGCTGAAATTCACAAAGAAAGATGAAGACTGTTCCTGGCCGCGGCTCGCGGCGACGGTGCCGACCAACTGTCCCGCTTTAGGCAACTCGGCCAGCACGGCCATCGGATGGTAGGTCGAATCCACCAGTAAAGCGGCGTAATCGGTACCAAGGTGTACTTCATTCCGCCAGACCCCGTCCGGCAGAATTGGCGTAGTGGGCGAAGTCAGACGCGGTTGCAACCACCACAAGCTTCCGGTTTTCGAGTAGAGGACGATCTGCTGCCCCGGTCGTGAGCCGCTTACCTTGCCCTCAATTACGTCGCTTTGATTCACATTCCCCATATCCCACTGCGGCACTTGAGTGAAATAGATCTTTGCTTCGGAATCGGAGTTCGTCACCTTGTGGCAGCTGGTTAACGGCAGCGGCACAATTGTGAAGATGACTATTGCGACGAAACACACCTGCGCATTGGTTCGGGCTTCAAAGAGAGACACGTTTGGCACGAGCGCTACCGCCAGGTCTTCCCCACAGATGTGACCGCCATTATACAGAGACCGGCACCCGCGACGTTCGAGGCCCCAATTCCAGCGTGAGGGAAGTTCCTCAGACCTACATCTGCTTAGACCACCAATACCAAAGTATCGGGCCATACCATCGTCTAATAGATTCACTATGCATTTTCTGACTTAATGATCAGCCACGATGAGTACAGAAACGATGGCTTCGACGACCCAACGGGAACCGGAACTCCTTGGGCAAACCGTGGTCGTGATCGGCGGAAGCGCCGGCATTGGGCTCGAAACGGCCCGACGAGCCCGCGCAGAGGGAGCTAAGGCGATCCTTACTGCTCGTGACGCTGACCGTCTTCAGCGCGCTGCGACCGAGGTCGATGCGCTCAGCACTGCCGCGTTCGATGCGACCGATTTCAAGCTCTTGAAGGAGTTCTTCGACGATTTACCGGCACCGGTGAATCATGTGCTGGTCACGGGCCCCGGTCCTTATTACGCGCCGCTGGCGGACTTCGATTTCGAAAGAGCCCGCCAGGACATCGAAGCCCATTTGTTGCTGCCGCTGCAGGTCGCACGCAATGCCAAAGAAAAAGTTCGCCCAGGTGGGACTCTGCTCTTCATGGGCGGCACCGGTGGCCGTAAGACGGGAAAGGGATCCGTGCTCATCTCGGCTCTCACGGCCGCGATGCCGGCTCTTACGAAGAACCTCGCGCTTGAGCTAGCTCCCATTCGAGTCAATCTCATTGCCGCCGGCTTCGTTGATACACCGTTGTCGGCGCAATTGCTCGGTGATCAACTCGAAAACCGTCGCAATCAGCTTCGCGCCACGCTACCGATCCATCGCGTAGTGGGCCCCGAGGATGTGGCGTCGCTTGCCGTGCACATCATGACGAACACAGCCCTTACGGGCGGAACCTATGACATTGACGGTGGACAGCAGTTGTTGGCCGCCTAGCTGAAGAAGCCAGTACCAAACAATATTGACCGGAGCAATTAATCCCGGACTCAGAATCCCAGACGTCTTGGAGAGCGAAAAGGAGAACGCATGGCGACGATCCACTTGCATCAGACAACTACGTTGACACCTGAGCAGTACATTTCCGGGCTCACCGACTTCGGGCCGGGGCGCTCGAAGCTCTTCGGCAATAGCACCGACGAGTACATGAAGGTGCATAGCCGTGGCCAATTTCAGGCCGACGTCACGGAAGGTTCGGGCGGCATCTGGGAACGGCTGCACTATGATTGGTCCGATCCCAGGCACGTGGTTCTCACTACGACCGACTCCAACACGTGGGGAGGAGCGTCGGGCCACACCTACAGCTTCACGCGTCGTCCCGATGGTTTGACCGACATCGACGTGGTCGTAGTGCGCGACGGCAAGAATCTCAAAGGATGGCTGCTAGGGCTCGTGGTCGGGACTATTGGCAAGGGAGTTCTGGAGAAGGCTTTCAAAAACTCCGTCAAGGCTATCGAAGCCAGGAACAGCGCGGCAAAACAGGCGGGCGCTGCGTGAGCTACGTACTTATATCATCCGGCCTCGCCTACCGTGAGTTGACGGGACCGCCCATCTGGAATCGTTCGGCCCTGTTTCTGCATTTCGATGAATCCACAAGGAGGAAAAGATGGCTACTCTGACGCAGGAAATCAATAACAAAGACAGTGGTGCTGAGAGCCTCTCAAGAATCGACCAGAAGATTGAGGTCACCATCGTCCCGGTCGTGGATGTCGATCGCGCCAAAGAGTTCTACCTGAAGCTGGGATGGCGGCTGGACGCCGATTTCCACTTCCCCAGTTTCCGGGTTGTGCAGGTCACACCGCACGGTTCAGCGTGCTCGCTGCAATTCGGCACGAACCTGACTTCAGCCGTGCCCGGTTCGGGGAAGGGATACGTCGTCGTGTCCGATATCGTAACCGCCCGCAATGCGCTGCTCGCGGCCGGGGTTCAAGTAGGCGAAATCTTCCACATCGGCCCGGCGGGATCGGGCCCTGGTCTGGATCCCGAACGCGGTTCCTATCGTTCGCGAGCTTTGTTCAGCGACCCCGATGGCAACAGTTGGATCTTGCAAGAGATCACCAGCCGGCTCCCTGGGCGTATGGAACCTGGCCCAACGTCATTCGCCTCGGCAAGCGATCTTGCCAGCGCGCTGAAGCGGGCCGCGCTCGCGCATGGTCAGCACGAGGCGAGGACTGGGCAGCGCGACGAAAATTGGCCCGCGTGGTACTCCGAGTACATGGTGCGCGAGCAGACTGGGTCAGAGCTACCTACGTAAACAAGGCAGTTGCAACCTTTCCCCAAGGAGTTCAAGAAATGCGGCCTGACATCGTGCCCGGGGGCATCTTTCCCGACTACGAACTGCCCGATCACACGAGTACAGTGCGAAGAGTCAGTGAGCTGCAGGGCGATGATCCGCTGGTCCTCACGCTTGCGCGCGGCCATTACTGCCCGAAGGAGCATCAGCAACATCTGGAACTCGCCACGTTCTACCCGAAAATCGCAGTTGCATATACCCAGATAGTCACCATCGCGACCGACGACCACCACACGCTCCAGGAGTTTCGTGCGTCCGTTGGCGCCCAGTGGACATTTCTCTCCGATCCTGAGCGGAAGGTTCAGAAGGACCTCGATATCCAGGAGTACACCGACCCCGAACACAATCCGATGATCCCGCACACGCTCGTGCTCAAGCCGGGACTGGTGATCTACAGTATCTACAATGGCTACTGGTTCTGGGGACGCCCGTCTGTCGTTGACCTATGGCACGACCTCCGTGGCGTAATGCGCGAGATTCGACCTGATTGGGATTTGAGCACACCTGGACTCCGCGAGGCTTGGGACGCGGGCGACTTGTCGCGCTTCCACGGCTGGGATAAGCATGCCGCCGCAAGGGTGGCTTAGGGCCAGAGGCACGAGGGTGGATTGAAGGAGACCGGTTCCACCTGATGGCCTTTAGCAAACGAACGCGCCTAGGTCGACTCACTTCACTGGACGACTAGAAGGCACGGAGGATTCGATGCCAGCATATTTTCTGGCAGATATTCGGGAAATCAAAGATCCCGGAAAAATAGAGCAGTACAGATCTCACGTCGCTGCTGTCGTAGAGAAGTTCGGAGGACGCTATGTCGTTCGTGGTGGGCCCTTTGAGGTGGTCGAAGGCGCTTATCAGGTGCGGCTGGCCATGCTGGAGTTCCCGAGCATGGATCAGGCCCGGCGATGGTATGACTCGGAAGAATATCGCGAGCTCAAGCAGTTGCGTCTGGCGGCAACTGTTTCCAGCGGGTTCTTCATGACTGGTGCATAGCGGCCGCAGAGTTACTGGCAAAATGATAGCTCTCATTCATGACATTCACGGCAAGGCCAGTCGCGGCCTGATACGAAGAGACGGCCAATACCATCGTCTAATTGTTTTGCATCTTCTCTTCTGATGTGATGCGGTCCTGGCATCGCGCCATTGATTCACGCTCACAGGCCGTCATCCTCGGGGTTCCCAGCCGGGGACAAAGAGCGTTTTTGTCATCGCAATTTCCAAGGAGAACTTATGGCAACGACAGCAGTCGCAGCAGGGACAATGACAGTGGCGCAAGTTTCGAAGCCTGGAGCAGGTTTTCAGATTGTCGAGCGCGAAATTCCTGAGCCCGGAGCGGGACAGGTTCGCATCAAGGTCCAGGCCTGTGGCATCTGCCACAGTGACGTGCTCGTCACAGAGGGCGTATTGCCTTGGATTCAATATCCACGTGTTCCCGGGCACGAAGTCGCCGGGATCATCGACGAAGTTGGACCTGGCGTCACAGTGTGGAAGACGGGGCAGCGAGTCGGAGTCGGCTGGCATGGCGGGCACGACGGCAGCTGTCGCGAATGCCGCCGCGGAGACTTTCGCAATTGCCGCAACGTGAAGGTGACCGGTATTAGCTATGACGGCGGATATCAGCAATACATGGTAGCGCCTGTAGAAGCGCTGGTGCCGATCCCAGAGGGCCTGAGTGATGTGGAAGCTGCGCCCCTGCTCGACGCTGGAATAACCACCTACAACGCTCTCCGCAACAGCGGCGCAATGCCCGGCGACCTTGTCGCCGTGCAGGGCATCGGCGGACTCGGTCACCTGGGCGTCCAGTTCGCTAACAAATTTGGCCATTACGTCGCGGCCATCGGGCGTGGTTCCGAAAACGCGGCGCTGGCCAAAAAGCTGGGAGCGCACGTCTACATTGACAGCCAGGCAACGAATGCGGCCCAGGAGTTGCAAAAACTCGGAGGAGCGCGGGTCATCCTGGCCACAGCCCCTAGTTCCAAAGCCATGTCCGTGTTGATTGACGGCCTCGGACCGAACGGCAAACTGGTTGTGATCGGTGCCGCCCCCGATCCCATCGAGGTCACACCGGCCCAGCTGATTTTTGGCAGCAAAACGATCCAGGGATGGTCCGCGGGGACGCCTGCTGCTTCAGAAGACGTTCTGAATTTCTGCGTACTCAGTGGTGTGCGCCCCATGATTGAAACCTATCCGCTCGAAAAGGCTGAGGAAGCGTATGCGCGGATGTTGAGCGGCAAGGCACAGTTCCGCGTCGTCCTTACGATGTAGTAGGAAGGACAAAGAACAGTGCAAATTCTGGGGCTTTCAAATCTGATAGAGCATCCATAAGCCGAGGTTCACGATGGCAACAACCGCGATCTCACCGCGAATTGGCAAACCCAGCGTGGTTCACAAGTCGTCGGCAGCGAACGGTCTCGCAGTCGTGCGGGTGACGATTGGGGCGATGTTCGTGTCGGTTTTTTTCGAGAATTTGGGGAAAGGATTATATAGACCCGCGGGGTACGCAGGCCTGATTAACTATTACATTCAGCACGACCACGCACCGGTTGTATGGAAGGCGATCATGGGCCTTGCCGCAAGCCACGCTGCGATGGCCGCGCCTATGCAAGGTCTTACAGAGATTTCTCTCGGTGTCCTGCTTGTCATCGGTTTGCTTACTCGACCTGCTGCATTTGTAGCCTTTCTGTTTCTCGGGAGTCTTTGGGTTTCGGAATGGGGCACGTCGTGGATCTGGGAACTGCTCGTTCCCGTGCTCGCCTCGCTTGGGCTCGCGATTGGAAGCGCCGGCCGAAAATGGGGTGTTGACGCGTGGCTTGCGCGGCGGTGGCCATCCCCTCCCTGGTGGTGATACAAACAAATCACACGTGCGAGTGTCCGTCGTCATTCCCACCCATAACGAAGCACAGGCCATTGGACGTGTGCTTGCCGATCTGCCGTCCAACCTGGTGACCGAAGTCATCGTTGTCGACAGCAACTCGCAAGACGGGACGCCTGAAATTGCCGCCAGAATAGGCGCCCGCGTCATTCAGGAATCGCGCCGTGGATATGGGCGAGCATGCCTTACGGGCTTTGCCGCTGCGAATGTCCCTGATATCGTTGTTTTCCTTGACGGCGACTACAGTGACCGCCCCTCGGAACTGCCGATTCTCATAGCGCCAATCGTTGCGGGGCAGGCGGACATCACGCTCGGTTCCCGCCTCCACGAGCGTCGCTCAGCGGGGGCCCTGCCTTGGCATCAAGTGCTTGGCAATCGTTTTGCCGCCACCCTGATCCGTCTTCTTTATCAGGTAAAAATCACCGATCTCGGCCCATTTCGTGCCGGTCGCGCAGAAGTATTACGCGAACTGGGTCTCGAGCAGACCACCTATGGCTGGGCGGTCGAAATGATCCTCAAAGGCGCCCTCGCCGGATTCCGGGTGGTGGAAGTCCCGGTAAGCTACTACCCACGGATCGGAAAATCGAAGATCAGCGGCACGCTGAAGGGTACACTGGGCGCAGGTTGGTTCATTCTGAGCTTGATAGTGCGCTATTATTTCCGCGCCGAACACGCGCAACGATAATGATGCCTAGTTCTGCGTGAAGACCTCATGCAATCTCCGTCGAATCCCGTAGTGCGTTCGTCAGGGAATGACCGTGTGCTGGTAATCATGGCGAAAGCACCCAGACCAGGCGCAGTGAAAACCCGCCTTGCCTCCAGACTCTCTCCTGAAGCTGTCATTGATTTGTATTGCTGTCTTCTCGACGACACGCTGACACTGGTGCGGTCACTGAGAAATGTCGAAATTGCGATCATGTGCCCGGCTTCGGACGTAAACGAGCTCAAGGATTTGGCAGGCGATGAGGTCACTGTGATTGCGCAGAAAGGTGAGGGCCTTGCTGCGGGCCTCACTTCAGTGTTCGGCCACTTTACAGAAGGTCAAACTACCATTGCCTTCAACAGCGACAGCCCGCACCTGCCGCTCTCTGTTCTCGAGAACGCGTTTGAAATGCTGGCCATTCATGATGTGGTCGTGGGACCAACGCATGATGGCGGCTACTATCTCATAGGGGCTAAAACTTTCCATCCCTCGCTTTTCGCAAGCGACGGAATGGGCACCAGCAATGCACTGGAGAGACTCTTGTCGCGCACTCGTGCTCTTGAGCTATCCGTGGGCTTCGCAGATCCTTTTTACGACGTCGATGTGGCTGATGATCTGACTCGACTGGCGGCTGAGTTGCGTCTTGCTCCCACGAGGGCTCCACGCACAGCGCGATGGCTTCAAGACTGGGAACGCGCGGGGGCGCACCTACGGACTGGCACGGGAAAGCCGTGAAGGTCAGCCCCGAGTCGAGAATGTACATACTCGGCGGCACGCTGTGCGTGGCGCTGACGATCTGTTCGCGCTACTTCGGTGATCGGGGCGGGCCATTGTTCATGGCCTCTTTGACGCTTGCGGGCATCGTGTATCTCTCAGCGATGTTGCAACTCTCAGCAACGCCGAAGTTACCGCGACGCGTGGTTGTCGTTGGGCTCGTTCTGGCTGCTGTGTGGAACTGTGCATTTCTGCGGCTATCTCCGGGCGATGATGATGACGTTCATCGCTATGTTTGGGACGGCCGTCTGCAAAGGCTGGGCTACAATCCTTATCTTGTCGTTTCCAGCGATCCTGCCTTTCAGACCTTGCATACCCCGGAAACCCGCAACCTGAATAACCCGAATCTAACGAGTCCATATCCACCGGGGGCGCAGCTCTTCTTTCGCGGGGTAACGGCGATTCGCGAGTCTGTTTTTGCCCTGAAGCTGACATTTGCAATTTGCGAATTCGCGCTCGCTTTGGTTTTGCTCGATCTCTTGCGAACCAGCGAACGGGCATCGCACTGGGTTCTGGCCTATGCCTGGAACCCACTGTTGGCCATTGAGGTCGCGGGAAGTGGCCACATTGATATTCTCGGCGCGCTGCTTTTGGTCATCTCTGTGGCGGCACTTGCGCGCAGATGGCGTATGATCGCAGCCCTGACGTTTGCGCTGGCTGTCGCCGTGAAGTTTCTGCCAATCGTATTGCTGCCGCTTTATTGGAGACGCGTTCGCGTTCGCGACGCTCTGCTCGCGGCGGCTGTTGTCGTACTCCTGTACGTGCCATTCCTGGATCACGGCCGAATCCCGTTCGGTTCGCTGGGTACGTATGTGCAGACTTTCCGTTTTAATGGTCCCGTGTTTGCAGCGCTGGATCGATTGGCGCCTCCACGATTGCTGGCCGCGCTGGCGGTTCTCGCCGGCTTCGCAATCTCAATTTGGCTGAGAAGAGCGAAGCATTCGGGGTCTCCCGACGTGTTTGCCTGGCCAATGGCAGCTTCGCTTGTATGCGCCCCCGTCGTTTTCCCGTGGTATCTGCTCTGGTTGCTGCCATTTCTGACGTCGGCTTCGACGCTATTAATCATTGTCTGGACTGTGAGCATTATTCCTACCTACGTGCAATGGCACTTGCGCACACTTGGTCGTCCATGGGGAGCGCTTCCCGGATGGGTAATGCCCGTGGAATACGGATGCACGGCCTTAGCAGCCGCGCTGCTGACTTGGCATCGAATCAGGCGATCGGATAGGCGTGAAAAAGTGAGGCTCCCAACCGATTGAGCGCCTCCGTCATTCCTGCGCGGGCTGGCCAGATCCGACTCATACCAAAGTGTCGAGCAATACCTTCGTCTAATTCACTCCGTTCCGCGCCTGTGGCCTAATCGGGATTGTTGCATCTCTGAAGGAGGAGGATCTTCCATGATACGTTTGCGCGGTTTGACAACGATCCGTTGCCTGATTTTCGCGGTACTGGTCCCGGTGGCAAGTTCCTGGGCGCAAGAGCGCGCACCGATTCTCGAGAAGGTCGCCAAAACCTATGGTCTCGATTCGTGGGATAAGATCGAGGCGATCCGCTACACCTGGACCGGGGAAATCACCGGACTCTTCAAACTCTCTCGTACGTGGGAGTGGGAGCCCAAAACTACGCAAGTCACCTACGAAGGGAAGGACAAAGATGGCAAGCCGGTCAAGGTGACCTATAAGCGCTCCGAACTCAGCAGCCAACCCGACATGGTGAAGAACGAAGTCGATCCGGGTTTCATCAACGATAATTACTGGGTTCTGTTCCCCTTCCATGCGTACTGGGACAAAAGCGCTTCGGTGATTGATCAGGGTACGTTTAACCTGCCGCAGGGCAGCGGCACGGCCGAATTGGTTCCAGTGAAGTATCCAGCCGACAGCGGCTACACACCTGGAGACACCTGGGATCTCTATGTCGGCAAAGATAACCGTATCGTTTACTTTGACTATCATCGCGGCGGGGCCAGGCCGCCAAGCCGCGCCTTCGCAACCTGGACGGGCTATAAAAAGGCAGGTCCTCTCCTGTTCGCTACTGAGCACCGCGGCAGCGCAGATGGCAAGCCCTTCCACCTCGTCATTTCTGACGTAGCGGTGAAGTTGGCGGGCTCGGATACCTGGATAAAGGCGCAATAACGAACGGCCAATCACTCCGAGGAGTTGTCCTTCGTTGCTGACGAACAAGACTACCTGGCAATCACGACAGTTGTGCAGGAACTGCGGAGCTTCGGGAGGTCCCGGTTAGCGGCCATTTGAATCTTGAGATGCGGTCGCTCGCCTCGAATGATCGGACAGTAACAGTCTGCCTTATCGAGCGCGCCTTGCAAGCGCCGGCGTCCTGCGCATCCGCCGTGGCATGAGTCGCGGAATTCGCAAGGTTGGCATTCATGCGGAAGCGTACGCGCCTGCTCGAAGGCCGTTGAGTTCAGTATCTCTGTCCGTGTAGCAATCAAGTCTGAAAGCGGCTCACCCGCTCCGGGCCAATAAACGCAAGGTTGTGTCGTGGCTCTTGGAGTCACCCGCACAGTGGTCATGCCGCAGCCAGTTCGGAGAGGTGGGAGCCCGGCCATTGCACGCACCAGTGGCTCGCCAATCGCGATTACATCGGTCTTTTCAAAGAGATGCCGGAAGCCTTCCCAGTACTCTTCGTAGCCGAGCGCATACACGTCCGATCGGACGGCTTGATAGACATTCACCCGTAATGGGGCGCCAAACTGTTTGGCAACTCGTGCTACATCAGCGAGACGCAGGTAGTTCGATTTCATCATCACCGCGATGATCGTCAAAGGAACGCCCAAGCTTACGCATCGTGCTGCCTGTTCATGGATGAGCGACCAATTGCCAGGTCCGCGCTGAGCATCCTGCTCCACCTCTGTCGGGTAATCGAGAGAGAATTCAATATCGTGGAAAGCTCGAAGGTCTTTGTCTTCCAATACCGCAACGCTATGACCGTTGGACGTGATAGTAAGCTTGACCGGTCTCTCTTGTAGGTAAGTGAGGATTGCTTTGAACTCGGGATGCATGCCGTTCTCACCGGTCCCGAGATTCACGGAGCGCACCGGCAGGGACTCCATGACGGCCTTCACCTGATCAAGGCAGAGGCGATCCGCGCGAGTCGGATCACGATAGCAGAAAGCGCAGGCGAGATTACACTCGTTGGTCAGACCGAGACCGAGCGAGATACCGTCGTCGGCGAACATGGATCGAGATTTTACCAGCAGACCGGCACGCCTCACGCGGACCCGCACTTACATATGCATGGAGGAGATCAGAGCGCTGAGTCCATTCCACATGATCTGCACACCGATGCAAACCAGCAGAAACGACGAAAGCCTTACGATCACGATCATTCCGGTCCTTCCCACCGCACGTGCGAGTTGGTCGGCTAAGCCGTAACAGAGCAAGATGCTAACCGCGACTGCGACCATTGCGATGAGAGCTGCAAGAATTATCCCTATGTGGAAGCCGTAGTGGCGAGTGGAGTTTGCACCGAGCGTGACTGCCACCGAGATCGATCCCGGCCCGACTGTCAATGGCAGGGTCAGCGGATAAAAGGCGCTGTGAAGAGCATCGGAACAGGTCAGACTGCGGCGTGCTGTTTCATGAGCTTCATCCTTCTCCAGCAGAATGCCCCACCCCACCGAGACCACTACTAGACCGCCGCCGATCTGCACCACCGGGAGTGAGACACCGAAAAAATTCAATACGTGCGCACCCACAAAATAGGAAGCTACCATCAGAACCAAACTATTCAGTGCAACCCGCCAGGCAAGCACCCTTCGCGTTGCCGGGGAATAGTCCTGGGTCATCGCCAGGAAAATCGGACTTCCAGCAATCGGGTCAACTATGGGGAAAAGCGCACTCAGGGTGAGAAGGAAGACCGTGACAGCATTGCCCACGCGTTTCTCCTATTGCTGCCAGCCTCCGCCGAGTGCTTTGTAGAGTTGGACGAGGCTTCTGTATTCATCGCCGCGTGCTGAAGCCAGGGTTAATTGCGCCCCGTAGAGGGATCGCTGTCCATCTAAAACCTCTAGATAGGTTGTGGTGCCGCCTTTGTAACGAAGTGTGGAGATGCGAACCGTCTCCTCAAGATCAGATACTGTGTCCTGCTGGCGCACGCGCACTTCATGGAGCTTCTCATACCCGATGAGCGCATCGGAGACATCTCCGAAAGCACGCTGGATGGTTTCCCGATAAGCAATTAGAGCCTGTTGGTTCTCGGATTTGGCCAATCGCAAATTTCCACGCAGGGCCCCACCAGTATAAATTGGCTGGCTGACTTGGGCGCCATAAGACCAGACGCCCACCTGCGAGGCCATAAGGCTCGAAAAAGCGCTGCTTCGCCCAAAAGAGCCGCCGCCCGATCCGGTCAACGCGATTTGCGGAAAAAACTGAGCTTTCGCAACTCCAATCTCTGCATTCGAAGCGATCAGAATCTGCTCGGCCTCGCGAATGTCAGGACGGCGCTCAATCATGGAAGACGGAAGGCCGGGCGGAACTTCGGGGGGAAGCGTCTGCTCGACAAGGGGGATCCCTCGGGTAACATCATGCGGATAGTCACCCAGCAAGATGCTGATGGCGTTCTCTTCCTGGGCAATTGACCGCTCGAGGTCAGGTATCTGTGCATTCGCAGTATCCAGGACTTGCTGGGCCTGGAGAACATCAAGCTTTGTCGCTACACCGCGATCCAGCCGGAGATTAGTCAACTTGACCGAATCAGTCTGCGTTCTGACCGTCTCCCGAGTGATTTGGAGTTGTAGGTCCAGTTGCAGGAGCGTGAAGTAGTCACTGGCAAGATCGCTGACGAGGGTCAGGGTTACTGTCTGACGTGCATCCTCGGTGGCCAGGAGTTCTGCTCGCGCGGCTTCCGTGGCCCGGCGCAAGCGTCCAAACAAATCCAATTGAAATGCCGCGTCTCCTACGAGCGTGAGGAAGTTGTACTTGAATTGAGTCGCACCGTCCTTGCCGCCGTTGAAATTGGCGTTAGCCGCGACCTGAGGGAACAGGCTGGAGCGAGTGATTGTGACCTGAGCGCGGGCAGCATCGATTCGCTCGGTCGCGAGCTGGAGGTCATAGTTTTGCTTCAGCGCAGTATGAATGAGTTCCTGCAGCTTGGGATCTTGAAAGACTTGCCACCAGGGAAGATCAGCGTAAGAAGCCGTTTGAGCCTGTTGCCGAGAATCAACAGCGGCGTCGCGGAAGGCGGTTGGAGTCTGCAGCGCGGGGCGATGGTACTTCGGCCCCACGGCGCAACCCACAAGCAAGCCGGAACTCAAGACGGCAGTAATCAATGTGACAGTCTTCATAAACTGCGACTCCACAACTCCGCCCATTGGTACAAAGGTCCTCTAATCTCCGGCGGCGGGGGAGGGCGCGACCGGCAGTATTCCAACCTCAGGCTCCTTGCCTGCGGCAGACCATTTCTCGACCATATAAAAGATCGCGGGCACGAAGAAGATTCCGATCGCGCTGGCGGCGATCATCCCTCCGATTACAGTAGTGCCCATGATCCGTCGTGCAACCGCGCCAGCGCCGGTCGCCGTCCACAAGGGAACGCAACCGAGAATAAAGGCGAAACTCGTCATTAAAATCGGTCGCAGACGCAGCCGGGCGCCTTCAAGGGCAGCGGTCGCCAAGGGCTCGCCTTTTTCGTACGCATCTTTGGCAAACTCCACGATCAGAATGGCATTCTTGGCGGCCAAGCCAATGAGCATCACCAGTCCGATTTGCGAATAGACGTCGCTCTCGATCTGCACGAGGTATGGGGGTAGAAAATACCCGAGGACGACACGACGCAGCCAGAGGATGGCGAACGCTCCAAACACCGCAACCGGCGTGCTGAGCAGGACGCTGAAGGGCAGGGACCAGCTTTCATAAAGCGCCGAAAGAATGAGGAACACAAACAGAAGCGAGAGACCGAAGATGACCGCGGGCGGAACACCTTCCCGTGCCTTTTGTTCCTGAAATGAGATGCCAGAGTAATCAAAGCCCATTTCCCGCGGCATGGTTTGCCTGAAGACTTCTTCGAGGGCGGCAGTCGCCTGATCCGCGCTGTACCCGGGTGCGGCACTACCATTGATTTGAGCTGAGCGATATTCGTTGAAGCGCTGTGTGAATTCCGGACCGATGCGTGAGTTGATTGTCGTAAGCGTGGAGAGGGGCACGCTCTCTCCCTTATTGTTAAAGACGTAGAATCGGCCCACGTTGTTGATGTCGGAACGGTCTTGCGCTTCGGCTTCTATATATACCTGCCACTGACGTCCAAAGCGATTGAAGTAGTTGATGAAGTAGCCGCCCATAAAGGCTTGAATCGTGCGATAGACATCGGGCAGATTGACGCCTTGTTTCAGGACTTTGTCGCGATCGACATCGATAAACTTCTGGGGCACATTGGGCAGGAAAGTCGTAATGACGGTGCCGATCTCGGGGCGCTTCCTCGCGGCCTCGAGAAAAGTGGCGAGGTTCTTGGCAAGGAATTGGACATCCGATCCGGAGCGGTCTTCCAGCAGGAAGGTGAATCCTCCTGCCGTACCCACACCCGGGATCGCGGGAGGAGCAAAGCCGAATACAACTCCCTGGGGCAATCGGCTGAATTCGCGATTCAAATTCGTTTTGAGCGATTCAAATTGCTGCGCTCGCGTGGTGCGCTCGTCCCAGGGTTTGAAGGTCACGAAGAACGTCGCGTTGTAGCTCGTGCGCACGAAGCTCAGCAAACTGAAACCCACAAAGCACGTCGAATACTGGACACCCGGCGTGTTCATGATGATTTTGTCTACGTCGGTCGCAACCGCCTTTGTGCGCTCCAGCGAGGCTCCGTTCGGGAGCTGAACCGATACATAGGCATAACCCTGGTCCTCCTCGGGGAGAAAACTGCTGGGCACGCGATGAGAGAAAAATGCTGCGGCGAGGCCAAATATTGCAAGCAAGACGACCACAACAGCAGTCTTCTGGACGAGCACTCCGCTCCAATGAACATACCCCTCTGTCGCGCGCTGGAACACCCGGTTAAACCAGTCGAAGAATCGGCGCAACAATCCATGGCTGGGCTGACGTCGACGAAGCAGCAGCGCAGCGAGGGCCGGGCTGAGAGTGAGTGCGTTGAACGCGGACAGCAAGACCGAAATGGCGATGGTCACCGCAAACTGCTGATAGAGGCGTCCAGTGATCCCCGGGATGAACGCGGTCGGCACGAACACAGCGGACAAGACAAGAGCAATTCCCACCACTGGTCCAGAAAGCTCCTCCATCGCTTTCAGCGCTGCGTTCTTCGGAGTCAACCCTTCTTCGATGTGGCGTTCGACTCCTTCCACCACCACGATTGCGTCGTCCACCACCAGACCGATCGCCAGCACCAGACCGAACAAAGAAAGCGTGTTGATGGAAAAACCGAACAGTGGAAACAGAACGAACGTCCCTACCAGGGATACAGGAACCGCGAGAAGCGGAATTAGAGTAGAGCGCCAGCCCTGCAGAAACAGATAGACCACGAAGATGACCAGCGCGAGGGCGATGAGAAGCGTTTTGACAATTTCCTTGATCCCTTCAGTCACAGCCCGCGTCGTGTCCAGCGCGACCACGAAGTCCAGATCCTCCGGGAAGCGTTGCTTCAATTGCTCCATCAGTTTCCTGATGCCGGCCGCAGCCTCAACAGCATTGGATCCCGGTAACTGATACGCAGCAATTACGGCACTAGGCTTTCCATTGAAACGTCCGGCAACGCTGTAGTCTTGCGCGCCCAATTCGATCCGTGCGACATCTCGGACCCGGACGATGCCACCATCGGGTGTCTCGCGCAGCACGATCTGGCCGAATTGCTCTGGGGAAATTAGGCGGCCTTGCGCCAATACCGTGTAAGTAAATTCCTGACCTTTGGGCGCCGGCTCTCCTCCTGCTTTCCCGGCAGGATTGACCGTGTTCTGAGCCTGAATCGCGCTGACAATTTGCGGGACCGTAATGCCGAGCTTTGCCAGTCTGTCCGGGTTGACCCACATTCGCATGGCATACTGCCCAGCTCCAAACACCTGGATGTTGCCGATGCCCGGTGATCGCAGAAGCGGATCAGCAAGATTGATATAGGCGTAGTTCGCCAGAAACGTTGCGTCATACGTTCCGTGCGGAGAGTAGACGGCAACCAGCAGGAGAGGGGCAGTCACAGATTTTCGAACCGTGATCCCGTAATTGGTGACTTCAGGGGGAAGCTGAGAGGCGGCCTGTGTTTCCCGCGATTGCGCCAGGATGAAATCCGTATTCGGATCGGTCTTTTCATTAAAGTCCACGATCAAGCTGCTGGTCGAATTTCCCGTGGCATTGAGGGAGTACATGTAATTCATGTTGTCCACCCCGTTCATCTGCTGCTCAAGCGGAGTGGCAACTGCCTGTTCCAGGGTCTGAGCATCGGCCCCAACGTAGGTCGCCAGGATTTGGATCTCCGGCGGAGCGATATTGGGAAATTGAGCGATCGGCAGATTCAGCACCGTCAATGAACCCACCAAGACGAAAACGATCGAGATCACGATCGCGACGATAGGCCGATTGATGAAGAACTTTGACATGACATCACCTGCTCATCGCTTCCGGAGTGAATGGTTTCGGATTGACTCGAACCCCAGTGCGTACTTTCTGTACGCCTTCGGCGACCACTCGCTCCCCGGGGTTGAGCCCACTCGTAATCACCCACCGCCGATCCACCTGTGAGCCGACTGTCACCGACCGAATGTTGATCTTGTTGTCGTCATCCACGACCGCAACTTGGTAGCCGCCCTGCAGCTCAGAGACGGCTCGCTGTGGTACGAGCAGTGCGTTGTGTTGGACGTCAATGAACACCCGTACTTTGGCGTACCCGCCGGGCCGCAAGACATTGTTTGGATTCGGGAATAGTGCGGCGATACGGATCGTTCCAGTGCTCACATCCACCTGGCGATCGGCAAAATCAAAGGATCCCGGATGTGGATACGTCGAGCCGTCTGCCAGCACAAGCTCGAGCCGCAAACTTTTTTCGTCCGCTCGCGTACTTTCCTCCGTAGGGAATCGTTTTCTGAAAGCGAGATACTGGGGCTCTCCTACGGTGAAATAAACCTTGATCGGGTCGAGAGTAGACACAGAAGTCACCGGTCCGGTGGCCGGGCTGACGAGAGCACCCACTTGGAGTTGAGCCTGCCCTGCAACGCCGTCGATCGGGGCAACCAGCCTGGTGAAGTCGAGGTTGATCGTTGCGGTCTCGACGGCAGCCTGGGAAGTTTTAATCTGAGCTTTGGCGGTTTCTACGGTGGCAATGGCGGCGAGATTGTTTTGAACCGCGTTGTCGAGGTCTTGCTGGCTGGCGGCTTGCTCTTTTGCAAGCGGCGTGTAACGCTCCACATCAAGTTCGGTGCGACGTTGCACCGCCTCCGCATTGGCGAGCATGGCATTGGCCTGAGCCAACTGGCCTTGCGCCTGGTCGAGCGCTGCTTGGAAAGGGCGGGGGTCGATCTGAAATAAAAGTTGACCTCGTCTGACGAAGGCTCCTTCCTGGTAGCCCTGCTTCAACAGATAGCCTGTCACTTGCGCCCTGACGTCCGCATTAACCAAGCCGTCAAGCGTGCCGATCCATTCATGAATAATCGGGACATCTCCCTGCTGAACCTGCAACACCTCGACATCCGGCAGAGCCGCGGGTGACGACCCCAAAGCGTGCTTGTACGGATGAACCGCTCCAATGATCAATCCCAGGACGAGCAAGAGGAACAGACCCCCACCCAGAAGATAGCGCTTGGGTACAGTGCTCAGATTGACTGGCATGGCTTAGCTCCCGGAAATTCGAAGCGGAATAAATCCTCGAATTGCATCTTCCTTGACTCGAAATCGGCAATTTCAACTTGATAGGCCGTTCTAACCACTACGGCGGGGGACCTGATAAGCAGTCGTGATTTAGCCAGAAACCTGGAAGGAAATCTATTAGACGATGGTATTGACTGATGCGGCCCTTATGGCTGTTCCTGTCGTGCTGCCGTCTCCCTTTGACAGAAAAAGGGCTAGGTTCTCGAGTTCTCGGCAGCTCAACTCGACCCTAGCCACCATGACGTTTGGCGAATCGCGGCTCAGCATCCTAGGTGTGGCAGGTATCGACAGAGACCATCCCATTTGCAGGTCGCTTCGCACCACCGGTTCAGCCCTCTGGGAAGGTGTGCGAAGCGTAGCAGAATCCCGACAGGCACGCGAAACAGAGATCGCGCATGATCCACCAGCGATTGGATGCGGGAGCCGACGACTTTCTCGTAAAGCCTCTTTCCGCCCGTGAATTGCTCGCGCGAGTCGGTTCTCATCTGGCGATGGCCAAGATGCGCAGAGCAGCCGAGCAAGCGCTGCGGGACAGCGAAAAGCGTTTCCGGGCCCTCGTCAATGCAACGTCGTATGTGGTCTATCGTATGAGCCCCGACTGGAGCGGGATGCGCCAGCTCGAAGGGCGGGGATTCATCTCGGATACTGGAAAACCAAGAAAAGACTGGCTGGAAGAATACATTTTCCCCCCTGACCGGGAAGTTATGTTGCAAAGGATACGCGAGGCTGTTCGCACAAAAAGCATCTTCCAACTTGAGCACAGGGTCCGCAGGACGGACGGCAGCGCAGGATGGACTTATTCGCGCGCGGTCCCGGTGCTCGATGACAAGGAGGAAATAATCGAGTGGTTCGGCGCTGCCAGCGATATAACAGCAAGGAAAGAAGCTGAAGAGAATTACCGGAAACTGGCGCATACCCTCGATGTGGAGGTGCGAGCTCGCACTCGGGACCTAGAGGAACAAAACGCCGAGGTACTAAAGCAGGCTGGGCAAGTTCGCGAGCTCTCCTGGCGTCTGCTGCGAGCGCAAGATGAAGAGCGCCGTCGTATCGCGCGAGAGTTGCACGACAGCGCAGGACAGACATTAACGGTTCTGGGTATGAACGTCGCGCAGCTCGTTCAAAAGACAGGACGCATGGCACCCGAGCTTGCGACTGAGGCCGAAACGATTCAGGAGATGGTCCAGCAACTGCATCGGGACGTTCGGACCACCTCGTACCTGCTACATCCCCCGTTGCTGGACGAGAGTGGCTTGTACTCGGCATTGGGCTGGTACACGCAGGGTCTTGTGGAGCGCAGCGGATTGCAGATTACTCTCGATATGTTGCAGGAGTTCGGGCGATTGCCCCGCGATATGGAACTAGTCGTGTTTCGGCTGGTCCAGGAATGTCTGACCAACATTCATCGCCATTCCAGCAGCAAAACTGCGTAGATTCGAATCGCACGCGAAGAGAGCCAGATCATGGTGGACATCCGTGACGCGGGGAACGGGATGTCTCCTGAACGGCTCAGTGAGATTCAGTCGGGAGGTTCGGGCGTCGGCATTCGAGGAATGCGGGAAAGGTTGCGGCAGTTTAAGGGCGAGATGAAAATCGAATCGGATAGTACCGGAACTCGCATTTCAGTCTCGATTCCACTCTCAAAGAGTGCGACCGGGGAACACGAGCCCACATCCGAGTCTCTTCAGACTGCGATTTAGATAGCCGGAACCGAACCGACTGCGGGTGATCTATATTAGGTCACTCGCGCAATCAACCCTCTTTTCACAGACCGGCAGCAACGTCCCTAAGGCTAGAGGTGCAGAAACCCGATCGTGTCGGTGTCGACGGGGTCGCTCCCCATTACCATGAAGTTGTTGGGGCCGACTATATAGAACACCAGGTTATCGCTGCCAAACACCGGAAGATTCACAGTAGCAGTTCCTCGCCCGGAAGCGGGGTCCACTGAGTACGTCCCGGTCACATCTCCGCTGATAGTTCCGCCATTCATGATAATCGCGCCGGTAAAGTTGGGAGAGAGGGAAACCGGAGGAAACCAGGTCCCGCCGACGAAAGTCCCGTTGAGAGTTGAAGCGCTAAACGGGCCGGCAGATTGTGCACTGAAGAAGCCGAACGAGACATTGTCGGAATTCTCGAGAAGGTAGCCATCATTCTGATCGTCGAGGTAGAGAATGAGGTTGTGCGTCTTTTCCCCCAAGGTGTACGACATGGTCGCACGCCCGCTGCTGGCAATCTGATACGTGCCTGCGATCGACAGATTGAGACTGGCAACGCCTCCGCTCACCGCGTCGAAGGAGAGATTCATCGTCCCAGCACTGCTGTTGAAACCCGAAGCCAGGCCGACTGAAGTGGTTGACGATGGTGGTGCTGGACTGGCTCCCCAGGAGCTGAAGACAACGGGGGCATTTAGATAGTTGTTGCCGTATCCACCCGCATTTGCCTGGCTGCCGACGAAACCTGCGAGCAGCGGAGTGGAATTCCCCGAGTCTACTTCGACGGCGAAGGCAAGTTGAGAGGACACCACATAGAACGCGAACGTCAGCGTCTGGCTTCCCAAGGTCATGGTTACCAGCGAGCGGGAATACAAATCCGGAGCGGTGATGCTTCCCGAGATAGGCGCACTTGCCGTAATGCTGTTGTTGTCGTTGAGGTCGCTAATTCCAGAAGCCAGCGTACCAGCACAGTTTTCGCAGGTATTGCTGTCAGTGAATCGGCCCAGGAAACCCATGCGGCCCCCACCAGAGTCGGCGCCCACGAACGCGAAGACGTAGTCGCCGCTGAGGAAGCTGGCAGGAGGAGAGAAATTGAACCTGCCGGAACCAGAGATCCCATTCGCGTCGCCTGACTCCGCCAACTGGCCTTTGGCGCCCGGAGTCGGTTTATCTTGTGTGGAGAACGTGTAATTGGAGGTCCCCATCGTTGTGACCAGGCTTAGCGTGCCTTCGTCAGGAGTGGAGCCGTTGGCGCAGGAACCGCCCGTGATCGGAAGCGCCACTTTCGTCCCCGCTAGATCTTTGAAATCTTCCTCCCCACTGATGTTGCCATTGGCATCCACTCCAAACTGACCGGCAATAGTCACTGGGCCGCTGGCATCGAATCCAGTGAAGAAGAAGTCGTAACCGCCAAACAGTACACATGCGGACGAACTGAAGGAGTTGATCGTAAGACTCAGGGCGTTGGAGGGATCCGAATTCGGCGTCGGGATGCTGGCAACGATGGAAACACTGCCAGGATTCGTGATGTAGTTTGCGCCGACCGGAATTGTGACTTCTGTTGACGAGACAAACATGTATTGGCCTAGACCGGCGTTATTCCAAAAAAGGGATCCACCCGGGACGAAGCCGGAGCCTTGAACCGTCAGCGTAAATGTTGGTCCGCCGGCCACGAGTGTGGAAGGCGACAAGGACGTCAACGTTGGTCCTGGGACGCGCATGCCACCCCCACCACCGCCGTGACCACCCATAACGCATCCTGCCGAAAACCAAAAAGTGACACTCAAGCCCAGACATACCAAGCCCTTGCGGATGATCTCGCCCATAGCGTCCCCCTGACCGGCGCGGGCCCGCATGGCCAAGCATTCTCCTCATTGGATATGCGCTCAAACAAGCATTTCGGGGTAAAGTTACGGTAAACTTGCGGTCTCTGAATGACGCCTTTCACCGTGGCGTTTGGTTCCTTCCAGCAGGAGCCGAGTGATGGGACTGTCGCCGACACGCAATCCGCCTAGTTCAATCCTTCCTGGACGGGAAGGAGCGGCTCTGTCGGATAACGCAATCCAGGCAGAACTGGAGAAGATTCTCGCCAGCGAAACCTTTCGCGAGGCAGAAGGCTTAAAGCGCTTACTGCGCTACAGCGTACAGAACACTCTGTTGGGCGAAGGCGACAGCCTGAAGGAATATCGGCTCGGCCTGGAGGTGTTCGACCGCAATTCATCGTTCGATCCTCGTCTGGATCCCGTGGTGAGAATGGCCGCCCGTCGCCTGCGCGCCAAGCTGCTGGAATACTACGAGGGCGAGGGCGGCCACGACCCTGTTTGTATCGAGATGCCCAAAGGCGGATATGCAGCAGCATTCAGCACGCCAGTGCACCAAGTCAGCCCGGCTCGAGCACCATCGCAGCGAAAACATTTTTGGCTGGTCCTGGTACTTTCCGGTTTCCTGATGGCCTTCACTGTCGCTTCTGTCTACTGGATCGGCACTTTAAGATCGCGTGTGGCTGCGGTGCAAGCGGAAGAGTCCTCTATTGCTGTCCTGCCATTCTTGAATCTCAGTGCCAACCAGGATGATGAATACCTCGGTGATGGATTGGCCGACGAGCTTACTGGTTCTCTGAGCAGCGTGGCCGGCCTGCGTGTTATCGCCCGCACCTCTGCATTCAAGTTCAAGGGCAAATCGGAGGACGTGCGTACGATCGGAAGGCAGCTGAACGTTGCTTCCGTGCTGGAGGGCAGCCTGCAAAGAAGGGGAGAGGAAGTTCGCATCACCGTGCAATTGATCCGGACCAGCGATGGTTCGCACCTTTGGGCTGAAACGTATGACCGTAGCGCGAGCAATCCTTTTGCCTTCGAAGATGAGATTACCAGCGCCATTACCCGCGTCCTACGGATTCGTCTGGAGAAGAACAGACCATCATCTGCAGCGGCGCGTCCACTGAACCCCGAGGCTCACGACCTTTACCTGCGGGGCCGCTATTGGTGGAACCGCCGAACTCCCCCCGCGGTTTGGAAATCGGTGGCCTACTTCAATCAAGCCCTGGAAAAGGAACCGCTGTACCCGCAGGCTTATCTGGGGCTAGCCGACGCCTACACCGTACTGGGTTTCAACGATCAAGCCGCCGCCGACGAAGTTGTTCCCAAGGCCCGCGCCGCCGCCGAACAGGCGCTGCAAATGGATGACAGCTTGAGCGAGGCTCACGCCGACCTTGCAGCTGCAATCTTGTTTCATGACTGGGATCAGCGGCGGGCCGAACAGGAGCTCCAAAGTGCTATTCAACTCAATCCTAATTCCGCCAAGGCTCGACAATGGTACGGCATTCTACTCATGTGTGAGGGACGGTTCGAAGCTGCTATCAAGGAATTCGTTCAGGCGGAACGTTTGGATCCTTTGTCGCTGATGATCGTGCTTGATGTTGGCCAGGTACATCACTACGCCGGTCAGGACGACGCCGCAATACAGCAATCGCAAACGGTGCTCGCGCAAGACCCGAATTTTGCTATGGCGCATGATCTGCTAGGGATGGCTTACGAGAGCCAAAAGCGCTTTCCCGAAGCGCGCAGAGAGTTCCAAAAGTACGTCGAGCTGTCCGGCCGCGATCCCGATGCGCTCATGCGCCTCGCTGTCAACTACGCGGAATCGAATGAGCCCCAGCGCGCGCTGGAACTGATTCAAGAAATGCAAGGCGTTCCTAAGGGCGCCTATGTGCCCTCGTACGATATTGCCATGGTTTATGCCGCGCTCGGCGAAGGCGACCTTGCCTTCCAATGGCTCGGCCGAGCGGTGGAGGAGCACTCCAGTTCATGCCTCACGCTGGCGATTGATCCAGTTTTCGCATCCTGGCATTCCGATCCACGGTTTCGGAAAGCCGCCCAGACAATTGGCCTTCCCATGCACCGATGATTCAGTCGCCACTGCTGGCTCATAAGCAGAATGGCGAGCACCATATGACTAGATGAGTTCGCGTACCTGGTCGGAGATCGTGGTGAGCACAATTTGTTTTCGATTGGGCTCGCCGCGTGCCAGGGACTCGGCGAAGTGCAATGCTTGTTCCGCTTTCACCTTGGCCGGCAACGGCGGCTCAAAGGGATCAACCGACGCCTGTAAAATCGCGGGCCGGGGGGCGGCGAGAAATTCGTCTATCGTGTGTCCGCACTCGGTGGGATCGTCGACACTGAACCCAACTCCGCCACAAGCGTGGGCGAAAGCGGCAAAGTCGATTGGATGCAGGTCGACGCCGTACTCGGGATTGCCGAGAAACACCATCTGCTCCCACTTGATCTGTCCGAGCGTGTTGTTCTTGTTTCGTATTCGCTGTGAAGGCGAGTCGCTTCCTGACGCACAACAAGAAATTGAAAGATCCGGCGAATGCCTTACAGAACTTGCTGTCACGCGCTGAACATCTTGGTCCGAAATTGGGGCCGATCTTGTTCCAGTTGTCGCCAAAATGGCAGGTCAATCTGGAACGTCTCGAAGGGCTGATGAAGATATTTCCCCGAAATCTGCGCTATGCTTTCGAGTTTCGAGACCGCACCTGGATCAAGCCGGAGATTGAGAGAATCCTCGAAAGATATAGCGCGGCGTTTTGCATTTGCGAGTTGGCCGGATATCAGTCGCCGCTGACCGTGACCACGGATTTTGCGTATGTCCGCCCTCACGGACCAAGTCCGGGAAAATATCAGAATAGTTATGACGAGAGCCGGCTGCAGCGATGGAGCGATCAAATTGGGAACTGGGCGAGAAAGCTGAGAGCGGTGTACATCTACTTTGATAATGACGAGGCGGGATTCGCCGCGCAGAACGCGCTTACGCTCAAGAGGATGTTTTTCGGCGAAGACGCGGGCGGTGCATCATCGAGCGCCGCCTGAATTGTGAATTCAAGACGCGGCAATCTCCGCTACGACGGCAACATCGAATTTTGAATAGTACTTCTTCACATCGCCGGCGCCGTATTTCTCGCGGAACTTCTCGACTACCGATTTCACGTCTTTGGCATCGGTGATCGGTACGACGTTAATTTCATCCTCCGATCCGCGCGCGTCGATCCGCATCTTCGGATTGGCGAGCACGTTTTTATACCATTGCGTGTCTGAACCCTGCACTGGCAAGAGGTAAAGCTTGTTGCCCTCTGACACGAACCAGACGGGCCGCGTGCTGGGTTTTCCGGACTTTCGCCCGATTACCGTGATATTGATTTCGCGAAAGCGCGTGAGGCGATCTTTCAGCGGTTCTTTCCTCGCTGGCATAGTGCGCTCCTTCAGCCCCATTTGGATGCTGATATGTGCTATTCCGGCTTGAAGAGCAATTCCTTGGCAATCATGATTGCACTCATCGCACTCGGCCAGCCCGCATAGAAGGCGAGGTGGGTGATGGTTTCGATCAGTTCCTCCCGAGTCACTCCATTCTGGATCGCGAAGTTCAGGTGAAAGCGCAGTTGATCGGGACGGTTCATCGCGACCAGCGCCGCTACCGTGATCAGACTGCGATCGCGTTTGGAAAGTTCCTTGCGTTCCCAGACATCGTCGAAGAGAACGCCGTCGGTGAGTTCAACTAATTTCGGCGCAAAATCACCGATCAGATTCTGCGCTCCTTTGGATCGACTCATTCAATGGCTCCCTTCTGCCGAACGCTCCCAGGCAACGCGCCAGTGCTCATTCGGATCGGGCGACTTCACGATGAGTTGCTTGTCAGAGAACTCATACACCCGCTTCAAGTTTTTCCCGATCAGGGTTCGGACCAGCGCACCCTGCACGTGAAATGTGAAGGTGTGCGCGTCATTGATCTCATACGTTCCATACGAGGCCTCGTAGCCGCCTTGCGTGTATTGGACTGGTGCGGCTGCTGTCCCGCTCTGCGGGCTGCGAAACATAACCTGCACCGACATAAATCCGTCGCGCGTATAGACCAGCAGTCCGGTGCAGTCGGCCTTCTGAACATGGCCTTCTGCATCTGGTTCTTCCAGCCAACTGAGCCTCCATGCTCCGCTGAAGCGATCGCGAACGGCCTTCTTGTCTGCGCGATTCTGCGCATGTGACGCCGCAGGCACGACGATGAACAAAATGATCACAATCACCGGAAAGCGTCTCATCATATTCGATTCCTAGCTATCGATTAATCATGCGCTGCATGTTCTCCGGATACCGCTCCCCTCGTACGGGAATCTTCGATGCTGCGGTTTCCAGTTGTCGGATCTCGTCCTGCGACAAGTGCACGTTGAGCGCTCCCAGGTTTTCCTCCAGCCGGTGGAGCTTGGTTGTGCCCGGAATCGGCACGATCCACGGCTTCTGCGCCAGCAGCCATGCAAGAGCGATTTGAGCAGGCGTCGCTTTTTTCTGCTGTGCGAATTGGCCAATCAGATCGACCATCGCCTGATTCGCTCTGCGGTTTTCTTCCGAGAAACGAGGAACAATGTTACGGAAGTCGTTCTGGTCGAACTTGGTGTCCTGATTGATCGCGCCCGTGAGGAATCCCTTGCCCAGCGGACTGAAGGGAACGAAGCCAATCCCAAGTTCCTCAAGGGCAGGGATGATTTCTGCCTCGGGCTCTCTCCACCACAACGAATACTCGCTCTGCAGTGCCGTTACGGACTGAACGGCGTGGGCGCGGCGGATCGTCTTCACGCCAGCTTCAGAGAGTCCGAAATGCTTCACTTTCCCCTGCTGGATGAGATCTCTCACCGCTCCGGCGACATCTTCGATCGGGACATTCGGATCGACGCGGTGCTGGTAAAGCAAGTCGATGCGGTCGGTCCGGAGCCGCTTCAGCGAAGCCTCAGCAACTTCTTTGATGTGCTGGGGCCGGCTGTCCAGGCCTGCCTGCTTACCATTTTCAATCTTGAAGCCGAATTTTGTGGCGATCACAACCTGATCACGAACGTGAGAGAGCGCTTCGCCGACGAGTTCTTCATTTGTATAAGGGCCATAGACTTCTGCGGTGTCGAAGAATGTGACGCCGCGATCGACAGCAGCCCGGATCAGCGAGATGCCTTGTTGCGTACCGATTGCCGGACCGAGTCCGAAACTCATGCCCATGCAGCCGAGTCCGAGAGACGAGACCTCCAGATTACCAAGTTTGCGTTTTTGCATTGCTTCTCCTCACCGATAAAAGAATTGGACCCTTATGATGCAGCATGTGCCCTCTGCAGTTCGCGCCAGCGCGCCGGGGGAACACCCTCCCATATGCGGAAGGCGCGAACGAACGAATTCCCATCCTCATATCCGAGAAGGTAGGCGGCTTCACTCAACTCGAGAACGGAATTGTTCAGATAATGGCGGGCCAGATGATGCCTGGCTTCGTCCAGCACGCGCTGAAAGCTGGAGCCCTCGTCCTGCAAGCGGCGCTGCAGGGTGCGCGCACTGATGTGGAGCGCGGCGGCGATTTCGTCGATGCTCGGGCGCCTGCCCGTAAGCTTTTGCTGGATCGCGACTCGAACACGCTCCACAAAATCCTCATCGCGATTCTCCCGCTTCAGTTCTTCCTCAAAATGCGGCGCGAGCATTGCCAGCAACTCGGCATTGCGGGTGACGAACGGACGTTGAGCGTCGCCAACGCGAAAAATTATGGCATTTCTTTCCGCCCCGCATACCACGGGACATCTAAAATGCCGCTCGATCATCTTCGTGCGTGTGCGTGGTTGAACGAACTCGACTCGCAGCGGCGACAAGCGAGTTCCTGTGCCCTGGCGTGCGATAGAGAGCACCCAGGCAAAGGCGCACTCAATCAGCACCGCCGGTTCGATCTCGTCGGCCAGGAGCCAATGAAATTGGATGCTCCATTCGTCCCCGATTTCTTCCTGAATGATCTGTTCCGGGCAGGTGAGCTGCTTGTAGCGCGCCATGCGATCGACGGCCGCACCGAAGTTCTCAGACGAGAGTGCAGCGAGGCCGACCGGATGAAATCGTTCCGTTCGTGATTCTGTGCCGAGCAGGAGGCCGATCGCGGGATCGCCTGAGACCTCGGCGATGGCTCGCCAGAGGGCGAACAGTTCCTCGGTGTTGACAAGCACGCGAGGCTGCTCGGCAAATGCCAGGGGAAGTCCCGCGCGGCGCAGTACGGCTGACGCGCGAATCCCGAGTTCTTCCATCTTCGTAAAGTTGCTGCCCGAGAAGCGAAAGTGCTTGTTCATATTCCTGACGCAGAGTTCTCGAAGGCACGTCGATCGCTAAACACTATCATCCTGCGCGGGCGGCCACTATTCACGACGCGCCATTGTGTATGCAGAATACGCCAAACCTCCGGCTAGTTCGAACGGAAGAGGCCGGTTTCACTAAATCAGTTGGAAGTCGTCTGTGGCGTTTTTTGCGGCGTGCCGGTCGGCAGCTCGGGGCGAATCAGCAGCGCCAGTCTCGGAAACAAGAAGACTCGAGCCGCGTCATCAATCACGTTGACCTGACAGGTGTAGAAGCCGGGAGGGATGGACGCGAGCGGCAGATCCAGTTGAAACACTCCGGCTTTGCGGTCGCGAGCGTTGAGCTCCGTCAATTGAACGGGAAAGCTTTCGAAGACTTTGGAGTTGCCGCGGAAGAGGGCGACGCTGGTGACCAGATCGATTCCGCTCGTGGATCGCTCGGAATCTTCCGCCGGCGAGTTTTGCCGACCGGGATCATAAACCTCGAAATAAAGATGCATATGTTGGGCCGACGAGAAAACATGGGTCACATTCGGAATGATCTCGGAGCCGTCGCGAATCAGCGGATTCGTTCCTTTTTTCTTGGTCGGCTGCAGCTGGCTGGCCAGTACGATCGAGCTCATCTTCAATGGCTGTGACTTGAAATCGGGCAACTCGAGATCGGTTTCGAAAGAGCCCATGCGTCCGGACTCATTTTCGCGCACCACGAATTTGAGGTGATACTTTCCGCGCGGCAGGGTGAGGCCGGTGTTGTACTGGACGTTCTTTTTGCGAACCTCTGAGGTCGCGTCCACCGCGAGTTTGACCGTGTCGCGAACTCTGGTCACGGGACGATGCTCGGAGTCGAGTACGAGGCCGATCACGTCCAGCGTCGCTTTATCGCGATCGCTACTGCGAGCGAAGGGAATTTCGCGTCCGGGCACAACCAGAGAGACCGGAACGTAGAACTTGTTGGCGTCCATGCGGAAGTAGCCCAAGCCGAGATACAGCGGCAAATCTGTCACGGGCAATTCCGAAGCAAGTTCTTCCTCGATCTGCAGTTCTTTGTCTTCCTTCGTCGAGTGCTGGTAGTCGGCGGGCGCGTAATAGCCTTTGCGGTATTCGATCTTTGCGCCCGGCACGTTCACCTTCACGGCGATACGGCGATAACGGCCGTCCCGCGCGGGATTCGAGCTGTGATAGCCGAGCAGGTAATAGGTGGATGTGTCCTGTTGAACTCCCTTGAAAACCTGACCGAAATCGTTGGAATCGAGGAAAGCTTTTCCGCCGGTGTCGCTGGCGAGCGTCACCAGGGTTTCTTGCGTGGTGAAGTTCGAGTTCAGCGCGTTGAGCATCGATTGGCTGGAATAGGCCGATGTGCCGCGCAAGCTGGCATTCTGCGCCTCGCCTCCGGCGACGAGCGCCTGCAAGCCGCGCATGTCCATGGTGTAAATCGCCATGTTGGCGCGAACCGCAGCGTTGGTCGCCGCGCGCAGTTCCGATTGATTCTCGATGCCGGTGCGATCCATGCCGCTGGAAAAATAGATCAGCGATTTCTTTTGCTGGAGATGAGAAAGCTTTTCCGCGACGGAGCGCAAAGCTTCCAGCCGTCGATCCGTGTTGAAGATGTTGTACTCGGTGTCGTCCGCGGTGAACCCCTGGCCAGTATCAGGAGTGCCTTCCGTTGTGCCCGTTGAGCCTTCTTCGTAGCCCTGGCCGCTGCCGGCACCGAAAGCCTGGACTTCTTTTTTGAGCAGATCGCGGTCGGCAGTGAAATCTTGGTTGACCAGCAGCGAGCTTCCCAGCGACACAATCGCGACCAGATCCGCCGGAGCCATCTGAGTATCCAGGTAATGCTCAGCGGAGGTGACCGCATGTTCGATTTCGTCGGGCTCCATGGCCGAGAGATCGAAGAAAAGCACAATCAGGCGATGATCTTTGAACTGGTCGGCTGCATTGGCGGGCGCAGTGGCCGGAGTTGGAGAGGGGGGCGACTGCCCGGCGATGGGCTTGGCCTGCGCGACGTTCTGCATCGCGACCGCGTCCACATTTTCAAGATCGAAGGAAATGATCTTCTGCGGCTTGTTGTCTTCGAGAACGCTGAAGTCTTCCGGTTTGAGGCCGGTGACAAAGTTTCCGTTCTTATCTCTTACCGTGACGTTCACCAGTACCAGATCGCTGCTGGCGCGGAATGTGTAATCGGCCTGCTGCTGTGCAGGAAGGGAAGAACACAGAGCTATCCCCAGCCCCGCCGCCAGCATTCTCTGTTTCAATCCGCTCACGGTTCTCATATGTGTCAGAAGCGAAAACGAGCTGTCATGGTTATCTGCCGCATCGATCCCACGGCCGTAACTCGCCCGAAAGTAGGCGAGTTTACGGAGGTATCGATGGAGGCATAACTCGGATGGTTGAAAACGTTCGAAGCCTGTGCCCGGAACTCCAGAACGCGCGACTCATTCAGAGGCACAACTTTGGTCAACGCCATATCAAAGACAACACTTCCAGGCCCAATGATGCTGTTGCGGCGCGCGGTGCCATACGCCACGACCGCTCCCTGAGCGTTCTCGGGCGGTGGCGCGAATGCAGCCGTATTGAACCAGCTTGCGATCGTGGGATGGGACAGACTGATCTGCTGTCCGGGAACCAGATCAGGCCGCAGAGTTGTGCTGGTGCCTCCATTCACCTCACTTGGGTTATTCACAAAGATCGGCGTGAACGGCAGTCCGGAGGCGATGGTCCAGTCTCCGCTCCATTGCCAATCGCCGAGGATGGCGCGCCAGGGAGTATTGCCGGTCAGCCAGCGCTTGTCGTGTCCGAAGGGAAGTTCCAAAAGATAATCGGCAGTGAACCGGTGCGTCTGATTAAAGCTGGAGAGCCCCCGCTCGGCGGCAAGATTAAAAGGATTCTGCGCAACACTGTTGGCGCCGCTTCCGACCGAAGCAGTTGGACCACCGCCGGCGATGCCGGTGCCTCCTCCTCCCAAGCCGGCGCCGCCCCCACCCGATGTGGCTCCCGCGCCGATGGAGGATGCATCGTCAATCGATTTCGAAAATGTGTAGGTTCCGCCGATGGAAAATCCGTTTGCCAATCGCTTGCGCAGGCGAACGGACGCGGCATTTGCCTCAGAGTCGCCCACCGAAGTCTCGTAGGTGAATGCTTGCACGCCTCCGATTAGAGTTGTGATCCCTTGAATAGGCGAAATCGTCCGGTTGGGAGCTTCCAGAATGTCGAGGTTTGTGCCCTTCGTTCCCGTGTAGTCGAGATTGAGCAACAGAGTCGGACGCAACTGCTGTTGGATATCGAGATTGCGGATCTGCACGTATCCCCAGCGGTAGTTCGGATTGACGGCATAACTGTTGGTGATTCCGGAAGGAGCAGGGAAGCCGCTCTGCAAGGTCAAAGTGCCCGCTGTGGGAGGGATCGTGCCGGCCGAGGTAGTGGTGACAGACGGCTGAATATTAGTCTCTGCAGTCGAAAATGGCGGCTGAAATGCCATCTGCTGCACGATCGCCTGATACGCCCCGGTGTTGTAATTGATGCCGTATCCTGCGCGGACGACCGTCTTCGGCAGCGGCTTCCACGCTAAGCCGACGCGAGGCGCAAAACCCTTGCGGTCCGGGCGGACCAGGCTACGCGGCACGCTTCCGTTATAAGGACCCGGCTGCCCGGGGACGACCACTGCAACGGCAGGCGTGCCTAATGCCGGATTCAGAACGCCGGGTGAGAGATCGAGATTGGCAATGCGATTGTCTTCCTCGCTGAAGGGCGAGACGTATTCATAGCGGACGCCGAGATTGAGCGTGAGATTCCCGCGTACCTTCCACTCATCCTGGGCGTAGAAATCCCAGAAGTTGCCGCGGAAGTGATAGCTGTCCTGTCCGAATTGGACCGAAGTGGTCTGCGGAAGTCCGAGCAGGAAATCGGCGAAGTCGAAGCCGGTCCCCGGAACCTGCTGTGCTGGCTGGCCAGGCTGCGTCGCTGCGAACTCAGAAGTGTTGTAGCCAGTAAACGTGAACGAACCGCGCGCGTTGCCGCTGCTTTCCGTGTTGAGGCCGATTCGGCGGAAATCTCCACCCCACCGCCAACTGTGCCTGCCGCGGGTGTAGACGACGCTGTCAGAAAACGTATACGTCTGGTTGCGCACGAATCGCGGATTGGTGTCGTCGAGGCCGGAGAAATCTGCGAAGGAAATGTTGGGCAAGCCCCAGTCAAACGGATTTGAGGAGACTCCGGTAATTCCCAAGGCATTATCGACGTCATTGAGAAACGCGTAAAGGTTTTGGGTGCGGGTGCGGCTGCGGTTGAAGTCGAAGCGCAAATTGTTTGTTAGTTTTCCGATCGTCCGGACGTATCCGAGCGGAACATCGAAACTGCGAACGGATGTGCTGCCCCCGACGCTAGGAAAAGGATTGGTGATGTTTGAGCTGGAGCCGTGATAGTGGAATCCAAAGGTCAGATTATTTCTTGGGCCTCGCCGGCCGCCGCTACCGCTGCCGCCACCGCCGCGGCGTCCACGGGCTGGTGTAGCCGCGCCGATGGTGTGATTGATGCGTACATTCAGGTCGTCGCTATCGTTCGTAGCGGAAGTCACGAAATGAAAATTTTGAAAGTCTCCCGGTAGGTTTGGACACGGGATGAATTGCAACAGGCCAGCCGCCGGGTTGCCCGATGCTCCGGACCAGGGACAAGTCTGGGAGGCAAAACCGGGAATCGTATTTCCCGGATAAGCCGTGTTGGTAGCGGGGTTGAAGATTTGAACCTGCTGTCCTCTTGCAGGACCAGAGTTGTAGACGACGCCATTGAAGTCTCCCTGCCGCTCCGCGAGAGTTGGAACGGTGGAGAACTGGTCGAAGGGATTCTCGCCACGCCGCCCGTTGTAATTGACGAAGAAAAATGTTTTGGTGCCGCCATGATAGATGTGCGGAATGTTCAGGGGCCCTCCGACGGAGCCGCCGAAGTTATTCCGCAGATAGCTGGGTTGAGTGGGAGGCTGACCTGTCAGTTCGTAGGGGGCGGCGTTGAAAGCGGAGTCGCCGATGCCGTAATAGATGGAACCGTGGGGATGATTGATGTCGAAGCCGCGACGCCCGGTAATGGTCATGGGACGGCCGGGTCCACCGCCGCCAAATCCGCCGGGTCCTCCAAATCCGCCTCCGCCGCCGAAGCCGCCGCCCTGCTGGCGAGCGTCGTTGATGCGGTCCTGGAAATCGTCGGGACTGAGAGTGGTCATCGTGTTCGAATTGTTGCCCGAGACGGCGACTGATTCGGTCGCGCTGTTGGGATCGATGCCGGGAACAGGCATGCCCTGGGGCACGACCTCGCTGAGTCCGTTACTGCTATCCTGCGAACCGGATTGCATCGCGGAAAGCGTCTGCATTCCCCGTTGCGGGGGGAACTGCCCGCTGGGTCTGCGTTGAGGTTCACTGGCTGGGCGAGTCCGCGAAACAAGATTGAGATCGAAGTTCAATTCGACGGTGGGATGTTCCGAATCGACTACGGCCCGCTGGGTACTTTTTGCGAACGGCATCATTTCTACCGTTACGGTGTACGATCCGTTCACCGGCGCGGGCAGAGAATAGCTGCCGTCGATCGCGGTCCAGGTCGTCTTTTTCTCGTTCGTGGATTCCAGCGAGATGGAAACTTCGGCTCCGGGGATCGGCATTTTTCCTGATTTCACAATGCCGCGAATCACACTGGCTGGTGCGGACCCAGGTTGAGTAGTCGAATTCTGCGCACGAACCTGACCAGAAGCGAGCAGCAAGCCTAATGGCAGACACCACACGACTAGCCTGCCCGCGTTGATCATCCGTTTTCTTCCTGTCGATCTGCTTCCCGTGAAGCCTGAGTGGACCTGATGGATGATAGCCCGGCCTACTCCCAACGACTGTAAAATTTTGTTCCTTGTTGGGTCGTTGCTTCGACAGGAGCGTTGCGTAAAAGTTCGTAAAAGCTGCGGCAGTTTCACAACTAACGGGCCATAATTCTGTTCATACCAGAGGGACGACTCAAACAAAGGGAGGTTCTATGCTCAAACGCAGTTTCATGACATTGATGTTGGCGAGCTTGGTTGTAGCCGCCAGCTTCGCAATGGCTCAAAACGCGGATCAATCCGCCCCCGCTCAGAACGGAGATCAACAGGCTGCTCCTGGAGGCGAGGGACACGGCCACATGCGTTTTGATCCCGAGCACCGGGCGCAGATGCTGACTAAGCAGCTGAAGCTTAGTTCCGATCAGCAGGCAAAAGTTCTGGACATCCTCAAGTCCGAGCAGTCGCAGATGCAGACCTTACGTTCCGATTCTTCGGTGGCGCAGGAGGATCGGCGCTCCAAGATGATGGACATCCACAAAGCCTCGAGCGATCAGATCCGTGGCCTGTTGGATGCGAATCAGCAGAAGAAGTGGGATGAGATGCAAAGCCGGCGCGAACAATGGCAGGGACATCATGGCAACATGCAGGGTACTCCGCCAACTCCGCCGCCGAGCGACTCCCAGCAGAAATAACTCAGTCAGCTCCGGCGTAACACACAGCCATTCCTGAGTTCCCACGTCTCGCACAAACGGCGAGACGTGGGGCACCCCTGATTACCGCTGCCCTTCTTCTTTCAGCGTTCCAATGAGTTTGGAGACATCGTAACCTTCCACGCGCAATGCCGGAGTGTGGCTGGCGAGCAGAGAGCTATCGAAGCTCGCTTCCAGCGTGCGGCTCTCGTGCGGAAAGATCGTGACGTAGTTATCGTCGTAGCGAATGGGAAGAACTTCGAATCCGTCGGAATCTTGCGTGATCTCCGCGCGTACGAAGAATGCGACATGATTCGAGTCGTTGGTGAGACGGATGTGAACCCGGGTCTCGCCATTTGCGTTTTCGTATGCGCCTGAAGCGGAAATGCGAGCCGGAGGCATGGTGCTCAGCGCAATCATGTTGGCGAGTTGAGCCCATTTCACTTGAAATTGAACGTCATTGCTGGCGGGACCAACATCGTCGTCGATCGTCGACAGCCAGTAAACGTTCTCGGCGAGAGTCTTTCCGGCAGAGTCAGTCAGTTGGCAGCGAACGAAATATACGGGTGTCAGGCCGGCGATTTTGTGCACGCTCAACGCATCAATCGATGAACCGGCCGGCACATTCAAATTCTTTGCGTCCGCAGTGTACTTCTGAGTTCCGTCGAGACTGTAGAAACGGACACTGACGTTGACGCCATTCAGTGCTTGATTTCCCTGGTTCACCGCGTAGACATGAGCCGAACTTCGATCGCCGGTGGCGTAATAATCCCAAACAACCGCAATTGGCTGCAAAGCCTTCTTCGCCCCGAAATAGCCGCCGCCCTGCTTGAAGTAGTAATCGAAGAGATGTCCGAAGAAAGACGGCCAATGATTGTTCAGCATCCAGTTGACGGTCATCTTCCGGTTCGACCAGTGAGTGGCATACGACTCGAACTTCGCGCGCGCGTCTTCATAGGCGGCCAACTGCGCCTTGCGTGAAAAATCTTCTGCGCTGGTGGAAGGGCCGTAGCGCTTTTCCAGCACATTGCGCGCATTTTCCAGAGTGCTGTTGCCCTCGTTGGCGCCTGCGTGAAAATACCAATACTCGTTGAGGGGCCAGAGCTTGTCTTGCGGAATGAATTTCTTCAGGCTTTCCAGAGGCGGAATGATTTCGTTGTCGCCTTCTTCCGCCGAAGATCCGCGTGCGGGGCCGTATTTCTCGCTGAACCAGTAACTCGGGGGATGCCAGACATATGGTCCGGCCATGTGAATGCCGCTCCAGAAGCGGTTTACATGAGAGACGGTGTCGACGACGGCATTCTGCCAATGCAATTCGTGTTCGATCGCGTGATAGTCGTTCAGGACGGAATCGGGCGGCAAGCCATCGCTGCCGTTCGCCCACATCACGACCGCCGCGTGTGAACGCAGTTCATGCAGCCGGGCGCGCAGGCTCGCGCGCGCGACCCATTGATCTTCTGCGCTCCACGACTTCCATTGTTCCCACTGTCCGCAGCACATCCAGCCGAGCATCACGGGCATGCCTTCGCGGTCGGCGCGATCGAGCATGGTGTCGTCGGCGATTTTAAGTTCCCACCGCAACAGGTTGAGTCCGAGATCTTTGGTGTAGAGCATCGCGGCCGCGTCGCGCTGCGGATCGTTCTTGAACAGCAGATCGGGCGTGTAGGCGGCGCCGCGAATGAGGTAATCCCGGCCGTTGATCTGCAAATAGAAACTTCCGCCTCCGCCGATTTCCGGAAAGCTGGTATCGGAGTCGCGTTTCTGAACGATTTTTCGAATGCCAAAGTCGATGGCTTGGGTGTCTGATTCTTGATCTTTTACCGTGAATTGCAATGTCAGGTGATAAAGGTTGGGCTGCCCCCAGCGATAAGGCCACCACAGATCGGGATCGTGGACTTGCAACTCGGCAGAATTCTCCGGCGAAAATGAGACCTCCTTCGTTTCGCCGCGAACCAGCGAAACCTCCTGCTGGAAGCGGATCGTTGGTTTGCCTGGGCGGGAAATTTCCCCGGACAACATTCCTGAAACGGGTATCGCACTGTGGTTCGTCAGATCGCAGTAGACCGTCAAGGATGCGGGAGAAACTGCTGGCAGAGGCAGTTCGGTGACGACGTAGGGATTTCGAATCGTGACCGGGCCCGTGGCGCTGAGGTAGACGCGCTTCCACACTCCCGCATTGCGGTCGGGCGGAAACGAGAAAACGATCCCCTTCTGCGGATCGAAGGCGCCAATGTATTTCCAATTTAGCCAGTCCAGCCAGGTGTCACCCAACTCGACAGTTTTTCCGCTGAAGCCGGGCTCTCCGAAAGCCAGATGCGGGATGGGTTGCTCCGGTGTGATCTTCACGGCCAGAACATTTCCCTCACCGGCGTGAACGAATTTCGAAACGTCGAGCTCGAAACTGTTGTACATGCCGACGACCTGCGTCTTGTCGGCGATCATCTTGCCGTTTAACCAGACGTCGGCGCGATAGTTGATCCCTTTGAATATAAGCGTGTAGATTTCGCGGTCCGGAGGCACTTTGAAAGCTGTGCGATACCACCAATCTGTTTTCCAGAGATCACCCGGCTTGGTGAGATTCATGCCGTAATAAAGATCCTTGTATGCGCCGGCTTCTTCCAGGGCCTGTAATACGGTGACAGGCATCTGGCGAATGGGATACCAGTGCGACGCGTCGAAATCGCCCGACGACACGGACGCATCAGCTTGAGAAACTTGATCGGCAGAAATCAGGCGCCAACCATCGGAGAGTTCGACCATGTTGGCGGGAATAGTCGCAGATTCGTTTTGGGCTTGGGCGCTTGCTTTCGCCGCGGAGGCACACGTGATTAAGATTGTGAGTCCAAGAAATGTGCTTACAACTTGCAGCCAATCGTATTTCCACACTACCGCCTTAGGCCATATCTTCATAAAGCCTCGGTAACGTCGAAGTGTACGTCACTGGGTTTAGGAAAAAGAGACGCAGCAAAGCTGCGTCTCCGTCAAGTCGATTAAAACGAGAGCTTCAAAGCAAACTGAATCTGCCGGGGCGGGCGCGCCGCGGTCAGGAATCCATACTGGCTTGAGCCAAGCACCGTCGAGTCGTTGCTCTGCTGCGGCCCTGACTTGGACAGTAGGAAATTGGTGTGATTGGGGAAGTTGAAGAATTCCGTGCGGAATTCAAGATGCGTTCGCTCGCTGATCTGGAATAGCTTGAACACGGAGAAATCCCAGATCTGGTAGCCGGGCCCCAGGACTGAGTTTCGGTGAGCGTCGCCGAACGACCCTAAAGATGGGTCCTGGAAGGCGCACGTGTTGAAAAATGTTCCCGGCACGCAGTGGGCACTGTGATTGGGATCGGCCACTACATCGGGCAACTGTCCTTCAAATCCGTCGGAGTTCGCGAAATCGCCGTTCGAGTCGATCGGAGTGAACCAGTTTCCTGAGGAGACGCTGGTGATGCCTGCCACTTGCCAGCCGCCGACGATTTGCTGGGCCGTCCCACTGGTGCCGCCCATCATCTTCTTTCCGCGCCCGAAGGGGAGTTCGTAAATGTAGCTGGCGGTGAAACGGTGGCGGACATCAAAAGACGCGTTGCCTTCCTCCCATTCCGGATGCTTGAACCAGCGGAAACCATCATTGTTCTGCGACCCCAGATTGGCGTTCGAAGCATTGTCGATGGCATGCGCGTAGGTGTACGTCACCAGCAACGAAATACCGTGGGTAAAGCGTTTTTCCAGGCGAGATTGCAGCGAGTTGTACTTGGAATGTCCGTCTGACTTGAAGTAGTTGATACCAGCGTCGATCAGGGGTACGGGACGTCGAGGCGCGTAGGGTGCACTGGGGTCAGCAGACGGATCGGCCTGGTTGCCGTTGTAGAACGTGAACAGCTTGGTGCCCTTCGACCCGGCATAGGTAATCTGCAACACAGTGTCCTTACCCAATTGACGCTCGAGGCCAAAGTTCCACTGCTGCATATATGGGGTCACGAGGTGAGGATCGACGGTAAACAGTGTCGGAGTGTTGGGATCGGTCAAAGCGGTAGCAGGGAACCCCACCGAGATTCCCGCCGAGCCGGGGAGACCGCCAGAAGCATTACTGAGGCCTGGGACGGCACAGTCATTGCCCGAGGCATCCAAAGCCGGATTGGCGGAGGGCGCGCCGCACGGAGCGTTGAACGACTGGGTCACGAAAAATGGAGGGTTGAATCCGGGACTGGGGTTCGAGTAGGGGCCGTTCTCCTGGCCACCGTAGAACACTCCGTATCCACCGCGGAATACCGTTCCGGGAGTGACTTGATACGCGAAACCGATGCGCGGAGCAAAGTTATTTTTGTCGACCGGAATCAAACCCCGGCTCCCGGTGGGTGAGACAGTGATGTAAGACGCCAGTGTCGGAGTCAACTGCATGTCCTGACCTTTGGGAACGATGATGGTGGGATTGGTTGGATCCTGCAGGTCGAACGTGCCCTGCTCGTCATGGCGTTCTTTTACGGTTGTGAACAGCTCGTAGCGAACGCCGAGATTCAACGTCAGTTTTGGCGTGAGCTTCCAGTCATCCTGTCCGTAGAACGAATAGAGAGGCCGGAAGTAATCGACGTTGTGCAGATTGTTGATCGAACCCCCATCGGTAAGACCCACCAGAAATGAGGCTAATCCGGAGCCGCCTGTTCCGGGATCCGCGGGATTGTCGGTCATTCCCACACCGAAGTCTTCGTTTCCCCGCGGCGAGGCAGGCTGGAAGATGGTGAACTCCTCACGACGGATCTCGGTGCCGAACTTCAACGTGTGTCGACCTTTGACCCAGGTCACGTTGTCCGAGACCAAGTATGTGTTCTGGATTTCGACGGACGGTAAGAATGTAGGGCTGCCCAGTGTCGGAACGCTGCCGTCGCCAAAAGTCAGTTGCGGAAGACCGCCGTTGATGGGAGTAAAAGGCACGCCCGGAAAGCCGATTTGCCCGGACACATCCGTGCTTGCATTGAGCTGGTAGCGATGGGAATTGATCCGGTTATAGCCGAGACGAAATTCATTCACCAGCGAGTCGCGAAACAGATGACTCTCGCTTAGTGCGAGGCTGCGGTAGGAGTTGTTTTCAACCCCGCTGAAGAACCCGCCCCCGTCAAGAACGCTATTTTGAAAAGGAGAAGGAACCAGGCGGGGCTGATCTTCATAGCTGAAGCGATAAAACGAATTGTCCTTGTCGGAGAATTTGTGGTCTACACGAATGTCGAAGTTGGCGCGGTGCGTATTCTCCACAGGGTTGGCAATGTAGTTGTATCCGTTTCCGTTGGCGTTGGCCGCCGGTAGAAGGGCGAGGATTTTCGCCGCAAGCGGATCGATCTTATTATTGCCCGCGGAAGAAGGAATGATGTTGGTCGGGAAGCCGGAGACATCATACCCGCCGATCGGCACGCCACATAGGAGGGTGATGCCGCTGGGACCATTATTCGTGAGACGCGTGTCGAATATTTCGCCTGCATAGGTGAGATTGTTGTTGCAGTCCAAAACATTTCCGCCACCCGGGTAAGTGAGTGGTGCGCTGGTGTCGAGCAGGGCGGAGAAGTCACCGGCGACCTGAGTGGGATCCGGCAATAGCAACGTTTGCGTATCTGCCTGGTGAATGCGCAGGCCTTCGTAGTCCACAAAAAAGAAGGTCTTATTTCTACCGTTGTAGACGCCGGGAATGTAAACCGGTCCGCCGAGCGTCCCGCCAAACTGATATTGCTCGTACGGCGGCGCGCCCTTGCCAATCGGATCGAAGTAATTCCGCGAATCGAGGACGTTGTTGCGCAGAAACCCCCAGGCGCTGCCGTGGATGTCGTTGGTCCCGGACTTGATCACCGCGTTTACGATCGCACCGTTGCCGCGGCCGAATTCTGCGCTATAGGCATTGGTTTCGACCTTGAATTCGGCAAGCGCGTCAACCGGCGGCTGAATGACATAGTTCGTCTCGTTCAGCAAGTCGGTGAGGTTCGAATTGTTATCGATTCCATCGAGCAGAAAATTGTTCTGCAGCGAGCGCGCGCCGCCGGCGCTGAATCCGTAGCTCTGCTCATCGCGCGCGCCGGGCTCGCTGGGCGCTGTACCTGCCGTCAGCAAGGCCAACTGTGCGAAGTTGCGGCCATTGAGCGGAAGATTGGCGACGCGCTGGCTGTCCACCACTTGTCCGAGCTCGGAGGTTTCCGTCTCCAGCAGCGGAGTGGTGGTACTTACGACTACCGACTCAGAGATCTGGCCGACTTGGAGCACGACGTTCACTGCTACGCGCTGCTGCACGTCCAGGTCAACCGGATCGGAGACAGCCTTCTTGAATCCAGGGTGCTCAACCGTAACCGTGTACCGCCCAACACGCAGAGGACTGACCACGAACTCGCCTTCGGCGTTTGTTGTCGTCGGCGAGGTCTGCCCGTGCTCCACGTCGGTGATGGTTACCCTCGCATTCGCCACCACCGCACCGGTAGGATCCTTCACGGTGCCGACAATGCTGCCGGTATCCTTCTGCGCGAGTGCGGGAATGGCGCAAGCGATGATCGCAACCAGGGAGAATAGAAACAGGGACGAACGCGAAGAATTCGAGCTACGCATGGATCATCTCCTCAGCTTTTGGCTGCGACTTTCGCGAGCAGCCGGGAAATTCCACGGGAGAGTTCTGGGACAGAGATACACTTTTCCCGTGTATTTACGAACGCTTACTTTTAGTTTCGACATAGTGCGTTTGTCAAGAGAAAGTTGCAGCGCAAATTTCGCGATTCGTCATCACACTTTACGATTGGAAGTTGTTGGGCCGAGGAGGCCGGAAAGGGTCAGGAAACCGAAAACGATTTACAACCCCGAAACAAAACGAAACCGGCGGAAATGACGAGTGTTGATCGTCAGTAAGCCTTCTTGCTGCCAGTTCCGACTGGGCGAGACGCGGCTTCTGTTGGGTCTGAGCCTGTGAATACCGAGCGCCGACGGCAAGCACCATGCTGATGCAAACGAACGCCCCGACGCGGAGCAAGAGCTCAGCAGCGATACCCATCCAATTGTTATTCTTGTTCCTTCGGTTAACTTTCAATCGCGAACCTCAGGATTTCAGCTCTTCAGTTCTTGACCAGGCCGACCAGGCTGGGCCTTTCTCGAATCGCGTTCAGCACGCCAGCCTCAGAACTTTCCACCGGCTTATTCCGGATGTCGATCTTGGCCCAGTAGTAAATGCCGCGGTTTTGCTCGGGGGCGAGGGCCAAAATCCTCATCGTTGGATACCGCCCCAAAAGGAATCCGCATTGTCCCGGCGGCCTTTCCGGTTCCTCGAGAGCAAGAATGAGCACGTCGGGCTGCGTCTGTTCCACCACGTCATTCAAGTCGCTGTCATTAATAACTTCACCCACGATCTCGATGTCCGGCTGATCAGCAATCGTCGCCATGACCATTTCCCGCATGAGCTGGGGACGATTCGCGACGAGGACGCGCACGCGCTTCAAAGTGCTCTCCTCAACCTTTGGAAAATAGATGCGGAAAGCGCCGGAGAATCTGAGGTTCAAAAGGGAGCTATTGCCAGTCGGCGCTCGTAGGGGCGCGACGGTACTAAGCGCCTGGTACCTCAGTACTAATCAAAATGTCGTGCAGCGAAATCGCGGGCAGACGAACGCCCTGCCATTCCGAATGGGAATGCGGTGACAGAGGGTGAGCAAAGCCGAAGCTTAGCGAGCTTCAGTTCCGGTGGGATACTCTTCCGCGCGCGCTTTCACGCGGTTGCTGATATCGTGGACTTTGTCACTGATGCTGCTCCGCAATTCCTCGCCGCTGGTCGGAGCCAGCAAGATTCCGACGCCCACTCCGACACCGATCCCGGCCGCAAAGCTCAGAACATTGCTGAGAGTGTGGTTCCCGGGATAGATCGCTTCTCTCGCGCTGTCTGCCAGATCCGAGGCGCGTTCGGAAACGCGATCTACCTGCTCGGCAGTTTGGTCCATGACATAGACAGCTGTTTTCAGGATTGCCCTGAGCACTTTGTTCAGTTTCATGATCTCTGATCCTTTCCAGGAACTTTACCTGTCGCTCCTAACGGCAACAGGAGGAATCTTGTGGGTGAGCCCGTGGCACTCACTGGAACGGGACTCAAACCATCCCGAGCGTATGCGCACACTTCATCGGAGTCATTAGGGGAAATCTGGTAGCGAGGATAGTAGTCGTGAGTAGAAATAGATCGCTAATGACTGAGCAACCATCGACAATCTGGAGACTCTCTAATGGCACTCGGGAGAAAGGGAAAAGCAAAGGCAAGGAGCCCGCCACGAATCGTCAGAGAAAATTCGCCAAACTCATAGCCGTGATCGCGGCGCCCGTTCTATTCATTTTGCCCATGTATGCCGCTTTAGGCGGAGATGCTTCCTCTGTTCGCGACGACCAGGCGCGAATCAATGCAACTGTGAAGATTGCACAAACCAGTTCGTATGCCATGCACGAGCTGCAGTCTTCTTCTGGGACGATTGTGCGGGAATTCGTTTCATCTTCCGGGAAGGTCTTTGCCGTTGCCTGGCGCGGCCCATGGGCTCCCAATCTGAAGCTGCTGTTAGGGACCCACTTTGAGGAGTTTCAGCAAGCACTGAAATCGCGTCCAGCGGGACGAGGCCCTGTTTCTGTCCATCAACCCGATCTGGTTGTCGAGCTGGGCGGACATATGCGCTCGTTTATGGGGAGGGCGTATTTGCCGGATGAGATCCCGGCGAGTGTTCGTGAGGAGGAGTTACGGTGAGGTCTCGGGCTCCGCTTTCTCGTTTCTTCGTGTGCGGGATGATTTGCGGTATCGCAATTCTGTTCGTCAATTGCGGCGGAGCCTCGACCCACAACAACAATACGATGGAACCACCCAGTTCAGGTCGCAATGTCCAACCGGTTGTTGTGAACTCGGGCCCAGCGAATAATTATGCAAACGGGATCTTTGCCCCCATCACTGTCTGTGTGCCGTCAACTTCGACCTGCCAGACCATAGATTCAGTCCTGGTCGATACGGGATCTTATGGGCTGCGGCTTCTGTCATCAGCCGGCGGTGGCGCTCTCTCTCTGTCGCTTCCGACACAAAGCGGGTCCGGCGGAAGCCCGATCGGAGAGTGTGCGTCCTTTGTCAGTGGCTACACCTGGGGTCCTGTCACAACGGCCGATATCACCATCGCCGGAGAACATGCGAGTACGGTTCCGGTTCAGGTGATTGATCAGACATTTGCTTCCGTTCCGCCAGCATGTAAGAACGGCGGCCTACCCGCGAATGACAGTCTAGAAACACTAGGTGCCAACGGGATTCTGGGCATCGGTCCCTATGTTCAGGATTGCGGCGACGCTTGTACTCTCACCGGACCCGAAAACCCCGGTCTGTATTACCTTTGCTCTTCCGGTTCCTGCCAGGTGGCTGCTGAAGCTTTGAGCGATCAGGTGCAGAATCCGGTCGCGCTTTTTGCCCACGACAACAATGGGGTGCTGCTTCAGTTGCCCGCTCTGGCTGCTCCGCAGGCAAGTGTCAATGGCTCCATGATCTTTGGGATCGGCACGCAATCCAACAATCACATTGGAAAGGCCGAAGTTTTCCCCATTGACGCCAGCGGAGACGTCAATACAACATTCGACGGACAGACTTATCCCAGCTTTGTCGACAGCGGCTCCAATGCGCTGTTCTTCCTGGACTCCAGCGCCACCGGCCTTACGGTTTGTGCTGATAATTCCGGATTCTACTGTCCCACTTCCACGACCAACTTGTCGGCGACTACTTTTTCGTCGAGCGCGAAGACGACGATAAATTTCAGCGTCGACAATGCAGACGACCTCTTTTCGAATCACGGGGATTTTGTCTTCAGCACTCTCGCGGGCCCAAACTCCGGCATGTTCGATTGGGGATTGCCATTCTTTTTTGGACGCAACGTTTTTACTGCCATCGAATCGCGCAGTACACCTTCCGGTCCCGGTCCTTATTGGGCCTATTGAACCCGCGGTTGCGGATTACCTCTCTGCATAAACGCACTTACAGGCAACACCGGATGGACTCCTGCAGGCATACATAGCTAGCGTCAGACTTGCGTGCTGCCTGCCTCCAGTGGGGCAGCATGAGTTTTCTCAATATGGCGCGAAACAAAAAGGGGCTGCAGGTGCAATAGAGCGGGCCTGATTATTGCTTGTTCCGCAAACACTTTTTCCCCCAACAAGGCATCCATGGCCGACCCCGAGCCCTCTATCGTTTCGGAAACCTCGTCGCAGCCGCTCAAGCTTCCTGAGGAGCAGCAGGTTCTTTTCCGCGAAATTCTGAGTCTGCTTCAGGAGCGCCATGTGCCCTACGCGATCGCCGGAGCATTTGCGTTGCAGGAGCACACCGGAATCCGCCGCGACACCAAGGACCTGGATCTGTTCCTGACTGCCGAGAATGCCCTTCGCGCTTTAACGATTCTGGGCGAAGAAGGATTTCGCTGTGAGGTCTGCGACCCAGTCTGGCTTTACAAAGCCCATCGCGACGGATTCTTTGTCGATCTCATCACCGGCATGAGTAACGCCACCATTGTGGTCGAGGACGCGTGGATTCGAAATTCCAAGCCCGCGTTGGTTCACGGCGTGCACTCCCGGGTTTTGGCCGCGGAAGAGTTGTTGGCTTCCAAGTTGTTCGTGACCCGGCGGGAACGTTTCGACGGCGCCGACATTGCTCACGTGATCTACGCCACGCGAGGACAACTCAATTGGCCGCGGATCATGCAGCTTGCCGGAGAGAACTGGGAAATACTTTTCTGGGCGCTGGTGCTGTTTCGATATACCTATCCGGCGCAGACAGGGTTTGTACCCGCCGAGGTGTGGAATGATCTGATCGAGCGCTTCGAACAGGTGATTTCGCACCCGGATCCCAAGGCAAGGTTTCGCGGCAGCCTGGTCGACGACAAAATGTTCGCGATTGATGTGAATGAGTGGGGTCTCGATAACCTGATGCGCGAATATCGTCTGCGTCGCCTGCAACAGCTTTCGCAAACTCGCACACGCTCATGAGAATCGCAGCTACGGCCGATTTGCACTTCTCCGCGGCGCGGCACAATGCCCTGCACGATCAATTGAATCGCGTCCGCGATGAAGCGGACGTGTTGGTCCTCGCGGGCGACCTTACCAATTACGGTCGTCCTGACGAGATGGAACCCTTGCTCAATGTGGTGGTTCGATCGCGCATCCCTACAATCGCCGTGCTTGGAAACCACGATTATGAATCCGGAAAGCAGGAAGAATTAGTGCGCATGATGGCCAGCTCCGGAATCAAGGTGCTCGACGGAACCGCCTATGAACGCGACGGGGTGGGCTTTGCCGGAACGAAAGGATTCGTCGGAGGCTTTGGTCGCGGCGTGCTGACAGCCTTCGGCGAGATTGAAATCAAACAGTTCGTCCAAGCCTCAATTGACGAAACCCTCAAGCTCGAACGAGCTCTGGCTCAACTCCGTACTCCGAAGCGGGTGGTGGTGGTGCATTACTCGCCGATTGCTGCGACCGTGAAAGGAGAGGCACCTGAAATTTTTCCTTTCCTGGGGACTTCGCGCCTCGCAGAAGTGATCGACCGCCATGGCGCCGATCTGGTTTTGCACGGACATGCGCACCACGGACAGATGGAAGGTAAAACCACCGGCGGAAGTCCCGTCTATAACGTGGCCATCACGTTGCTACAGTCCCGGCAGCCATCAACCTGCTATCGCGTTTTTGAAATCTAGACTTCCTGGGAACGTGCGCTGGTTACGGTACGATCTCTGCTTCGGCAGCTGAGCCGCGGGCTGAATCGGGGCTGATCCAAACCGAGAGCTTCGCTGGTTCGGCTGCGAATTGATTTTTTACATTCCAGATGGCGAACGAATCCGGCGTCAATTCAAATTTCACTCGCCTGGTTTCGCCGGGACCGATCGCCACCGTTTGGAAGCCTTTGAGCATACGAACCGGTTCTGCCACACTCGTCCCTTGCAAGCGAATATACAGCTCCACCACTTCATTGCCTGCGCGCGACCCGGTGTTTGTGACATCGGCTTCTGCCATCATCGCGGCTGACTTTGAATGCAGCTTGCTGTTGAGGTCGGCCGCGCTCAGCGAGTGTGTGCTGACTTGCGCCGGGCCATATGAATAGGTCGTGTAGGAGGAGCCGTATCCAAACGGAAACTGCGGAGAATCCTGTTCGTCGATGTACCGGGACACGTAGCGCGCAACGATGTCTGCCGGTGGATGCGTCAAGTCCACATCGCCCGGCGGACGGCCGGTATTGAGCGCGTTGTAGTAAAGCGGTTCCTGGCCGACGCTGCGCGGCCAACTCACGACCAGTTTGCCGCTCGGATTCACGTCTCCAACCAGTGTGCGCACCAGGGCCGCGCCACCTTCGATCCCGGGAAGCCACGCCGCAATCACTGCGGGCAGATGTTCAAAGGCCCAAGGCACGGTCAGCGGACGCCCACTGAACAAAATCAGCACGACGGGCTTACCTGTCCGTGCTACCGACTCCAGCAACTCTTCCTGCCTGCCGGGAAGGCCAAGATGCGCCCGCGATCCCGCTTCGCCGCTCATGTCCGGACTTTCGCCGAGCGCCATAATCACCAGATCCGCTTTCTGAGCGCCGGCGACCGCTGCCGCAATGTCATCATTCGTTCCGTCGAGAATGCCGCATCCCTTGAAACGCGAGACATGCGTTTCGCCGATTCGCGCTGCAAGGGCAGAGGTCAGCGACGTCCGAGGCCCCACTCCTGGCGGCGCGCCGTTCGGATAAGAAGAGTCCCCTCCGAGGGGCCCGATCACAGCGATATTCTGATTTGCATTCGTGAGAGGCAGCAGGGGCTTGCCATCGATTCCATTTGCATTCTTGAGCAACACAAACGATCGCTCGGCCGCAGTCTGCGCGAGTTCAAGACTCTCCGGACGGTAGAGCGCCTTGGGGGCGGCCGCTTCATCGACGAACGGATGTTCAAACAATCCAAGCGCAAACTTCAGGCGAAGCACATGCCGCACGGCTTCATCGATCTCTGCTTGCGTCACTTGTCCAGAGATCACGAGCTTCTGGAGTTGGTCGTGATAGAAACTGCTGACCATATCCATGTCGACGCCTGCCAGAAAAGCTTTACGCGCTGCGGTTGCCTCATCAGCTGCGACTCCCTGCGGAACGAGTTCGCCCACCGCGTTCCAGTCGCTCACGACAACGCCTCGAAAGTCCCACTCTTTTCTAAGAACCTGTTTCAACGTAAACGGATTCGCAGATGACGGTGTGCCATTCAGATTATTGAATGCGCTCATGACAGAAGCGGCGCCCGCATCGACTGCGGCGTGAAACGGTGGCAGATAGAACTGCCGTAAGGTGTGCTCGGAAATCTCGGTGGTGTTGTAGTCGCGTCCTGCTTCGGCAGCGCCGTAGCCGACAAAATGTTTCGCGCATGCCGCGATGCTGTCAGGCTCGCTCAATCGCGTGCCTTGATAGCCCCTCACGTAAGCCGCCGCCATGGCTGAGCCAAGAAACGGATCCTCGCCCGCACCTTCCGCCATGCGGCCCCAGCGCGCATCGCGGGCGATATCGACCATCGGCGAGAACGTCCAGCGGATTCCGTCGGCAGAGGCTTCCATAGCCGCGATGCGCGATGCTTTCTCTACAATCGTCGGATCCCAGGTCGATGCCAGCCCCAGCGGGATCGGAAACTCCGTTTTGAATCCATGAATGACATCGAGTCCAAACAGGATGGGAATGTGCAGCCGAGTCTTTTCGACGGCGATGCGCTGATAAGCGTTGATCTGATGCGGATCCACGACGTTGAACAGCGATCCAACCTGCTCGTGCGCGATCATGTCCTCGTAGTCGGTTCGTCCCGTGCCGGGGCCAGTCGGCTGTCCGGCTGAGTACTGGACCAACTGCCCGACTTTTTCTTCCAACGTCATTTGTTTGAGGATCGACTCCACCCGGGGATCGAGAGAAAGATCATTGATCCCGGATCCCGCAGCAGGTCGGCTTGGCCCCGTCGCGCTTTGTGCGCAGGCTGCAATGTTCAGGATCAGAACCGCAATGAGTCGCATGCCGACCGACTTCAGCGCAAACTTGTTGGCACTGCAACGAAAGGGAGTGACTAACGAGGGGAGTAATGCCATGAAACATCCTCCGGGCCCAGGATGAAAATCTCTACTAAATCGGATTAGTAAATGCGCCTTCGCACTGTATGAAAACTGTTTTTGTTGCTGATGTCAACCCAAATTCCATTTCTTGCTGACAACATTCGCTTGCTAGCCAGTGTGGTTTGTGCGAGACTGCGCAGCGTGAGCGCGCACAAAACCGGAAAGAGCGCGGTTCGGCCGGTTCGTATGGGTCGCCAGCCTGTCAGCCTGAAAGAACTTGCGGAACGCCTGAATCTTTCGCCTGCCACCGTTTCTCTCGTCATCAATGGCTCGCGAGTTGCCGACTCGATTCCCCAGGAAACGAAAGACCGGATTTTCGCTGCCGCGCAAAAATACAAATACAGGCCGAACTTCTTCGCGCGATCTTTGCGGGCGCAACGCAGCTTTACCATCGGTGTCATCGTTCCCGAGGTCAGCGACGGCTACTCCGCTTCGGTCATGAGCGGGTTGGAAGACCACTTATTGCAGGAAGGATATTTCTATTTCGTCGTCAGCCACCGTCATCGCGCAGACCTCGTCGATGAATATCCGCGCCTGTTTCTCGAGCGCTCCGTCGATGGCCTGATTGCAGTGGACACTCCCTGGACGCTTCCGCTCTCCATCCCGGTGGTTACGGTTTCCGGTCACAACCAAGTAAAGGGCGTGACCAACATCGTTCTGGATCACGTGCGTGCTGCCGAACTTGCCCTCAAGCATCTGGCTCAACTCGGACATCGCAAGATCGCGTTCATCAAGGGACAGGAATTCAGTTCGGATACGGCGGTTCGCTGGTCCAATATCGAGCGGGCGGCGCACGAACTGGATCTGCCCATTTCCAAGGCACTGATCACACAGTTGGAAGGAGATTCTCCGTCTCCCGAGGTGGGTTATCAGGCTACGCGCAAATTGCTGGCGACAGGCAAATCCTTTACGGCTCTGTTTGCTTTCAATGACATTTCGGCGATGGGCGCGATCCGGGCCTTGCGCGAAGCCAAGCTGCGCGTGCCGCAGGATGTTTCGGTTGTCGGCTTTGACGATATCCAGAGTGCCGCGTATCAGAATCCCGCATTGACCACAGTGCGGCAACCTTTGCGCGAAATGGGTCGCATCGCCGCCGAAATATTGCTGCGGCGCATCCGCCGTTCCGGTTCAGATTCGGCCGGCGGAGAAACCATGGTCGAACCGGAATTGATCATCCGCGAAACCACGTGCCCGCCGAATGGCGTCTCGTCCTCGAAAAGAAACTAGCCGCTCATCTTGGTTCCGGCTTCCATGCGATTCCCTGTCATGTTGTCGGCGGGGAACGTGCCGGTCTCTGTAACGCAAATCACGTAACACTGTGAGTCCGACCTTAGAAAATCGTTAATGCAGCGTGCGTCTTTGTTTTCAATGCGAATGCGCTTGACTCTCGAAAATCGCCTGTGCTATAAGCGGTCGAATTCTACTAAAACGCTTTTGTAGAGTTTTAGTAAATCGGCACCCGCCATAGTGTTCGAGGTAAGAAGGGGGCTTTATGAGCCGTTTCGGTTTCGCAGTTCGCGTCTCTTCCGTTTTTGTCTGCGTCGTCCTCTCCGCGGTGATGGCACACGCGCAGTATCGCGCCTCCATCCGAGGCGTCATCACGGACCCGCAGGGTGCTGTGGTGCCGGGCACTACCGTCACGCTGGTGAACACCGACACCAATCAGGCCATGACGGCCCAGTCGGATGAGAACGGCATCTACGTTTTTAATGCCATTCCCGCGGCCCATTACAAGATCACGGCTGAGCACTCCGGCTTTAAGACGAAGGCGCTCGCGAATGTGCAGATTATCCCCGATCAGCCGAATGCGCTGAACCTGCAGCTTGACATCGGACAAGCGGCGGAAACGGTCACGGTCAGCGGTACCACCGAAACCGTCGACACCGATACCGCAACGGTCAGCGGCACCATAAGGAGTAGTGAAATCCAGAGCACGCCGGCGATCGGACGGAACGTCTTTATGCTGCTGCAGTTAGCGCCCGGTATCACTGGTGACAACTCCCAGGGGGCGAACGGCGGTGGCAATAACATGCCCGGCTCATCAAGCCCGGGCAATCCCGGCTTAAGCCCCGGAGTAAACTCTGGAATTTTTGCGACGGAGAACGGCCCGCAGATTAACGCCGGAGGTTTGGCAACCCAGCACAATGGGATTTCCTTGGACGGCATCAGCACTGTAAGCGCGGTTTGGGGCGGCTCGTCCGTCATCACGCCCTCAGAAGACGCCGTCGCCGACGTGAAGGTCATTTCCAACTCCTACGATGCCGAGAATGGCCGCTTCGCCGGCGCTCAGGTTCAGGTCACGTCCAAGAGCGGCACGAACCAACCCCACGGTACCTTCTTCTTCCTGGCTCATCGGCCGGGTCTCGACGCGCATCCGTCATGGGCTGGTACCGGCCAACCTGTGAAGGCTTTCCGAGACAACAATTTCTTTGACCAGTTCGGCGGCAATGTCGGAGGACCGATTTGGAAGAATAAAATCTTCGGATTTTTTAACTGGGAGACCGTGCGCACTCCTCCCTCGCAGGCGATTCCCGGTACGGCGTGGCTGGAGACCTCCGATTTTCAGGCTCTCGCCCCTTCGGGCAGCATTGCCGCTACGTACCTGAGCTTCCCCGGGTCGATTCCGAGCAACCCGAGCATCAACGACGTGAGCTGTGCCGACGCGGGATTCAATACCGGAGGCAACACCAACTGCATCATGGTTCCGGGCAAGGGGTTGAACATTGGCTCGCCGCTGACAACGGGCCTTGGCAAGCAAGACATGAACTGGGTCAATGCCCAAAATCCTGGTGTTGGCGGGGGTCTCAACGCGAACGGCGTCGCCGATATCGCGCAGTACAACACCATTAACAAAGCAAGCTACACGCAGAACCAATACATCGGCCGCGTGGACGCCGATCTGACGCAGAAGGACCGGCTCTCCGGATCGATCTACTGGGTCCCGCAGTCAAATACCACCAGTGGCACCCGTGCGTATGATCTTTTCCATCATAACCAGACCAACGACGCATTCTCGCTGATCTGGAATCGCGTCATCTCAACGACGCTGGTGAATGAAGCCCGCGCCAATGCCGCCGGCTGGCGCTGGAACGAGCTAGCGGACAACCCGCAGTCGCCGCTCGGTCTTCCGGCCAGCAATATCGACGGCCTCCCGCTTTCTGTGACGCAATATGGACCCAATGTCGGCAGCCACCTGGACCAGTGGACGTACACGTTCAAAGACGTGGCCACCAAAGTCCTTGGCCGACATACCATCAAGTTCGGCGGCGAAGTGACGCGGCTCTATTACCTCCAAGCCTGCGAGGGCTGCGCTCTGCCGGGCTACGGCTTCTACAACATCTGGGATTTCCTGAACGATGCTCCGCACTCGGAGTCGGCCAACGTGGATCCAGCAACGGGCACTCCGACCCCGCAGCGCCAGGATCAACGGGAGAATATCTGGGGCCTGTTCGTTCAGGACGACTACAAGCTTCGCAGCAACCTGACTGTCAACCTGGGCCTACGGTGGTCTTACTTTGGGCCGCTGTACTCCACGGAAAACAACATCTATCGCGCAGTTCCCGGTGCGGGCTCGGCGTTCCTCACCGGTCTCAGCATCGTCAAGGAAAATGGCTGGGGCGCGCAGAAGAACAACTTTTCGCCCGATCTCGGCTTTGCCTGGAGCCCCACCATGTTCCAGAGCAAAGTGGTGGTCCGCGGCGGCTTCGGAATCAACTACAACCAGGAAGAGATCGCGATCTCTTCCAACATATCGGTCAATCCCGGGTTGACGGTGGGACAGAGCCTGTCATCAGCCGGACCTGCAGCGATCAATCCGTCGATTCTGTACGCCACCTCCTCCAACCTGCATACCCTGAACTACCCGGCCAATCCAGCCTTCATTACCACTTTGGGTTCAAATGGGCTGCCCACCACCGGATCGGCGCAGATACACATCTTCCCGCAGACCATGCCGACAATGAGAGAGGAACACTGGTCAGCCGATGCGCAATATGAGTTCTTGCCGAAGTGGTTTGCCTCGCTGGGTTATCAAGGGAGCCACTCGAGCAACATCATCGCCAACGCCCAGATCGGCCCGTACGCCGCGGCGAACGGTTATAGCCTCAACAATCCCGCCGTCCAGTACAACGGCTGGACCAACTTCTGGAATGCGAGCGGGTACGGCAACTACCACGCGATCATCGCCGAGGCAAAGACCAACTCCTGGCGTGGGCTGGTGTTTGACACGCAATTTACCTGGGCCAGAAACTGGGACTCGAACACCAGTCCCTACTTCGAGGACATCTATCCCTACAGTGGCAGCCTGAACTACGCGCCTTCTGACGACAACGTCGCTCGGGCATGGAAGTTCTACGGCTCATACACGCCGAAATTCTTCACCGGGCAGCAGGCTTGGATGGAGAAGGCGCTGGGCGGATGGACTCTCAGCGGCATTCTCAACGTCCATTCGGGATTCCCGTGGTCCCCACAGTATGGCTTGCCTGGTGGCGAGAGTTTGTACTGCGGCGGTTGCTGGTATAACAACATTTACCCGCTGGCAATGTCGGGTGCCGGCAGCAGCACCAGCAACTCGGCGTACGAAACCGGTTCTAATTTTGGTGGGCAGGCGGGCGACCATCTCTCGTACTTTACCTTGCCAACCGTCACCACGTATACCGGGTCAGCTTTTGGGAACGCGAACCCGCCGGCGGGTATGCGCCGCAACTGGATCACCGGTCCTGGATACAAGAGCCTGGATGCATCCTTGGTCAAAGCTTTTGGCTTGCCGAGGATTCCAGGTCTTGGCGAAGGCGCCAAGCTCTCGTTCCGTGTGGACGCTTATAACCTTTTCAACAATCTAAACCTGACTGGCGGCAACGGCGGGATTGATCGCAGCATTTTGGACGGCAACTTCGGTAGATCGAACGGGTCCCTCGCTGCACGAGTTGTAACCCTGGGAGCTCGGTTCGAGTTCTAATACGCTTTCTGTCCGAGCGAAGGCGAAGCTCGGCGCACGCTTCAGCTTCCAGCCTCCAAGGGGCACTCGGATCTCCCGGGTGCCCCGCTTTTTTCTATTTGTGCTCGGGTTGAAACCCGGCGCGCTCCATTCCTTTTTGCGCCTCTTTGTTCTTCATGAAGGTATTCCAGACGAATCCGGTGCGCTGATTTTCGGCCATCAGCATCGTGATCCCGAGGTCGATTCCGAGCACGTCCGCGTCATACCAATTTGTCAGCGGATTGAAGGCGTCCACGAACCCGTAACGTCCCCAGGCTTTGGGATAGCGTTCGCGGATCGTGCGCTGAACTCCGACGCAATCGGAATACACGAAGGGGAGGGAACCTCCCGTAGCGCAGGGAACGATGCTGCCGTCGAGCTTGCCTAAGCGCAGTGGGCCGCCCCAGGCCTGATATCCAGCGGCGGAATCGGACGCGCTGATACCCCATAGGGAACCGCTGTAATCTGGGAACTCATCGTGCAGCGAGAGGCAAAACGCTTTGTGCGCCTTCGTGGCTTTAACGGAATTTTCGAAGTAATCGGCCCAGGCGTCGCGCTTGCCGCGAAAATCGAACCATGCCTGCGAGTACTGATGCGTGAACAGAGGATCGTTCCCTGAAATGTACTCGATTCCCTGAAACTTCACGACCGGCCGTGACCAGGCCTTCCACGTTTCCGCGGGTATGGGATGGGTGGGTGATCCGAGCGCCAGCAGATAAATCATCATCAGCTCGCAATAATGTTCCCAGCGCGCGTCGAGGAAACCTGTTTCAGGGTGCCAGCCCATAGAGAACGTCGCACCGCCGTTCAGCATCCAGGGCCAGTCCACGCGCTCGTAGATTTTGGTGGCGAGGTCCTGGATCTCCGCATCGCTGAAATGCTGGCGGGCGGTGAGAACTCCGCACAGCATGAGGGAAGTGTCGATCGATGAGATCTCGCATTTCCACTGTCGCTCGCCGGTGTTTACATCGATGAAGTGATAGTAGAACCCATGGACGTGAGGAAGTTTTTCCCACACGAAGCGCAGCGTGGAGCGCACACGGTCGGCAATGTCTTTCGTCTTCCCATAACCGCGCGAATCCCCAATGCACAGGCCGGCAAGGCCAAAGCCGGTTGCGGCGATGCTCGCGATCGTGTGCGTGTCATTTCCGTTCAGGAGTGCCCGGTCTTTGATTTGTCCGCTTAAGCCGGTTTCGGTCCAGAAAAAATCGAACGCGGCGCGCTGGATATCCTCGAGCAGGGCGGCGTCTGAACCTGGATAGGGCACTCGCGGAGGTTCGACGAACGCTCGCTGCGCGCACGCGCCGATCGATAGAAAAGGAGCCGAAGCCAGTCCCACTACTGCTCCTCGCAGTATGTCTCGTCGAGTCAGTCCTGATGGTCGGTTCATAAGCCTAGAGATGATTCAGTAAGGTTCAAGGATAGAACATCCTTGGGCTGGCGGATCGAATTCATTCGCCCACGATAACGCAAGGGCCGATGGAATGGCTTCCTACCGCGTACAATATCTTCTTTACACGGAGCGACCATGACCACAACGCATCATCCGCGGCCGCAGGTGGCAACAGAGACACCTGCTGTGCCGCTTACGACTGAAGGATACAGCGTGCTACATCAAATGTTCCGGCTGCGCTGGCCTGGCTGGCGCTCACTGGCCGCCAGCGAGAGGCAAACGATCGCTCAGGAAGCGTGTGAAACACTCTCTGTGATGGAAAAGCATTCTCCCGGCCAGTCGGCTCTCTATTCAATGATTGGCCATAAAGGCGATCTGATGCTGATCCACTTCCGCGAGAGCTTTGCCGATCTCAAGCAGGCTGAACTGGATCTCTCGAAGTTGCGGCTCAGCGATTATCTGGAACCCACAACGTCGTATCTTTCGATCATCGAACTGGGACTCTACGAATCGACTTTGAAAATCTATAAGGAGCTTGCCGATCAGGGAATCGAACCGCATTCCGATCAATGGAAGGCGGAGATTACCTGCAAGCTGGATCGCCACAAAGAGGCGATGCGTCCGCGGCTCTATCCGGAGATTCCGCCGAATCGATACGCGTGTTTCTATCCCATGGACCGCCGTCGCGGTGAGGAAAAGAACTGGTATCAACTGCCCATCGAGGAACGCGCGCGCCAGATGAACGAGCACGGGCTGATCGGCCGTCGTTACGCCGGAGAGGTGAGGCAGATTATCACCGGCTCCATCGGTTTTGATGACTGGGAGTGGGGCGTCGACCTTTTCGCGGACGATCCGCTGGTGTTCAAGAAGCTGATCTATGAAATGCGCTTCGACGAGGTCAGCGCCGTCTATGCGCTATTCGGGCACTTCCACGTGGGGGTGCGGGTGCCGGCCACCCAGCTGGAAGACTTACTGGCGGGCAAACTGCCGGGATAGAAGTTTCAAGGTTTCAATGTTTCAAAGTTTCACGTTGGCAACGTCGCGAGGGATAACCTTGCAACTTTTAAGCCTAGAAGCTTTTAAGCCTTGAAACTCTTAAACCTGGAGATATCATGTCCACTCTTGGCCTCATCGAATACAAAGACGCCAGCCCGGAAGTCCGCGCCGTGTACGACGACATTATGGCGACGCGCAAGACGGACTGGATCAACAATTTCTGGAAGGCGATCGCGCACGATCCCGCCACGCTGAGACGCACTTGGGCAGACATCAAGCAGATCATGGCCCCGGGCGCGCTCGATCCGCTGACGAAAGAGATGATTTACGTCGCCGTGAGCGTCACGAATCAATGCCACTACTGCATCGCGTCGCATACTGTTTCGGCGCAGAAGAAAGGCATGACCGACGCGATGTTCAAAGAATTGATGGCGGTCGTCGGTATGGCGAACGAGACGAACAAAATGGTGACGGGATATCAGGTGGAGATCGACGAACAGTTCAAAACCGGCCGTTAGCTATTGCTCTTCGCCGCCTTTTCGATCTCGGCTGACACGCGTGGCGGGAGATTCCGAATGCGGTAGATGTAAGCCGCTATGGTCCATAGCTTCTGGTCCTGATCCCAGACTCCATTCGCGAACATCCCTGTCCGCCGTACTCCGTGCTTGGCCACCCAAAATATCTGGGCTTCGGAATATTCAGTGCCGATTTCCGGCAGGGTAGGCGCAGGGGGATTCAGTGATCCTGACCACTTAAAGGGCGTGCCCGGCGTTCCATGGCAACCTGAACACTCGTTGAGGTACATCTTTCCGCCAGCGATAAGATTCTCTTCGGTCGGCTTGATGGGGTTCTCGACATTCGGTGCTTGGTGTCTTACTGAAGCATGTACTGCCATGCGCATCAGCGACGATTCCAGTCGTCCAGGAGGAACATCGGCACGTACTTCAGCGAGGCCGAGTCTGAGGTAAATGATCCCGCTTCCAAGGAACACAAGCACGGTCGCGACGCAACCGAAGAAGAAGTTTTTCATACGTTTTGAGGCCGGGCAGGATACGGCTTAGGACCTGCCGCCCGAAGTCCTCTTGGTTGGACGAGGACTCGACCGCTTGGATAGCTGTCCTCGGTACTCGTGGGCCTTCATATCTACTTTCCGCCCGCGGAAGCGCACTCCTTCCGCTTCGAGCCGAAGCCGCTGCTCAATGGCAGAGTCGCCCGCGAGCTTTATTGCGCCGCCGGCACCGAGCACGCGCTGCCAGGGCAATCCATAACTTCGGCGCAGAATGCGTGCCACCATTCGCGCCGCACCGGGATAGCCGGCCATCTTCGCGACTCCGCCATAGGTCGCAACCTTCCCCCGCGGGATGGCCCGAATGATTCGCTCAATCCGAAGAATGATCGAGCCGCCGGTCTCAGAGCCTCGTTTGTATTTCTTCATCCTGAGCGCAGCAGGCCGTCCCGCGAGTGCGAGACGGCCTGTGAGGTCGAAAAAATCTCTGCCAGTGACTCTGCCTGAGTTGTTGCTGGCCTATGCTGCCTGCCGAAATGCTTCCAGTGCTTCGTACTCGGACGGATGCACCTCGAACACGGTCAGCAACTTGGTTACCTGCAACAGATCACCAACACGCTTGGTCAGGCTTGCGAGTTTGATCGTGGCGCCGGCATTGTGCGCGGTTGTGTGCAACGCGACCAGGGTTCCCAATCCGCCCGAATCGATGTAGTTGACGTCGCCCAGGTTCAGCACGATCCGCTTGGCGCCATCAGCAATGGTTTTCTTTACTTCATCGCGCAGCAGCGACGACTCTTCTCCAAATACGACTCGCCCGCTGCACTCAAAGGCAACGATTCCGTCCACTGTTCGTTTCGTGAGTTTCAATTGCATAATCCTCTCCTTCGCGGCCGACCCCCGGGCGAGTCCGCCCCAGCCGCATCCGCACCTAATATCATGGCCAACAGCCTAACGCGAGCGCCGCGCCTGCGCAAGGCCTTTGGCCGCCAAAGGGCCATATTTTGTGCGCGTTCTGCACACCTCGGCATCCCGTATAATCAACTATTCGCGCTCATGTCCTACACTGTCCTGGCCCGCAAATACCGTCCGCAAAAGTTCTCTGAGGTCATCGGGCAGGAGCATGTGACTCGCACCCTGCAGAACGCCATTGAGCAGGGACGGACCGCACACGGCTATATTTTCAGCGGTCACCGTGGTATCGGCAAGACCACCGTGGCCCGCATCTTGGCCGCCTCTCTGAATTGCCGGTCGCAGAATCATCCTGTGCCCGAGCCGTGCGGCGTCTGCGCATCGTGCGTCGAAATCCGCGCGGGAAACTCGGTCGACGTGATCGAAATAGACGCGGCCACCAACCGAGGCATCGACGAGATCCGCGAACTCCGCGAGGCCGCGCGCTACCGGCCGGCCCGTGATCGATTTAAGATTTATATTCTCGACGAAGCCCACCAGATCACCGATGCTGCCTTCAACGCTCTGCTGAAGACCTTGGAGGAGCCGCCGGATCACATCGTGTTCATGCTCGCGACCACGCAGCCTGAGGACATTCCGCAAACCATTCGATCCCGCTGTCAGCACTTCAGTTTCCGTGCCGTGAAGTTCGACGACATTGTGGGCCAGCTTCGCGACATCCTGGGACAGGAGAAGATCGAGGCCGACGATGATGCACTGGCGCTGCTGGCGGAAGCGGGCGACGGCTCGATGCGAGATGCACTTTCCATTCTCGATCAGGCGATCGCTTCATCGACCGGCAGGCTAACGGCCGAGTCGGTCCGCAATCTCGTCGGCGCAGCTCCGGCTCACATTCTCGAAGAAGTGATGCAGGCTGTGGCGGAATCGAGGAGCGAAGAAATCCTGCGCTACGTCGACCACCTCATCAGCGAAGGACACAGCTCCACGCACTTTGCCCGGCAGTTGGTTCGCTTCCTGCGCAACGCTACAGTCGCAAAGGTCGCGGGCAAGGACTCCCAGCTGCTCCAGATTTCCAACGAAGAGCGCGAACGTGTGGCGCGCGTCGCTGAACTGTTCAGTGAAGAAGACCTGACGCGCCATCTGCAGATCATGCTGCGCACGCATGGCGAACTCGGATACAAGCAGGAGCAGCGCTTCCATCTGGAACTCGGGTTGTTGAAGATGGCGCATGCGCAAAAGCTGCTGCCGATGGAGCAGTTGCTCAGCGAAGTTGCCGGCGCTGGCTCTCAGATTGGACAAAAGCCGCTGTCGCGGCCGGCACTTGTGGGAGGATCGAGTTCGAACCCTGATACGCGGCGCTCCGAGCCGCCGCTGGCGCGTTCCAATTATGTTTCGCCATTCGCAGCAGATTCGGCTCGCAAGGGTACGCCACGCCAGGAGGATTCCCCGGTTCCCATCGCGCCCGGGCCGCGCGTTGTGGCTGCGGCCAGCCAGCCGGAACCAGTGATTCTTGGCGCTGCGGTTCCGAATCGTGATGTGGCGAGTGGATCTATTTCTGCTGTGCCAGCGATGCAGCCCGTCGCCGAAAAACGGTTGCCGGCCGCGCAAGCGAATGCGGCCGATATGGACCGGCTTCAGGCCGAGGTGCTCCAGGCTCTGACCGGCGCGAACCAGCGCATCCTGGTCTCGATGCTTTCGTCCGGCGAATGGAGCCTGCAAGGCAACGAGCTGATCATTAAGGTCGCCGAATCGCAGACGGTCGTGGATATGTCACTGGGCCCGGAAGGGAAAAAGATTGCCACCGCTTCGGCCAGCGGAGTTCTCGCACATCCCGTTAAGCTGAAAGTCATCCCCGGCGCTTCTGTGACACCGCAAGAGAAAGAGAAGAAGAATGGAACTCCTCTGGCACCCGGGCTCGGCGGACGCAGCCGCGCCGAGCAGGACCCAATCGTTCAGCGCATGCGGGAGAAGTTCGGGGCAGAGATCAGAACCGTAATAGATTACAAAGAGAAACGGTGAAAGGAAGAAATTGAGAAGTTGTGTAATTGAGTAATTGAGAAATTTCAAGAAACATTGATGTTTTCAATTACCCGATTACCAAATTACCCAATTACAAAATTTCTATGGGCGGATTCAACCTGCAAGACTTGATGTCGAAGGCGAAGGCGCAATATGAGTCTCTGCAAAAGAAGATGCAGGAGACTGTGGTCGAGGCCTCGTCCGGCGGCGGAACCGTCACGGCGAAGATGGACGGCCGCAAGCAGTTACTGAGCCTGCGCATCGATCCGGAAGCGGTGAAGGCCGGAGACGTCGAGATGCTCCAGGACCTCGTCCTTGCGGCGGTCAATGAAGCGGCCCGTAAGGTCGACACGCAGATGCAGTCCACCGTGGGCGGCATGCTCGGTGGGATGGGAATTCCGGGACTTTAGGAAATTTAGTAATTGTGTAATTGAAAACTGGACAACGGGCCAATCTGGGTTTTTCCAATTTCACAATTGCTCAATTGCCCAATTACTCAATTTCATGTCCAAATTTGCTGAACCCATGTCGCGCCTCATCGACGAGCTGAAGAAGCTCCCGGGAGTCGGTGCGAAGAGTGCACAACGGCTCGCGTTTCACATTCTCCGCTCGAGCGACGAGGATGCCGAGGCGCTGGCGGCGGCCGTGCGTGACGTTAAAGAAAAGCTGCGGCTCTGCTCGGTCTGCAACAACATCACCGACGTCGATCCCTGCGTCTACTGCACCAGTCCGACGCGCAATCAACGACTTGTGTGTGTCGTGGAAGAGCCTACCAACATTGCGGCCATCGAAAAGACAAAGCATTTCAATGGCGTGTTTCACGTGCTGCACGGAGCGATCTCGCCGCTGCATGGGATCGGTCCCGACCAGCTGCGCATCTCCAACCTGATCGCGCGGGTCGACGCCGGCAATGTAGATGAAGTGATCCTGGCCACCAACCCCACGGTGGAAGGCGAGGCGACCGCGGTCTATCTGTCGCAACAGCTGCGCCGCAACGGCGTGAAGGTCACGCGGATTGCCATGGGAATTCCGGTCGGTAGCGATATCGAATACACCGACGAAATCACCATGCTCAAAGCCATGGAAGGCCGCCGGGATATGTAGAGGGTTTTGGACCGCACAATTTTATGTGCAGAGTGTGCAAGGGTTTGCCGAACCTTCCCCCGATCTTAGTGGCGTAGCTGATTGTGCGGTCCGCTTACAGTCAGACCCAACTCCTTATTCTGGAATCGGTTACTTGGATTTCATGATCTTATGGACGAGTGTTCATTCGCTTGGAATCAAAGCTGCACTGCCACTCCATCGGATTTCGAGTTTGGCTGGCAGCGCACGACGCACCAGCCGCGCCGTGCTGAGATGTAACCGCCCATCAAGCGAAAAACCGCGCGTGCTGGGGACGCCGGTTCGCATCCAACTCGACGCAACAAAGACCGGGCCAACCAGCCCGGTTTTCTTTTGGAGGCAAGTGGGTGACGCCGTGGAAGAGCGGCCGTTCAGGACTGCGAAAGTGGGATTGGCAAGGGCTTCAGAGCTCTGGGCTCAACTAGCAAGGCACTTCCGGTTCAAGGAATACATTCATTTCCTCTTCTGTCGCCGCTAATCCTTCCGGCAGGCTGCCGCGGTTGTATTCCGCCATCCGATTCTTCCATTTGAGAAAGTCGGTGATACTCTGCGGCTCGATTCGTACCTCCACGCGCCGCAGGCTGGCCAAGAGCAGATTCATCTCGTAGCGGAATCCGCTCGCGGTACGAAGATTCTTCAAGGAAGGCTTTAACATTTCTACGCGCCTGCGACGCAACTCCAGCAGTCCCCAGCCTGTGGGCAGTTCCTCCATTTTGACTAGAGCAGGTGGAGTCAAATAAAAGCGTTCGCCGCCGACGCCTTTTTCCGGTTTCTCCCGCCACGGCTTGGCGCGGTCGGCCAGAAAGTCCGCTCGCGTCACCTTGCACTCGACCAGTACTGAGTGGCAGGCCTGCTTCCATCCGATCGCGTCCGGCATCTCGCCGCTGACGCAGGCCTGCTCGGAAAGCACGACGCCGCAGCGATAGGAACGCAGCCAGCACACGGCATGCTCGACAAGTTGTGCGTGAGTCATCAGATTCGTTCAGCCTTCGAGGCGAAGCACAGCCTTTGTACGCTCACAAGATCGTGGAGAAAAGTAACTGGGAGGCTTCTGGATCAGCGCCCGGGATGAAATGGTCGCGAGGCAGCCATGGCTTTCACGATCACCGGCCTCCGCAGCACGGTTTCCAACAGGTACCGTTCCGCGGCGATGGCTCGCGCGGTTGGGCTGGCGGGAGCGTAACCTTCGGCCGCGATTACCAAAGCCTGTCCCGGGGCTAATCTTGCTGGCTTTCGCAGAAACCCATTCAGGCGGCGATTGGCGCCGTTTATGTTTTCAATCCGAACGCGGCGGATATGGCCATCGTGCGAAGCGTCGAACGCATTGGCGAGCCGCAGAATCGCCGACAAGCGGACGATCAACCGGCGCTCATCGGGAAACAGATCACGGAGATTCTTGTGACTGCTGGTCGGAAGCGCCCCGCAGTGAAAGCGGGCAACAATCGCCGCGCGCTGCAAGTCGTGATCGTTCCATCCCAGAGGGGTCCCGTGTTGCTTGATTAATTCCAATGACTCCTTCTGATGCCCCTTGTTCCCCTTGGACTTGCCGACATCATGCAGAAGTGCCGCGACATAAAGGCTGGCTCGAGGGCTGCCGTTCCCATTCCCATCGGGAGAACGGTCCAGTCCGACCGCATGTAGTCCGTCATAAAGCTCTAGCGCAAGCCGCGCGACCCGTTCGGAATGCGCGAAGTCAGGGTCCAGCGCCCTCCCCCACAACTTCATGCGTCGCGTAGCAATGTCCTGGATCTCTTGACCTTTTGGTAGTCCGGACCGCCACGTATTCCACAGCGAATCAGCACCGGTAGTATTCTTTCGATACTCCTCGATGCGCTTCTGCCGTTCCTCCGTGATGCGCTCGTGCCATGCTTTCCGCGATGCCTCATCAGCAAAGACGTGAGTTGAGAGTGCGGTGGCCCACAGAACATCGAGGTCGTGGACTTCTCCGAGCAGGTCCTGCATATGCTTCAGGTCGTTGCTCCAGGCTTTGTGCTCGGCGGGAAGGAAGTTTTCCACAATGTAGCGGAAGCGTTTGATCCCGATGCGCAGCGTGTGCAGCGCGACCTGAGACCGGTTCCGCATTGCCCGCGCATGCAGTTCACGGGCTGTAGTCCAGCGTTCGAGGGCCAAGTGCTTGAACACAGCACTTCCCGGGCGAACGCGCGCCGCTCGTATTGGCAGAGACCTGCTCCAGTGTCTCCATTGCTTATGATCGAATTGTTCAAGCGCTGCACGAGCTTCGTTCTTTTGCACAGCCTCCCGGGCCTTCAGGATATGGTGAAGGGCTGAAGAGGGATCAGGCGGCGTCAATCCGATGGGAAGGGCAGTGCTGTCCGGTCCGACGGTCTCTCGGTTCTGGATGGGTTGAGCCGGAAGCACTTCGGGTCGTGCGATTCGCGCCACCTCAAGCTTCTCTATCCACTCCATCATGATCTGCGTGTCACGAAGGGCTCCGAGGCTCTGGAAGAGTTTTTTCCCGGCCTTCTTCATCGCCTTCCAGTTGCGGTCCGGATCCATGGCCATCATGCCGTCGGCTAAAGAACGGCAACGGCGCAGGGCGACGCGGAGGTCGTGGACTGGGTCGGCGCTGAAGTCGGCCGAAACTCGATCACACTCTTCGAGTACGCGCAGCATCCAGTAACGCAGGCCCGTCGCTTTGGAGGCAGCCTTCATGACTCAGCCTTGGAGGGAGTATAGATATTCTACTGAAGAAAAGTGTGTAGCAGCCGATTCCGACAAAATGAGAAAGTGCCCTCTTGCTTCGTAGGCAGCTGGCAGAGAATGAACCCGGATTGCGGCTTCCAGTCAGAGAACCCCTAAGGGCATCTACTAGGCGTGGGCGCTAACAAACCGTAGGGTCGCAGGAACCGCCTGCACCACCGGAACTTCCAGCGTGACGCGGCCGCCATGAGGAGTCACATTCTCAATTCTGAGCTCCCCGCCTCGACGCTTCGCGATGCCACAGCAGATGCTCAAGCCGAGCCCAGTGCCTTTGCCCGCGGCCTTGGTGGTATAGAAGGGATCGAGGGCGCGATTCAGATTCGAGAAACCTGGCCCATTGTCTTCCACCTCGATCACAGCGCGCGTGCCCGAAAGGTACGCCCGGATCTTGATCTTGTTGGGGGCGGGCGAGTCCTGCAAGGCATCGCAGGAATTATTGAACAGGTTCAGCAGGACTTGTTTGATCTCATCCTCGCTGATCGCCAACACGGGGAGATTGGCGGGCACTTCGGTTTCGATTGTTACTTTCGCTTTGCGAGTCTTGTATTCGCAGAGTGCCAGTACCTCCTGGACCACCGGCGCAAGCTCTGCAACGCTGACATCTGCCGAACTGTGGCGGGAAAAGCGGAGCAGATTATCGGTGATCCGCTTCATGCGCCGCGTTTCACTCATCAGCCGCTGCAGCTGATCGTTCGCGCGTTTGCAGGTCACTGCGTCCCCGATCAGTTCACCGAATCCCATAATTGCAGTCAAGGGATTGTTCAACTCGTGGGCAACGCCCGCCACGAGTTGACCCATGGCTGCCAGCTTCTCTGAGCAGACCAACTGCGTATGCAGTGATTTCAGTTCCACTGCCACGGTCAGGTCCGCTGCTAGCGACTCAATTCGTGCGAGTTCTTCCAGCGAGAGCGAGTCTTCATCGCCGGGGGCTCCCAGCGCGACGCTTCCCAGGCACATACCGGACGCCGACAACAAAGGAATCAATAACTCCTGTGCAGATTCTGCATCCCCAGGATTCGGTGCAAGTTGGCCATCCGTCAACAACGGTTCGGCCGCCGGCAAAAGGAACGAACCATTTCCGATCCTCTGCGCGTGAGAGCACAAAGTCTTGATGTGTGCGCCGGTCCAGTCGCGGGTTTTCCGCTCGAGAGCTGCCCGGAAATCCTCCGCCAGGCCACTAGCTCCGGAAATGCGCAGGATTCCATCGGCTCGATCGATGTGGATCACGACTGCATGGAATCGCGTGAGTTCGGTAATTGCCGAGGCGATATCCGGACAAATCGTTTCGGGCGCAGCACTACTTAACAAGCGAGAGGAAAGTTCAGAAAAATGTTCTAACTGACGCTGGAGTTCTCCCGCCTTATGTTCCATTCCGACGATGGCGTGCGACTTGTCTTCCACCACCGCCAGGATCATGCCGAATGCTACGAATAGTTTGGGCGTATCCCAAAGCGCGCTGGGAAGCGTGATGCCCCGCCAGAAACTATGCCCCAGAATTGGAAAAACTGCGGCCCAACAGAAGAATCCACCAGCAATCGTCAACACCGCCGGCGTGGGGGCCCAATAGTTGCGGCACATGAATACGCCCGAAAGAGCGAAGCCAAGGCTGAGCAGAATTGCAGCGCCTTCCTGAAACGATCCCTCGAGCACTGCCCGGAGCGCCCATGCGCATGCGAGACAGCAGAAAGAAGCAACAGCGCCGGTATACAGGTCAAGTCTGCTTTTCGCCCACAGTGCAAAGCCCGCTGCCGCCGCCAGGCTGGCGATCACGCATAGGGCATACGGCCAGCGAGCGTATACCTGCGAAGCATCCAGCACGGCGTAGGTGACAAAAGGTACGGCCAATCCCACCAGCAAAACGCTGCGCCGGAATCGATCGTCGACCACCCAAGATACCGATACCAGAAAAGCGACGGCGGAAAAGTGCAGGGCGCCGCCATCGACAGCTTTCAGCAATGGGATTGCTTGTCCGCCGATGGGCTCCAGCAATTGTGCCAGGAAGTGAGTAAACATGAGGGTCCAGCCCACCGACCATAGTGTCAGGCGGGCGCTGCGGGTGTGACGCTTGAGGCATGCGAAGATCATGACCAGGACGCACACCGTCAGGAACGTCGGAAGTTTTTCGAGAACCCCCATGCGTGGGTAACCTTTTTTGGGGGGAAAGGAACATTTCAAAAGTAACGTCCGCGTGGTTACCGCGCAACACCTGAATGTGCCATAGAGGTGGCACGAGAGTAGGGCATTTTCAGAATCTTGGCAGCAATCGGGAAAGCAATCCTTTCAATGGTGGCGGAGAGTGGCAGGGAACAAGCAGGTCTAAACGGTTGCTACCTCAACGGCCAGTGCAAGATTCGGCCCAGAACCAGCAGGTATCCAGCGATGGCGACGACTCCGTGCACCCGGATGGCGCGATGGCTGGCGGGCCATGGAAACATAAGGATTCCGTACAGGGACATGAATTTCTCGGGCCAGATGAGACCCGCAAGACCGAAAACGAGATTCGCCTGCACGATCAAAAAGAAGATTAGATTTTCCATGGGACACTCGACGGGGAAAGGCGATTCTATTACAGGTGTGGGCTCAGAAGAAAGATCACCAGGGCACGCTTGATCTCTGACGGCTTTCCATGGATTCGCTTGGCGAGAAGCCACGTTCCCGGCCAACGACACAGGGACAATTACCTCCGTAACGTTTGACCACTTACCTTTTCGGCTTACGCTGGAGTGGCAAACTGACGTTCCAGGAGGCGGTTATTTCCGGCGCAAATACATCTCAAGGAACCCGTGCGGCCTCCGCGCAAGCGTTCGTGCACAGCCTCAACATTCTGATCAAGTACGCACGCATGTACGGCTTCGACCACAAGCGCACCGAGGCCCAATTCGAAACCACCTGGAATGAGCTGCAGACAGCACTGCCTGCAGGCGGAGACGCCGGATTTCTGCTCGGCGTCTCTGACAATAAGTTGCTGCTCGATGGAATCCCGCTGGAGTCGGGGCAGGCTGAAAAAAGTTTCGCGACGCTTCTCACCACGGCCGGCTTGGCGAGCCTGCATTTTTCCAAAGAGGTCACTGAACAGGATTTCGTGCGCCTGGTGCGCGCGTTCACGATCGCAGGATCGAAGGCTACCGATGTCGCGAAACAAATTAAAGATGCGCTCGGGAGTGACAAAGGTAAGAGCACGATCAAGATCAACGAAGTGAAATTTGTAGCGGCCGACCCGCTTACCGGCGACGTCAGCATTGCGGCGCAAATCGCCGCGCAGACGCTCGGACCGGAGTTCAAGGCGTGGCTCAATGATCCGCAAAAACTTTTACAGCTGATCGCTGCTGCAGAGGGCGCCAAAGCCGGCGGAGGTGGCGGAGGTGGAGGAACGGGAACCGGAGGCGGAGGGACCGGAGGGGATCCGGGAGTTCCGATGGTGCCGCTCGGCAGCGTGCCGAATGCAGCCGTCGGCGTTGCCGGCTCCAGCGCGGCTGCCGGTGTCGCGCCTGCGTGGACCGCCGGAACTGTGGTTCCTCTCCAGGAATCAGAGGTGATTCAAGCCATCCGCTTGCTCACGCGTTTTGGTCAGGTGCAGCAGGATCCGAATGTTAAGGAAGAAGATCTGCAGCAGGAATTGACGCAGGTCGACCCGAACACCCGCCTCAATCTCCAGCAGCTCCTGGGCAGCCTGGCCGCTCAGGCCGCGACATCAGAGGAGGAAGACACGCCGCTGTTGATGAAAGCCGCTGAGCACATGGCGATCCGCTTCGCGCTCGAGCGCTACCAGAAGGGCGAGGTGAAGGTGAATGCAGTGCACCAGATGATGGAGCACATGAGCCGTCAGATGGACTCGCTGCGCCAGATCTTGAAGCTGCAAGAAGAAAAGATGAGCAAGGCCGGCATACTGGTCGAGTCGCATGCCGACATTCTCGACCGGATGTTCTGGGCGGAAGTGCCGGAATCGGGTAAGAAGAGCGTGCTGCTTTCCCACGAGGCCCCGTGCGTGCCGCCGCGCAACCTGCGGCAGTTTGTCGAAGTGCTGCTCGACCGGCAGGACAACGATCTCGCCTCGCAAATTCTGAACAACTATTCCAGCTGTTTGAGCGCGAAGGATAGCGAACCACGTCGTAGGACGGCTATTGGCATCAGCCAGGTTGCGGACCTTTATGCCCGTCTCGGCGGACAGCCCATGGCGCAAGCAGTTCGCAAGCTGAGCGAGCAACTGATCGCGGAGAAAGAAGCGGAGCTCTCCAGCCTGATGAGCGCGGCATTTGTGCGCTTAAGCCAGGAGGCCAGCGCAGCCAAGAACTACGCCGCCGTCAACGAAGTTTGCGCCGGGATGGAACACATCAGCGTGGAGCGCCCAGTCCTGATGGCCGATCTGCGTCCTCGCGTGGGCGTGGAGAACCGCCTCCCGGAATACATTGAAGAGGCATTGCAGCAGGAACCCGTCTTGACCGACCTGTTGGCCGTACTGCGCCGGACGAGCCAGACCGGCGCCGAGCATCTGGCCGACCGCTTCTTCCGATGCATGCGTCGCGACGAGTGCGACCGCATGATCGAGCTGGTCAAACAACTGGGATCGCCGGTTATGCTGCAATTGCGCGAGATTCTGCGAACCGGTCAGCCGCGGCAGGCATCCGCAGTCGTCGGACTGGTCAGCCGCTTTGAAGTGGCGACACTCCTCGAACTGCTGCCCGTGCGTTTGCCCGAATGGAACCGGTTTTACCACGACATCGTTGTGCGTCAGGTCGCCTATGGCAACGCTGCCGATCGCGGACGCACCCTGCTCGAACTGACCGAGGTCCTTGATCCGCTGGTTCTGCCTGAGGCCATTGATGAAATCGGAATGAGCGGTGACCTGACGGCAGCCGCTCCCCTAATCGCCATGGCCCGCCCCGGAGAAGCCGCATCGCGGTCTCCATACGTTCAGCTGAAGGCCATCGAGTCTCTCGGTCGCCTGAAGGATGCGGAGGCTGTGCAGACCTTGCGCGAAATCCTGGAAACAAAAAAGACCTTCGGCTATGTGCACCATCGTGAGTTGCGGGTCGCAGCCGCACAGGCGCTGTCGAAGACGGATCCCCGATACAGTTCGCAGGTGATGTCGGACAGCGGCCTGGAGCCCGCCGAACTTGCGATTGCGCCGCTGGACATGGCTCCGGCGTGTCCCTGGGTCCGCCAGCGCCGCTACGAGCGTTTGGTGCTAGCCAAAACGGTCAACGGAACCATTGGCAGTTCCTGGGGTAAGTCCAGGATCATGATCCGCGAACTCAGTTTGGGCGGGGGCATGGGCACTAAGGAAGACAATCTCCGCATCGGAAGCGAAGCCGATCTGGAAATCTCGGTGGGGATGCGGTCGAAGATCCGCGCTCACGTGCTCTTGCGCCGCGCGCGCGTGAACGAAGTCGGATTCGAGATCGTCAGTACGGACCTGGAGAGCCGCTACCGGCTCCGCCGCCTGCTAGTCGACGCCTTGAATTATGCTCCCCAGAATCGTGGCAATGAATGGAGCGGCGACCGGAAGGTGTAAAGAGATTTTGTAATTGGGGAATCGGATAATTTGGTAATTGAAAAGCCAAAGCCTCTGCATCTGCAGAGGCTTTTGAATTTGGCTTTGAAACCTCGAAAACTTGAAACCTGCGGTTACTTCACCTTCAGGAAGATGATCGCCAGGGTGTACAGAGCCAGCGATTCGATCAGCACCAGGCCGAGAATCAGTGAAAACTGAATCCCTGGGCGGGCTGCAGGATTGCGGGCCAGAGATTCGGTCGCCGCGGCGACGGCTTTGCCCTGGGCTAGGCCGCAAACGGCGGAGGCGATCGCCATGGAGAATCCGGCAGTAATGGCAATCCAGTTGGTTGCGCCCGTGGTGCCGCCCTGCGCGAACGCAGGCATGGCGAAGCACAGGGCCGACAGGATCATGAAAATACGGCTGAGGTGACGCATGGTGGTGCTCCTTGAATAAATTTGCCAGCAGGAGGTGGTTGACGCCATACCGTGCAGACGCCCTCACACTGAAGGCAGTACTCAGTTGTCAGTACTCGGTACTCAGTTCAAAACCAAAACTGAGGTGAGTGCTGACGACTGAAAACTGATCCTCAACCGCTGAGTACCGAGTACAGGGTACTGAGCACTTCTTAGTGCTCTTCCGCTACCGCTCCCGAGACATAAATAATACTCAGCAGCATGAACACGTACGCTTGCAGGATCGCCACGACAATATGCAAGCCCATGAATGCGATCGGAATTCCGATGGGAATCATGGAGAAAAAGACCAGGGTGATCAGATCGCCAGCAAACATGTTAGCCCAGAGACGAACGGTCAGCGAAAGCAAACGGGCGAAATGGCTGATCAATTCGATCGGGAGCATCAGCGGTGCTAACGCCGGGATCGGTCCTAGAAAATGTTTGAGATAGCCGATGCCCGCATGTTTGAATCCCTGAGTGTGATAGTAAAGGAAGGCACATATCGCGCAGCCCAGCGGGACCGCAGGAACACCGGTCGGCGACTCGAAACCGGGGATCAGGCCAAGAAGATTGCAGACGAGAATAAAGATGAAGAGGATCGCGAAAAACGGAATGTAGTGTTCGACGTGATGGCCGATGATTTCGTGGCTCTGGCCGAGCACGAATCCTTCAATTCCCTCAAACGCATGCTGCAACCCGCCGGGCGACTCAACCGAGAGCCGCGACCGGAGAACGAAGAACACAATCAACAGGAACAAAACGACCAGCAGTTCCATCGAGAAGGAATTGCTGATCGGCGCGGTGGGATGCGTCGGATGAACCCCGATTCTGATCAAAAAAGCGGTAACTGGACCTGCAAACAGCTTATTCAGAATTTGCGTGAACCAAAGTTGTTCCGGCATTATCGTGGGTGCCCCAGTTCTCGCCGATTTTGCGAGAAGTGGAATTTTGCTCTCTCTAGGTTCCTCGGGTCAGTGCCGCGTACGCTTCGTAAGCTGCTTCGCAGGCAATCGCGGCAACTGGTAAAAACAGGCCCGCAAATAGCCCTCTTAGGCTCGCGGGAAAACTAGTCAATATAGCATAGGCAGCACCGCCCAATAAAGCGTAGCGCAGCAGGAAACGCGCGATGGTCCCTTTACTGGATTGTGCTTTGCCCGTGTTCGTGGCGCGGTCGGCCAGGTGCGAAACTCCACTTTTCAACCACTGAAAATTCAGATAAGCGATGAAGCACCCGAGAAGAAATCCCAATGCGGCGAAGTGGCCGAATTTCGCCCACGTGATCACCGTCAGAATCGGACCGAGGGCGAGCATGAACTTCCGAATGCGATTCAATGCGCCGGAATAAAATGCCTCAGTTCTTTTCTCGGAATCGGCTTCTGACTCGGACGGATTCTCCGTCTTGGGATGAATGTCATCCACGGGTTCAATCCGTGTCGCGCGAAATGGTGCGGATCAATTCGACAATTCCGGCTGCGGTCCCGAGCACCAGTCCCACGATGTTGATCCAGGTTACATGCAGCCATCGATCGAACAGAGCGCCGATCAGATATCCCGCGACCGTTCCCGCCGGAAGCATGAACGCAAGCTGGCTATATCGCCCGAACTGTACCCAGGGGCTCTTCTTTTTGTTGGGATCAGGAGTTTCGCTCATGGGAATAGCGGCGCAGCCATCGACAAGATTCTACGCCGCCGGCTTAGTGAACCAGTTTTGCCACGTTTGGGGTCTGTGCGATGCCCAGCGCCCAGTTCACGATCTCGATGAAACGGTTCGGCAGGATGCCGATGTAGACCGTCGCCAGACCCGTCAGAGCCAACGCGGTGCGCATCGCAAAACTCACGGGCAATCGTTCTTCGCCTTTCTCAGGTTGCCGCATGAACATGGCGTTCGCAATCTTCAGGTAGTAGTAGAGTCCGAAAACGGAATAGAGCACGCCGAGAGCGGCCAGCACATAGTGTTTGGTTTCCACCAGGCTGAGGAAGATGAAGTACTTGCCCCAGAAGCCGGCGAGCGGCGGAATTCCCGCCAACGACAGCATGAAGACCAGCATGAGCACAGCTTCGATGGGGGCGCGCGAGTAGAGGCCGTCTAGGTCGTCGAGTTCATCGCCAATCACATTGCGATGCCGCAGCGACGTGATCACAGCGAATGCGCCAAGATTCATGAACGTGTAGACGAGGAGATAAACCAGAATTCCCTTGAGGCCGTCGGCGTTCAGTTCGGTGGCAGTCCCGGCGATGAGGCCCAGCAGCATGTATCCCACGTGTGCGATGGAGGAATAGGCCAATAGCCGTTTCGTATTCGTCTGGGTCAGGGCCGCGAAGTTCGCTCCCGTCATCGTCGCGACAGAGACGAATACCAGTAGCGGTACCCATACTGGGCGGAGTGGATAGAGCCCGATCACAAGGATGCGCAACAACATTGCCCAGCCTGCAGCTTTAACGGCAACGGACATGAATCCCGTGATGCTGGTGGGCGCGCCTTCATAGGCGTCTGGCGCCCACTGATGAAACGGAATTGCTGCGATCTTGAATAGAAGTCCCGTTATCGTAGTGACCAATGCGACGATTGCGACCGGTTTGTACTGCGGGTCAAACATGCTTCGCGCCAACTGCTGTCGTATGTCGAGAAGGTTGGTGCTGCCCGTCAACCCGTAAAGCAGAGAGAGTCCGTAGGCGAAGATGCCCGAGGAGAAGGCTCCCAGTAAGAGATACTTCAGCGCCGCTTCATTGGAGCGCCGGTCGCGGCGCAGGAAACCCACAAGCACATAGGTGGAGATGGCCATCAACTCAAGGCCGATAAAGATAAGGACGATGTCGAAGCCGGCGGCCATGCACATCATGCCGGCAACTGACAGCAGCATCAGCGCGTAGTACTCCCCATGGTTCTCGTGTTCAGTTTGCAGATAGCGCACCGACATCAGGATCGCGATCGCGGTTGCCGCCAGAAAAAGATAAAAGAAATAAATCGCGAAGCGATCGACGACCATCGTGCGGAGCATCGCAGGATGGCCCGCGAGCCGCTGATCACTCAGGAAAGTCAGGATTCCAGGCTTGATGGGATTCCATATCGCAGCGGCCGAGAAGGCGACACCGAAAAGTGCAGTGACGGGGTTTACCCACTTCTGATCCGGCTCCAGCAGCAGGTCGATCAGAAGTATGCCGAGTGCGAACAGCGCCAGAAGCGTGATGGGCAATGCCAGCACGTAGTCAACCGACGTGAATCCGGCGCCGATCACTAGTTCTTCCCCTTTGCCGGAGCGATGGGCACAGGCTGTTTGGGTGCTGCCGTATGGGTGGTCGGCATCCTACTTGCCTTCATTGCCGCAGTTTTCGCTGCTATCGGCATCGCGGCGGGGACCGCCGGAGTTTCCACCGGAGCGATGCTGGCGGTGGCACTTGTGTTCGGCGTCTCCCGATTGACGGTCGCGACCAGTCCATTCACCGGTTGCTCGAGAATCTGGAAAAATGGCTTGGGATAAAGCCCGATCCACAGCGCCATGATGATCAGAGGAACGAATGTGGCGACTTCACGCGGCGTGAGATCGTGCAGTTTTTCATTCTTCGGATTGGTGACCGTGCCGAAGAAGACGCGTTGATACAGCCAGAGCAGGTACGCCGCGGCGAGCACAACGCCGGGGACGGCCCAGGCTGTCCAGACCCATCCCGGATGCCCGGCGATATTCTTTTGGAAGAATGTTCCACCGAGAATCGTGAACTCGCCGACGAATCCGTTGAGCAGCGGCAACCCCATCGATGACAGGAACATGATCATCGTGATCGTGGCGTAGACCGGCATCACATTCGAGATGCCCCCGTACTCGGCGATTTCCCGTGTGTGCCGCCGCTCATAGAGGATGCCGACGATCAAGAACAGCGCGCCCGTCGAGATGCCGTGATTGATCTGTTGCAGCACCGATCCGCTCAGGCCGAGGGGGGAGAGCGCGAAGATCCCCAGCGTACAGAAGCCGAGGTGACTTACAGACGAGTAGGCCACCAGCTTCTTCATATCTTTCTGCATGAGGGAGACGAGCGCCCCGTAGATGATAGCGATGACCGACAGCACCATCACCCAGAAGCGAACTCGGCCGTGCTGCAGGACGTCGGGGAAAAATGGAAGCGAGAACCGGATGAATCCATAGGTCCCCATCTTCAGCAGAACGCCCGCCAGAATGACGGAGCCCGCAGTCGGGGCTTCCACGTGTGCATCGGGCAACCATGTGTGGAAGGGGAACATCGGGACTTTGATAGCGAACGCAAAGAAGAAGCTCAGGAACAGCAGTGTGGCAGCGTATGGACCGTAGTCGGTGTAAATCTGCGGCGCAGTCTTATAGAGCTCAGGAATCGCGAACGTGTACACGCCGGCAACGCCGTGATGATGGAAATACAGAAACAGGATTCCCAGCAGCATCAGCACCGAACCGGCCAGCGTATACAAGAAAAATTTGATGGCGGCGTAAAGTTTCCGGGGACCTCCCCAGATGCCGATCAGCAGATACATCGGCACCAGCATCGCTTCCCAGAACACGAAGAAGAGAAAGAAATCGAGCGCCATAAAGACGCCGAGCATGCCCGTCTGCAGGATCAGGAACCAGACGTAGTATTCCTTCACGCGATTCTCGATCGCGCTCCAAGACGAGAGGATCGAAATCCAGCCTAGGAGCGTCGTGAGCATGATCAGCAGGAAGGAAATGCCGTCGATGCCGAGGACGTATCCCGCGCCGATGGAGGGAATCCAGTTGTTGGCCGTGCCCTCGATGAACTTGAACGGAGCCGGGTCGCCGCTCTTGACCTTCTCCCAGAACATCGGGACTAGCGGAAGCGAGATCAGGAACCCGCCGAGCGCAAAAATGTTCGCGATCCAGCGGATGGCGTCCTTGTTCTCCTTAGGGACGAACAAGAGCAGGATCGCGCCCACCAGCGGCGTGAACAGGATGATGGAGAGAATGTGAGATTCCATTGCTTTTGGCTCTTGGCCTTTGGCTCTTGGCTTCTAGCTAAAAGCTAAGAGCCGAGAGCTAAGAGCGATTTTCAGTGATACACGTAATAAAACACGAATCCAACCAGCCCGGCGGTCATGACCAGCGCGTACCATTGCACCAGACCCCATTCCAGCAATCGAGCGGGATAACTCAACATGCGCGCGAGAATCGCCGGGCCGTTGACGCCGATGCCGTCGATGATCCAGGTATCCCACCACTTGGAGATCGTGGCTGTAACGCGCGTGATCCAGCCCGCCGCATTCACCGCGCCATCGACGATATTTGCATCGAACCACGAACTGGCCTCGCCTAATCCCATTGCGCCGAGCCGCACTTTGCCCAGTTTGCGGCGTCCGGTAACAACGTAGTCGTAACCTTCATCGACGTAATACTTGTTCAGCAACGTGTTGTAGACGGGGGGCGCCGCCGTCGCGATCGGCTCAACGAAGCCCTTGTCAGCATCGCGATAGGCGCGCCCGGCCATGAGCCAGCCAATGCCCGCCGCGGCTACAGACAGGAACATGAGTACAATCTCGGTCGAACTGGTGTGCTCTTCTTCTTTCTCCCCGGCGGCGAGTTGTCCAGCCTTGCCTTCCTCGACCATCACGTGCGCTTCGCCACGCGCGAAGACTGGGTCGAGGTATTTCGCGAACCTGTCGGATCCGCCGAGACTGTGCGGCCAGCCGAGGAATCCCGCGAACAGTGACATCACCGCGAGCACGATCAGCGGCATGGTCATCGAGGCGGGCGATTCATGAACGTGATGCTCGACCTCATGGCTCATCCGTGGCTTGCTATAGAACGTGAGATAGACGAGCCGGAACATGTAGAACGCGGTCATCAGTGCCGTGAGATAACCGATGCCCCACAAAATGCGATAGGCGCCGCCTTCGCTGGTCCAGGTCTGCCACAGGATTTCGTCTTTCGAGAAAAATCCAGCAAATGGAGGAATACCTGTGATGGCCAGCGTCGCGACAAACATCGTCCAGTAAGTCGTCGGAATGCGATCGCGCAACGCGCCCATGTTGCGCATGTCCTGCTCGCCCGACATGGCGTGGATCACCGACCCGGCTCCGAGGAACAGCAGAGCTTTGAAGAATGCGTGCGTGAAGACATGGAAGACGCCAGCCGCGAAGGCGCCGACTCCCAGGGCGAGGAACATGTAACCGAGCTGCGAGACTGTCGAATAGGCAAGCACGCGCTTGATGTCGTTCTGCACCAGGCCGATCGAGGCGGCGAAAATCGCCGTGAGTGCGCCGACAATCGCCACCGTCTTCATCGAGGTTGGCGCCAGCACGAACAACGCATTCGACCGTGCCACCATGTAAACGCCGGCCGTGACCATCGTCGCGGCATGGATCAAGGCTGAGACGGGGGTCGGACCTTCCATCGCGTCCGGCAGCCAGACGTAAAGAGGAAGCTGCGCCGATTTCCCGCAGGCGCCAACAAACAGAAGAAGCGTCGCTGCAGTGATGATGGGGTCACCACTGTGGAACAGTCCACTGCGGGCGGCTGCGTTCACATCGATGTAGCGCAGCGATCCCAGATACCACGCGATGAAAAACATCCCGAGAATGAATCCGGCGTCGCCAATCCGGTTAACGATGAATGCCTTGTTCGCCGCGTCGCTCGCCGACTTTCGCTGGAAATAAAATCCGATCAGCAGATACGAGCAAAGGCCCACGCCTTCCCATCCAACGAACATGAGCACGTAGTTATTCGCCAGGATCAGCGTGAGCATGGAGAACATGAACAGGTTCAGGTATCCGAAGAAACGGTAGTAGCCGCCTTCATGGGCCATGTATCCGATGGAGTAAATGTGGATGAGCATGCCGACTCCGGTGACGAACAGGAGCCAGATGCTCGAGAGCGGATCGAGGAGAAGCCGGGCATCGAGTTGGAATGGAGCTTGCGAGCCGCTTTGGGTCGTGTAGGTGAGATGCCCGGTACCACTGCCCAGCCAGGTGTAGCCGATGCTTTCGAAAGGCTGATGATTATGCGTCTCAGCCCAGCCGTTATATTGCAGGACGCATCCGCAAGCCATCAGGAATGCGAGGACGACAACGCCGACACATACCGCGCTGACGGTCGACTTCTGCAGGCGCCGTCCGAAAAAGAACATGATCGCCGCGCCGAAGGCCGGCAGCAGCGGGATCAGATAGATGTGGTCTAAGAAGAGCATCTTCGAGTTTCAAGTGTCGAGTTTCAAGTGTCGAGTGTTCGTGGCGCGGTCGGCACATCAGCCAACTCGAAACCCGAAACTCGAAACTGGAAACTGCGGTTCACCACTTCAACAAATTGACTTCGTCCACATTGACCGTCTCCTTATTTCTAAAGAAGGCGATCAGGATGCCCAGCCCGACGGCCGCTTCCGCAGCCGCGTCGGTAATGACAAAAATTGCGAACACCTGCCCATGCAGGGCTGATGGTCCGTGAATCCCTTGCCAATAATGCGAGAAAGCGACCAGATTCAGGTTGACGGCATTGAGGATCAATTCAATCGACATCAGCACGATGACCACGTTACGACGCGTGAGCACGCCAATCACGCCGAGCAGAAACAGTGCCGCTCCGAGCACCAGATAATGCAAGGTCGAGATGTCGAGCATGGCGTGCATAGTTAGTCGTGAGTCCCGGGTTCAGAGTCGCGAGCAGGGAACGATGAGCACAAGCCTGCGCCGACCAGTGCGGCGGATTTCTCAGGACTCGGGACTCGTAGTTCGGGGCTCATTTCAAATCCTCTTCTTCGCCATCACCACCGCCCCGATGATCGCGACCAGCAACAGCAGGGAAGCGATCTCGAAGGCGAACATGTACATTCCCATCTGCCGATCGAAGAGCAGGGAAGCGATGGCCTGCGTATTCCCGACTTCTCCGTATGTGACGCGGCCTTCAGGGAAGAGCACGCGCCCACCGCTGGGGGTCGTATAGACGGCAATGAATAGCCCGCCCAGGGCCGCCGCTGCCACGATTCCCACCAGCCACTGCTTGTTAAACTGCCGCTCCTTCATGTTCTGCTCAATCGAGATCAGCATGATCACGAACAGGAACAACACCATGATGCCGCCCGCATAGAGAATAATTTGCACGCCGGCGACGAACGGAGCATAGAGCATCAGGTAAAGTCCGGCCT
>Ga0335081_10000095_pt1 | contig 177854 bp, 142 predicted proteins | sample Lox_Sample_35_FD_206713 | JGI IMG/M metagenome (GOLD analysis project Ga0335081, IMG submission 206713) | Soil microbial communities from Loxahatchee National Wildlife Refuge, Florida, United States - Lox_Sample_3.5 | ecosystem: Environmental > Terrestrial > Soil > Wetlands | place: USA... | reverse complement strand
CGATCACCCCGACGATTACTGAGTTCGAGCAGATTGTGCGCGAGTACAAGCTCTCTCCGGACCAGTATTTGCGCTCGACCCGGCTCCGGGAGTGGGCGCGCCGCAACAAGAATTCGAAGTACATTCCTGAGCCTCTGCTGGAAGCGTGGGGATTCGAGATCGAGTCCACACTGTAAGCAGTGGGTGGCTGAATATTGAAGGGTCGCTCCTGGAGCGGCCCTTTTGCTTTGGAAACCATTGTTGATTTTTGATTGCTTATTGTTCATTGCAGAACCCACGCGCCATGGGCCTTTAATCAACAATCAGCAATTTCGCTCGATAGTCGATGCTGAACGTGCTCCAAATCCCGCCCAGTGAGCTGTTTGCCTTGCTGGTGGCAATCGGCTTCGCCGCCGGACTCAATCTATACGCAACCGTCGCGGTTTTGGGGCTGCTGGCGCGCTTCGGACATCTGCCGCTTCCTCCCGGGCTGCAGTTGTTGGCAGGCTGGCCAGTGATTGGGGCTTCCGGTGCGCTTTTCGCTGTCGAATTCTTCGCGGACAAGATTCCTGCGTTTGACCTGATCTGGAACGCCCTGCACACTTTCATTCGCGTGCCTGTAGCCGGATTGCTGGCCTATCGAGCAACCAGCCAGCTTTCTCCGGAGCATCAGTTGCTGGCTACGCTGTTGGGAGCCGGTGTGGCATTTGTCGCGCACAGCGGGAAGACGGCCGCGCGAGCTGCGGTGACGCCGTCCCCAGAGCCGCTCTCAAACATCGGATTGAGCGTCGGAGAAGACATCGTCGCCATCGGACTGACGTGGCTGGCCACGAGGCATCCGTATGTCGCGGGAACGCTGGCGACGGTGTTCGTGATCATCGTCGTGCTGCTGGCACGCTGGGTGGTCCGCGCCATGCGGGCGCTGTTCCGCGGGGCCGCGCAGGAAATAACCGCGTAGAGATAGCGAAGGAACTGGCCCGGCACCCTTCTGGTTGCTAGAATCCATAGCGGTACCGAAATCGAATGGATGGATATTGGGTTTTCAATTCCCCAATTTCCAAATTACCCGATTACAAAATCCCCATGAGTCTCCACGCTCCATTCACCGACGTTCCCGACGCGATTGAGGAGATCCGCGCCGGGCGCATAATCGTCGTTGTCGACGATGAAGATCGCGAGAACGAAGGGGATCTCACTCTGGCCGCCGAGAAAGTCACCCCCGAAGCGATCAATTTTATGGCGAAATACGGCCGCGGGCTGGTTTGCCTGGCCATGACCGAGGAGCGGCTCGAGCACCTCAACATCGGTCCGATGACGGCGGAGAACACTTCACAGTACGGCACCGCGTTTTGCGAGGCGATCGATGCACGGCAGGGCGTCACGACCGGCATCTCGGCCTACGACCGCGCCCGCACGATTCAGGTCGCCATTGATCCCGCGACCAAGCCGTCGGATCTTGCCCGTCCTGGACACGTCTTTCCTCTTCGCGCGCGCAAAGGCGGGGTGCTTGTGCGCGCCGGACAGACCGAGGCCTCGGTCGACCTCGCGCGACTGGCCGGTATGGTGCCGGCGGGAATCATCTGCGAAATCATGAAAGATGATGGCAGCATGGCCCGAGTGCCGGACCTGATCGAGTTTTGCCGCGAGCACCAGATGAAGATGCTTACCGTAGCCGAACTGATCCGCTATCGCATGTCGCACGAGCGATATGTCCATCGCGTCGGCGAGGCCCTCATCGACACGCGCTTCGGCGAATTCAGGCTGATCGCTTATACGAGCGAGGTCGACGGTGGCGAGTCGCACGTGGCCCTGGTTCGTGGTGACATCGAGAACAGTCATGAACCCGTGCTGGTCCGCATGCACGCTCACTGCCTGATGGGCGATGTCTTCGGCGCAACCGGGTGCGAATGCCATGCCACGCTGGAAGGCGCGCTGCGTCGCATTTCGCAGGAAGGGCTAGGCGCATTGATCTATCTGCATCAGACGTCGCAGGGATTTGCCATCGAGAAAATCGGAGACCGCACCGCGCTCAGCTTCCACGGCGGGCGCTCCCTTCCCTCTTTGTACGACACGGAAAAGCCGGTGCAGCGCGAGATCGGAATTGGCGCGCAGATTTTGTCCGATCTGAATCTACGGCGCGTCCGCCTGCTGACGAACCGTCCCAAGAAAGTGGCCGCGCTCGAAGGCTTCGGGATTGAGATCGTGGAGCAGGTTCCGGTGGAACTGAGCGAGGTCTCACGAGAATCGAAAGCCTAGCTCGAGGTGCAAGAGCGGCCCTTTAGGGCCGCGTTCGCGCTCGAATAGAACGTGGGCTTTAGCCCCTCCATCCCAAGACACAATGGCGACTCATCCTACGATCGCGACAAAGCGCACCATTCCCCCGGGCATGATCGATGACGCGCGCAAGCATGTCTATGAGGCCGCGATCCGCACGCCGCTCGTTCGGCTCAACTACGACGGTCCCGCCGAAATCTACCTAAAACTCGAGTGCCTGCAGCCAATCGGATCATTCAAAATCCGCGGAGCCTATAACGCTGTCCGGCTTTTGCCGGAAGAGCAGCGCCAGCGGGGCGTTTGGACCGTAAGCGCGGGCAATGCCGCCCAGGGAGTTGCGCTGGCCGCACGCAAAGCTGGTGTTCCTGCGAAGATCCTGATGATTGATGCAGCGCCCATGGCCAAGTTCGATGCCGTGCGCCGGCTCGGTGGCGAAGTTATCAAAGCCTCATACGACGACTGCTGGAAGGCGCTGGAAGAACGCGCGCATCCCGCCATGGATGGAGCGTTCGTACATCCCTTCGAAGATGACGCATTCATCGCGGGCAACGCCTCATGCGGGCTGGAGATTCTGGAGGATCTGCCAGAGGTGGACGCGGTCGTGGCTGCCTTTGGGGGCGGTGGACTTTCCACCGGCATCGCTTCGGCGCTGAAAGAGCGCGGAAGCAAGGCAAAAGTCTTCGCAGGGGAACCAGAGACCGCGGCTCCTCTGGCCGTTTCTCTGGCTGCCGGATCGGCGCAGAAGTTCCCTGACTGGAGGGCAAGTTTCGTCGATGGCTGCGGCGGCAAGTCGGTCTTTCCGCGCATGTGGGAGATTGCGCATCATCTGCTCGCTGGGTCCATCGTGGTGACGCTCGAGGAAGTGCGCCAAGCGATGAAGATCGTGGCCGAACGAAATCACATCATTGCCGAAGGAGCGGGTGCGTGTGCGGTCGCGGCCGGGCTCACTGGTAAGGCAGGTTCAGGAAAAGTGATTTGCGTGGTCAGCGGCGGAAATATTGATCTGTCGGTGTTTGCGAAATTGATGACTGGATAAATGTGGCGCGGGCGCCCTCGCCCGCGAAATAGCTGTTCGGAAAATTCGATGCTGAAAATCTTCAAGAGAAAACCATTCACTCCGCAGGATCTCGCTGATCTAGCACAACGCATCTTGCTTGGACAGGACCGCGGACTCGATGTCGATGGCTACGAAAACTACCACGCCAAGGATCCGAAACTCCAATATCTACATGCGCAAACCTTGAGTTTCGGCTTGCCCGAAGAGTGGATTAGGCTGGACGAAGTTCAGAAGAGCAGGCTACAGGCAATCATCGAGCAGATGAGGAAAGTGGAAGCAGACAGGCTGGCTTAACTCTTCGCGGGCGAGGCGCCCGCGCCACACTTGCGAACAAAAACTAGAATGGCTTTCTCACCACCACTTCCGCGTCCCGAATGAAAAACTGTGCCGAGCAATGCTCGGAGCCGCAGATGACAGGCAGCAAGCCGTTGATCTGTTTGCGCGTGATCAGGCCGAGCATGCCGCAAGAGGGGCAGGAGAGCACAGCCCAGTAGGGATCTTCTTTCTCGCCGATCTCGCCGGCATTTTCGAGCACAAAGACGGTACCGGGCTGCATCTGTTCCGGAATCCACTCATTCAGGAGTTCCAGCTCACCGACCATGTGTTCCTCCCTCTAGTCCGTTCTTCGAGCGAACCAATATCCCTACGAAGCCTTTCTAGCACGCTTCAGGTAATCCCGCGAAGTTACTGAGGTACTTACCTTTGCGGATAGCACGTTATCGCGCACCTGGCGCACGGCATCGCTCAGGCAAATTCCCAAAATGGCCTGATTGGAGTTCTTCAGAATGTCGACAATCTGCTTGGCTGAGGTCTCCAGATAAAGATGAGTGCCGTCGGTGAGCAGATGAAGTTCCGACTTTGCGTCGACAATGTCGGCCAGGTTCTTACCGAACTCGCGCGCCAGGAAGCGCATGACCTTGCGCACTCCTTGCAGCGAGAATCCCTTGCGGCGCAATTCGCAGATGACGGCGACCTCTGTCAGGTGCTGGAGCGAATAGAGTCGTCGATGCCCTTCCCGTTCCGGCTTGACCACGCCGCGCTCGTCCCACCACTGCAGTTGACGCGCAGTAATTCCGGTGAGAGCGATGACTTCCCGGGATGTAAACCGATCCTGCATCCATCCTCAGAAATGTTTGAAACAAATAAAGTGAAAAATGTTTCAGTATTTTAGGCATGAGGGACTGTGAATCAGGCAAAGAAAATAAATGGGATAGTGACTAAGAGAGTTCCTGGTAAGCCGCCCCGCCGCCGACGAAGTGAACAATTTCCAGACGATCGCCGTCCTTGAGTTGCGTTTCGGCCCAGGACGCCCGAGGCGCGATTTCCCTGTTGAGCTCAACGGCGATGCGGTCCGATTTCATACCGAGTTTCTCGACCAGGTCCGCCAGCGTGAGTGCGGAGTCGAAGGCTTTCGGTTCGCCGTTGATGTGGAGGGTCATTCGCGATGAGAGGGTTTCCGGGCGGACGAGGGCGTCCCGCCTCCACAAGTTTACTCGGCTTTGCGCAGGACGAATTTTCGAGTCGCGGTCCGGCCTTCGAAATTGGCCTGAACCAACAAGGAGGAATCGGGCAGAGCAGCCTCTTCCACTTCAATTTTGATCTCGGCGGCGCCGCCGGAGTCAGTCACGGCTTGCGTGTAAAACGGTGCCGCGCCGGGCCGCGCGAAACGGAACGTCAATCGGGCTCCGGAGGCTGCAGTTCCTCCCTCGGTTACGCGCAACTGCATGGTCAGATTTCGGTCGGCATGGATGGACTCGGCATTCAGCCACTGGACTTCGAGTTCTTTGACCGCGGCAAGTTCCGCCTCAGGACGGTCGAGCACGCTGTCGAGCTTTCCTTCGCGGATGGCATCGAGCACCATCCGATGCTGCTCGCGGAGCTGATGCTCTTTCTGCGCATCGCCATACCCAGGTTCCTTGGCTTGAGCGGCATAGGACTTGGCGCGTTTGCCGATGCAGCGTCCACGGACAAAGACCTGCGTCTGCAGCAGAAGTTCGCCTTCGCGCGCCTCACTTTGCACGTGGTAGATCGTGTCCACGTGTTTTACGTCGGTATTGAAGCCGAAAATCATAGTGGATTGAGAAGTTGAGAAATTGTGTAATTGGGCAATTAAAGGCCGCTGAGCGACGCATTTTTCTCAATTGCTCAATTACCAGATTACACAATTACTCAATTCGCCTCGCTTGACACTCCTCCGTGTAACCCCATAATCTAGAACGTTTAAGTGATCGTTGGCGCGAATTATATCTACCTCTCCTATGCCAGACAATTACTTCGCTCGCTACCTCCCCTTTCTCATCCATATTCTTATGGCGGGAGGCATCGCGAGCGCAATTATCCTGCTTTCCTGGATCATCGGACAGCGCAAGCCCACCCGCGCCAAACTCTCACCTTATGAATGTGGCATGACCCCAGTGGGCGACTCCCGGCAGCGCTTCTCGGTCAAGTTCTACCTGGTCGCTATGCTGTTCATTTTGTTCGATGTTGAGGCGGTTTTCATCTATCCATGGGCCGTGATCCTTCGGAAGTTGAAAGCCCAGGGGCAGGGCATGTTCGGGCTTTGGGAGATGCTCGTGTACATCGGAATCTTCCTGGTGGGATTCTTCTACGTGTGGAAGAAGGGCGTTCTGGATTGGGGCGAAACTGGCCAGAACCGGACCGGAGGAAAACCCCGCTAATGCCTCTGGCTCCTGCCATCACTGACGTCGAGCAACTGAAGAATCATCCGGCCGTGGCGCGCTTGCGCGGATGGAAGGCCGATGCAATTGAAAGCGTGAGGTTTGATCGCGAAGAAATGACGATCCATGTTGATCGCTCGAACATTCGCGAAGCCTGCGCGCTCTTGAAAGAAGATCCCGCCTGCCCTTTTAATTTCCTCTCTGATGTGACCTGCGTCGATTGGTATCCCGCCGAACCGCGGTTTGAAGTCATCTACCATCTGCTTTCGATTCCAAACAAAGAGCGAGTCCGCTTAAAGGTGAAGTTGAATAGCTCGAGTACCGCGGTCGAATCGGTAACGTCCGTTTGGCCGGGCGCAAACTTCTTCGAGCGCGAAGTTTTCGATCTGTTCGGAGTGCGCTTTACCGGACATCCTTATTTACGGCGCATTCTGATGCCGGAAGATTGGGAAGGGCATCCTCTGCGTAAAGATTATCCCGTGGAGGGCTATCGCTAGATGGCGCATCTGACGCCCACTCCGGTCCTCGAGCCCGCGCAGGATCGCACCATGATCCTGAACATGGGCCCGCAACATCCGTCGACGCATGGGGTGTTGCGCGTCATTCTCGAGATCGATGGCGAAAATGTAGTCCGGATCATGCCGGATATCGGCTATCTCCATACCGGCATTGAGAAGACCTGCGAGGCCAAGTTCTATCAGCAGGTCGTGCCGCTGACCGATCGCATCGATTATCTCTGCCCGCTTACAAATAATCTCTGCTATTGCCTTGCGGTCGAGAAGTTGCTCGGTCTGGAGATTCCTCCGAAAGCGCAGTGGCTGCGCGTGCTGCTGAACGAACTGACGCGAATCAATTCGCACCTGGTCTGGCTCGGCACCCACGCGCTGGATATCGGGGCGATGACGGTCTTCCTCTACTGCTTCCGCGAGCGGGAAGAGATTCTGAAGATGTTCGAGATGGTCAGCGGCCAGCGGATGATGACCTCGTATTTCCGCGTCGGCGGGATCGCGCTCGAACCGCCGCTGGGATTTTTCGATCGGGTGCGCGACTTTGCCGGATATTTTCCTGAGAAGGTGGATGAGTACGAGAACCTGCTGACCGGAAATCCGATCTGGCTGATGCGGACCAAGGGCGTCGCGCGCATGACGGCGGAAGATGCGCTCGCCCTGGGCGCAACCGGTCCGACGCTGCGCGGGAGCGGCGTGGACATTGATCTGCGGCGTGACATGCCCTATTCGAGCTACGAGAAGTTTCAGTTCAAGGTCCCACTCTCGCAGGATGGCGATGTGTTCGCGCGGTATATGTGCCGGGTGCAGGAACTGCGCGAATCGATCGGCATCGTGCGGCAGGCGCTCGACGGCATGCCGGAAGGTCCGATCAAGGCTGACGCTCCCGGCGTGGTACTGCCCGACCGTGAAAAGATGAAGACGCAGATGGAAGCGCTCATCTATCACTTCAAGATCATTACGGAAGGATTTGCGGTTCCAGCGGGAGAGGTTTACCAGGCTGTCGAATCTCCGCGCGGCGAAATGGGCTATTACGTGGTCAGCGACGGCACCGCGAAGCCGTATCGTGTACACATGCGGTCGGCGTGCTTTGCCAATCTGCAAACGCTGGCCAAGATGTGCGAAGGACGGCTGATCGCGGATGTGGTGGCGGCGATCGGGAGCATCGACATTGTGCTGGGAGAAATCGACCGATAGGAATTGAGCGATTGAGTCATCGGGCCATTGAGTGATTGAGTTTGGAAGGATGGTCTGTGAATAGTCAGCCGGAACAGTTACGGGATCGAACAAAATTTTTTGCCTTACGGATTATTCGGCTTTATCGGTCATTGCCGTACCGAACCGACACTCAGGTTCTTGGGAAGCAGCTCTTGCGATGCGGCACTTCGGTCGCAGCTAATTATCGAGCAGTATGCAGAGCACGCTCGAAGGCAGAATTTGTCGCGAAGATGGGAGTGGTCGTCGAAGAAGCGGATGAAGCTGTTCTGTGGTTAGAGTTGATGACTGAATCGGGCATAATACCGCTTCAAAAAGTGGAGGAACTGCTTAAAGAAGCGAATGAACTGACCGCGATTTTCGCGGCGTCACAGCGCACGGCAAGGCACGCGGCGTGAGTTTCAATCGCTCAATCACCCGATCGCTCGATGGCTCAATCAAATATGCGTTTTTCTGACGAATTCGAGGCGCGGTTCGCGGAGATGGTGCCGCACTATCCGACCAAGCGTTCGGCGCTCGTGCCGACGCTGCTTTATGCCCAGGATGAAGTCGGCTATCTCTCCGATGAGGTCATCGCGGAGATTGCCGGCCGTCTCGACCTGACCGAACTGGAAGTCCGGAATGTGATCAGCTACTACTCCATGCTGACTATCAAGCCGCGCGGCAAACATGTTGTGCAGGTTTGCACGAATATCAGCTGCATGGTGCGCGGCGGAGAAGAGATTCTGCATCACTGCGCGAAGAAGCTCGGGATCGGACACAAGGGCACGACTGCGGACGGATTGTTTTCGCTGGAAGAAGTCGAGTGCATCGGCGCGTGCAGCTGGGCTCCGGCTGCGCAGGTCAACTACGACTTTCACGAGAACCTGACGCCTGAAAAGATGGACGGGGTGCTCGAGGAATACAGGAAGAAGGGAACGCAATAAAAATTTGTAAATTTGTAATCGGGTAATTTTGTAATTTGAAGACGAATTAGTCCTCGCGGTTTCAAATTACAAATTACCAAATTACAAAATTACAAATGGCTGATCTGGTTTCCCATCCCGACGAAGTAAAGGTTGTCTCCCGGCGATTCGGCCAGGGTGCGACTGACATCGACCGCTACCTCGCGCTCGACGGCTACAAGGCCGTGCAGAAGGCGCTCGCCATGGAGCCGGACGCCATCATTAACGAGGTCAAGAATTCCGGCTTGCGCGGGCGCGGCGGCGCTGGATTCTCGACCGGGATGAAGTGGTCGTTCGTGCCCAAGCAGTCGGCCAAACCGAAATATGTATTGTGCAATGGCGACGAGAGCGAACCCGGCACCTGCAAAGACCGCCTGATTTTCGAGCACGACCCGCACTCGGTGATCGAAGGCGTGATGATCGCCGGGCTGGCTGTGGGCGCGAAGAGTGGATATATCTACATCCGTGGCGAGTACCGCTATCTCTCAAACATCATGCAGAAGGCGATCAAAGACGCCTACTCAAAGGGATTCGCCGGCAAAAATATCTTCGGCAGCGGTAAGGATTTCGACATCTATTGGCATGGCGGCGCCGGAGCCTACGAAGTCGGCGAAGAGTCGGCGCTGATGGAGTCGCTCGAAGGCAAGCGTGGCGTGCCCCGCATTCGGCCTCCGTTCCCGGCTGTCGTCGGACTGTGGGGTGGGCCGACGGTGATTAATAATGCCGAGACGCTGGCCAACGTCCCGCACATTATTCTCGGCGGCGGCGATTGGTACGCCAAACTGGGTACGCCCAAGAACGGCGGGACGCGTCTGTTCTGCCTGAGCGGCAACATCGCGAAACCCGGCGTTTATGAGCTGCCGATGGGCTACAACCTTAAGAAAATGATTTACGACGTCGGCGGCGGAATTCCGAACGGACGCAGCCTGAAAGCGGTCGTCCCCGGCGGATCGTCGTGTCCATGCTTGACCGCCGATGAAATCGACGTCGCCATGGATTTCGATTCCGTGCAGAAAGCCGGATCGATGCTCGGTTCAGGTGGCGTGGTCATCGTCGACGACGCGCAGTGCATCGTAAAATTCGCCCTGCGGACGATGAAGTTTTATAGACATGAAAGTTGCGGTTGGTGTATCCCATGCCGCGAAGGCACGGACTGGCTGGAGAAGACTTTGATTCGTTTTCACAACGGCGGCGGCCTGAAGAAAGACATCGACAACATGCAGTATCTGGCTGAAAACATGTTGGGACGCACGTTCTGCCCGCTGGGCGATGCCGCGGCGATGCCGACGATCGCGTTCGTGAAGAAATTTCGAAAAGAATTTGAAGATCATCTGGAAGGGCGGACTTGCCCGTTTGAAAAGGTAGGCCGGGTGGAAGAACTGCCGGTACTGGCGCATTAGATTTTGTAATTTGGTAATCGGGTAATTTTGTAATTTGGAGATCCGATGCCGTCGCAACCTGAGGATTTGCGGAATCGCACAAAGGCATTTGCGGTGCGAGTGGTTAAGATGTACCGAACGCTCCCATACAGGTCTGATGCGCAGGTTTTAGGAAAGCAGTTGCTACGGTGCGGCACGGCTGTTGCTGCCAATTACCGCGCCGCATGTCGTTCTCGGTCCAAGGCAGAATGGGTCGCGAAGATTGGCATAGTCGTGGAAGAAGCGGAGGAGTCCGTGTTTTGGCTAGAAATGCTGTCTGATTGCGAGATCATCGCCGCTGAAAAACTGGAGTTTCTGTTGCAGGAAGCTCACGAACTGAGTGCGCTATTCACGGCGTCGCAAAGGACGGCACGATCTCGTCGCTAATAAATTACAAAATTACCCGATTACAAAATTACAAAATGGCTGAAGTTTCCCTCACTGTCGACGGCAAGAAGCTCACGGCTCCCGCGGGCACGCTTCTCATTGAAGCGTGCAAGTCAGTTGGCATTGAGGTGCCGTCTTTTTGCTATTACCCGAACCTGTCTCTGCAGGGCGCTTGCCGCATGTGCCTGGTGAAGATCGAGAAGATGCCCAAGCTGCAGACCGCCTGCACGACGGTGGTCAGCGAGGGCATGGTCGTCATCACCGACAGCCCCGAGGTCAAGCAGGCGCGCAAGTCGATGATCGAGATGCTGCTCGGCAACCATCCTCTGGATTGCCCGGTCTGCGACGCCGGCGGCGAATGCGAACTGCAGGACATGACTTTTTCCTACGGCGCAGCCGAGTCGAAGTTCATGGAGGCCAAGAATCACAAGGATGAGCAGCAGTGGTCTCCCGTGGTTTATTTCGACCGGCCGCGCTGCATTCTGTGCTATCGCTGTGTGCGCATTTGCGGCGAAGGCATGGACGTCTGGGCTCTTGGGGTGCAGAACCGCGGCGTCGGATCTCTGATCGCGCCGAATAAAGAAGATCATCTTGAGTGCGAAGAGTGCGGCATGTGCATCGACATCTGCCCGGTCGGTGCGCTGACTTCAGGCGCGTACCGCTACAAAACGCGCCCGTGGGAGATGAAGCACGTCGGCACCGTCTGCACGCACTGCGGCGACGGCTGCAAGACGACGTTGGGCGTACGCCGGTCAGATACTGGCATGGAGATCGTCCGCGGCGACAATCGCGACAAGAGTGGCACCAACGGAGACTTCCTCTGCATCAAGGGACGGTATGCGTTCGATTTTGCCGGCCACGAAGATCGCATCAAGCAGCCGCTCATCCGAAAGAATGGCAAGCTCACGCCTGCCACATGGGAAGAGGCGTTCGAACTGGTCGGCAAGAAGTTCGCCGAGATTCGCGATCTCGAAGGCGGCTCGGCGATCGGGGTGATCGGCTCAAATCGCACGACGAACGAAGAGAATTATCTGCTCTCGAAGTTCGCGCGAACAGTGCTGAAGACAAATAACGTCGATCATCACCGCACGGCGGACTTCCCTGCCTTCGCCGCCGCCATGCGCGGCAAGCCCAACGCAACCGCCAGCATGGCCGACGCGTTCACCGCACCAGCGATCCTGCTGATTGGGAACGATCCGACGGAACAGCATCCACTGCTCGCCTGGCAGATTCGCAACAACGTACGCCTGCATCGAGCGAAGCTGTACGTGGTGAACTCGCATCCCATCAAGTTGCGGCGACAGGCGACGGTGTTCGCGCAGGTCGGCGAGAAAGCCGAGGCCGCGTTCGTCCAGTTCCTGGCCGGCAACGCTGCCGCGCCTGAATCTCTCGGAATTAACGGCACGACTCCCGCATCGCTCGATCAATTACGCCAGACTCTGAAAACCGAGCAAGGTCTGGTCGTGATCTTTGGATCGGAACTGCAGGGCTCTGCCATTGCCCAACTCGTCTCTGCGCTCCCAAACGCGAAGTTCGTCTGCCTCGGTGATTACGCCAATTCGCGCGGCGCGGCCGATATGGGCCTTTACCCCGACCTGTTGCCGGGATATCACGCCATCACCGGAGGGACTCCCTTCCACGAAGAATGGGAGGTCCCGCAGAACGCCGGACTCTCCGCATCCGAAATGGTGGACGCTGCGAAAGCTGGAAAGCTGAAAGCTCTTTACATAGTCGGATCGAACCCTGTCGGCCGCATGAATATTGACCCATTCGTCTTCTCGAAGAGCTTCGTCGTGGTGCAGGACATGTTCCTGACCGAAACTGCGACCATCGCCGATGTCGTGCTACCAGCGGCCAACGCCTACGAAAAGGCCGGCACGATGACGAACACCTGCGGCGACGTGCAACTCGTGAAAAAAGCCGGCGACGTTTCCGGCGTTAAGGGAGATTTCGAGATCATCGTCCGCATCGCTGACGCGATGGGTTACGACGTGCACAAGCTCGTCCCATTCGGCGGCGGCGAGCGCGCGGACATGGGCCAGTCGCGTGGCGCGCAGTCGGGCGAGGCCGATCGTCACGCCGTCTGGCTTGAGAATCAGGGACTCGAACCCAAGCTGAGTCCGTTCGATCCCATGGCGATTCTCGATGAGATTCAGCGACTCGCGCCGGGATACGACATGTCGCGCACAAATCTGCTGGCCGGAAACAGCGAGCACACTTCACTGGAAAAGAGCGGCGGTGCTGCACCGAAGGCCTCTGAAATCGTTCCGGCGAATGACACTTTATTTACGTCGGGCACGCTGGGACGCTATTCGCGGGCATTGAGCTCGGTGATCGAGAGTCACGAAGTTAAGCCATCCGAAGTCGCAGCCGATTAATTCGCATCTGTTGTCTCTGAGGAATTGGCAGTCCAAGTTTAGAAAGGAATGCGGGGCGTTGCCAATCTGGACCTACATCCTGGCGTCGGTGATCAAGTCGGCGATAGTATTAGTCGTGTTGCTGACAGCCGTTGCCTATACGGTCTGGCTCGAGCGCAAGGTCGTCGGCCACATGCAGAATCGCTGGGGCCCTACGCGCGTTGGCCCCTTCGGATTGCTGCAGCCGCTCGCCGACGGCGCAAAATTTCTTTTGAAGGAAGACCTGACGCCGCCCCACGTGTATAAGCCGCTCTTTCTGGCGGCTCCGCTGATCGCCGTCATTTTCGCGCTGACGTCGATTTCGGTGATTCCGTTCGGGAACCCAATCATCCTGCCGCAATCCCTCGGCGGATATGAAATTCCACTGCAGATCACGACCAACGTCAACACTGGCCTGCTGTTGATTCTTGGCGTGACCTCGATCGGCGTATACGGCGTCGCGCTCGCCGGGTGGTCGTCTAACAACAAGTATTCCCTGCTCGGCGGACTGCGCGCCAGCGCCCAGATGGTGAGCTACGAAATCTCGCTCGGCCTGTCACTGGTCGGCGTGCTCATCATGGCCGGCAGTTTTAACCTGACGGATATCGTTCACGCGCAGCAAGGCCACTTCTGGGGATTCATCCCGCGCTGGAATATTTTCAGCGGACAGATCATCGGCTTCTTCTGCTATCTGATGGCTGCATACGCCGAGACGAACCGCATTCCGTTCGACTTGCCGGAAGCAGAAACCGAACTCGTCGCCGGCTATCACACCGAATACAGCGCGATGAAGTTTGCCATGTTCTTCATGGCCGAATACGCGAACATGATCACGGTTGGCTGCCTGGCGACGCTGCTTTTCCTGGGCGGATGGAATGGACCGATCTTCGGTCCCTATGTGCTAAGGGCAGTGCTGCCCATATTTTGGTTCGTGCTCAAGGTTTTTTGTTTTCTCTTTTTATATATCTGGGTGCGCGGGACTTTGCCGCGCTTCCGCTACGACCAACTCATGGCGTTTGGATGGAAGTTTCTTCTGCCACTCGCGCTGGTGAATCTGATCGCTACCGCGATCGCGGTAGTGTGGTGAAAGACAGTTGCTAGTTGCTAGTGGTTAGGGGCTAGTAAAGACTAAACGCTAGCCACTAACCACTAGTCACTTGGAAAGATGTTAAATATTCACCTCATTCTATTTCTGGCGTTCGGCACCATCGCCCTGGCGGGCGCGATCAACCTGCTGGTGCAGCGGCATCCGATCAACAGTGCCTTGTCGCTGATCGCGGTGATGGCGGCCTTGGCGGGAGAATATCTGCTGTTGGGGGCCGAGTTTGTCGCCGCGGTCCAGGTCATTGTTTACGCCGGCGCGGTTATGGTGCTGTTCGTCTTCGTCATCATGTTGCTGAACGCCGGTGTTGAAGAAGAGACCAAGGGCAGCCGGGTCGCGATTCTGTTTGGCATTCCAGGAATGCTGATCGGCAACCTGCTGATCGCGTGGGTCGTGCTGCGGCACTCGGGCACAGAGGCGGTTGCGGTCGGCGCCTTGCCCGGGAGTCCGCGAACGATCGGAGATCTGCTGTTTCACGAGTTCTTACTGCCGTTTGAAATCACTTCGATTCTCATCCTGATCGCGATCATGGGCGCGGTGGTGCTGGCTAGCAAGCCAGCCGGACAAAGCGGCGGTCCGCCGCAGAAGGTACAAGACTGAAGGTGCTGAGTAAGGTGAAAGATTAATGGTCCCGCTTTCTTACTATCTCGTGCTCAGCGGAATCCTGTTCGCGTGCGGAGTCACGGGATTCCTGATCAAGCGCAACATAATCACGATCTTCATGTCGATTGAGCTCATGCTCAATGGCGTGAATCTCTCGTTCGTCGCGTTCGCTGCTCACTGGCACGTGCTCGCCGGACAAGTCTTCGTATTCTTTGTGATGGTAGTCGCTGCTGCGGAGGCAGCCGTTGGACTGGCAATCATCATCGCGGTTTATCGCACGCGCGAAACGCTCAATGTGGATCAGGTGAATCTGCTCAAACTATGAATCAAAGCCTCAATCTCTGGCTGATCCCGATCCTGCCGCTGGCAGGCGCTGCGATCAACGGTTTTCTGGGAAAGAAGTCCTCGCGAACTGCGGTCAGCACCGTTGCTCTATTTTTCTCAGGCGCGGCCTTCGCCTGGGCATTATGGGCCGCGGCGCATTTCTCATCCCTACAGCTCCCCTACCAGGAATATCTGACACACTGGATTCGCTCCGGCAACTTCTCCGCCGACTTCGCTTTCTATCTCGATCAACTTTCGCTGGTGATGCTGCTGGTTGTCACCGGCGTGGGTTTCCTCATCCACATCTACTCGGTCGGCTACATGTGGGACGACCCCGGCTATTACCGGTTCTTCAGCTACCTGAACCTGTTCCTGTTTTTCATGCTGACGCTGGTGCTGGCCAACAACTACCTGCTGATGTTCATCGGCTGGGAGGGCGTCGGCCTCGCGTCGTATCTGCTGATCGGGTTCTGGTTCACGAAGGATTCAGCCGCATCGGCGGGCAAGAAAGCATTCATCGTCAACCGCATCGGAGATTTCGGCTTCCTGATCGGACTCTTCCTGCTCATCAAGCACTTCGGATCGTTGAACTTCGCCGAGGTATTTGAGAAGGTACAGCCGCTCGGCAGTGAAACGAGTGCCGGACTGCTTACCGCGATCGGCATCCTGCTGATGATCGGCGCGTGCGGAAAGTCCGCGCAGATTCCACTCTATGTCTGGCTTCCCGACGCAATGGAAGGTCCGACACCGGTCTCGGCGCTGATCCACGCCGCGACGATGGTCACCGCGGGCGTCTACATGGTCTCGCGCTCGCACCTCATCTTCGAGCGCGCTCCGATCGCACTGACCGTAGTCGCGGTCATCGGCACTCTGACAGCGTTTTTCGCGGCAACCATTGGCATCACGCAAACCGACATCAAGAAAGTTCTGGCCTATTCGACCGTCTCGCAGCTCGGCTACATGTTCCTGGCCTGTGGCGTGGGAGCGTTTTCCGCCGGCATCTTCCACCTGATGACGCACGCGTTCTTCAAAGGCCTGCTGTTCCTGGGCGCCGGCTCGGTGATTCACGCCGTGGGCGGCGAGCAGGACATGCGCAAGATGGGCGGGCTGAGATCCTATATCCCCATCACGACGACAGTCATGGGTATCGCCACGTTCGCGATCGCGGGAATCTGGCCGTTCGCAGGCTTCTGGAGCAAAGACGAGATTTTGTGGAAGGCGTACCAGAACAACTGGGTGTACTGGCTGATCGGCTTAATCACGGCATTTATCACTTCGTTCTACATGTTCCGGCTGCTCTTCATGACGTTTGCCGGTGACTATCGTGGCGCCACAGTTGACGAACACGGCCACGGAAGTCACGGCCATGGAGATCACGGCCACGGCGAGCCGCATGAAAGCCCTTGGATCATGTTGGGTCCCCTGGTCGTACTGGCGGTATTGTCGACGGTCGGCGGGCTGGCGGGCATCGGCAACGGGTTCGAGCATTTCCTCGCGCCGGTGTTCGGTGCCGGCAAAGCGGCTCCAGAGGCGGGTAGCCACGGCACCGAAATTTTGTTTATGGTGATCTCCGTGGCAGTCGCCGTTGCGGGATTGATCTTGGCTTGGATCCTCTATGTCAGCAAACCGTATCTACCACAGAAAATCGCTGATTCCCTGAATGGCTTCTACCAAGCGGTGCTGAACAAGTATTACGTGGACGAACTCTACGCGAAGATTTTTGTGAAGCCGCTGGTGGATGGCTCAACGACCATCCTGTGGCAAGGAGTCGATCGCAAGGTCATCGACGACACGGTGAACAATGCCGCCGACGGCGCACGCCATGTGTCCGATGAAGTCCGTCATATGCAATCCGGCAACCTGCGTTCTTATGCTGGCTGGATTTCAGCCGGTGCGGCAATCGTGATCGCGTACATGATCTGGCTGGGGGTGGGACGATGAACATCGACGCTCTCAGCCCCTACATCCTGACTCTGGTCACTTTCGTGCCGCTGGCCGGCGCGCTCTTGCTGGTCCTGCTTCCGCGGCGGGATCGCGACATCCGCATTTTTGCGCTGGTGCTTTCGCTGCTCACCTTCATTCTTTCTTTGCATCTGCCGGTCTATTTCAAAAGGCCGCCAGTCACTCCGGCGGGATTTCACTTCGACATCGACAAAGCCTGGATTTCCAGTCCGAACATCCACTACCACATGGGGATCGATGGCATCTCCCTGTGGCTGGTCGTGCTGACCACTTTCCTGACGCCGCTGTGCGTTCTGATCTCGTGGAAGTCGGTTCACGACCGGGTCAAGGAATTTTTCATCCTGCTGCTGATTCTTGAGACCGCGCTGATCGGTGTATTTACATCGCTCGATCTCTTCCTCTTCTATTTCTTCTGGGAAGCGACGCTGATTCCAATGGCGCTGCTGATCGGCGTCTTCGGCCACGAACGCCGGGTGTACGCGGCAGTGAAATTTTTCATGTACACCATGATCGCGTCGGTCTTTATGCTGGCGGCGATCATCTGGCTCTACGTACAGGCGCATAGCTTCGATTTCGTAGTGATTCGCGATCTGATCGCGAAGGGAGCGATTCCGGCTTTCCCTGCTGCCGCGCAGTGGCTCTTCCTCGGATTCTTCATCGCATTCGCCGTGAAGGTTCCGCTGTTTCCATTCCATACGTGGCTGCCTGATGCCCACGTGGAAGCCCCTACTGCCGGCTCCGTACTCCTGGCTGGCGTTCTGCTGAAGATGGGCACGTACGGCATGTTGCGCTTCAACCTCGGACTGTTTCCCGAGCAATCGCGCCACAACGCGCCCTGGATCATGGTCCTGGCGCTGATCGGCATCATCTACGGCGCACTGGTGGCGATGGTGCAGCCGAATATGAAGAAACTGATCGCATACTCTTCGGTCAGCCATCTCGGCTTCGTCGTACTCGGCATTTTCAGCTTTACGCAGTTGGGCCTGAACGGCGCGATGTTCGTCATGCTCGCTCACGGCGTCTCCACCGGCGGGCTGTTCATGCTGGCTGGACTTCTGCATGAACGGCGTCACACCTACGAGATTGCCGAGTATGGCGGCCTGGCTTCGACCATGCCCGTCTATGCGACGACTTACCTCTTTATTGTGCTGGCATCGGTCGGCTTGCCCTTGATGAATGGATTCATCGGCGAATTTCTCGTGCTGAGTGGCGCTTTCCAGGCGCGCCCGATTTACGGCATCCTCGGCGCAACCGGCGTGATCTGGAGCGCCTGTTACTTGTTGTGGATGTATCAACGCGTTTTCTTCGGCAAGGTAACTCATCCCATCAACAACACGCTCGCCGATCTGCTCGGCTTCGAGAAAGCCGCGATCTGGCCCTGCGTTATCGCAGCATTAGTGATGGGCGTTGCACCCATCCTGTGGCTCGGAGCGATTGATCCAGCGGTGCACGCCGCGCTCGCTTCCGTTCCGCAGCTTGTCACTCAGGTGGTGGGACAATGACGCCTCTGGCCGCCATCCTGCTGCAGGCAATCCCGCAGGCCATTCCCCAGACTGGAGACTACATCCGCATTCTGCCCGAACTCGTGCTTTCGTTTTTCGGCATCGCCGTGATGATGCTCGATCCGCTGGTCGACGAGGAAAAGAGCCAGAAAACGCTTGGCGTGATTGCATTCATTGGGACTCTCGCAGCCTTAGTTTCGACCTGGTACATGGGCCAATCGCCGGGTGTCGCATTCTCCAATACCATTCGCATCGACAGCTTCAGTCTTTTCTTCACGTTCCTCGTGATCGCGGTTGCCGCCGTTGTGATTCTGAGTTCGTTTGAATACATGGCCGTGCAAAAGATTCGTGCCGGCGAATATTACGCACTCATTCTGTTCGGCGCAGTCGGAATGGTGCTGATGTCATCCGCGATCGAGCTAGTACTGATCTTCATCGGCCTCGAGATCTCTTCGATCTCGACTTACATTTTGGCGGGATTCCGGCGTCACGAGGCTGCGAGCAGCGAATCGTCGCTCAAGTATTTCCTGCTGGGATCCTTTGCCACAGCGTTCTTCTTGTATGGCGTCGCACTAATGTTCGGTGCGACAGGATCGACCAACATCGATGTGATCGCGCAGAGGCTGCAATCGTCTCCGGCTGAACTCCTCGTTTACGTCGCCATGGCGCTGATGCTGGTGGGACTCGGCTTCAAAGTCGCCGCGGCGCCATTCCACGTTTGGACTCCTGATGTCTATGAGGGCGCTCCGGCCCCGGTGGTCGGATTCATGTCCACGGCGCCCAAAGCCGCCGCATTCGCGGTTCTCCTGCGAGTGATTTTCGCGACCAACGCTCCGGGACGCTTCTGGTTCATCTGGATTGCCGCCGCGCTCTCCATGACTCTGGGCAACATTGGCGCCCTCGTGCAGGACAACGTCAAACGCCTGCTGGCCTACTCTTCGATCGCACATGCCGGCTATCTGCTCGTGGCCTTCGCGATGACCAACCCCGAGAACTCGGTGACCGGGATTTCCGCCGCCATGTTCTATGCCGCTTCCTATGCGGCCATGAATGTCGGGGCCTTTGCGGTGGTCAGCCACTTCGCCAACGCCGGCGAACAATACGTCACATTGGAAGACTATGAAGGACTGGGCCGCACTTCCCCGATCCTGGCGGCGACGTTGACCATCTTTCTTCTGTCGCTGATCGGCATTCCGATCACGGGCGGCTTCTTTGCCAAATTCTATGTCTTCAGCGCTGCTTTGCGGGCGAACCTGGTCTGGCTGACGATTATCGGGGTCCTGAACAGCGCCATCGGAGCGTATTACTACCTGCGCATCATCGTCATGATGTATATGCGCGAGTCCCGCCGGGCGGTCCCTGTCAGTCCCGTCAGCCCTGGATTGGGCGTTGCACTGGCAATCAGCATCGTTGCAACTCTTTATCTCGGCATTCTGCCGAACCGCGTTCTCCAGATTGCGCAGCATTCTGCGGAGGTCCTGCTTCCGCCCCAGTCTCCGGCTTCGAATACGGCCCAGATGCCGCATCCGGCGGACGTTCCCCAGCCGTAACGATTCTGCAGAAACCTATTTGACAACCGCCTTGTACACCGTGCATCATGGGGTCCACCGAGTTTCCAGTTCAGTCCTTCCCTCTCAAAGGAACTGACCCGGCCCTGGAGGAGAGAACATGTCGAGCATGATTCGCAGGCTTTGGTCCGACGAAGGCGGACAAGACATTGCAGAGTACGCTGTAATGCTGGCCGTCATTCTGGTGCTGGTTGTCGGAACCGTGCGGTTGATCGGTTCCAGTTCGAACAACGCATTTTCCAGTGTGGCGAGTTCTCTTCAGTAACTCCGTTTCAAACGAAGTGTTGGACAGAAAGATTCTATGAATCGATTTACCCCGATCTACGCTTTTGCCGGCTACCGATTTACCTGGCGAGTGGCTGCGAAGCGGTTTGGGGGAGTGAAGAGCGAGTAAGATCAAGTCCTACCAAGCCAGATTTCGCAGCCGCGATCAAAGTCGCGGCTTTTGTGTTTTTGGGGAATACCGCAAGAGATCAATAAGGAGGACCCGTCCATGATTGTCAACATGTCCGAGAAGGCCACCGAGCAGGAGATCAACCACATCATCGAACGCATCCGCGAGGCCGGATACCAGCCGCACGTAACCCGTGGCACCGAGCGCACGATCGTCGCGGCCGTGGGCAGCGGCCGGCGCCATGAGATCGAGGCGCTGCAGGTCGCTCCCGGCGTCGATAACGTGGTGGCCATCGCGCAGCCGTTCAAGCTGGTCAGCCGACAGGTACATCCCGAGCGTTCGGTGGTGAGAATCAACGGAGTCGCCATCGGCGGGCCTGAGGTCGTGGTGATCGCCGGCCCCTGCTCGGTGGAGTCGCGGCAGCAACTGCTCGATACCGCGCGGGCGGTAAAACGCGCTGGAGCCAGCATGCTCCGGGGCGGGGCGTACAAGCCACGAACTTCGCCGTATGACTTTCAGGGTCTGGGGATTGAAGCGCTCAAGATCCTGCGGGAAGCCAAAGACGAAACCGGTCTGCCCGTGGTCACAGAAGTAATGAGCACCGAAGATGTCGATCTTATTTGCGAGTACGTGGACATGCTGCAAGTGGGCGCGCGCAATATGCAGAACTTCGCGCTGTTGCGGCGTCTGGCCACGGTGAAGAAACCGATCCTGCTCAAACGCGGGCCATCGGCGACCGTCAAGGAATGGCTGCTGGCAGCAGAATATCTACTCTCTGGCGGGAACCGGGATGTAGTGCTTTGCGAGCGCGGAATTAAAACCTTCGAGACGGAAATGAGAAACACCATGGATCTTGCCGCCGTGGCGCTGGCGCGCGATCTTTCCCACCTCCCGGTAATCGCCGATCCTTCCCATGGCACCGGCAAGCAGAGCCTGATTGCGGCAGTCTCCCGCGCGTCGGTTGCGGTAGGGGCGGATGGCCTCATTATTGAGGTACACCCGTGCCCGGAGCGCGCCCTGTCTGATGGGCCACAATCGCTGGACTTCGCCGGATTCGACCGCGTGATGCGTGCTCTGGAGGAACCTTTGCGCCGGACTGCGTCCTTGCCAATCGCCGCTTCTGCTTAGGGGAGCAACTTCCCGTACGGACGATCAGCACCGGTTCGGGGTATAATCATCCCCCGACCGGGACCCTGCCCCGACCGGCGCCCCTCCAGGTGTGTCATGAAAAACCTGTCGTGCGATTCACGCCGGCATCGGTCCAAAACGGGATTCTGGATTTGGCTTGCATGCCTGGTCGCGCTTCTCCTTCATTCCGAGCCATTAACGTACCGTTGCGCTGCCCAAACGCCGAGTTCACCCACGCCGGGTTCATCACAGTCATCCGGCGCTGCCCAAACGCCGACGCCGCCCCCGGCATCCAACTCCGCCGAAACTCCGTCTTCACCACCGGCGCCCAGTAGTCCTTCTCAATCTCAGTCGGGCGGAGAGATGGCCGTGAAAGACGAATCGTCCACCTCAATCTCGGAAGCGGCGAAGCTCCGGGTGAACGTGAAACTGGTGCTGGCAAGGGTGGTCGTACGGGACTCGAAGGGCAACTCCATTGGGAATCTGCAGAAGGATGACTTTGACCTGTTCGACAACGGCAAGCTGCAGGTGATCTCTTCTTTTGACGTCCACCACGGTCCCGGCGCGCCGGGCGCGTCGACCTCGACGGTTGCGACCAATGCCGTCACCCTGGCCGAGAACCCGCCAACTCTGCCGCTGCGTTATGTCGCCTATCTCTTCGACGATCTGCATTTGAACTTCGGCGACCTGAGCATGGTGCGTGCCGCAGCGGACCGCCGATTCGAGGCGCTTGCGCCGACCGAGCGCGTCGCAATCTATTCGACCTCCGGCCAGACCAGCCTCGACTTTACCGATGATCGCAGCCAGTTGATCGAAACCGCGAAGAAACTGATGCCCCGTCCGCTGCTGGGAAGCGAACTCAATCCCTGCCCCGATATCAGCTTTTACATGGCCGACTACATCGTGAATAAGCACGATCCCACCGTACTGCAGACCGCGATCAACAACTACGTGAATTGTGCACACCCACCGGCCCAACTGATGCCTAGCGTTCCTTCCATCGTTGAATCGTATGCCGACCAGGCTCTGCAGATTGACGAGCATGAGAGCCGTTTGGCGCTCGGAGTGTTGCAGAACGTGGTTCGCCGAGTCTCCGCCATGCCAGGCCAAAGAACTCTGGTCGTGGTGTCTCCGGGCTTTCTGACCCCAGAATTGGAATACGACTATAACGACATCATCGACCGCGCCCTGCGCGGACAGGTGGTCATCAGTTCCCTCGACGCCCGCGGACTGTACACCGTGATTCCGGGTGGCGACGCGAGTAATCCCGGCGACCCCGATGTTCCCATTCCCGGGCAGACGATACCGAGCACACCGCGCTCGCTGCTCGATACGCAGGAGGCCACGGCCAATGACGATATTTTGGCGGTCCTGGCTTACAGCACAGGCGGCACGTTCTTTCACAACAACAATGACATGAACGAGGGACTGCGCAGGGTTGCGGATCTCCCCGACTCTTACTACATGCTGGGATTCACTCCGCAGAACCTGAAGCTGGATGGCAGATTCCACACTCTGAAGGTGACCCTAAAAACAAAGGGTAAATTCGATCTGCAGTCCCGCCGCGGATATTTTGCTCCGAAACACGACGTTGACGCCGCGGAAGAGGCGAAGCGCGAGATTGAAGACGAAGTGCTCTCCAGCGAAGAACTCCACGATCTGCCGGTTGCATTGCACACCCAGTTTTTCAAGGCGGCCGACAACTCCGCCAAACTCACCGTGCTGGCGCGCGTGGATGTGAAGCGGCTCCATTACAAACAGACGGAAAACCGCAGTGAGAATAAGCTGACCATCGTGACGGCAGTCTTCGATCGCAATGGAAACTTCATGGAAGCCACCGAAAAGACGGTGGAGATGAAGTGGAAGAGTGAGACTCTGCAAAATAAGCTGAGCTCCGGAATCACACTGAGATCCAGCTTTGATGTAAAACCTGGCCGGTATCTGGTGCGCGTCGTAGCGCGCGATAGCGAGCAGCAAGTAATGTCTGCAGAAAACGGGGCGGTCGAAATTCCGTAAGAGGAGTGGTTTATGAGCAATCGACGCCGGATTGGCGCAAGAAACGTGTTCGTGCTGACAGGGCTGCTGGGCGCATGGTTGGCCTGGGCGCAAGCACAACAACCGCAACCCGCTCCCAATGAAGCCATCGGTACGATCAAGGTGGAAACTCGCGTCGTGCTGGTCGACACCGTGGTCACCGACAAGAAGGGAAACTACATCCGCGACCTGGAGGGGAAGGATTTCAAGGTGTGGGAGGACGGCAAGGAGCAGCCGGTCAGCAGCTTCAGCCGCGAGGATGATAATCCGAACCCCGCCCATCCTACGAAGCACTACCTGGTTCTGTTTTTCGACAATTCGACCATGGAATTCAGCGACCAGGCCAAGGCGCGTGATGCAGCCGCGAAATTCATCGACTCCAATACCGCCCCGGATCGTCTGATCGCCATCGTTGAATTCGGAGGCATGCTGCGCATCGCGCAAAACTTCACCTCCGACGCCGACCGGCTGAAAAAAGTAGTCGCGGGAGTAAAGTTCTCGACAGTCAATCCGAATGCGCCTTCCCCTGATTTGGCCTCAACGGCAATGCCAACATCGACGCCCGACACGCTTGGCTTTGCGGGAGTGGGCAACCTGGAAAGTGACTTTGGCGCGCGCAGCGTTTTTCTCGGCTTACGAACTCTGGCCAAGGGGCTCTCGGGTGTCTCAGGACGCAAGAGCGTGATCATGCTGACCGCCGGCTTCCCCATGAATGCGGAATTGCAATCCGAACTCACCGCGGTGATCGACGCCTGCAACCGAGCCAACGTTGCGGTGTATCCAATTGATGTGCGCGGACTGCTGGCGCCGGTGCCGTCACCTACCGGCGCATTTCTCCAGCAACGAAACCAGACGACGGTAGCGCAGTTTCGTACGGCTTCGATGTCCTACGGTGGCCAGAACAATAACCTGCCGCCGATGCTGCGCTTCGCAGCCTATGCCCTGCCGGCACAGCACGTTGGCGGCGGCGGTGGTGGGGGCACTGGGGGTGGAGGTCATGGTGGCGGCGGCACCGGAGGAGGCGGAGGTACCGGTGGGGGCGGGCACGGTGGGACGGGCGGCGGTGGCACGGGCAGTGGTGGCGGCAAGGGTGGCACCGGAGGCACAGGTGGCACTGGAGGCGCCGGAGGTCGGGGCGGCACTGGAACGGTCAATCCCAACTACTACAACTCGTACAACAATCCGATGAACCAGCCGCGGACAATCATTCCGCAAATTCCGGACGTAGCGGCCAACCAGCAGTTGCTGTATCAGCTGGCCGACGGCACCGGCGGCTTCGTGATCGTCAATACCAACGATCTGCTGGGCGGAATGGAGCGCATCGCGAAAGACCAAGGCGAATATTATTTGCTGGGATATAAGCCACCCGATTCGGCCGAGGGCAGCTGTCACACGCTCAAAGTCAAGGTGGATCGCGGTGGAACCAATGTTCGTTCGCGCAGCGGATATTGCAGGGTTCGTCCCAAGGATCTGCTCGCCGGCAGCACCACGGAAAAAGATTTGGAAAGCCGCGCCGTGGGCGAGATGCCGGGCAACGTGACCGCGACCCTACGCACTCCGTATTTTTACGATGCTCCCGATCAGGCCCGCGTTCACCTGGTCCTCGATATTCCTTCCAATTCCTTGCAATTCGACAAAGTAAAAGGCAAGCAGCATGCCGATGTCAATATTCTTGGCATCGCCTATACGCCGAGTGGCGCTGTGGGCGCGCGTTTCAGCGACACTGTGAATCTGGATTTAGAAGACAAGAAGGCGGTCGAAGAATTCCAGAAATCTCCTTTCCACTATGAGAATCAGTTCGATGTCGCTCCCGGAACCTACAACATGAGGGTGGTTTTCAGCTCCGGAAACAAGAGCTTCGGGAAGCTCGAAACCCCGTTGACCGTGGCGACTTACGACGGCAAGAAGATCGGAATCAGCTCGATCGTGTTGAGCAATACCTTAACCAGAGTGTCTGACCTCGATACCGTCCTCGACTCGCAGCTTCTGGAAGACCGCAAGCCGCTGATGGCCCGCGGATATCAGATTCTTCCTTCGGCGTCGAACCACTTCAAGACGACGGATAACGGCGCCGTCTATGTGGAAGTGTACGATCCGCTGCTGTCGGGAGATAAGCCGCCGGAGGTTGGAATCGAATTCCGTGTCATCGACAAGAAAACGGGTAAGGCTGCCTTCGATATCGGCTTCACCGATACGAAGGATCTGATCAAGCCCGGAAATCCGTTGGTTCCGATCGCGCTGAAGCTGCCCCTTAGCCAGCTCACAGCCGGTTCGTATCGCGTGGATATTCGCGCGCAAGATTCGATCGGCAATTCGACCACGTTTCAAACCACGGATTTCGAGGTGGAATAGAAGAACTGCTCCGGCGGGAAATACGATCGGGAAGAGCACGAGTTCACTCGTGCCGGGACGCGGCTGCAGTAAACCCGCGCTCTAGCGCCCGAGGTCAGCTCTTTCAAGAGCTCAGAAGAGCCCCCTCAGCGGCTCAAGGCGAAGTGATTTCTATTGGCACGACCGGAGTCGTGCCCTTCCTGGTCTCTTGTCTCGCCCGCTGCGTGCCCCGACAATCAAGTAGCACTAAAAATCAGCGCCCCTCTTGATGAACTGCGGCGCCGCTGCTTGCCTGCTTGATCCGCATGGCAGGATCGCCAAATAGGACGTAAGTCTTCCTCGCATCCACGTCGTTGATCGAGCCCTTCGCTTTCAACAGCGATTCACCTACGGTGCTGGAGTTCGCTCCCAGAGCGTTAGACACGATTAAGGCATCGAGCGCAGTCTGCGGAGTGGGCTGATTGAGTCCGGTGGAGGCCACAACCGCTGCAGCACCGCCATTTGGGGCGAGCAACAGAGTCACGCCCAAGGGCTGCGCGTACACGTCCTGGAACAACCCATTCAGGCAGTCCATGATCAGAAACACAGGAAGCCGCGAGCCGTTGGTCAGCGACGCGACGGAATTCGTGTCGAAAATATCGGAACCCGACCATTGCTCTTCGGAACCGTGGCCGAGGTAGTTCACCACCAGCTGCCCGGAATTAATCGCCGCTGTGATCTGACTTCTGGCGGCCGTGCTGCCCACATCGTCGACAGAGATTGTCGTCTCCTGCATGGACGCCGGCAACTGCGCCTGCACTGTCTGGCTGTCCAGCGTGAAGCTCTCGGTGTCATTCTTGTCGGCAATCATGAGAGCATTCGCCATCCAGGCGGCTGGGCTCGACTGGCGCTCATAGCCTGAAATCTTCGCGATGACGCTCGTCGCTTCGTCCACTGTGCCGACCGGCAAGCGACCCGTGGCGATCGTAGGCATGCCCGTGTCAGTGAAATCGGAGAACCAGTCATCCGATGCCGTCATCAGCGTGGCCGTTGGCACAATGCGGGTTGGGATCAGATCGAGACTTCCCATCCCCAGGTAATTTCGCGGGTCGAAAGACGCTCGTCCGTTCAACAGCAGTAAAGTCGGAGCTTTCCTCCAGTTCCGCACCGCGCTTTGGAGGAAGTCGCGGATTGCGAATGGGCTATGCTCGCCGAAATTGAATTCGTCGTACAAATCGTTGATGGGAACGATCGCCGAGGTTTTCCCCTCCGCGCGATGTGCGCCTACCAGCGGCGCAAGCGTTGCGGCGAAGTCATCGACGGTGACCATGGCGATGTCGGCGCCAGCCTGCGCGGAGTGCCACTGCGATGGGCGATGCGTGATGACTCCCGCTGGCGACGCGACCTGATCAGCCGCGACCGCCAGCAATGTGTGCTGAGCGGTGACAAGGGTAAAAGGCACCTGGAACGCCGCGCTGTATTCGCCGCTATTGGTGGTCACTGCCGGCGTTAACAACATGGGACGATTCGGGTCCGTAATATCAAGCACGACAGGAGCACTCGTGAAACCGGTGATGTTGATCTCGTCTCCGGCATGGCCGGTAAACTTCAGCTGATCTGAGTCGGCGACGTACAGGTGCGGATAGGTGATGCGAATGTAATCGACCAGGCTCGTGTCATAGTCACCGTTCTGTGCTGTCAGGGTGACCGTATTGCTGCCGGACAGCAGTACGCCCGGCGGAATGTTGGCGCTCAGAGTACCTGTGTCTTGTCCGGTGAAGGTGATTTCTCCAACCGGGGTTCCGTTGACTGCGACGCTCACGTCGTGCGGAAAAGCGGCAATGACGCCTTGCAGGGAGATCTCTAGCCGCGGGGATTGCGAGGAATTCGTATTCAGATGTGGCGTCGCCAGCGTCTGATCGGTTGCGGTCGACGACACCAATGCTCCAAAGAAATTCTGCCTGTTCTTGGTGATCAGAGCCGAGAAGTAGATCAGATGTTGCCGCAACTCGACTGTTGCCGAAAAGTCATTCGGAGCGACATTTGACCCTGTGGAAGCTCGCACGACCGGCATTCCTGAGTATCGCCCTTCACCCACGACGAGCCAGTAGACGCGAGTGTCCGAAAACTCGGTATCTATTCCGGTGCCGTAGAAATTAATCGCCGCTTGCGGGCCAAAGCCACCTGGACCTGCCGTCGCTCCCGTAATCCGGATCGGCTGTTCGACGGCCTCGGCGTAGAGATGCAGCGTCGCCGGATCGACATTGCGATCGAGTCCCGCCTTCACCAGATCCGGCTGAGCGACGTAATACCAGCCTTCGTGTTGAACCAGAATCTTCACTGCCGGATGCGCTGCCAGTTCAAACTGCCGCTGCGGCTGCATGCGAGAGAGCAGCGCAAGCGAAGCCGTGCTTTCTACCACGTGGCTTTGCTGACTGCCCGGCTTCGGCGGTTGCGCCTGACGCAATTGATTCAGCATCCTCGTCTCAGCCGCGGTGGCTTGGCTTTCAGCGGGTGTACCGTCTGCCGGCGAGATTGGCCCGTACATGCTGCGCGTCCCGTTGACGTCGATGTCTTCCAGCCAATACGAGGCGCCGGCAGTGCCGGCGGAAGGATCCATCCACACATAGCTTCGGCCCGCATGCCTCGGCAATGCACCGCCCATTTGCAGAGCCGATCCCGCGATGACCGACGGATTCATGCGCACGCGGTTGCCATTCAATTCGCGATAAACGTTGAATCCCAGATTGTGCGCCTCGCCGCCGGTCTTCCAGGTCAAAACGGCCCGGCTGGCGCCGAATTTGTCGGTTCCCGCAAAGGCCTTGAATGACTGCAGCGCGATACGCGTGGGCGCAGTGATGGTTTCGGTCTGCGTCGAGCTGTTATTGGCTGTGTTTGTGTCTGTCTGATCAGCCGAGACCGCAGCAGTGTTGGAGACGATCCCCGGCTGTCCGGGCACGCTGAGAATCGTAATGGTCGCGGTTCCGGCGTTCGCCATGGTACCCAGCAGGCAGGTCACCGTTCCGGCTGCTTCGGAACACGATCCCTGGGTGGTTGTGGCCGAAAGATAAGTCAGTACCGATGGCAACGTGTCCGTCACCGTGACATTTGTCGCGGACGCGGGCCCGTTATTCGTCACGGCAAGCGTGTAGGTCAGCAGAGTTCCTTCCGTGACCGGGTTCGGGGATGCCGCCTTCACGATGGCCACGTCAGCGGAGTTCGCATTCGCCACTGTTACGGTCGCGCTGGCCGAGGTTGAAGGGCTCCCGGTCACGAAGTTGGCCACGCTCGCTGTCGCCGTGTCGACGATGTTCGTTCCCGAGGGCGTGGTGCCTCCGACCTGCAGTACAACGGTAAACGTCGCTGCGTTCGCCGAACCGACGCCCAACGCGCTGCCGTCATTGCACGTAATCGTACCGGTCCCGCCAACTGCCGGCAGCGTGGGACAAGTCCATCCGCCCGGAATCACGATCGATTGGAATGTCGTATTCGTCGGAGTGGTTTCCGTGAAACTGGCCGTGGTCCCGGTGTTCGGGCCGTTGTTGGTGACCGTCTGCGTGTAGGTGACATTGCTTCCCGGCGCCACCGTAGTGGGCGAAGCGACATTGGTCACGACGAGGTCTGCCTGCGCCGCGGTGGCGACGACATCTGACGCAATCGCTGTATTGTTCGCGGAGTTTGTATCGGTGGAGTTCGAACTCACTGTCGCCGTCTCGCTGATCGCGGTACCAGCGGCTGTGCCAGCTGTGACCGTTACGACATAGGTAATCGTCGCCGGAGCGCCAGAAACCAGAGCGGGATCAGTGCAGGTCAAGGTGGCCAGGACGCAAGTCCAAGCGAGAGGTCCCGTAAGCGAGGTCGCAGTTGTATTCGACGGCAAAGTATCTGTCAGAGTGACGCTGACCGCGCTGCCGGGCCCGGCGTTGCTGACGACTTGCGTGTAAGTGATGGTGTTGCCTGCAATGACCGGAACCGGGTTTGGCGTATTCGTGACAGAAAGGTCCGCAGTATTGGTCACGCCTATGTTGACCGTCGCACTGTTGTTGCCACTATTGGGATCACCCGTCGAGGATGAAACCGAATCCGTCTGAGTAATGGTTGTTCCGGTAGCAACACCCGCGTTCACGGTCACCACGAAGCTGAAGTTTGTCGTTCCCGGCGACATCGTAGTCGTGTCGGTGCACGTCAGGGTCGCGAGAACACAGTTCCATCCGCCGGGCCCTGTCAGCGAAACAGCTGTAGTGTTGGCAGGAAGCGTCTCGGTGAATACCGGCGCATTCGCCGTCGCGGGCCCCGCATTGGTGACGGTTTGAGTGTAAGTAATGTTGTTTCCCGCCGTGGCTGGGCTTGGGCTGCCGGAATTGGTCACGCTCAAATCGGCCTGTGTTCCCGACGCCACAGCAATGTTCACCGTTGCCGAGTTATCCGTCGTATTTGTGTCGCGTGTGGTTGTCGCAGCGAGAGCGGTGTCGCTGATGATCGTCCCAGCGGCAGTTCCTGCATTCACCGTGTAGACCGCAGTAATAGTTCCCGTCGAACCTGGTGGGACGCTCGGATTCGAGCACGATACCGGCGCCGTATTCGGACAGTTCCACGTCCCACCGCCTGTCGTAGACGCTGTCACGGATGCGAACGTTGTGTTCACCGGAGTGGCTTCCGTCAGCGTAGCCGCGCTGCAATAGCTGGGCCCGTGATTGTACACAGTTTGTGTATAGGTGATCGTCGACCCCGCGGTAACGGGACTTGGCGTTCCGCTGTTCGTGACCGTGAGGTCGCATTGATCGCTCACCGGCGTCACCGTCATCGTGTTCGCGGTCGGTGAATTGGCCGCGGAAACCAACGATGTCGCTGTAATCGATGCGGCAGTCACGGTGGCCGGCACGTTGACCACGACGACGATGTCGGCCGATGTCCCCGCCCCCAGGCTGGGGTTCGTGCAATTCACGTTGCCGGTCGCGCCGACCGCCGGCGTGGTGCAGGTCCAGCCGGACGGCGCGATCACGGACTGAAACGTTGTGTTCGCCGGAGTTGCTTCCGTGAAGCTGACTGTTGTGGCCGCGGCCTGGCCGCTGTTTGTGATGGTCTGGGTATATGTGATGTTATTTCCAGCCAGTACCGTCGAGGGTGATGCAGCGGTATTCAGCCCGAGCAAGGCTTGCGTCGCCGCTTCGATGATGTCAGTCGCGGTCGCAGAACTGGCTCCAAAGGATTGATTGGTCGCATTGACTTGCACCGTGTCTGTGACCGCCGTTCCATTGGCTAGGCCCGTGTTCGTCTTATAGATGACTGTGAATGTTCCCGAAACTCCTGCACCTACAGTCGCCGCCCTGCATGAACTTGCGGGAAAGGCCGGAGGTCCGGTGCAGGTCCAACCAGCTGGCGCTGCCACCGAGACGAATGTCGCATTTCCCGGCGGCGCGAATTCTGCGAACGTCGCTCCGGTGATCGCGCTCGTACCGGTATTCGTAACCACCGACGTGAATGTAACGTTGTTCCCCGAGACCACTGGATCCGGTGTCGCAACATTCGTCACTGAAAGATTCGGCCCGGTCGTTCCTACGATCGTGCTCGCGCTGGCCGTGTTGTTCGACGCTGTCGGATCGAGATCGGAGGAACCCACCGCAACGTTCTCAGTGATTACCGTGCCATTCGCCGTGCCATTGTTGACGTTCACAACCAGCGTGATCGTGTTGGGCGTCGATGTCGCCAGGCTCACATTGGTGCATACAACGCTGCCAGTTCCTCCTGGCAAGGGCGTGACGCAACTCCATCCGGTAGGCGCAGAAATCGAGACAAACGTGGTATTGGCTGGTGTGGTCGTGGCGAAGGTCGCATTATCCGCGTAACTCGGGCCGCCGTTTGTGACCACTTGCGTGTAAGTGATATTCCCACCTGCGGCGACTGGATTGGGCGATGCCGCATCGGTCACGCCCATATCCGCAGATGAAACTACGCTGGCGGTATCGGTCGACGTATTTTTTAGCGGATCGGTGGCTCCTCCGCCCCTCACTGTCGCGGTATTGCTTACCGTTGCGGGAGCGGTTTGCGAAACGCCGGCCGAAGCTGTGATCGCCGCATAACTGGCGCCGCCAGCTAATGCGTCGGAACGCGTACACGTCAACGACTGTCCTGAAACCGAGCATGTCCAGCCCGTTCCACTGGCAGTGGTTAGGGTAAGGCCGAGCGGGAGCGTGTCGGTGACTGTGACCGTTCCGCTGCTCGCATTTGTGCTGACGTTTTGAACCGTAAGCGTGAAACTGGCCGTGCCCCCGCGCGTGAAGGTTCCAGCATGAGTTTTCGTGATTTTGAGGTCAGCCAACGTAGTGCAAACCGCCGCCGATTGAATGCCAGTGACCTGCGAGAGAGTGGCAGTCGTGGTGCTCGTCCCTCCCGCACCCGCAGTCGATCCATAGGAGACGCCCGGAGTCAGGGTTGTCCCGTCCGCACCACCGGTGACCGTTGCGCTTGCCGGAGCCGCCGAAACAAAAATGACTCCGCCGCCTCCACCGCCTCCAGGACCGTGCCGGTCGGCTAAGCTGTAAGCATCGGCGTCCCACGCATCGCCGCCGCGGCCGCCCGTCGCCGATAGAGTCAGGCCACCTTCACCACCCGTGCGCGCGAGCACGACGATCGTTCCGCCAGCGCCAGCGCCTCCGCCGGCATCGTTGGCAGTGCCGATGTAGGCGGCTGCGCCATTGGCAGTCAGGGTTCCGTTTCCTGTGAAATTCCCCGCGCGAATGAAGATGATTCCGCCGCCCGCAGAGCCGGCGCTGGCTTGGGTGTCACCACCGGAATTATTGCGCGTTCCTGCGCCGCCGCCGCCGCCCATAGCAACGCGATCGATGGTCGCCGGAAAGGCACTGCCGCCAGCACCTCCGGTCGCGGTATTCGTATTCCACGAGTTCCCGCCATAGCCGCCCGCGCCACCGTTGCCGCCACCACCCCCGCCCGCGTTTTGATCGTTCGCCGCCGGATGGGCGTCTGTGCCTCCTCCTCCTGCGTTGCCGGGCGCGCCACGCGCCATACTGCCGTCACTCGCCGTCCCGCTGGGATAGTTGGTCGTGGTCTGCAGATATGTCGTACCGGATTCCACCCACTCCGGGGTGCCCGCCACACCTTCGCCCTTTGCCGCATCTACGCCCGCTTCAGCGGCCCCGGTGTAGGTGGCAGGCGAGGTCTGCCAGTAATCGGTGTTCAAGCCCGTCCCGCCAGTCAACTGCATTCCAGCGCCACCGCGGAAACCCAGCCCGCTGACTGAGACCGTGCCGTTATTCAGTGCCAAGGCCACGGAAACATCCAGGGCAAAAACCCCACCGGTGGAACCGTTCCAGGCAGCCGCGGTGGTCGTTCCTGCATTTAACGTTGCGCTGGAGTACTGCGGAACCAGGACGATCTGATAGGTGCTCGCGCCCTTGGTCGTCGAGGCCGCTGCTGCCGTGTAGCCGAAGACGAGTCCGCCGTTCGCGCCCGCGCCAGCAATCGACACGAAACCGCCGCTCACGGCTCCCAGAGCTGTGACGAATTCATAATTGCCGGCGTTGTTGATCGTGGTAAAACCTGTTCCGGTATACCCATTTCCATAGGCAACGGTGTCACTGGTGTTGATGCTTGCGTCTTGCATCTGAATCACCAGCAAAAGACTTCCCGCCGCAATGGTTCCCGTTCCATTGGCCGCGCCGATTGGGATCGATGTCGCTCCCGCGACCACACTGGCCGTTCCCGGAAAATACGTGTTCAACACTCCAGCGGCGAGGGTCCCACCGGCGGGTGGCGAGTTGTCGGAACATATCGTCGTCAGCACCGGCGCGAGCGCGACATACGTATTGTTGCCGGTATTCGGATCGGGCGGAGTGCCGGAATCAGTGACCGTGGCGGTGTTCGGATAATAACCCGGAGTCGTTGTCGAAACTGTCACCGTGAGTGTGAACGACGCTCCATTGTTGAGCGTCGCCAGTGTGCAATTGATTGTCGTCGTGAGGCTGCAGGTGGCGCCCCCAGTTGCGCTGTACGAAACAAGGTTCAGGTTCGTGTCTGCAAAAGCATCCGTGAGTGAGATGCTGTTGGCGGGCGAAGGACCATTGTTGGTGACGGTGACGCTGTAGACGGAGTTGGCGCCGAACGCCACCGCCGCCACGCTGGTAGCCACGGAAAGGTCCGCCGTAGATGGATTAATGGAAACCGCGCCCAGAGACCAGTTGGACGTTCCGCTGAAGGTTTCGGAAAACGGAAGGCTGGGATTGCCGGGGCGCGTGCTACCCGTACCGGTCACATCGGTTGTGGCGCTTGCTCCGCTTCTGGTGTTCCATTCAGTCGTCTGCCATCCTGGCACCGTGACCGTCTGGTTGCCGCCAGTAGCCAGTGTGTCCAGGACCATGCCGTTTACCACACTGGGGACATCGAGCTGCGAATTGCCACCGCCAGCGCCGTTGGCTGAAACGAAGGTTCCCAGAGGCGTCGTCTGGTCGACACCAGTAAAGGTCGTCGAGGCCGCCACAACTCCGACGGTGTTTCCCCCGTTGACGTTTACTGAAACAACGATCGGAATATTCGTCCCCGATGCCGGATTCAGCAGGTACCACATTTCCACGCGCCGTGTATTGCCGGCATCATTGTGCGCACCCAGCAAGGTTAGCGGGGTGCCAGTCGCCCCGTTGTATCTCACACCGCTCACGGTGGTGCCGTGCACGTTGTTGATGTTGATCGATACACTGACAATCAGTAATCGATTGGCTCCGGCTCCGGTGGTATGAGTAATCGTGACCGTGCGCGTGGCGTTGCCGGTGAGTTCGGCAGTGGCGTTCGCTGTGGCATCGACGGCAACCTGCCCGTGTGTAGCGACTGCAGTTGCAAACAGGACCAGCACACAGAGCAGCAGAATGCGTCTATGAAGAGTGCGACCCGGAGCTGTCGTCGCAATTCGGCTGGCCAATTTTGTGAGTACTGCTTGTCCCCGCGCGACCCATCGCAGACCCCATCCGAAAGTTCCTCGAAAGTCTGCGCTCACACTGCCCCGTCCTAAGCGTACTTGCTTCGCGTGAGCGACCCCCAAAATCTGACTCGCCGTCAGCGGGGGATCATCCTGGTGGCCACAGTCCCCTCTTGTGATGAATACATCGTTGTCTGGATCGGCTCGGACAATCCGGTGCATCCGAAAGCCGTTACCTGCTTTGGCTAAAACGATATCGCCTTCACGCAAAGTGCCTGCGCCTACCGGAGTCACTTCAACACTCTCGCCATCGCGAATTGCCGGAGACATGCTGCGCCCGCGCGCCTCAAACCGTGCGCGGTGCCCTCGGTCGAGCAATTCGTGAATCACTTCTCCAAAAATCCTTGAGTCGGCCCCGAAATCAGTCATGGAAATTGAGGATTGTTTCAACAGCCTGCTCGTTCGGTTCAAATGCATAGCGGTAGACCGGAACCGCGGTTACCAGGTCTTCGAGAAAGTTCAAAGCGGTCTCGACATATTCGCTGCAATGCAACGGCACGAAACTGCGCGCAAACAATTCCAACACCGCCTGACTGGGGGATAGCTGCTTCAAACGATTTCCTTGCCCGTGCTCGAGAATGAAGATCGCATTCAGGGGAGCGCTGCCCGGCGAAGCGTACTGGGCTTCCCCATGCCAAGGCGTTCCGAACATGCGAAAGCGGTTCGAGTGTTCGTGAGAATCCATCTGTCGATCGCTGGCGCGCAGGATGATGCGATCGTCACTGAGGATTTCAGCGTCACCACGCTTCGTCCAAAGGCGCGCGGTCGTGCTCTTCCCTGCTCCCGAGTGGCCGACGAATAAATTTCCCATTCCTACCCTGGTCACAACGCCGCAGGCGTGCAGTTCAATGCCTTTATCCCGCATCAGACGGTGCATGATCAGGAGCTCATCCAGCGGATAGTCCAGAGGCGCAATCGCGACTTCCCTGGAGTTTGCGAATACCTCGCGATTCATCTGCAGATTTGCGCTGCAAAATTCGCGATCGACCAGCAAGCGTTTGTAGGGTTTTGTCCCCAAACGTGCAGTAGTGAAGTCGAAGCGATAGCGGCTCTCGTCATCGAACAATCGCCAGACCGAGCCGGAATCGAACCGCTTCGCGCCCGGCATCGGCAACAGTTCAGAGACCCAATCCACGCGAATCTGGATATTGGAATCAGAGCCATCCGACTGAAACGGCTTCAACGAAGGGACCAGTGCGACATCTGCTCGCTCGCCGAGCAGTTCGACGCCAACGCCGCCAACACAAAACGCGTTGCGGCAGACTGAACCGGATTCGCACGCGGACATCATCGGACTCCACAGATTTGCGACAGCGACAAAGCGTTCACGATCCGATACTGAGACAGCCGCCCAGCAAAATTTCGCAGGGGCCAGTCAATCCGTTGTTGTTAGGCCCGGTGCCACCCGTGATCTTGCAATGTCCCAGCACCGCCTCTTCGGGACGCAAGCTGATGCTCGTCAACCGCGGCGGTTCGTACTTCGCCCGGCCGGTCTGGATCTCTTCCCCACCCATTGAGCCTCCAGTGGTTTTGATCAATGATTCCCGCACCCTCCGCAGCTTTCCGCGATTTCGCGCGTGTTGTTCAAGATCGGCAGAATGTGCTGCGGCCCGACCCAACTCTCCACGTCGATTTCCCTGCTGGCGATGCGACGCGCCGATTCCATCATCGCCTCGTGCTGACTTCCCCCTCGACAGAACTCGCACTCCCCATGCTTCGGAATTTCAACTCCCAAGGTGGCTGCCCGCAGATGCGCGACGTGGCAGAGAAATTCGACCGGGCTCTCGCGATCGCCGTTCTCCATTTCGCCGTTCGCCGGACACATCCCGCACAGCGTCTGAATCCGGCATTGCATGCACTTTGTCATTCGTGTGCGCTTGCGCGTACGCAGAGCGAGAAGAGAATCTTTCCAGACTTTGCTGACGCTGGAGCCGCGAATGCTGAAAGTCTCCTGCTGCGAGATCACGCAAATGCCAACTTCGCCATAGGCATTGATGGCGAAAGAATTCATGCCTCCGCCGCAGGAATAAATCGTGTCGATCTGGGCGAGATTCGGCGGGTTTTCCAGACCTTTCTTCGCCAGCCTGCGATACTCGCTCGCTCCTTTGGGAGCATGCATGTCGAGCGCGACGACTTCTTCCGGCGAAAGCCGCACTGCTAGCGGACTTTGCGAGCAATCGACGCGCGGATTGATTTGACCATCCATCTTGAACTCGACCCCGAGCTCGTCTTCCGCGAACTGCCGCATGGCTCCGACTTCATGCTTGTTAACACTCGTCGCCACAGTCTTGAGGCGAAGCTTCAATTTCCTTTCTTTCAGCAGGCGGATACCTCGCAGGCAGCGATCGTAAGAACCAGGAATTCCGGTCAGCGCTTCGTAGGTTTCACGCGTCCGCCCGTACAGCGTGATCTCAATCACGAATGGCGGCCACTGTGCCAGATAGTCTGCGATCTCTTCGGTGAGAATCGTGCCGTTGGTGAACAGCGTGATGAGAAAGCCTTTTTTCTTGGCGTAGGTGTAAATTTCGAGGAAGTCTTTGCGGGCGAAGATTTCGCCGCCGGTGTAGAGAATCCAGAAGGCGCCCATGTCGACGAGTTCATCGAGCAAACGAAAGTGCTCTTCCTTGCTGAGTTCGCGCCGGCGCGCGTCAAGATCGCCCATCGGCAGGTTGTTGTAGCAGTGCAGGCACTCCAGCGGACACCTTCGCGTCACTTCAATCGAAACCTGCAGCGGAACGCGTTGCTGCTGCTGCCGCTGATGAAGATCGGCGCTGAACTCGCCGTAACTTAACTGCTCCACGCCCCCTCCGTATGCAAAGCAGCGGACGCGGTTCTCCGCGCCCGCCGCTTGCCATCCTTCCCGCCCCACTGGCCACTCAGTCGCCGGCGACTGCGGTTGCCGGAACCTCGACCAGACCAACCGACTGCAGTTCAGCCACAAAGCTCTTCACATCCTGCTCGGCCGTTGCCGCCTCGACTTCATATTTCTGCGCAACGGCAGCGCTCAACTCCGCCACGGTTCGCGGCGACTCGAGCAGGCTCCAGATCAGAGTTCCGGTTTCATTGAAGCTGTAAATCGATCCCAGGTCGGCGACATTCGCGCGCACCGGGATGATGAGCGTTTCACCCGCGATCACCCGCGCCACGACTTCACCCGATCGAATCAGTGTCTGCATGCCTGACTCCACGATTCGCCCTGTCCGGATTTCGTAACAAACAAAGCTTCGAAACCTGCGGCCTTTCGTCCCAATTTGAGATTACGGCAACTTTGGTGGAATGGCTTGCTCGACCTGCAGGGCGGGTATTGACTTGGTTATCATCGCGAATGGTTCCCAACTGTTTACAAAACAGCGACTTATGGGTAAGTTCACTGGGCTCGATAACCCTCAGATCAGCAAACCGGCCAGGTGCTGAACCTGCCCGCCTGCAAAAACTCGTTGGGTGTTTCTTCTAGACAAACGAAATGAAACGCTATAAAAAGAAATGCTGCTTCTCGTGGGCCGCTCGGGCCGCCCAGATCGGTTTCTGTGCTCAACGAAGAACGACGACGCGCCATTCTTGATCTGCTGAACCATCAAGGCAGAGTCCTGGTCACAGAACTTTCCCGCCAGTTCGAAACCTCGCAAGTTACGATTCGCAAGGACCTGGAGATTCTGCACGCGCACGGACTCGTCCATCGCACGCATGGCGGCGCCCTGCCCTCGCGCGAAGGTGCGCTCGAAGATCCGACGCTGCGGGAAAAGGAAAAGCTGCATCACCGCGAGAAACTGCGCATTGCGGACTGCGCTGCCGAAAAGGTGAAAGAAGGACAGGTGCTGATCCTGGATTCCGGCACCACCACCACCGCTATCGCGCGCGCGCTGCGTAATTTTCAGAATCTGACCATCATTACGAACGCTGTAAACATCGCGGCCGAGTTAGCAGGCACGGCGATTGAAGTGATCCTGACTGGCGGTACGCTTCGCAAGAACTCGTTTTCTCTCGTCGGACCGATCGCCGAAGAAACGCTGCGCCGCTTGAGCGCCGACATTCTCTTTCTGGGCGTGGATGGTTTCGACGTGAATCACGGCCTGAGCACGCCCAATCTGCTGGAAGCGAAGGTCAATCGTGTGATGGTCGAGATTGCGAAGAAGACAGTCGCGGTCTGTGACTCGAGCAAGTTCGGACGCCGCAGTCTGTCGCTGATCGCGCCTTCGACGGCCCTGCAGGAAATTATTACCGACCGCGGCGCGCCGAAGTCGGATCTCCGCGTCCTGAAGCAGGCTGGCGTGGAAGTCACGCTGGTGTAGCGTCGTTTGTCATCCTGAGCGCAGCGAGATCGAATGATCTCGCAAGTCGAAGGATCCCTACAATCTTAAGCCACACTCGATCCACTAACCATGCCCCGTTTCGACGTCACCATCGCCGGCGAACTGAATCTCGACCTGATCCTCTACGGATTGCCCAAGCAGCTTCAGCCCGAGCGCGAGTTGCTCGCCGATCGCATGATGCTGACTCTGGGGTCCTCGTCGGCGATCGTCGCACACAATCTTTCGGCGCTCGGCAGCCGCGTGGGATTTCAATCGCGCATCGGCGACGATCCGCTCGGTCACATCGCACTCGATCGACTGAAGGCAAGTGGCGTGGATGTTGCCCATGTCCGGCGCGTTTCAGGAGCAATCACGACCGGGCTGACGGTCATTTTGCATCACGAATCCTGGCGCAACATTCTCACCTACATGGGAACGATTGCCGAGTTGACATGGGACGATCTTGATCTCGATTACTTGGCTGAGTCTCGCCACTTTCATTTGTCGTCTTTTTTCCTGCATCGAGCGCTACGGCCGAGGATCAGCGAATTGTTTCGATATCTGAAATCGAAGGGGCTGACGATTTCGCTCGACACGAATGACGACCCCGATGACAAATGGGAAGGAGTAGGCGAGGTTCTCAAGTATGTGGATGTGCTGCTCCCGAACGAGCGCGAGGCGTGCAAGCTGGCGGGGACGGAGGATCTGGAAGCGGCGATTCGGAAATTGTCGGCGCAGGTTCCGATGGTCGTCGTGAAACTCGGGCCGAAGGGAGCCCTGGCGCAGCGCGGGTCCGAGCGGATTGTCAGCGAATCGAAACAAGTTGTGCCGGTAGACACGGTCGGCGCCGGCGACAGCTTCGACGCTGGATTCCTGCACGAATACGTCCGCGGCGCAGATTTGGAGAAGTGTCTGGCGGCTGGAAACGCTGCGGGAGCGCTGTCGACCACGCGCCCGGGAGGAACGGAAGCGTTCCGGAATGCGGAACACCGGGAGAGATTCTTGGCTGGGTGATCCGTCTGCTCTCTGGGGTTGAGCTTCACCGCAACTGAGGGTGCCCCACCCTTCGCGTTTTTCGAAGGGTGGGAACAATGGACCGGCGTTTCCTAAAGTTTGTTCTATCAGTTGAGGTCTGTGCTGCCCACCCTTTCGCAAAAAACGCGAAAGGATGGGGCACCCACTGTGCGAATAGTGCCATCAAAAGCAAGGTGAGAAGGGTGGGCCACCCGCCCGAAAACAGTAGCTGAGTGTAGTCGGAAAGGTCCCGACTCCTTCCCCTGCGGGCCGTTTCAGTGGTCAGTTCTGCGGTGTCCCCCGAAGAAGCATCAAGAAACCGCCTCGTCGAAATCCCATCGCCAAGAACTCCCCGTCATGTTCGCAGCCGATTGCATACACATATTCCGGAGCGGCGTCAAAACGCTTGATGAGCGTGCCGTCAAGAGGATTTATTTCGTAGACCATCGTTTGCGGGTCCGTTTTGTAGTCCGCACCGTGCTCTTTGAAGCTGGCAAACCACATCTTGTCGGAAGAAATGAAGCGGTCGATTACCCGGCCCTCCGGAACATGGATCGGCACTCTCCGGATCAACCCGCTTGGGCTGACCTCGATGATCCACGTCAATCCCGGCCAGACGAAGAGAAGCTTGTCATGGAATGATAGGATCTGTGCCATTCCAAATTGCGGAGGTACTCTGGCTAGGAACTCCGGACTGGCGGAACCATGGGTGACCCCGGTCGCTGCAAGCCGTTCTTCCCACCCATGCATTGGCTTTTCAGTGTCGAGTAGCCGTTGCAAAGTGCCGTCCGCATTCACGAAGGCGAACTTAGGCTTCTGCTCGGAGTCAGAGCCCACCACCAGAAATAGGCCGGAGCTGAAAACCGCGATTTTCCTTGCCTTGAACGGAATGTCTAGCTCGACGGCTTCTTTATAGTTCCCCTGTCGGTCAAAAGTCGCAATGAAATCCCCCCGTCTCCCCGACTTGACTGTCTGCTCGTATTTTTCCCCTTTACTTGGCACAGTTATTACACGTTTCGTAGTCGACATTGCATCGTCGCGCGTGCCGTTTAGTAGCAGCATCGCGACTAGCGAGTCCGTTGCGTAGTAATCGCGCAGATGACCATCATGGACATCGGATATCTGGTCCAACCCGAACTTGGTTACGTCGTAGGTGTCATGAGAACGTATGAACGCTAGAACGCCCATTTCTTGGGAGGAGGAAGGCTGCCATGGGTCGAAGAACACTTCGCCGTCCGGGGAACACTGAAGTCCGGAGCCAGCTCCGGGGCCCCCGATTTGGGTTTCCTTAGCGTCGACGAATGCCAGCTTAATAGCCGGAATCTGCGGCACAAGGAGTTGCTTATCAGACGACTGCTGTGCAGAGGCTTGAGTCGCCGTAACCGCCAAAAGGACACTCAGGGACCAATGGAATTTCATAATCCACTCCTCGCGACGAGGTGTCGCGCGTCCGGGAATCAGCGCAAGACTTCTTTGCCATACTCGCGAGTCGGCTGAAGGGAAACCGCAATGCCGTACTGACGGAAGTGGCCTTGGCAATCAGCAACAATGACGGTATGGTCAAATGCCAACTCAGCCAGTTGATCGAGCGTCCCGCTTTTCTTGAGCTCCGTTCCATAACAGATAGTCTCGTAGTCCGTGATCCAGTCTGTTGCGTAACACTCAGGATGGCCTGTACAGCTTGTTCTGTACGGGTAATAGGCGAATCCCTCACCGTAGTTCTCGTATTTTGGGAGCCAGACGGTATAGTCCGTACAACCGTTTTCCACCTTGGCAGCCAACATTTCCGTACTGGGGGTCCATGGCGCACATCTCGCTCTGGGCGATGGAGCGCTGTGGGAGAAACCACACGATCGAGAGGATCGCAATGAAAATCAGTTTTCCTGGCAGCATAGATTCTCTCCTAGGAGACGGCGGTTTGGAAAAGACTTTCGTTCCTAAACCTTACTCCGATTTTTTCGAATATCTGAAAAATACTGAACGTTGTCCGGCTTCTGTGACACAAACGTCGAAGTAGCTCTGTGGGGAATACTCTCCACCGGTCTCTTGACCAAGCTTTTGCGCCCGCCAGGGACAGACGGCCAGCAGCAATTTGCCAATGCCGGACGTCAGCAGTATCGGAGGTTGAGCGGGGTCTCTCAATTGTTTGTAATCGCCGATCACACCCGAAATCGTGCCTCCCTACTTCCCGCTCACCTCCAGCAACAAATGCTCTTTGAACTCCGCCTTCAGCTTCGGCGCATTCCCTTCCGCCGCCTGCACTGTGCCTAGATCTTTTCCATCGACATAATCAACTACCTCATACGTCCCCGGTTTCAGGCCGCGCAATTCCACTTCGCCGTTGAACGAACCTTTTTCCGGCGTGAAGAAGGCGTAGTACATCTTTCCATCTTTCTCGATCGCATACCCCTCAGGCACGTCGTAGCCGTAGACGTAGAGATTTCGAAATTCTCCCTTCGAGAGCATCTTCTCGTTGTAGAGGCCGATCCATTTTTTCCAGTGCTGTTCTTTTTCGCTGGTCAGCATCACCGGCTTGAACTTCGGCCCGGGATCGGGCCATACAAACTTCGTCCCCACAACTCCACCGGTTCCGACTGTCGAAGCGAAATCGCTGCCGTGCTCGCTCCAATCGCCGTGCCCGATCGGCGTCATGGACGAAAGCTCGACGTGATCTCCGTAGACGGCCGACTCAGGACCGAGCAGCGCTTTATACATTTTGATTCGCCGCCGCACCTGCACTCCGCCCACCGGATCGGCCGTTACCGCCTGATCGATGAACGGCAGCCATGCCAGCGACGGCGGCGTTCCGCACGGACACGCCTGCGTCACACTCTCCGGCTTGAGCGCGCGCGTCGTCTGGAAAATTGTTTTGTACACCTCGCCCATCGCGTTCACGGAATCCTGCGGCGACTTGTGATGATGCGCCGGGTTGTAGCACTTCGGCACGCTGTAGATGTTGTCGAGCTTCGATCCATCGAATCCCCAATCGCGAATGAACTTTTCCGTGAGCTGCTTGTAGTAGGCCTGCACTTCGGGCAGCGACGGATCAAGCGCCGCCAGGTCCCGCACCATGCGCGCATGCTTTCCGTTCTTGTCGAGAATCAGCCAATCCGGGTGCTCTTGCACAACTTTCGAAATTCCATACTTGTGCGACTCGTACTTCCCTTGCCCGTCTTCGACACCCAGCGGCAGCCACCACAATTGCGCGAGCATTCCCTGCTTGTGAAATTCATCGACCATCTGCTTGATCGAGTTGCCGGGAAATGTGTCCTTGCGCGGATTCCAGTCGCCGTACGTGTCGAACCAGCGATCGTCGAGCGTCGCCCACTTGATTCCCATCTCCTTCAGTTTAGGAATCGTTCCCAGCATCTGCTTCGGCGTGACGTTGAACTCGTATCCCCAGCCGCACCAGGCCACGTTGTAAGCCTCGTCAGAAGGCTTGGGAATCTCCCATCCTTCTTTCTGCAGCAGGCTCGACCACATCCGCAGGGGCTCGTAGAAGTCTCCGCTGTAGACGGCGACAAAACTGCGCGGCGTGGAGTAACTTTCGCCTGGCTTCAGCGTCGCATTCGCGGGAACTTCAAGGCTGGCAAAAACTCGCCCGTCTTTTTCAACCTTCACCGGAATGGATAACGTCCACGGCAGCGTCTCAACGTGGCCGATGGCCTCACCGACCGATGCGGTCCAGACTGCCACGACCGGAATCCCGCCGCCGTAGCCGCCTTTGACCATCTCGCCCATCGCGTTCGGCTGCGAGGACGTCCGCGTCAGCTTCTGGACATCATCTTTTCCCCAATCGTAGCTCGACCCCTGGAACGACCACATCTCGTACGGCTGCGCTTTCGGATCGACCAGACTGGCGTTAAAGCGGTGCTGCTGCATCCAGGCCTGATCGATTTCGAAATCCGCATTGCCGGTGTTCTTATAGGTGCTGCTGACCAGCACGATGCTGGGGAAATCGTCATAGGCTTCGACGGTCAAAACGCGTTCGATGGGCACTCCCGACGGAGCTAAGGGCCGCGCCGGAATTTCCACTCTCTTGCCGCGTCCGAGTTTGCCGCTCGCCTCCAGAACTTTCGCCTGCGAAAAGTCAGGGACGAAGTCGAATTCCTGGCCATCGTGAATGATGGAATCACTGCCGCCGGTCGAACCGACGTTCGGCTCGTCGAGCGTCAGCCGCCTGCCATCTTTGACGAGGGTCGCTTGAAGAAATCCGGATGGAAGAATCTGGAACTCGGCCGTGCTCGTGGTGATCACCGCCGGACCGCCGTCATGCACATTGACTTTGACGAAGGAAGGCTGAGACGGGGGCGCTTTTGGCTGCGGCGCCGGTTTCGAGCAACTCAGCAGAGCGCAGGCGAAACCGCACAGGCAAAAGGCGGGAATGAGAAATTGAGAGCGAACATCAACGCGCTTCATGGCCTTCATCCTGGGATCTGGATTTCGAAAGGAAAAACAACCATTCGTAACTATACCCGGCGCTACGGCGCTGCGCTAGCGAATTTCGGCCAGAGAGTGTTCCAACGCGCCGCGCTTCGGGGTGGGCATTGCACCCACTTCACTCGCGACCCAGGCGCCCACCAGGTTGGCGACTTCATTCATCAGATCGAGAGACGCGCCGTGCAGATATTCGTGAACCAGTCCGGCAGTGAAGGCGTCTCCAGAGCCGACGGTATCCGCTACACGCACTTTAAAGCCAGGATGCTCGCTCGTATCTCCATCTCGCACGAGCAGACTGCCGCGCGCGCCACGCGTGATGCAGACGATCTCGAGATCGTATTTTCTCAATAGCCGCTGCGCCGACGAGAACGCATCCTTGTGCGGAAGCTCAAACAGTTGCATGATCTTCGGCAGTTCGTCATCGTTCAGCTTGACGATGTTGGCAAGCCGCATGGATTCTGACAGAACTTCCTGAGAAAAGTAGGACTGCCGCAGATTCACGTCGAACACTTTCAATGTGTTGGGCGATGCTGCGCTCAAAAATCTGCGAATGGTCGCGCGGCTGCGCTCCGAGCGCTGCGCCAGCGATCCGAAGCAGACCGCGTCCGCCTCTTCGGCGAGATCCTGCCAATTGGCATTCCACTCCAGGAAGTCCCACGCGACCGGATGCGCAATCTCGTACTCGGCCAGGCCATTTCCATCAACCTTCACATTCACAACGCCCGTGCCATGCGCGCGATCGGTTTGCACGCGATCGATATCGAGACCGAGTTCCTCCAGCCGGCGCAAGGCGTCGATGCCGCGTGAATCTTCGCCCACGCGGCTGGCGACGACGCCCTGATCGCCCATCAATGTCGTGATGTAGGCAAAGTTCGCGGGAGCTCCGCCCAGGCACGCGCGCCCGGGAAACAGATCCCACAACACTTCGCCCAGCCCCACAACTTTCTTCTTCATGTTGTTTCCCGGTCGGATCGTGAACGTTTACGGTCTTACCGCTTCAAGCGCGCGATTCAAAATCGGTAGCAGAAATCAGGGGGAGCCATCTGGCTCCCCCGATTTGTTTTTGCTGATGAGAGTGTTGGGCTAGAACTCGACCCTGACGCCGACCTGGAATTGCCGCATCTGAACATCGCTCTCCAGGCTGTTAATGACTCCAGCGCCGCCGCTGTCGATTGCTGTTCCGGTTCCCGTCTGGTTCACGTTAAACCCATACACCGGGTGATTGAAGATGTTGAAGAACTCTCCCCGGAACTGAGCTTTGATTCTCTCCGTGATACCGAAGGTCTTGAAGAACGACATATCCGTCTTGAACTCTCCAGGGCCGGTGAACGAGTTCCGCTGGATGTTGCCGAAGTTGCCGACACCCGGATCAAAGAAGGGTGAACTGCTCGACGTTAGGGTAGGCACTGGAGTGAAATACCTGACCACTCCATTGCTCTTGCTAACGCCAACATGGTACGAACCGTTCATGCTTGGGCGGCACGGACCGGTATCCTCGTCCACGCTGCAGTTTGAGTAACTCGGCGTCCAAGGCAATCCTGTTCCGATGGTCAGAGCCGCGTTGACCTGCCAGCCCCCGACCAAAAGATCAGCAGCCCGTCCGATATTGCCAAGGAACGTCTTCCCTCGACCGAATGGCAATTCGTAAATTGGAGCGAACACGAAGACGCTGTCACGGTTGAAGTCTGAGCGTCCCCAGCCCACTTTGTAGTCGGCTACATAGCTGCCGTCGTTGTCATAGGCCTTCGAGTAGGTGTAATGGGCAATGAAGGTTAAGCCCTTCGATGCCCGCTGATTCAGCTTGACTTGGAAAGCATTGTAGCTGTTGGTTCCGTCGTTGGCGTTGAAGCCGAAGCCCTCGCTTCCATCACAGCAGACGACGTTGACTGCGGTGCCGTCAGGATACGTATACGGAGTGGTGAATGCGTTGACGTACGGAGCGCGAAGATTGCGCGGGACGCCGCTCGCAAAGCCAACAATTGTTGGCTGGTTGTTATTGTAAGACGGACCGTCGCCGCGGAAGACGTGCGTTCCATGGGTTCCTATATAGGCAACCTCCACACTCGTGGTATTCGTGACCTGCCGTTGCAGAGTGGCATTCCAGGCATCCACGGTAGGCACGACAACTTTGTCGGGGCGGATGTGCGGCGAAACATTCCCGTTCTGAAACAGAGTCTTGCCGTAGTTTGGATCCCCGACTGTCGTGTTGGTATTACCGCATGTACCACCCCCGGCGACTGCTGCAGACTCTGGGCACACTCCGAACAGGGGCAGGATCCCATTTGACGGGATAGTTGGGAACGCCGCGGCCGGAGCTGGCGGGCCACAAATCGTCGGATCGTAACCGCCCGTCGCGGGCAGGCAGGCTCCGCCGAAATTAAACGCAGCGGTTTTGTTGTCGCCCGCCAGCGAGTTCAGCTGCTGGTTCGCCAGCACTGGCAGGTTCTGCGTAACCGTGTGTCCGAAATTGGATCCGAACACGCCGATGTCGAAGCTGCGTCCATAACCCAAGCGAACGACGGTTTTGGAATTCAGTTCATAAGCAACGCCCAGCCGAGGAGCAAAGTCCTTGTAGCTGCTGGCGGTGTTGCCGTTGCTGCTGATTCCGCCAACTCCCGCGACCCGGATTACACCCTCCGGCAGTACGGCGTACCCGCCAGAGAGTTTTCCGTTCGTGGATTCGGGACTGTAGAACTCCCAGCGGAGTCCATAGTTCACGGTCAGCTTGTGAGTGGCGCGCCAGGTATCCTGAGCGTAGACAAAGTAACGATTTTGATACTCGTGGTCGCTCGCCTCGAGCGATGATCCCACGTAGCGGTTGAAGGCAGTCACCTCGCCGAACAGGAAGGTCGCCACGTCGAGACCGCCCGTTGCGCTTGGGAGACCGTCCGAGGTTCCCAGATGGTTAAAGTTGAGAATGCCGGTGCGGTTGGCATCCGAGGGCACGCGCAAATTCGATGCATGCCGCAAGTCCACACCCACCTTGAACTGGTGATTGCCCTGGATCTTCGTCCAGTTGTTCGCAAACTGCAGGCCCCGTTCTTTCTCGAGGAGAGGGCAGTTGCAGCGGCCGACATTCAGGCCCTCGCCCAAACCGCTGGCGCTTCCACCCTGGTTGCTCTGGCCGATCGTGTTCTCGAAATTGAGCGCGGGGAGACCAGCGGTGGTCGGATCGCTGGCGATATTCAGGCCGATCAGTCCTAGATTGGTCGCCGCCGAATTGTTGTTCTGGTCGAACTTCGTCGAATGGGGGTTGTATTGGAACCATCCGAAACGAAAGTCGGTCAAGATGGTGTTGCTCACCGTATAGTTGAACCCGGTCGCCAGACTGTAGTTGCTGATCGCAGACTGGCCCGCCAAGCCGAGATAGCCTAGGCCAGGTCCGCCGATCTGCGTTCCAAATACGGGCGAACCGCTTAGGGTGAAGTGCGCGTGACTGTAGCGGCCGAACACCTGAAGCTTCTGGCTAACGGTGTAATCCTCACGGGTGGTGTACTGGTAGTCGTTAAAGCTGCCAGACCCACTGGCGGTGTAGTTATTCTGGGTGCCTCCGTTGGTCCCCGCTGTGTTCGGGGCGGGGAGCAGATTGAGAATCTTTTCTGCGACGCCGTTCGGATCCCATTGCTGCATGTCGGTAAACGGAATATGGGTGACCAAACTACCCGGCGATCCAGTCGTATACAGCGTGCGCGAACCCACTGCCATGTAGGGGTTGTATACAGAACCATTCCCACTGGTTGTGTTATTCGAGTATTCGCTCAGGTCGCAGTACGTGTTAGTGGCGGAGGGCGCCGTTAAGCAGGTGCTCTTCATCAATGCTGTAGGAACCGTCTCAACCATCGCCACACCGCTCTGGCGGCGGGTTCCTTCGTAGCCACCAAAGAAGAACAGTTTGTTCTTAATGATCGGCCCGCCGACCGTGCCGCCGTACTGCTTCCAGTTATTCAGAACGGGGGCATTCGCGAAGGGATCTTTCGCCGGGTTTTTTGGATCAAGCTCATAGAAGTATCCCGACCCGTGGAAGGCATTGCTGCCCGACTTGGTCTGCGCGGTCATGATGCCGGCGGTCGCCTTGCCGAACTCGGCGTCATAGTTCTGAGTCGCAATCTTCGTTTCGGTGACCGTGTCCAAGCTCGGGTTCACGATGATGATTCCGAGGATGGGGTCCTGATTATCGGTGCCGTCCAGTCCGTAGCCGGTGCCGCTGAAGTGCTGGCCGTCCACGAAAATCTGCTTGCTGCCCTGCGGGTTCTCCGTGGCGGCGTGAGCCCAGCCGGTCAGGGTCTGCGTTCCAGGGGTGAGTAATTCGAGGCTCTGGAAATTCCGATTGATGACCGGCAGCTCGTTCACTTGCTGGCTGCTAAACTCAATCGCCACGTCGGCGCGGTCCGTCTTTAATTGTGGCGCTTCGCTGGTCACCTCGACGGTCTCCGAAGAGCCGCCCAACTGAAACTGACCGTCCTGTCTTGTGCCGGTGTCAGCGGAGACTTGAATCTCTTTGAACTCCAAAGTCTTAAATCCCTGACCCTCGATCCGCATGCGATAGACGTCAGGGATCAGGTGGGTGACGGCGTAGTTGCCGCTATCATTTGTCGTCGTTTCTGTCGACACGTTCTTCGTTTGGCTGGTTACGGTGACCTTCGCGTTTGGCACTGCAGCCCCTGTCGGATCGGTCACCGTGCCCAAGATGCTTCCATACACGGCTTGTCCGACGGCGTTGGGAACCCAGAGCGCGCACAGCAAGCTGATCGCTGCCACTGCGACCCACACAGACCTTTTCATGAACTTCCTCCTCGACTTTCCAAAAACTCGATGTGCCCCAGAAATGCAGAGAGAGACTTGACAGGACGGTGTGCAGTCGTAATACAAAACAATTAACTGGAATAAGTTTCACTAAGTTTGATACTGTTACCGAAACAAAAACCCTGTCCCACAGCAACATAGGGTGTTCGGTTACTTCTGGGTCACATGGCTGTCACACACTCATTCGCCGTCGGACGCGAGCAGTGCTTCCAGCAAATAGAGAGGCTTACCAAAAGTCATAGCCTTCACAGTTCCGAATCTCTTTGCAAGCTGCTGCGCTATCTGGCGGAGCACTCACTCGATCACCCCGGCATCGCGCTGAAGGAATACCAGATCGCCACCGAAGTATTAGGGCGTCCGGCGGGGTTCGATCCACAGAGCGACTCGACTGTCCGGGTGCAAGCTGGGCGGCTGCGAGTGAAATTGGCGGAGTACTATGCCCACGAGGGCGTTGACGATCCCATCCTAGTCGAGATCCCGAAGGGATCGTATGCCATCACGTTTCACCTTCGTCCGCCCAAGGCCGGGGCAGCGGCGCCTCCCACATTCACGGTCGAACCGAGAGAGAGGACGCCCGAGCCGCGCCTCGTGCCTCGCGGGTGGGCAATCGCAGTTGTTGTGCTCTCGGTGCTTCTTGCCGCTTCGTTTATCACCAGTGCCCTGCTTCTGAACCAGCGGACACATTCATCGGTAGCCGCCGTCCAGCCGGTCTCCCCGGAATTGCAACTCTTCTGGAACCGCTTTGTAACCAGCCCGCAGCAGCCCTGGGTCATCTTCAGCAATGGCAGTTTTGTGGGCCGTCCGGAAACCGGAATGCGGTATTTCAATCCCGCTTCTGACGCCCGCTCGTTCATTCTCGATCACTACACCGGGGTGGGCGAAGTCCTGGCAATTCATCAACTCGACCGCATCTTTTCTCTGCTGAATCGGCAACTGCGGGTAAAGCGTGGAGCGCTCTTCTCGCTGGATGACGCCAAGAATAATGACCTGATCTTCGTTGGGTCGCCTTCAGAGAATTTGACGCTACTGGACATTCCCGGTACCCGTGAGTTCGTCTTCCAGCGCCTCGATTCAGGACCGCGAAAAGGCGACCTGGCGGTCGTCAATGTCCATCCGCAAGCTGGAGAGCCTAAAATCTTCCTGGCCACTCCCGCCAATCAGCCGACGACGGAAGATTATGCCGTGGTCAGCCTGCTTCCCGGCCTGGATCCTTCCCGATCCATTCTGATCCTTGCCGGAAATTCCACTTTCGGAACCCAGGCCGCTGTAGAGTATGTTTGTCGGGAAGATTCACTGAAGGAGTTGTTGCAGCAACTGAAAGTCTCAAAGCCAGCCGACATTAAACCCTTCGAAGCCCTGCTGCATGTCAAGATCACGCACGGCGTGCCGGTAATGACGGATCTGATTTCTGTTCGCAACCGTGGGAATTAGGCCACTTTAGCGCGCCGGCTCCGCCAGATGTGGATCCAGTTCTGCGGCTTTCTGAAATTCACCTTTGGCCTCTTCTTTCTGTCCATTCTGCTGGAGCGCGAGTCCGAGCTGATAGTGAGCCGCGGCATAATTCGGTTGAGAGTTGATCGCCGAGCGAAATTGCGAGATCGCTCCCTGCACATCCCCAACACTGAGCAGCCTCTTGCCGGAATTGGTCGCAAATGTCGCTGCTTGGGTACTGTTCGTGATGGCGGCAATTCGGGCACCCTCGCGAGCTTCGCTGGCTGCTCCTTGCGTGTCGCCGAGTTGGCGCAGGACGGCCGCCAACGTCGTGTGCGCCCCGGCGAAGTCAGGCTGCAGGCGGATCGCCTCTCGCAACTCCGCCGCCGACTCCGCTAGCTTCCCTTGTTGTTTCAATACCGTTCCCAAGGTGTAGTGAGCCTCGGCGTAGTTGGGCTGACCCTGGATCGCCCGATGCAGTTCGCCCGCAGCCTTATCAAAATCTCCTTTTTGCCAGTACAGAACACCCAGAGTGTAGTGAGCATCTGATAAATCCGGCTGCAAACGGATCGCGTTCTCGAATTCCGGCACGGCCTTATCGAGTTGATCTTTCAGCTTGTACGCGAGCCCGAGATTGTAATGCAGCGAAGCATTCTCCGGCGCCAGCTTGAGCGCTGTCTGCAATTCGGTAATGGCGGAGTCGAAATCCGCGTGCTGCATGTAGGCAATCGCCAGATTTCCGCGCAGCGTTCCGTCTTCTGGCCGCAACTGTGTTGCCGCTTGAAATTCCGATACTGCACTTTCCGCGTCACCCTTCTGGATGAGGGCCAGTCCCAAATCATTGAAGGCATCAGGATCCTGAGGGCGCAATTTCGTCGCCGCTGTAAAGGCTGTTACCGCATCATCCGCGTCCCCGGCGCGTTGGCTGGCAAGGCCGAACTCGACCTGCGCTTCAAACCATCGCGGATTCAAACTAGCAGCTTGGCGGAATTGCTCACGAGCTTCTACATCCTTTAACTGCGCCTTCAGAGTCTTCGCCAGATAGTAGTGGGCAGCCGCATCGCCCGCGACCAATTGCACAGCCGTTTGCAGTTCACCCGCCGCCGCGTCCAATTTTCCCTGCTCGAACCGCAGCACCCCAAGATGAAAGTGTGCCGGCTCGAGACTCGGCTGTAAGCGCAGCGCCTTTTGGAAAGAGACTTCTGCGTCGGTGAAATTCCTCTGCTGCGCGAGAAGATTCCCGAGATCATCCTGCAGGTCGGCACGCAGCGGCGCTAGTTCAACGGCACGCCGCATTTGCTTCAGAGCTTCATCACTATTCTGCCGGCTCAGAGTTCTGGCCAGAATCCGATGGGCCTCCGCATTCTCGGGTGTCATTTTCACCGCGGTGCGCGCTTCTTGCTCGGCCTCCTGTAATTTGCCGAGCTGAGTCAGCACGTTGACCAGGGTCAGCCGGGCATTCGCGAAGGAGGGCATCAGCCTTAGAGCGACGTGAAGATGTTTCAGAGCCTCGTCCGGCTCGCCTTGTTGCGCCAGCATCCAGCCTAGTGCGGCCTGCGCCGCCGGATCGGTTGGTACCAGACGAACGGCCCGTTCAAATTCGGTTCGGGCGCGCGCCATGTCGCCGGATTTCAGCGCTTCCTGGCCTTGTTGCAGAGCGGACTGCTCCGACGAGTCTCGTCTTACGACGGGTTTCTGGCTTTGGGCAAATGCGAGAGGCAGTGCGATGATGAGGAGAAGCGAGAGACAGACATACCTGAAAGAAAGCCGCAGAAGCATGGGACTGGGATTCGTTCTCCGAATTATATCCAAGGCGAATGCGCCAACGCTGTGATAAGAAATAGGGGCGATGGCCCAAAGCTTAGGCCAACGCCGAAATAGGGTGACCGCATTTCGGCGCGCTTTTACCGCAGGCAGAGGCTAAATGAAACTTTCGCGGCGAGCTTTCCTCCAGCTCTCCAGCGCGGCCGCGCTGGCTCATAAAGTTCCACTTCTCGCGCAGAATGCGAACGAATCCCTGTGCTATAAGCTGGCGAACGACCCTCTTCGTCCTCAATATCACCTGCTCCCCGCGCACAACTGGATGAACGATCCAAACGGTCCCATCTTTTTTCGTGGGCGATACCACATGTTCCATCAATACAACCCGCAAGGCGCGACCTGGGGAAACATGAATTGGGCCCACGCCACGAGTCCCGATCTGATTCACTGGAGACACGAACCAATTGCACTCTCGCCCACGCCCGGCGGCCCCGACCAGGATGGTGTGTTCAGCGGCAGCGCGGTCCTCGATGATGGCAGACCCGCCGTCATCTATACCGGTGTCGCCCCGCCAGCTTCCGACGCCGACGCCACGCTTCGCGACGGCATTCACACCTGGCGGGAAACACAATGCTTAGCCGTCGCGAAAGACGATGATTTGCTCCGATGGAAGAAGCTGCCGGAACCTGTGATTGCCGATCCGCCCGAGAAATTAGCGGTCACCGGCTTTCGTGATCCGTGTCTGTGGCGCGAGGGTGACCATTGGATGCTGATCCTCGGTTCCGGAACGCCCGAAAAGGGCGGGATGATTCTCCTCTACAGTTCGCCGGATCTGCACCACTGGACATATCTTCATCCACTGATTGTTGGCTCACCGAGTGGTAAGCAAAGCCCTAACCCCGTTGACACCGGTGATATGTGGGAGTGCCCGGATTTCTTCCCTCTGCAAGACAGACATGTGCTGCTCATCTCAACCATGGGCAAGGTTCGCTGGAAGGTCGGCGCCTACAAGAATCAGCGCTTCACGCCCGAGAAAGAAGGAGTTGTGGACTGGGGATCTTACTATGCGGCGAAAACCATGCTGGACCGCGACGGCAACCGCATTCTGTGGGGATGGATTCCTGAGACCCGTTCTGATGCCGACCTGCTTGCCGCCGGCTGGGCAGGCACCATGTCGCTCCCGCGAAGTCTGTCTCTGAACGCTCCCCACGAACTGCAAACCGAGGTCGCACCAGTAGCGCAAATCCTGCGCACAACGCCCGAGACTCATTTGACTGGACCGGTTCGCCGGCAGGATCTCGATCGCATCCGCATTCAAGACCTCTCGGCGGAGATCACACTCAGGCTCCAGCCGAAATCAGAGAACATCACACTGAGGTTGCATTCGGACAATGGTGAGTTTGCTGCCATTGCCATCGCGAACAGCACGTCAGGCCGCCTACTCCGCGTGAACAACTTCACCGCGCCTCTCCCCGGACCAATTGGATCTTCCGTCGAGCTATATTTCTTTCTCGATGGATCCGTGCTTGAGATTTTTGTTCAAAAGACCGTCGCCCTCACCGCTCGTGTTTATCAGGTCCCGTCAGGGCCATTACGCCTCAACCTTGATGGCAACGCCGAACTACTTTCTCTGGATGCCTGGCAAATGACTCCTATCTCGAAAGACCGCCTCACCGGATCCTTGTGCACCGGGCACTGATCATGCGCCTCTGAAAAGCCGCGCTGGCAGCATCTACAGACTTTTCTGTATTCGAAACGAAGTATTGCCCCCGCTATCATAAATCTGTTCTGTGACCGTCGAATCGCGAAAGCGGCCTACGTACCAACCGCGATGGCCTTATCTCATGCGCATCTTGGTAGTTGATGATCACGAAATTGTCCGGGGCGGTGTGATTTCCCTCCTGCTCTCGCGTCCTGATTGTGTGGTGTGCGGCGAAGCGGCGAATGGCAAAGACGCCATTGAAAAAGCCCTCACCCTGCGGCCTAACGTCGTGCTCATGGACCTGAGTATGCCGATGTTGAACGGCTTGGACGCGATCCGCACCTTGCATCGGCTTCTTCCTTCCACTGAAATCCTGGTTCTCAGTCAGCATGATTCTCCCGAGATGGTGCGCCAGGCTTTCAAAGCGGGCGCGCGCGGCTACATGATGAAATCTTCCCTGGGACAGAGTCTTTTCGACGCGCTGGATAAGGTCTCGCGCCACGAATGTTTCTTCGATCCTGCGTTTGCGCAATCCTCGGTACCGCTCGACTTGCAGGAAATCCTCGAGCGTAGCGCCGCCCTTGAGCAAGCCCTGCGGGAAAGCGAGCAGCTTTATCGGACCACGTTTGAACTGGCTGCCATCGGAGTCGCGCACGTAAACCCCGATGGCAGATGGTTGCGCGTTAACCAGAAGCTCTGCGAGATCGTCGGTTACAGCGAACGGGAGCTTCTGCAGCTCACCTTCCAGGAAATTACGCATCCCGACGACTTGCCGGCGGATTTGGCCCTGACCGAAAAGCTTCTCGTTGGTGAATTGAATTCCTTCACCATGGAGAAGCGGTATATCCGCAAGGATACGACATTCGTCTGGGTCAGGATATCGGTGTCCGGTCCGCGCGATGAAGACGGAAAGCTTCGATATTTCATCACTGCGGTTGAGGACATCAGCGAGCGCCGGGCCGCTGAAGAGGCGCAAGGGCGGCTTGCCGCTATCGTCGCCTCTTCCGACGACGCCATCGTCTCCAAAGACCTTAACGGCATCATTACAAGTTGGAATGCCGGAGCCGAACGCACCTTCGGATACCGGGCGGAGGAAGCGATCGGCCGTTCCATCATGCTCGTGATCCCACCGGAATTGCGCAGCCAGGAAGAGGACATCCTGCGCCGCTTGCGCCGCGGGGAGCGGATTGAACATTTCGAAACTGTTCGCGTGACCAAATCGGGCAAGCGGCTGGATCTTTCTCTCACTATTTCGCCGGTGCGCGACAGCCGCGGCCGCGTCATTGGCGCGTCCAAGATCGCTCGTGATATTAGCGAGCGCAAACGGATCGAAGACGCGCTGCGCGAGAGCCAGGTTCAACTGACGCTTGCATTGGAATCTTCGCGGACTGCGATTTTCGATTGGGATGTCGTCCAACGCCGGGGACTCTGGAATGAACAAATGACCGCTCTCTACGATTTTCATCCCACCGAACAATACGTCACGGCGGAAGAATGGATGAGCCTGTTTCATCCCGAAGATACCGACCGGTTGCGCATGGAAGCCGAACATGCCTGGCGGGAACTGGATCAGTTCCAGTTTGAGTTTCGCGCGGTTCGTCCGAGCGGCGAGATGCGCTGGGTTCTTTCCCGTGGGCGCATCGTTCGCGACGCCAGCGGGCACGCTATCCGCATGATCGGCACACACACTGATGTTACCGATCGAAAGCAGCTGGAAGAAATGACCCGTGTGCGCGAATTGACCGGAAAACTGCTCCAGATCCAGGATGCAGAACGTCGCCGGATCGCCCGCGAATTGCACGACAGCGCAGGACAACTGGTTGCGGCGCTGCAGATGCAGCTCACCCCCATGAAAGACGACGCAGAGAAGCTGGACCTGCGACTTGCAAAAGAAATTACTGAATCTCTCAGTGTTGTCGATCAGCTGTCACAAGAACTGCGCACAGTTTCCTATCTGCTGCATCCGCCGCTTCTCGACGAACTCGGTCTGCCTTCGGCTCTGACATGGTATGTGGAAGGATTTGCCGAGCGCAGCAAGATCGATGTGGAACTGGATCTTGCCCCCGGCCTTGGCCGCATGCCCGTCGACATGGAGACGACTCTATTCCGGGTGGTGCAGGAGTCGCTCACCAATATTCATCGTCATTCCAACAGCAAACGGGCGCAGATTCGCGTCTACCGCTTGGGGGATGAAATCTGTCTGGAAGTCCGCGACTACGGCCGAGGCATGCCGAGCGCCAAGCGGAACGGCAATTCGCACTCGCGAAGCGGCGTCGGAATTCAAGGAATGCAGGAGCGCGTGCGTCAGCTTAACGGCCATTTCGAGATTCACTCTTCGAGCGAGGGCACAATCGTGAAAGTCCGGCTTCCAGTATCCGCGCTCGCACCCGCGGCGGCGTGAGGCAACCCAAAAACGCCCCCATCCGGATCCCAGGCCTGCGGGACCAATGTGTTACATTGAAAGATTGTGGGCGCGTAGCTCAGGTGGTAGAGCAATGCCCTTTTAAGGCATGGGTCGCAGGTTCGAATCCTGCCGCGCTCACCAAGATTTCAAGGACTTGGGACCGATCCGACTCTTCCCAATACACACTTAATGCACACGTAACCAAACTGGCGTAGAAAGCCGCGGAGTTCCCGCCGCTGGCGCCGAGCGCTGTAGCTAGGACTTGCGCCCAATTTGGCAGCAATCCGCTCATGCCTCTCGCAACTCCCGCTACCCCGACAGATTGAGCTCTACCGCTTTTTCAATTTCTGCACGCCTCGCCTCAATCTACCATGCAACGAAGAAAGTTCCCCTGATCAACGCACGTTTGACAACAAAAAGGGTTGGCAGTAAGCCAGCCCTTCCGAACTCAGTTTTTAGAATGAAGCGACCAAACCGGCCGTGAACATTTTTGCTTTGTCGTAGGTCGGGAAGGCCAGAATTGGACTGGTATTGAGGCGCTTGGGCGCCCCCACTTGCCAGCCGGATCCAGACCACGTGTAGTCGTAATTGATGTAACTGCCTTTCAGCAAGAAGTGATCGCTGATCCGATGGGTGAGATAGGTTTCAAAGACGTTACCGCGAGTGTCAGTCTTGGGCGCGATAATGTCATCTTCGGCCTGGGCGAAGTTGAACCAATACTCCGTCCCATGGTTGAACTCAAAGCCGAATTTGGTTCGACCGTCATCTTTCGGGACGCTGTAGCGGACGCCCAGATAGTACATCTGACCGTCACGGTTGACCGGAGTCGAGAACGGATCGCTCATCAAGCCACCGAAAGGCGTGGTAAGTCCGTTGGGGCGCGTCGATGACCAGTTGAGGCTGGCAAACAAATCAAAATCGCGAAGTTTCTTTTGGAGATTGGCTCCGTACAGGTTGATGGCGCCCAGATTCGCCGAGGGCGCATAGCGCATGACGACCGGGGCGGTTACAGGAGCGCCCGTCAGCGGATTGTTCGGCAGCACCATGAGGCCGTCGAAACCATCAGTGACGTTCCAAGCCCGCGCAAGTGTGACCTGGATGAAGGTCTTGTCCGTGCTGTACAGATCCATGTTTCCACCAAACAGGTGCACGGACTTGACCCGATCTGCAGGATTTTGGAGTAGAGCTCCGTTGCCAAAGCCTGCGGAGTATCCCATTCCGTAGCAGGCACGCAGCGTCATCTTGTCGTTCACGTTGTATCCGGCGGTGATGCCATCGAATTGGAAATCGATAAGAGCGCCGGAGGGCGTGCCACCGCGCGGTTCGTCATCGCGGAAGTTCAGCGGTGGTCCGCCAGTGGAAGGCCGTCGACCGATCGAGAGATACAGGTTCGAGCCGCCAATATGGTTCCAACTGAAGTACGCGCGCTCTACCCGCACCATGTCGCCGCTGGGCACTCCGGTGGTTGTGCCGTCGATTGCCATGGAGGTCGGCTGGCCATCAAATACCTGCAGGCCGGTCGAATCACCAAACACCTTGTACATGCTGAGCCGCGCTCCGAAGCTGATGTTGTCGGCCACCTGGGAGTCGAAGCGGAGGCGGAGCCGATTTGTCATCAGGGCATCGTTGTTGGCGCTGTAGGCGCTCTGAAGAACTCCCGGCACCTGCGTGAGGTAGTTCATTAACATCTGTTGCATCTGGGGTGAGAACTGTGCCATCCCCTGCTTCAGTCCAGTGAACGTGAGATTGTTGTTGAAATATTGATATTGACTGTAGTTTTGCTGCACTTGCTGGCCCAGGAATCCTGAAAACTGCGCTGGTGTCATCGTGCTAAACATATTCGGATCGAGCGCCATGCCCAGCCCGCCCTGCGACTGTGGCGTGACCAGCCACAAGGTGTTCACCATGAGGTTCTGCAGTTGCATTCCGTCATAGTGGGTGGGGATGTTGCCTCGTATTACGTGAAACTCGTAGCGGTAGTCGCCGCCCCACTCCAATCGGTCGCGAAGGGTTTTCCGCTCGGTTGCGTTAACCCGCTCGTTCAGATCGTGAACACTGGTTTGGAGGTCCGCAACTGCCTGATCCTTGCCGGCGGCCGGGGGCGTTGTCACGGGCTGAGCCGGTGCTTGCGGAGTCGTGGCCTTGGTTGCACTCTCTTGCGCATCCAGCCGCTGTTCGAGTGAGTTGATGGTTTTCTTGAGTTGATCAATTTCCTGCCGTAGCTGGGCAGCATCATTCGTCGCGGGCGGCGCCGTTTGAGCCCACAGCCCCGACACGAGCAGAACGATCGGTACTGTCAGCAGAAGCTTCCGCATAGAACAATTCCTCTCTTCTATGAATTGCGCGGCCCTGACGGTTCTTGAACCCGATAGGCCGGGCTGTACCAGGTCAGGGGTGAGTAAGGAATGTTGACCGAGTACGGCAGATACATGATTGGCTAAACAGCGCCGCCCTTGCAGTGCGCGCAGTCACATAGTTTCGAAAGTTATTAAGTACGCAAGTACGCGCCTGTTGGTGTCATGAAAAAAGTGAATGAGTGTGCCCCTGATCACAGAAATGCTTGCCGTGGTTCGACTATCCTCTGCATTAGTTTCGAACTTACGAAAGTGAATAATAAGGACACCCTCATGATCCGATTCGCAAAACTCTTGTTTTCCCTGTTGGCCGTAGTCGCCGTTTCAGGCATGTTCTGTGCTCTGACCGCGGCGCAAAAGGGGAGCGAAACCAAAGGCCGCCACTTCTTCAAGGACACATGCCGGCAATGCCATGCCAAAGGAGGGGTCGGTGGAGAACTTACGCCGATGAATAAAACCATGGCACAGTGGCGCGCCTACTTCGCTGCCGGCACTCACGATCACGGCAAGGAGCAATTGACCAAATACATGCCTGCCGATCAATTGCTCGACGCTTCGGCATTTCTTATCAATCACGCTGCTGACTCGCCACAGCCAGAAACCTGCGGCAAGTAGCGGCTGAACAGGCGAGCCCTCGGGTAGCGGGACTCTCGCTCTTTTCCATGAGGAGCACAGACATGCGTCGAGTCGCAGGTAAGTTCCCTGGCGCAGCGGGGAGCAACGGTCGGGGCACTGCGTTTGTGCTCGCGGGAGTCGCTCTGTTCTGCCTTATCTCAATCGGTCAGGAGTCGAGCCCTGGCGACCCCGGGGCCAACACTTCAAGCACAAAGATTGTGAAGCTGGCTCATCCTTCCATTGTCTTGAAGGATGAGGGCGGACAGAACGTGCTTATCAGTGGACAGCCGATCAGCACGCGGCAAACCTGCGGGGGAAACTGTCATGACTATGATTTCATCACCGACAGCTTTCATTTCCAGCAGGGCAAGAACGAGATGGACCGGTCGTTGCTGGCGTCACATGGCGCCGCCCCGTTCAACACTTCGCCAGGAATGTTCGGAAAGTTCTCGATCATTCCGAACCGTCAGCTCACTTCTGTCGACATTAAAGACCCGTCCGATGCCGACATGAGTCAACCCGAGTGGCTGACCAAGTGTGGCGGGTGTCACACAGGCGGGGGAATTTCGGAGTACGACCTGCGCGGGCATCGCTTTTTAACCCCTGAGGCGAGGCCAAACGGGTCATTGGACCCGAGTTACACGATTCGAGACCGGGAAACCGGACAGGTCATCGCGTGGGATTGGCAGAAGAGCGGCATCGCCGAAGGCGATTGCTTCCTGTGCCATATTCCAAAAGCCAGCCGTGGCGAGCGGAAGAAAGAGATGGCGGCTGGCGACTTCCGTTGGGCAAACGTTGCGACGCTGTCGGATACAGGCATTGTCGCTCGCCAGGAGAACGGGACGTTTAAGTACAATCCTGCCGCGTTCAATGCCGACGGAACGGTCAAGAGGGAGGCGCTCGACATCTCCGAACCCACGCTGGAGAACTGCGCCCAGTGTCACGGATTCACGGCTCGAAACACGACGACCATTCAGCCCATTCAACACGCCGACATCATGCGCGGCACCGAAAAGTCAGGCTGGATCTATAACGGTGCGAAGATCAGCGACACAGTCTCTCCCAATATGGTTGGGAAGGAAAAGATGGACTTCCCCTGGGATGTGCATGCTGCGGCGGGACTGATCTGCATCGACTGTCACTTCTCGGTAAACAATCCGGGGCGGATGATTCAGGAAGATCCGAAGAAAAACCTACGCTACAAGCCGGCGGAAATTGACTTGGCAGCTTATCTGCTGCGTCCCGATCACAATTTCGCGCGAGGCGACATTCCTCCGGAAACCGTCAACCTCAGCAAGCACGACAGCATGCGGGCGTGTGGCGACTGTCATGAGGCGGAAAAAGGCCATGATTTTCTTCCCTACAAATCCACGCACCTGCGTTCGCTGGCTTGCCAGACCTGTCACATTCCTGCCCTCCACTTCTGGGCGTATCGCAGCGACGACTGGGGCTTTGTCATGGACACTGGCGGCAGCCGGATCACAATGCGTGGCATCGAGGGCTCCATCGTTGACCCTGAGTCCGAGGTTCGGGGCTATTTGCCGGCCTACATCCCGACCGTGGACAAGAACAAGAACCAGTTGATCCGGCCGACGAACCTGATCACTGGAGTCTATTGGTTCGACAAGAGCAAAGGACGGCCGGTCTTCACGTGGCAGGTGCAAAACGCTTTCTACGCGGGCAAGGCGGCGGAAGGAGAATTTCCTTATCGTCCGGAGATTCTCAAGGCATTTGCCGACAAAGACGGCATCATCGATCTTCCCCAGGCCGTTTACGATACTCCTGAGAAGATCGCTCTGGTGAAAAGTCTCTTGCAGAAGTATTCCGGCGTGGCCGATCCCGAACTGCGAATTGAAGTCGTGCCCTGGGCCATGACTCATGGCGTCGTGGGCAAAAAACAGGCAGTTCGTGACTGCGTCGCATGCCACGGGAAGCAGAGCATCTTGGTTCGTCCGGTGGACTTGAACTCATTTCTGCCCACTGGTGTGCCGGTGATATACAGAGGGAAAAAACTGAACGTCGTAAACTTCACGACCAAAGAGCCTTCGTTTGATAACCGGCTTTTGCTCCGTTCGTTCTACATAGCCGGATACAGCAGAGCGCTGTGGGTGGAGTGGATCGGTTGGCTCTGTGTGGCTGGGGCAATTTTGTTCAGTCTGCTGCATGGCGCATTTCGCCTTTTTGGTGGACGCTTATGAACTCGACACCTTCACTGTACTCACTGCATGAGCGCATCTGGCACTGGCTTCAGGCTGCTGGCATGATCTGCCTGATCTTTACCGGAATGGCCATTCATTTCCCAGACAGATTCGGAATCTTCGGTTCCATGGCCAACGCCGTTCGCTGGCATTCCTGGATCGGATTCGGGCTGATTCTGAATGCTTTTTTGGGTATCTTTTATCACGTGACAGCGGAGAAGTATCATCACTTTCTGCCGCGCATGGATGACTTCACCGGAGCAGCCATTCGCCAGGCACGTTTCTATCTCTATGGCATTTTCAAAGGCGAGAAGCACCCGTTCGATGCTGATCCACGGCGCAAGTTGAACTCGCTGCAAAAAATCACATACATTCTGCTGTTGAACGTTCTGCTTCCTTTTCAGATTGTCACCGGAGTTCTAATGTGGGGCGCGGATCGCTGGCCCGGAATCATTGCACAGATTGGAGGACTCTGGGTTGTTGGGCCGGCCCATACTCTCGGCAGCTATCTGTTCCTAGCGTTCTTGATCGGGCACATTTATTTATCCACGACCGGCCCAACGCCCTTCAGTCTTTTGCGGGCAATGATCACGGGCTATCATGTAGAGGAGGAAGAAGCCTAAAAAGATTCGAGCGGGCAATCGGGGGCAATAATGAAAGGTCGCAACGCGCAGCGCTTGATGGATGAAGAGCTCTACGAAAGGCGGGCGGCCATCTGTAAGGCTTTTGCCAATCCCATTCGCTTAAAGATCCTTGACCTCGTGGGCAGGAAGGCCTACCCCGTCTCGGAGTTGCGCCGCCGACTGGGGGTAAGCGAAGCAAATCTTTCCCAACACCTTGCGGTCCTGAAAGGCGCAGGGATAATCGCAACTAGCCGCACCGGAAAGCGCGTGTTTTGTTATGTCGCCATTCCAGAGGTTAAACAAGCTTGCTCCCTGGTTTGCGACGTCCTTCGAGCCCAAGTGCGGAGCGGCCGGCGACTCGCGATCTAATCTTCTGTTCCCCCTGTTCGGTATCAGTTGCGTTTGGCCTTTGTGAAACGTAGGCGAGATATGTCCCGGTTCTTAGTGCTGTGATGAAGCAAGGAGCTAAAGCGAGAGTCGCGTCCGCGAGAAAACTGACATGGCCGTAGAAGCACACAATGCGTTTCAAACAATGAGTCGCGAGGAACTCTTGCGTGCGTTGGAAATGTTCGCCAAGAACTGGCTAGCCCACGATGGCTGTTGGTTTCTTGCCGCCGAAGAGCGCTTCAACATGGATACTGCGATCGAGTTGGATGCCCGCTCCTGGAAGCGTTTCGCCGCAGCGGAGGCGCACCGAATTATGACGACCTTCAACATTCCTAAGAATGGTGGCCTTGAAGCTCTTGAAAAAGCGCTGAGTCTTCGGCTCTATGCCGTCATCAATTCTCAGAGGACCGAATGGTCCAGTGACAGGCAGGGTCTGCGGTTTTTCATGGACGTTTGTCGAGTACAAGAAACCCGGCGTCGAAAGGACCTGCCCGATTTTCCCTGCAAAAGCGTAGGCTTAATTGAGTTCGAGACCTTCGCTGCCTCCGTTGATCCGAGGATTTAGACAAGGTGCCTGCACTGTCCTCCGGATGCCGCTGCTGGCAAGTACTGCGGTTGGGAATTTACGATGAAATGACCCGTCGCCCCCCTCGTCACGCATCGATGAGAGCGCGAGCCTGGTGTGGCTCCCGGCTAACGATGAAGTGACGCCGACACGACCGGCGCGTTTCCCTGCTCGGGAGCACCCCAGAGGTCGAAATCCGGTGGAGCAGCCGTCAGGAACGGCTGAAACGGAGCCGCGAGCTTGGACTGGAGGCCGTACAGGGCTGCGACGTTGGCGTGAGGATTTCGTGCAATGTTGATCGCGGCGGTGGCCGTATCCTCAGGCACGATTCCAGAGGAGCCTTGGCCGCGTGCGTTGGCGAATAGAACCTTGCAGCGAGCCGAAGTCTGTGAATCAGAGTTGATGCAGGCCGCCAGGATATTTGCGATCGTGTGAATCTTGGTCCGCGGCAGCCCGGGGTTGGCGAAGCCCGTGGTAGTACTCGCCAGATCAGCGGTACGCGCAAAACTATTCGAGGTGGTGGCGGTTGCAGAACCCACCACGTGAGTTGCATCTGTGGCTATTCCCGCCATCCCATAAGCGGCAGCTACCGTCGTCACTTCGTTCACGAAAATGAAAGGGACAGCATCGTCGAAGTGTCCGATGGCGGGGCAGGCGCCCAGAGATGCCATCAGACCGATGGCCGGGTTTGGGCCGTCATCACCGCTATTGCCGCCGCGTGTATAGATATAGACCTGGTGGCCTGCCGTGCAGGTGTAGTCCCCGGCGATTGAGAAGCCCCCGCGCTCGCCGCTCACGACATAGCGGCCGATGGAGTCTGCCGGATTGCCGGTCGCGGAAGTAAGCAAGGAAACTGCCGAGTCGCCATACTCGCCGGAATTGATTTGAAGCACATAAACCTTGGCGCCAACGACGGCACGGGATTGACCGCCGTTCACCACGCCCTGATAGGGCGTAGGCGGAATCATGGCAGCATAAAGGTTCTGGGGATTGGACATCCCGTGGTTTTCTGAAGCAGGACCGATTGCGTCTCCCGAACCACCTGACCCTCCGCCGGATCCACCAGATCCGCCCGACCCGCCAGATCCACCCGAGGTGCCTCCGGATGTTCCGCCGGACGTTCCTCCGGATGTCCCGCCGGAGGTCCCTCCAGACGTGCCGCCGGACGTACCCCCGCCTCCTGAGCTCCCTCCTGATATACCGGAGCCCCCGCTTCCGGATGTGACAAACGCGACCTCAGACTGATGCGATCCGCAGGCACTCAGAAAAAGCAGGAGAAAAGCCGCCAATGTAATGCTGGAAGCGAGATAAGCCAAGCCACGCATTGTATTCCCTCGCATGAATCGCCCTCTCTCTATTGGGTTCGAGCACCGATCGCGTGATAGCCATCAGGAATTGCAAACCACGACCGATCGGGTTCTCCCCGCACAAGCTGCGTGACCTTGAGGCTGACGTCCCCTAATTGCGGATTGGTGCGTTCGACCGACAGATTCATTTGCAGATCTGCGGAGTACCACACATCGGTGTGACGGACTGCCACCCGGGCGCTGTCTTGTGAAGTTACGGTCTCGCGAGTTCCGACCACGGGCAGATCGTCCATCGTCTGCTGACCAAGCTTTTCATGCGTTACATTCGAACCAGCACCCGAAAGAGCGCCGCCATCGGAGGACAAGGTCACCCGAGGCTGGAAGGGGCTGGTAGCACAATTCATCGTAGACGCGGTGCAAGTGGTGCGCGTGCTGGAAACCGGATCCAAAATCGTGAACGTGCGGAGAGGAGGCTCCGCCGTGGAGTCCGCAGGAATGAATCCGCGAGTTTCACGGTGCACACGTCCTTGTGAGTCGCGTGCCACTTCCGTGTAATACTTGCGCGAAACGGTGCCGCCTCCCACCAGGGGCCGATTCCAAGTGACGAGTACCGTCGCAGTGAAAGGAGCATTCGGGATGGCGGGAATCTCGATGCCTACGATATGTGTGTGAATGCCGCCTATCGCACCGGAATCCTGAGAAATCACGGGAGGAGTCGCCAAGGCAACCAACAGGGAAAAACCGAGCAGAACAGAGGCACGCATATGCACCCTCCGCCGGACGTTTAGAACATCCTACGCTTTTGGATGCGGCGATGGGCTTGGAGAGCGCATCTCCACTGTAAAGATCTGTTCAGAACGATGGCATCTCACCCAATGAGCGTTACTATGTGTCCGTTACCACAATCCCATTGTGCAGAGATCTGGGGCGCGCAAACGCATCTGCTGTGAGGAGAGTGAACATGGGGGCTAAAGTCCTGTTGACGATAGGGACGATATTCTTCTCAACCTATGCGTTCGTGACCACTCAGGCTCAAACAACCGAACCCGGAGCGGGGGCGCAACGCTTTATGGAGTATTGTGCAGGCTGTCATGGTGCCGATGGCCGCGGTGGTGACAAGACACCGTCCTTAGTCGCCCCACCGAACACCGTGAAACGTTCTGACTCGGAGCTCTTCCGCATTGTGCACGATGGAACAAAAGGCGGAATGCCGCCCTTCGCGCAAATCGGAGATGAGAACATCTCGGCAGTCTTGCGGTACGTGCGCTGGCTGGCGGGAAACTCGGGGGCAACGTTGAGCGCGGCAGAGCGTGCGGCAACGGGAGACGTCAATGCCGGTCGCGCTCTGTATTTTGGGAAAGCACAATGCTTCAACTGCCATCTCATCCAGGGCAAGGGTGGGTTTATCGCGAGAAATTTGACGAACTATGGCCGAACCCGTGGGCCTGAGGCGATTCTCGAAGCGATCACCGATCCTGATGTTCCTCTGCTACCTTCTTCGCAGGTTGTCGTGGTGACCACCAATATTGGGCAAAAGATTACGGGCGTATTGCGAAACGAAGACGCCTTCACGCTTGCCTTGCAGACCGAGGACGGCCGCTTTCATTTGTTGGCGCGAAATGAGGTCAGCGCCGTGCACTATACCGGGCATTCTCTGATGCCGCGCGATTATGGCAACCGGCTTACGTCAAAGGAATTGAACGATATTGTCAGTTTTCTGATTGCGGAGAGCAGGAGTCAGGGTCCAAACGCGTCGACGAGCCAATGATTGACCGCGGACGCGGGCCAGAGCTCACTATGTCGAAGTGGCAAATAGTCAGCCGGTTCATTCGTCGTCTTCTCAGGTTCGAGACGGCTGTCTGCTTTCTGCTTCTGACGTGTGCAGGCGTCGCGGACGGACAGGATCAAACACCACGAACACATCCATCCGTTCGAAATGCGACGGGAGCTGACGACGGCAACGGGCTCATCAACGTGCAGAATAGTGACCTGCTTCAGAAGTACGCTGCGCAGAACTGGGTCTCTTACAACGGCGACTATAGCGGAGCGCGCCACAGCAGTTTGACTCAGATTACGCCCGGCAATGTAGATCGACTGATAGCGCAGTGGGTGTTTCATCCGCGAGTAGTGAGCCCCCTTGAAGTCACCCCGGTGGTCGTTGCAGGAGTAATGTTCGTTACCAGTGCAAATGATGCATACGCGCTCGATGCAAAGACGGGCAAGGTCTTGTGGCATCACATTCGAGCAATATCGGAAGGGCTTGTCGACGACCCTGCACAACATCGTAATCGCGGCGTCGCGATTCTCGGTACACACGTTTACATGGAGACCGACAACGCGCACTTGCTGTGTCTCGATGCGCGTTCGGGCCACCTGATCTGGGAAGTTGCCTACGCGACCGGCAACAGAAACTACGGTGCGACGAGCGCGCCCTTGATTGTGAAGGATAAAGTCATCGTGGGTATCTCCGGAGGGGACGCGGGCGTGCGTGGCTTCGTGGCTGCATTCGATGTTGAAACGGGCAAGGAAAAATGGCGTTTCTGGACGATCCCCGCACCGGGCGAGAAGGGCAACGAGAGCTGGCCGGGTGACAGCTACCTGCATGGCGGCGGAACGACGTGGCTTCCTGGCACCTATGATCCGGAACTTAAGACTCTCTACTGGGGCACGGGCAATCCGGCGCCGGACTACGATGGAAGCGTTCGCCCCGGGGACGATCTCTATACAAGTTGCCTGCTCGCTTTGGATCCGGATACCGGCGGGCTCAAGTGGTACTTCCAATTCAGCCCGCACGATCTGTACGACTATGATGCGGTACAGACGCCCGTAATCGTGGATGCGAAATTCAAAGGTCAGCCGCGCAAACTAATTGTGACCGCGAATCGCAACGGATTCCTTTACATTCTCGATCGAACGGATGGGAAATTCCTTTTTGCCAAGTCATTCATGAGCACGCAGAATTGGGCGAAGGGTATCGACGAGAATGGCAGACCCATTTTGGCGGGCCTCATCCCCGATGAGAAAGGCGTTCGGGTCTGTCCGGCGAACGGAGGAGCGACGAACTGGTATTCACCCACTTACGATTCTGACACTCATGTCTTCTATTTCCGTTCCTATGAAGCCTGCGCAACGATTCAGTCGAGCCCCAAACCTTTCGAAGAAGGGACTACCTACTACGCAACCGGACTGCGAAAGGCGGACGAGAGCGGCAAGGCGTACATCAACGCCTTCAGTCTCGATACGCTCGATTTTTCATGGCGCGAGTTGCAGATAGGCAGGAGCAAGGGTTGGGGAGGGCTGACGTCAACCGTGACGGGGCTGATTGCCTACGGGGACGACGCCCAGAACTTCGTGATTCTGGATGCACACTCCGGCAAGCCTCTGTGGCACTTCCACGTTGGTCAACTGATCCACGCCTCTCCGATGTCATATGCAATCAACGGAAAACAATATTTCGCGATTGCCGCGGGAAGTGATGTGTTCTCCTTCGCACTTCCGTGAAGGGTACTGGGTTACCACGTAATGCCGCACTACGGCCAACCAAAGACGGCGTATAATCATCCCTCAAAGGGTGGGGAAATTATGTCACGCGATTGGCATCCCCGACATGGCAGACCGGGAGCAGCCCGCGCCTATGCGCTCATTGGAATTGCGGCTCTATTCGCCCTTCTCGTCGCCCGCAATATCCCACCCGAATTTCCTCAGATAGCTTCTCTACAGCAATTCTCAACAAGCAGCGTCTCATTGGTCAGTTCCGTTTCGAGTCACGATCAACGACCGCGTTTTGATTGCGGCGGATTGCAATGGAGTGCTCCGGTCAATGCGTTCCTGCCATTCCCGCCCGCTGAAACGTCGAGTCACCTAAGGTCGCCTTCTCCGAAATTCTCTGCCGTACACGTCAAGGGTAGCCACTTTACCCGCCCGCCTCCAGTCGCTTAGTTCTACTTCCGTTCCCGTTGATCGCGAACTGCGGCTCCGTCGTCGTTTTGGAGAACGTAGTCGGCACAAACTGTTTTGGAGCGGCTCATGGTTCGTTCTACGACAGTCCCCACTTCGAGCAGCAGGAAGAGCTGATATGTCGTCGGTTTCCATGGGTGAGTTCAGATTTGGAGGCTGGCATGACTCGCGCTATGCCGGAACAGCCAGTGACGAGCGGCAAACACTTTCGACGCTGGACCCCGATGCTGCGCGTGCAGTTGATTTCTGTGGCGGTGGGGCTTGTTTCGTTTCTAGCGACCGAGTTCATGCACTACTTGCTCGTACCAGATATTGGGCGTCGCTGGGAGCGAATGCTCGCCGAAGGCGTATCGGGCGCGGTCGTTGCGGGATTGACCGCGAAACTAATGCATGCTGCAACCCAGCGGCGGGAGGCCACGCTGGTCCGTATGCAGGTAATTTCCGAAATGAACCACCACATTCGCAACGCTCTGGCCGCCATTTCGTTGTCTACCGATGGGATCCAGAATCAGCAGTGCATTCGTGTGATCTCGGAAAGCGTGGAGCGCATCGAATGGGCACTTCGGGAAATCCTGTTGAGACGAAAACCGCTCCTCGACAACGAGCTGAACCACTTGCGCTATGTCCACGGACGAAGCGAGTCCCGCAGGTCAACCTATGCACGACAGGAGAATTCAAATGAATAACGTACGAGTACTTTGCGTCGAAAATCACGCCGAGTATCTCGACGCGCTGCAGTACATGCTGGAAACAGCGGGTTATCAGGTAGTGTCAGCTACGACAGGAAGCCAGGCTCTCTCGCTGCTGGCCAGGGAAGCCGTCGACGGCGTGCTCCTGGAATACGACTTACCGGATGCGACGGGCTATGCCGTCAGAGCCGAGATGAAACGGATCAAACCAGAAATTCCAGTCCTCCTGTTTGCGGGAGTGGGAAGTCAGACACCGTTTCTGCTTCGGTTCTTCGACTCCTATCTCCGCAACGCAGAACGGCCGGATTGGGTTTTCCATGATCTCGACGGGTAGCGATGTCGCAAGAGTATCAATCGTGGCCGCACAGCTACGGACTAAGGAATGCACAATGGAACAAAGAGATATTGAACGCCTAAGACAAAAGCTTGAATTCCAGCGTCATGAGTCGCGCCAGTTCTTGCGCCGCGTGGATCAGGAAACGCAGTCGCTGGATGCCGATTCGGTACAAGACAGTGCCGATCGATCTGTTATCAGTTTCTCAAAAGAGTCTTTGTTCGAGCGAAGCAGTCAGCGCAGGACTGTTTTGCGCCTGATCGAAGCGGCGCTCAAGAGGATCGCTGATGGCTCGTTCGGAGTGTGCGTTGGCTGCGGGGACGATATCCAGAGGCAGAGACTGGAAGCTTTGCCTTGGACACAGTTCTGCCTTAGCTGTCAGGGCGAACTTGAACAGGAAATCGGTTCCAATTTGTCGACGCGCACATTCACGCCTTCGCGGCGAGCGGGATAACTGAGGGTGCGCGTCGGAACGAAGAAAAGGAGGCTTGAAAGTGCCCGACAAGGCAGCAGTGGATGATGTCAATCGGGAAAGACTGTCCGGGCAACAGTCGTCCGAAACGGCCACAAGGCAAACCGCTTCCAGGCCAAATCCCACGCAATACGTCGGGACACCTGCCGTTGGGACTTCGAAAGCGGCAGCCGCAGCCGGGATCGCTTCTGTTGGACCGGGCACGTTAACCGATCAGCGGCGGCGCAGATTTGTTTGGAGCTGCGTGGCAGGCTTTCTTACGGCATGGTTCATTGCATTCTTTCGATTCTTTCTGCCGCGTGTGCTCTTTGAACCGGCCAACGTGTTCAAGATCGGGTATCCAGCTGATTATTCTCTCGGTATCGACGAGAAATGGCTTCAGAAATATCGGATTTGGGTGGATCGCACTCCCGACCGTCTTTTTGTGATCTTCGCGCGCTGCACGCATCTCGGCTGTACGCCCGACTGGAAGCCGGCGGAAAACAAATTCAAGTGTCCCTGCCATGGCAGTGGCTATGACAGCGAAGGAATCAACTTCGAGGGCCCGGCACCGAGGCCAATGGATCGGGCGCATGTGGCATTGGCGCCCGATGGTCAGATTGTGGTCAACGTGGGCCACCTCTATTCATGGCCAAAGGGGCAGCGCGATCAATTCAACGACAAAGGGGCGTATCTGTCTGCGTGAAGCAATGTCACAGAAGGAGATTCATTGGGGGGCATCAGTCGAGAGATGAGCTGTGTTGTGGAATTTGAATGAAGTGAGGAGAGGCTATGAGGAGACTGCATGCTCTTGCGTTTATTGCCTTGGTATGTGTGATGGTCGCACCCGCCTCGGCTCAACAAGTTGACGCTGCCTTTGCTGGAGGATCGCTTTCTTCCTCAGGCAACGCGTTTGGGGCTTCAGGTTATGTCCCTGGCGAGGGAGGAGGAACTTTTGTTGGCTTCAACGGGGATATCCTTTTCAGAGGGAACCTGGGGGTACAAGGCGAGGTGAACTGGCGGGCGAGCCAAGGCCTCTACGGGGGACAGATCCCGTATCGTCCACTCTTTTGGGACTTCAACGCCATCTACGCCCGCCGCTTCAATCAGCGCGTCGGCGCCGAAGCTCTGGGCGGAATTGGAGGCGAAAGCATCAGGTTTTACTCGGGTCAGTACAACTGTGACTACTACGGAAACTGCACGAATTACATCAGCAGTAACCATTTCATGGCCGACGTGGGTGGAGGAATTCGCTTTTACGTATGGCGGAGTGCTTTTATCAGGCCCGAGGTTCGGCTTTACCTGGTCCATAACAACGCGGAGTTCAATTCCAGTTACCCGGTCAGATATGGCGTTTCATTGGGCTACACGTTTGGTGGAACCAGCGGCAAACCATAGTGAGGTGGTTTCTGCCACCGAGAAATCGGGGGTGATGGCACGACGATGAAGGTCAACGTGTCTCGCAGGCGGCAGGATTGTGTGCGTGGTGATGGATCGTCGCGCGACGGTCCTGCTGCCTCGTTGGAATTGAATGGTGCAGGGCATCAAACATCAGAAAACACGAGGGGAAACGATGACGTGACCCAAGGAGTTGTAATCATGAGACAGATCTTGATTGTCATTTCAATTGCTCTATCGACTCAACTGCTCGCGCAGAATGCGATTCCCGCAGGAACCGTTCTGCCTGTTCAGTTGAATTCTTCTCTAAGTTCTGACAAGGCACGAGCCGGACAACGAATCACCGGACGAATTATGCAAGACGTGCCCTTGCCGGGTGGCCGCAAAATTCATGCTGGTGCCAAAGTGGCCGGACATATCGTCAGCGTGGACCAAGGCAGAATCGGCCAACCACCTGAGATTACCCTCCGCTTCGACACGTTGAAGTTCGGACATCAGACCCTTCCGGTAAGCACCAATCTCAGGGCGCTGGCTTCCATGATGGACGTCGACGACGCACAAATCCCAACGACGGGGCCAGATCGAGGAACCCCCTGGGCCTGGACAACGAGGAATCTGATCGGCGGCGAGGTGGCCTACGGGCAAGGCGGTCCGGTTGCGCGTGGCACGGATGTCGTCGGACAGGCGCTTGCCAGCGGCGTCCTGATTGCAGTTAAGCCAAACGCGACCGCGGGGTGTCGTGGCGAAGTTGCCGATGGCGCCCAACTACAGGCGTTATGGATCTTTTCCTCTGATGCCTGCGGACTCTACGACTTGCCGAATCTTACTCTGGCTCACGCAGGTCGAACCGCTCCGGTCGGTCAGATCACCTTGCTCGCGAATAAGGGCAGCGTGAAGGTATTAGGAGGCAGCGGGATGCTCCTCCGCGTGAACGTGGCTGCGCAGTGAGTTAGAGCAGCGAATGCTTGAGGTGCACCTGTGCACCTTTTCGAGAAGAGAAGGAGTCCATGAGTCAAAACGAGATCCAACGAGTGTTACTCCTCGTACTTTTTATCGTTTCCCTGGTGGGATTGGATTGGGAGCGTGATCGAGTTTACTTGTTGTTGTCGCTCGCATCCCTTTCACTCGTTGTGTGGACCGAACTATTGCGTCGTCGGAAAATCCAAAAAGCAACTGCCGCAGAAGAGCCGGGGGCCGAACCGATGGTTGCACCCCAGACTCACCTCGCATATTTGCCGAATCCACATGACTCGCAGTTCCTGAAGATTGTTGAATCACCCGTAGTACACAATCCTGCAGTTCTGAATTTGATAAAGGCAAGAGGAGAGGAACGCACATGAAAATTATAGGGATCGCAGTTCTTGTCTGCTCAATCACATCATTCGCTTTTGCCGTTGAAAATGTCGTGGCGGCAACCCACGGCACGATCACGAAGATCGATCGAATGGCGAAGACCATCGCGGTCAAGACTGCAGATGGTACGGAACACGTGTTTTATTGGGCCAAAGATACGAGTGTTCATGGGGTAAAGACCGCCGACCTCGCGGCGAAGGACTCGTGGCATGGATTGAAAGAAGGTTCGGAAGTGGTGGCTCACTCTACGAAACGAGGAACGAAGGACACAGCCCTCGAAGTAGACAGAGTCGGTGACAACGGCCTCAAGAGAACGGAGGGAACGGTGAAGCAACTCGATCGCTCTGGAAAGAAACTCGTGATCGAATCTGCTGACGGAACGGAGCATACCTTCAGGCTGACAGACCACGCTGCCACGGATGCAGGCAAAGAAGTGGCGTCCGGCACCGAGAAAGGCACAAAAGTCGCAATTTATTCGACCGAAGAGGCCGGCAAAAGCGTCGCGCATTTCTTCGAGAAGATTTGAACAACTCTTTCGAGTAGATTAGCGCGTCATCTTTATCTTTTCTGAGGATGGACTGCTGGGGGGATCGAGGAGGTATAGAAAGTGGAAAATTCGGATGTTATGCGGCTAGAAAAATACCTGAGGTTTCATCTTACAGAAATTCAGGAACAATTGAGGAGCAACACTGGGGGTGAATCAGACCCGATATGGAGCGCCAAATGGGGTTCCTCAGCGAGTGTTTTGAAGGAGTATCTAATCCGAGGCCACGAGGAGATTACGTCAGCCCTCGCTCGAATCCAGAAAGGCACCTATGGCAACTGCGTCGGTTGCGGAAGCGAGATTAACCAGCAGCGGCTTGAAATAGTTCCCTGGTTGAAACTTTGTCTTGTTTGCCAGCGGAAGTGCGAACGCCACTGGGCTGTGCACACTCAGGAGCCCCAGGAATCGAAGATTACTGCGTCGAGCTAAAGATCTACTGCTTTTCGCATGGCAGCGGCTGCGAGAACTGCGGCACTCGGCAAGTCATTGGTTCTGCAAAACGCCTATGCTCCACAAGGACCACAAGTCGCTTTCGAAAACCTCCGGCTGAGTTCCTGAATCTGTACTGAATTGTGTGAGGAAAGAGGACCCTGCAGTGAGAAGCTCGGGCATTCTCGTGCTAGTTACGGGGATGCTGGTGCTATTGCTGGCTTCTTGCGGTTCCCGGCCGAATTATCAGCTGCCCGATAAACCGCCGCCCGCGCAGCCGCCACCGATGACGCAGCAGAGCGGGGTGGTGACCATCACGCCGCAATACGCTGCGATCGCGCCTGGGCAAAGCGCGCGTTTTCTCGCACAGTCCAGCCTTGGCGGAACGCTTCAATGGATGGTCAATAACGTTGCCGGCGGCAATTCGTCGGTGGGACTGATCGATGCGAAAGGCAACTATACCGCCCCGCTGAGTTCATCGACTGCGAACGTGGTGATCAGTGCCGCACTGGTCTCCTCTCCAGCGAGCAACTTTGCGACTGCAGTGGTAGCAGTAATTCAGACGGGACAGCTCACGCCCACCCCCAATCCACAGGTGGTTGCATATTCGATTTATCTGCCGGCGCCGGGAAATGTCTGCGTTCAGTTCGGAACACAGAATCTGATGACCTCACCGCAAGCAACACCCTCTCCGAATGGCGGCATGGTACATGTGTATGTAGCGGGGATGCTGGCGCACACCTCTTACGATATGCACGCCTTAGTTACTCTGAACAACGGTGCTTCGTTTACTGATGGTGACCGGACGTTCGATACGATGAACATGCACACTTCATCCCCTTCTACTCCGGGGAGGCAGAGTGGAAAACATTGGTTCTACTCTTCGACAAGAGATGCTTATCTGATTGTTGCGGATGCCGATGGACGCGTGTTGTGGCAAGCACACGGTCCGCCGAGCGATTCGACATATTCGGAATTAGAGACCGTAGTGAAAAACAGGGTCAGCAAGCCATGAGAAACGCGAAGAGGCAGAAAACGTGTGTTAGTTCAACAGAAGCTCCAGTTCAGCACGCCCTCTTTTTTCCTCGACTGGGAACTGCAGATGAACATTCTGGAGTTTAGCATTCTGGTATTCATTGGCTCGTGGATCGCGGGTTTCATCGGTGCGTTGACGGGCTTGGGAGGCGGCGTTGTACTGGTCCCGCTGCTTACGTTGTTTTTCAAGGTTGATATCCGTTATGCGATTGGGGCATCGCTCGTCTCCGTCATTGCGACCTCATCGGGCGCTGCCGCGGCATATGTGAAAGAGGGGTTCTCCAATATCCGCATTGGCATGTTTCTTGAGATTGCGACGACGATTGGCGCGCTGGTCGGAGCTTATCTGGCGACACGCGTATCAACCCAAGCTATTGCTATCGTGTTCGGGCTCGTACTTCTATTTTCGGCGTATTTTTCCAGAAAGCCTCGGTCACATGCACAACGGAACTTGCCAGCCGATCACTGGGCTACGAGATTACGGCTGAACGGGAGTTTTCCAGAGTTAGGAGCTGCCCGAACCTACAACGTACAGCATGTTCCGGAGGGGTGGGGCCTGATGTTAATCGCTGGCACCCTGTCGGGGCTGTTAGGAATAGGCTCCGGGGCCATGAAGGTTCTCGCTATGGACCAGGCAATGAAAATCCCATTCAAAGTCTCAACTACGACCAGTAATTTCATGATCGGTGTTACTGCCGCAGCAAGTGCAGGTATCTATTTGAACCGCGGTTACATTGACCCTGGACTGGTCATGCCGGTGGTGCTTGGAGTTCTGGCCGGATCGTTAGTAGGCACAAGAGTTTTAGTTAGGCTGCATGTCAGATGGCTGCGCCTCGCCTTCAGTCTCGTCATCGTACTGCTGGCGATTGAAATGCTTTACAACGGAATCGCGGGGAAAATCTAGATGGCTTCTAAGAAAAATTGGACAGATCAGGGCATCGAAAACGTAATTGGGAACCTGCTTCGCGGAGGCGTACTACTGGCTGCATTCGTCGTCTCGATGGGTGCGGCCGTTTATCTCACGCGGCATGGTCACGCCGCCGTGGCTTATCGGATATTTCGTGGCGAACCCGCGGATCTTCGGACTGTGAAGGGCATCATCCGGGATTCGTCTTCTCTAAAAGGCAGGGGCATCATCCAGCTTGGACTACTGTTGCTTATTGCCACTCCCGTAGCCCGCGTCGCTTTTTCCATACTTGGGTTCTACGAGGAACGCGACGGCTTGTACGTCGCATTTACCTCAATCGTGCTGATCATCCTCCTGTACAGCCTCCTCGGATCCATCTAGACAACCGCTGCCCCTTGATCTCAGCGGGTCGTAGTGTGCCTTCTAGCCGGATATTAGTCTGTACAGCGATGCTGACGGGAACCTAAGTACCATCGATGAATCGCGCATAAGAAAAAAGGCCGCCTTCGCAGGCGGCCCTCACCTCCAGAAACCGGTCTAGTCGCGGTTATCTTTACCCACAAATACAATCTTGCCAAACTCTCCTGCCAGGTTCCCGCTCGGCCCCGCAGTGTAGAAGAGTTCGTTCGCCGCTCCGTTGTTACCCTTACCATCGCCGAAGTCGATTCCCCACAACTGGTCGATGACGATCTTCTCGCCCCGGCGCCCATGCCTGAGTGTCCCCAGGAAACCTCCATTTACAGGATTGAAGGCATTAATGGTGCCATGGTCAGTGTTGTTCGAAATCAGAATCGCGTTGCTGAACGGACCGAACTGGCTCGGTGCGATTGCGATGCCCCACGGCTGGTTCAGCGGGAGTCCGTGGATCAGCGGCTTCCCGGGATGCACCGGTGTTCCGTCTTCGTTGAACAGCTCGATAAATCCGCCCGCAACATTCTCGTCGGCAGCGGCATAGGCCACATATACGATTCCACCGATATCGCGAATGCCGAATGGAACGAATCCGGCAGGCAGCGCCGGGTCGGTAAACGATCCGGTGAAGTTGAAGTTCGTATCGTAGACATCGACCTGTCCGTTGGCCATATCGGCGGCGAATAGCACGTTGCCTGACGACTTACTGGTGATTGCGAGCCCTGTGTACGAAGCTCCGGCGGGTGCATTTTTGAGAGGAGCAAGCAACGCGGAGTTAAGGTTCACCTTTGGCGACCATCCGGTAATCGATCCGTCGAGCGCGGCAAACAAGAAAACTGCCGGAGCCGGCGATCCTCCTGTTTCCGATATCTGAAAATCCTGCGATCCGTTGAACACGATTCCTGTGGGCGACCCGGGGCCATTTTCTCCGGCTGTCGGTACCAGCACCTTCAACGCTTGAATCGCACCCGTGCCGTTGTACAGGCTGGACCAGCCCGAGCCTGCATCCGCGATCCACCAGGGCGACCCCGGGCCGTGAACCAGGCCCCAGTCGTTCACCCCCAACGGATCCGTGTTCAAAGCGCTTCCGACCTGATTCGAATCCAAGCGTATCTGTTGATATTGCGCGACTGCCGCGCTTGACAGAAACATCAGCGCGATTCCGATAGTAATGGCGGAACTCCTCACACAGCGATGCATGGAATCTCCTTATTTGCGTTCACGCAAATTACGCCGGCGCATGGCTGTACACGACGGCTCAGCCATGCTAGGAGCCAAACATCTTCGAATTGTCAATGTGATGTCACGAATTTGCACATTTCACTGGCGTGAAATCGTGAGAAGGGGCTTAATCCTGGCGAAATTACGGCGAGATTTTATTGCGTACCAAAAAAATTGGGCCGCCCGCAGGCGGCCCCGTTTCATTCTACTCGTGTGGCGCGGGCACTCTTGCCCGCGTGGCTTCACTAGTCTCCCGCGACCGGTTCCGCCAATTCTGGCTTGGCTTCGTTCGCGTGGTTGCCGTTTCCATTCCCGTTCGTCTGCGACAACGCTCCAAGCGGGATGAATCCGTTCTCCGACTGCACTGGCTTCTCTTTCAGTACCACTTCGCGATACAGCGCCGCCATACGCGCGTTGTAGGCTTCGTCATTCTTCTGCGGACCACGCGCCTCGGCCGCCTTCGCGTCCCGCGCCCGCTTCTTTTCTTCGCGCGCGTTCTTCGCGATACCCAGCTTGTCGAGATCATGCTGTAGTTCTTTGGTCACGATTTCTTCGCGCAACTTCAGATAGTCGACGTGCTGCTCTTCCATCTTAACTTTCTTGCCGCCCGCAAAGATTTCGTGCCGTCCGTGCTCCTCGTACCATTTCGTCAAGGTGGCAGTCATGTGCATCTTCTCGATGATGTTCCGCCATCCCACGCCGGTGTTGTAGGCACAGAAGGAAATCTCGCCTTCCTGCGTCGCGTACGGAATGATGCACTGCTCCGTGCGCCGGAAGTCGTAGTTGAACAGATCCTGGAACCACATGCCCGCGATGAACAGGAAGTTCCAGCGATCGCCCGTACGGCGCTTCATCACGTCGTCGATGGTGCGGTCCGGACCGACCTTGCCGTAGTTGCGGCCGGTTGCGTTGTAGTTCTTGTCGAACTTGCGCAGCAGGTCGATCAGCTTGAAGTGCCTCGGCGACTGAAACGGATCGTAGTTCTTCATCAGGCACAGCGCCATGCCGAACACGGTGAGGAACTTGCCACGCGCCGCGTCGTTGACCTTGGCGATGTCCTTCGCGAGCTGATCGCCATGGAGGAAGGCGGTCACAGGCACCGCTTCCTTCGTCTCCTTGTCAATCATCACCGCCATGCCGGTGCCGCAGTTCGGATGGCATCCGCAGCTCAGTTGTCCCCAATCATTCTTGGCGTCCTGAGCGTGCATCAGATCGCCCCAGTCACTGAATGTTCCCATGAAGCTGATCGGGAACCAGTCGCGCGCCGGCTCGCCCAGCCCAGTCTGGTTCTTCACGTCGTGCGCCAGATGAGACAGCGTGTAGCGCTGCGCCTGGCGGCGTTCGTCCGTCACAGCCTCGTCGCGGCCCGTAAAGCTCACCGGCTGGAACGAGAGGAAGCTGATCGTCTTGGGATTGTCGAGCGCGAACTTGACGATGCGTCCGACTTGCTCGTTGTTGATGCCGTTCACGATCGTGATGACCGGGACGATCTCGCATCCTGCCTTGTGCAGGTTCTCGATCGCCTTCAGTTTCACATCGAACAGGTTGCCAACCATGCGGTGCGCATTCGCCGCGTTGCCGATGCCGTCAAACTGCAGATACGCATAACGCAGTCCCGCTTCGACCGCCTGCTGCGCGAACTCAAAGCTCTTCGCGAACTCGATTCCGTTGGTCGCGGCCTGCACCGAGTTATATCCCACCTTGCGCGAGTAGCGGACCGCGTCGAGGAAGTACGGCGATAGCGTCGGCTCGCCGCCGGAGAACTGCACGCTCATCTGCCGGCGCGGCTTGATCGTGATCGCGTTATCGAGCATCTGCTTGATTTCTTCCCACGTCAGCTCGTGCACGAAGCCGACCTGGTTCGCGTCCATGAAGCAGGGATCGCACATCATGTTGCAGCGGTTGGTCAGGTCAATGGTGAGGACGGCGCCGCGGCCATACTTGACCGTTGACGATCCGTGATGATGCAGGTGCTCGTCGTTGTGGGCGCGAATGTCGCGTCCGGGGAAAACGTCTTCGAGGTGCTTCGAGAAGTCGGTGTCAATCGACATCAGGTCTTCAAAGTGACCGTGCTTGGGGCAATCCTTCACCATCAGGATCTTGCCGTCGCGCTCGATGATCGTCGCCTTGATCTCGCCGACTTTTTCGTTCATCAGCACTTCGTGCGGCAGATGGCCGTCAAGAATCTGCTGGCGGATCTCCGGGACACACTTCGGACAGAGAGAATCGGTGCTACGAGGCCAGCCGAGCGGTGGCTTGGACTTCTCGTACGATTTGAGCAGCGGCTTTTCCGACCACTTCGGCGTGGGCGAGGCATTAGGGCTGATACGGTTTAGACGATCAAAAACCGTCCACACTCCCTGGGCTGCGATCACGGCTGCTTTTTCAACGTACTTAACCGGCTTGTGCATTCTTTCCGCTCCTTTTACTTCTTGTCACCGCTCGCTACTTACTTGTCATTCCGAACCCAGTCGCAGACTCGGTGAGGAACCTGCTTTTCGGCAGAATTGAGTAATTGTGTAATTTGGTAATTGTGTAATTGGAAAACCGCTTCTGCTTTTTACAATTGCACAATTGCTCAATTTCCCAATTGCTCAATCGATAGGCGTTTCCCTTCGACTGCATCCAACTTTGGCCCTCGCATCGGATGAACCTGAGTGCCTTGAATCAAAATCTATGGCGACACCTGGGACCGGGCACGCGGCCCAAATCCTTACACTTTCCCCTGGGTGTTAGTCTGCTCTCATCTTATTGGAAGCTCTAGGAATCGTCGAACCGGTATCCAACGAATGGCGCAAATTCGGGGTTTAGTGGGGATTGGTGGGATTATATGGCGCTAAACCATTGAAAGTAAAGGGTGAAGCTTTGGCGTTTCCGGGCAAAGGAGGGTAACCAGTCGGATCCGGGCGTTTTCGAGGATTAGCGGGAACGGGGCTTTGCGGAGCGGCGATATTTTTGAAAGGGCGCGCCTTCAGGCGCGACGCTATCGACTTTATTCTCTGTAGTCGGGATGATTTGCGCGCGAATCATCCCGACTAATGCTGTTGGCGAACGTATTCACTGGATGTCTGAAGGCATCCTCTTTCAAAGCGCGCTGTATTCCTATTCTTCCGCGTAGTTCGTTTCTGCTCGCCGCTCTTCCATCAGGCCAATCGATGTCGCCAGCTCCTGCACCCGCCGGAGGTTGCTGTGCATGTTGCGGTCTTCGGCCTCGTCGTGTCCCAGGACCGCGTAGTAAACGGCGCGATCGAAGAACTGGTTCAGAAGCTGGTACAGCTCCAGCTCACCGTGTAGTGCGACGATGGTGTCGGCGAAGGCCTCGCGCCGCAGAAAATTCCACAGCTGATTACGGGTCAACATCAAGGCCCACACATATTGCTCGGGGCGGATTCCCTGCACGGCCCGGCGCGCGGCGATCGACTTGAAGCGGCGGGCGATGTCGCAGTCCGTCTTCTCGAGCAGCCACTCTTCCAGATGCCGGTAAAGCTCGATGGCGGCTAGCTGCAGCTCGTACTGGGGAATGTTCCGGAAATCGGAGGTGCGTTCGGATGCGCGAATCTCAATGGCCAACGCCTTCGACAAAGCCTCCGAATGTTTTTCGATCAGCCGCACCAATCTCGTACTCAACATTTTTCGCTCGCTCCTTAGCCCTCTGGTGTGGGGCATCTACCGTCCAAAAGATTAGGTTCGAAAGAATCTTCTGGGACCGAACACGATATATCGTATCACGATATATCTAAAATGTAAAACCCTCACGCCGCCGCTCCCTTTGCGATGTCATTCCGAACCGAGGCGAAGACTCGGTGAGGAACCTGCTGTTGCCTCCATCCGATGGAAAAGCAGGTTCCTCACCGTGCCTTTGACCCGATTCGGAAGGACGTCCATGAACGGTTAGAATTAAGGGACGTTGCCTCTCCAATCGCCATCGCTCATCACTGCGCCCGCAAAGCACCCCCACGTGCGCCGCGCCGTATCCTTCTCTTTGTGTTTGCTTGCTCTCACGGCTGTCGCTCACTTGCCGGCGAATGCATCTGACGTGAAAGCTTTGGCTGCTGCCGTCGATGCCCATTACAACCATTTGCGATCGCTTCAGGCGGAATTCACCGAGACCTACGAGGGCTCGGGCATGGACCGTACCGAGTCCGGGACCCTATGGCTGAAAAAACCTGGCAAGATGCGCTGGGAATACCGTTCTCCCAGAGACAAGCTCTTTGTGAGCAACGGGAAGGACGCGTGGTTTTACGTTCCGGAGGACCGGCAGGCGCGGAAGACGTCGGCGCAGAAATTAGACGATGTGCGCTCTCCGCTGGCGTTCCTTCTCGGCAAGACTCGGCTGGAAAAGGAGTTACGGGGATTATCACTGGCGTCCGATATCCCGCCGATTCAGGCGGGTGACACCGTGTTACGCGGCGTCCCCGCCGCTTGGGCTGATCGCGTCAGCGAAATCGTCCTGGAAGTCACGCCCGGGAACCAGATCGTGAGAATTATCGTCCAAGGGGTTGATGGGGCTGCCACGGAATACCGGTTCGCGAATCAAAAAGAAGATGTGGCAATCGGAAACAGCCAGTTCGACTTCAAGCCGCCGGCGGGAACAGAGATCGTCGAGGGAGGGCTGGATCAGTAAGCGCCAAGTTTTTATGAACGGCCCGTTTCTCGCACGTAAATAAGAAGTTACTAGCGTACTAAAGCTTTGGAAATCGGGGTGTCGCGTCGGCTTAGAATGTAAGTTGCGGTGATAGACTGAGCGGCAGGGCCTGCCTCCAGCGAGTTCTCATAACGAGTTCTCATAAATTGAATGGCTGAATTCGTCATCAAAGTCGCGGACGATCGCGGTCGCGTCCAGGAGCACGTCGAGCAGGGAATCTCGGAGGGCGAAGTCCGTGATCGCTTCTCGCAGCAGGGCTATCTTGTTTATTGGGTCAAGCCGCAGGGACTGCTGGCCGGTGGAGTTTCGCTTCGCCGGCGGAGAAAGCTGAGCGCGTCAACCTGGCTGGTCTACAACCAGCAGTTTCTGACGCTCATTCGCGCCGGCCTGCCGATCCTGAGCTCGCTCGAACTGCTGATCAAGCGCCAGAAGGATACGCACCTGAAGCAGATATTGGAAAATGTGCGTGACCGGGTCAAAGGCGGAGAGTTACTCTCCGACGCCTTCGCCGCGCAGGGGATCATTCCGAAGATCTATACAACTACTTTGATGGCGGGCGAGAAGAGCGGCAACCTGGATGAAGTGCTCACGCGTTATATCAACTTCCAGCGGCTGGCGATGTCGTTCCGCAAGAAGCTGTTTGTTTCGCTGATCTATCCCACGCTGCTCGTGACCGTCGTCATCATCATGGTGACGTTCCTGTTCACCTACGTGGTGCCGAAGTTTGCCGACCTGTTCAACAGTCTCGATGCGAAACTGCCTGCGATCACCGTGTTCATGCTCGCGGTCGGACAGAATGCGCAAAAATATGCGCCGTTCGTCGCGATCGGGCTGGTCGTCACCGGGTTTCTGCTTTGGCGCTGGAAAGATACCGATCGCGGCTCGGACCGCATTGACCGCGTGATTCTGAGCACGCCGCTGCTCGGTGAAATTCGCCTGAAACATCAGGTGGCCAGCTTTTCGCGAATGCTCTCAACCCTTTTGCAAGGCGGGCTATCGCTGGTGCCTGCCATGGAAACCGCAGGCTCCTCCATGAGCAGCAAACGCATCTTAAAAGGTGTGATACGGGCCGGAGTGCGGGTGCGAGAAGGCCAGGGACTGGCGATGAGTCTGGAAGAACAAAACATTTTCCCCGAACTCGCCGTGGAAATGATTGAAGTAGGCGAATCAACGGGCGCGCTGCCCTCCATGCTGAACTCCGTCGCGGAGTTCTATGAGGAAGACGTGCAGACAGCCCTGGGCGCCGCGATGGCGCTGATCGAGCCCTTGATCCTCATTATCATGGCGGTGTTTGTGGGCGGCGTGCTGATCTCGTTGTATTTGCCCATTTTTACGTTGGGAGTGCACTGAACCGAATTGGGTAATTGGGAAATTTAGTAATCGGGTAATGTTGAGAATCTCCGGTTTACAAATTACCAAATTACGAAATTACACAATTGCCAAATGGATTTTGAATGGCAACGGCCGACAAAAAATCTCTGTTCGTGAATGGCGGCAACGGCGGTCCTATCAGCCCGACGGGCAATGCCATTTCGGATCTCGAGCGCGCCCAGGATGTGGCACGCCGCTACCGTTGCGAGTTCATCGATCTCAGCGGATATGAACTCCATCACGAACTGTTCAAGAAGATTCCGGTCGAGTTGATGTTCCGCTACAACTTCGTCCCGCTGGAAGAAACGGCTGACGGCCGCCTCGCCATTGCCATCGCCGATCCCAGCCAGCTGATGATGATCGACGAGATCAGCCTGCTGCTGAAGCAGCGTATCGTCACCAAAGTTTCTACGCTGAAGCAGATCTCCGACATCCTGAAAAAGACCGAGCAGTCGCAGCGCGTGCTCGAAGAAGCCAGCGAAGGCTTCACCATCATCCGCGAAGACGAGGCCACGGGCGCGGAAGAAACGCTCACGATCGACAAGCTGACCGCCACCGGGGATACCAGTCCGATCATTCGCCTGGTCGACACTACGATCTTCACCGCACTGCAGCGGCGCGCGTCCGATATTCACATTGAGACGCGGGATGATTCCGTCATGATCAAGTTCCGCATCGATGGCGTGCTCACCCAGGCCATGCCGCCGATCGGCAAAGAGCATCACTCAACGGTGATCTCGCGCATCAAAGTCATGAGCGAGCTCGACATCTCCGAGCGCCGCGTGCCACAGGACGGACGCTTCCGAGTGAAATATAACGGGCGCGCCATCGACTTCCGCGTCTCCATCATGCCTTCAATTCACGGCGAAGATGCCGTGCTCCGCGTGCTCGACAAAGAATCGATGAGCGAGAAGTTCCGCACGCTCACGCTCGACGTTGTGGGTTTTGATGATGAGGACCTGCGCAAATTCCGCCGCTACATTAAAGAGCCTTACGGCATGGTGCTGGTCACCGGTCCTACCGGAAGCGGCAAGACGACGACGCTTTACGCCGCGGTCAACGAAATCAAGACCGATGAAGACAAGATCATCACGATTGAAGATCCGGTCGAATACCAGATTCGTGGCATCACCCAAATTCCCGTCAACGAGAAGAAAGGACTGACGTTTGCCCGCGGCTTGCGATCCATTCTGCGCCACGACCCCGACAAAATCATGGTCGGCGAAATCCGCGACACGGAAACGGCGCAGATCGCCATTCAGTCCGCGCTCACTGGTCACCTCGTATTTACGACTGTCCACGCCAACAATGTTGTCGACGTGATCGGCCGATTTTTGAACATGGGCGTCGAGCCCTACAACTTCGTTTCCGCACTGAACTGCATCCTCGCGCAGCGGCTGGTGCGCCTGATTTGCGATTCGTGCCGCACCGAGGTTCATTACGCTCCTGAAGTGCTCGAAGCCAGCGGGCTCGATCCCACGCAATGGGGAAAGATTCCGTTATATGAAGGTCCGGGATGCATCGAGTGCGCGGGCACTGGCTTCCGCGGCAGGACTGCCATTCACGAGTTATTGGATTTGAGCGATCGCGTGCGCGAGATGATTCTGGCCAAGAAGCCGACATCGGAAATCCGCCGCGCCGCACGCGAGGAAGGCATGCGTTTCCTGCGCGAATCGGCATTGGATAAAGTGCGGCAAGGCCTGACCACGCTGAAGGAGATCAACAAGGTCACGTTTATTGAGACCACGCGATAAACAAAGTTTCAAAGTCGCAGGTTTCAAAGTTTCAAAGTGCGGGTCACAAGACAGGAAACGCTGATCGCACTCGGTTGAACCTTGAGCTTTGAAACTCTGAAACCTTCCTTTTCCAGTTCCCCTTCAGCTATTGCAATTCTCGGCGGGACGGTTTCTGATTTATAGAGTGATGTTGCAGAGCGTATTCGGAAAATGAGTCCTGGTTCCAACATACCGAAGCCAAAGCTGGCATGCGAGATCGGAATCGATCGCGTGCTGGCCGGGCGCGCCATGAGCGACGGCAGCGGGCTGGAAGCCTGTGCAGCACATGTGCTCCGGGAGGGAGCCGTGATCCCTGACCTCGTGGAGGACAACCTGCGTTTGCCCAGTCTTGTCCGGGAAGGGATCGAGCAGGCTCTAGGCAGCGTCGCCGGGCGTACAAAAGATGTCATCGCCGTAGTGCCCGATGCGGCAGTGCGTGTCATGCTCGTGGAATTCGATACCCTGCCTTCCGATCGCGAAGAGGCGCTGGGTGTGGTTCGTTTCCGCCTGAAGAAATCGTTGCCCTTCGACGTCGACAAGGCGAAAGTTTCTTATCACGCGCAGAAGATCGGCGATGAAGTAAGGATCGTGGCGGCGGTAGCCATGGGCACGGTGATCGAAAGCTATGAAGCGGCTTTCCGGGAAGCCGGATTCGATCCTGGCGTCGTCTTGCCCTCGACTCTCGCGGCTCTGGGCGCTGCAGACGGAAAGCGTCCGACCATGGTCATCAAAGTCGATGCCCAGACCACGAGCATTGCGATTCTGAATGACGATCAGCTGCAGTTGTTCCGCACTTTGGAAAATCCTCACGGAATCATGATTGCGGCAGAGCAACTGGCCGAAGAGGTATATCCGTCGGTAGTGTTCTTTCAGGATACGTATCATCTGAATATTGAGCAGATTTGTGTGGCCGGGCTGCCGGAAGCTGGTAGCGCGGCTCCCGCACTGGGCGCGCAGACCGGGGCGAAGGTGCAGGAACTGATTTCATCTGCGCAACTTGGAGCGACGGCGGTGGGCTCAGTCCCGCGCTGGAGAATGGCCGGAGTAGTAGGAGCGTTGGTTAGTTAGGGGTCAGGGTTCAGGGGTCAGGGACTAGAAGAATCCTGATCTCCGACCCCTGATCCCTGGTCCCTGATCTTTATGCGTTTAGACATCAATCTCGCGAGTCAACCCTACGAAGATGCGCGCCAGTTCTGGCTGCGCTGGGGTACCGCTGTAATCGCGCTCGGCGGAGTCACGCTCATCCTTCTTATGATGGCAGTGACGGGATGGCTCGATGCCCGCCGTGATCGCGAGGCGATGGACCAGAGGCGCGTGTTGATCGCAGACCGCGATCGCAGACGCAGCGAGGCGGAGGTCTTTCTGAATCGTCCGGAAAACCGCACTACAAAGGACGAGTCGCAGTTCCTGAACGAATTGATTGTGCGCAAGGCCTTCTCTTGGACCCGGGTGCTCGAGGAGTTGGAAAAGGTAATGCCTCCGCGCGTTCATTTGGTCTCCATCAGTCCGCACTTCGACGAGGACAATCAACTGACGCTGCGGATGACCGTGGCGGGCGACTCGCGCGATCGCGCCATCGAACTGGCGCGGCGCATGGAAGAATCGCGGCGGTTTCTCCAGACCAACATTCTGCGCGAGAGCCTCGTCCAATCGCAGACCGGAGATAATGTCTTAGTCGAAATGGCCGCGATCTATCTCCCTGAAGCACTGGCCGAAGAACCCAGCGCAGACCATGCTGCGCCAGTTCCCCAGAATAAGAAGGCGAGCGCCACCGGCGGCAAGCCGGAGATTGCGGCCAATAGGAGCAACCACTGATGCCCGACCTGCGGCACACCCGCAAGAAACTGCAGACCGCGTTGCTGGTCATGGCGGGCATCGATCTGCTCGCCGGAGCGCTCTACTTTTCGCCGCTGATCGGTTCGGCAGAAACCCGGCGCATGGATCTGAATCGCCTGCAAGCTGATCTGACGACCAAGACCCGGCAGGTCGCGCCCTTGAAAGATCTGCCTCAAAAAGTCGTGCTCGCAAACAAGCAGATCGCCGCGTTCTATCGGGATCGATTTCCCACACAGCAGTCGCAGGTGCTGACCGAACTCGGCAAGCTGACCTCCGCCAATGGCGTGAAAATCGAACAGGGACAGATCAAACCCGGTGACACGGTCACCAACGGACTGCAACGCGTGGAAATGGAATACAACCTGTCCGGCAGCTACACTTCCCTGGCCAAGTTCATCAATGCCGTCGAACGTGACCAGATGTTCTTCATCATCGACAGTGTAACCCTCGGGGGAGAACCGCAGGGTCCTGTGAAACTGGCCGTGCAGCTGGAAACTTATTTGAAGGTGGGAGAATAGTGCAACTCGGATTCGAAAATAGGAAAAAGGTCATCTGGGCGAGCATCTTCAGTATCGTCGCCGTGCTGGCCTTTGCCTACGAGGTGATCCCGATGTTTACGGGATCTACCACACAGGCTTCAAGCGCGTCTGTGGGTGCTCCGATTGCTGCGGCCTCCCATTCTCAATCGCGGCCCCTGGGAAAAGGCGCAAAGAAACCGGAAGCGGAGAATCTGGATCCTACGCTCCGGCTCGACCTGCTGGCATTGAGTGAGAAGACGCTGTACGAGGGAAACGGCAGGAACATTTTCGTTTCGCATGCGGAAGACATTCCTCAGCCCAAACGCTCCGGAGCCACTGACGCAATCAAGCCCGAGGACGATCCAAACCGCATCTATCAGATTCCCAGACAACCATCACCACCGCCGATTCCGCTGAAGTTTTACGGGTTCGCCAGTTCCCCCGGAGAGCCGAAGAGGATCTTTTTGAAGAGTGGGGAAGACGTTTTTGTTGCCGGCGAAGGCGAAATTGTAGACCGCAGATATAAGGTGGTGCGCATCACAAACACTACGGTTGATATTCAGGACCTGGTCAGCAGCGGTCCGCCGCAAACCATTCCGCTCACGCAAGGCTAGGCACATTTTGTAATTTGGTAATTTTGTAATTGGCGATTTAAGAAACGAAAATTCGCGGTTCTTCAAATTACAAAATTACCCGATTACCAAATTGCAAATTGCTCGATGCGCTTTCAACGCCAAAACCGAAGCAGTTCCCGGCGTTCCGAGCAGGGCTACATCATGATGTTCCTGCTGCTCACGCTTGCGCTCATGATCATTGCGTTGGCCGCGATCGTTCCCTCGATCACGTTTGAAATCAAGCGTGACAAAGAGGAAGAGATGATTCACCGCGGGACCCAGTATTCCCGTGCCATCCGTGCCTATTACCGGAAGTTCAGCCGCTATCCGGCGAAGATTGAGGACCTCGAGAACACCAACCGGCTGCGGTTTCTGCGCAAGCGTTACAAAGACCCGCTCACCGGAAAAGACTTTCGACTCCTTCACTACGGCGAGGCACAGCTGTCGCTCAATGCACTCGGGGGCGGCGGCATTCCCGGAGCAAACAGCATCGGTCCGAATGGGACCCTGAACGGCCCCAGCTCCCTGAATGGTCCTGGCGCGAACACCGGATTCGGAAACAGTGGGAGTTTCGGAGCAAATTCCAGCTCCAGCTTCGGGCAGCAGAATCAAGCTACCGATTCGGCAGGATCTCTTCTTCCCAACCCGACCTCCGGCGCAACCCAGACCGTGACTGGAACGACGCAGAATGCTCCCGGCGATCAAAGCTCACCGAATCAGCAGGTATTCGGCGGCGCGCCCATCGTGGGCGTCGCCAGCATCAGCAAAGAGAAGACGATTCGCGAGTTCAATCACAAGACGAAGTACAACGAGTGGCAGTTCGTGTACGATCCGACATTCGATCGCGGATTTCTGATCACGACTCCGTACCAGCCTCAACTGCAACAGTTCGGACTACAGGGCGCCGGCCAGCCGCTGAATGGACAGAACCCCGGGCAGAACGGCACGAACAATAATGGATTTGGGAACACCTTCGGGAACGGCTTCGGAAACTCGCCTTCACCCAATGTGGGCACTCCCACTCCGCCGCAACAGCAAAACAACAGCTCGAATCCCAATTAGCCCGGATTTCTTGCAAAAGCAGAACGGCCTCATCGTCATATTCAAGATGAGGCCGTTTCGATTCAGTCCTGCAGTTCCAACGTGCTTACACGCTGAACGATGATCCGCAGCCGCAGGTGCTCTTCACGTTCGGATTCTCGAACTTGAAGCCCGCGCCTTCGAGCGTCTCGACATAATCCACGATGCAACCGTTGAGGTACATGACCGAGGTTGCGTCAACGTACACCTTCAGGCCGTCCATATCGAAGGTCTTGTCCATCATTCCAGCGCCATTTTCAAACTGCATGGAGTAGGAAAATCCCGAGCAGCCTCCCCCGACGACTCCGATGCGCAGACCCGCGGGAACAGGGTTCTGCTGGCCCATGATTTCTTTCACCTTGGCAACGGCGTTCGCGGTCAGCGTGATGGGTGCGGCTTTCTTGACTTCCGGGACGGTTGTAGTGGCCATTCGTATCTCCTTGGCTTTAAAGCTCTTCGATTATAGCAGAATGTCGTTCGTCTCTGAACCCGACAGCCCCACAGAGGAAATCTTATACCTTACTTTGATGCCCTTTTCGACCGCAAAGTCGCACTCGTTCGGCTTCTGTAACAGATTCCGTAAGGTCCGATTTATTCACCGCAGAGGCTTGCCAACAGGGCTATAATCGTGGCGTTGAGGCCTTCCCCGGGTATGGTTGCGGGGTCTTGCCGGTGCCCCCGCCACGAAGCGGAATGCCATTGCATTTGGGTCGACTCTACCGAGGTGGCTTATGACGCCAATTGAAATCGTGGGGGGTCTATTCGGACTGTTCGCCGTTGGTTTGATCGTGCTTCTAATCTATAAGAGCACGCTCACCATGCACGAAGACGACCAGCTTTTTCTCGATGATGCCAACTCGCATCTCCAGGAAGAGCAAACCGAACTGTTGGCCAGGGTGAACAAGCTAACCATCCCGATGCGCGTGTTCAGCATCGGCTCAGGAGTCTTTCTGCTCGCCTTTCTGGCGCTGCTGATTTATCAGAAACTGAACGAAGTGCAATAAGTTCGAGATCGCCTCGGAAAGAATTGCCTCGACCCGGTGTCCCGCGTATTGCCGATACCAGGCGCGCGATGGTTGCTGCAGTACCAGTTTTGATTACTAGTGACCCGGGCCAGAACCGCTGCGCTTCCAGGCGCGCCGGGCGCCGCCGTCCACCGACTGAGGTCCCCCGACATTTCTGGTCCCACAAAATAAAGACTAGCGGCTTCTGCAAGCCGGAACCGGATCTGCGATCTAGATGATGCTTGGAAACTTTAGCCCGCTCGGATAACTTAGTTAGCACGAAAATGGCCGTAGGCAACGTTTCGAGTGCAAAGCAGGTTCCTACGGCGGGAGCATTCCGGCCATGCACATCGCCCCTGCGGAAGTGACTCCCGAATCTGATTCGCCCTCGTATCCTTCGGGACCACAATCGGTGCCGCCTGCCTCTCCTGAGCAGCGCCCCTCCCGTAAGCGCGTCTGGATCGCTGTAGTGGTTCTCGTCGCCGCCCTCATCGTGCTGGCGCTGGTTTCCGTTCGCACACGAACTACTCGCGTAGCAAACGTCAGTCCAGTCGCTGCGATCGATCCCGAGATTTTGCGATTGAAAGGAACCACCGAGGCGCTCCAGGCCCGCGCAATTCTTGCGCCGCGACTCTCCGGACAATCCGTTCCCACGCTAACCATAATCCGGCTCACGCCGGGAGGAACCCGCGTCAAGCAAGGCGACTTGTTAGTCGAGTTCGACCGTCAGGCGCAGATGCGCGACTACTTCGATAAGAAAGCCGACTATCAGAAGCTCGTCGATCAGGTGGCCGAAGAGCAGGCCAAGGAGAACGCGGCTCGTGCCAAAGACGAAACCGAACTGAAAACCGCCGAAGACGACCTGCAAAAGGCAGAGTTGGAAATCCAGAAAGCGGAGATCGTCTCGCGCATCGACGCCGAAAAAAATCAGGAGAACCTCGACGAGGCCAAGGCTACCTATGATCAACTGCGCGAAACTTTTGATCTAAAACGGAAAGCCGCGCAGGCAGCGATTCGCATTCTGGAAATTCAGCGCGACCGCACCAGGCAGACCATGATTCACGCACAGACCAATTCCGATCTGCTGCAGATTCACTCGCCTCTCGATGGCGTGGTCGTTCTGAACACGATCTGGAAGCAAGGCACGATGGGCGAAGTCCAGGAAGGTGATCAGATCAGGCCCGGCGTGCCGTTCATGCAGGTCGTGAACCCCTCCACGATGCAAGTCCGGGTACTCGCCAACCAGCAGGACTTCCCTGCCCTCCAGGTGGGCCAGTCGGCGAAAGTGCGGCTTGATGCGTATCCTGAGCTGGTGTTTCCGGCGAAGCTGGACCAGATCGCTCCCGTCGGTGAAGCGGGAGACTTTTCCAACAAACTGCGTAGCTTCGTCGTGATCGTCTCGATTGCGGGAAATGATCCGAAACTGATGCCCGATCTTTCCGCGGCAGTCGATGTCGATCTCGGCAAAGCCGCAAGCACGAGCGCGTCTGAAACTTCTTCGACGCACCCGGGGAGCGGATCGTAATGGTCCAGCGCTTTCGCCAACTCTCGACGCGGGGCAAGGCTGGCGTGCTGGCGGGCTTGCTGGTCGTCGCAAGTGTAGTGCTGCTTGGTGCGGTCCGGTTCGGCAGATATTCGCCCACTGTTCCGACAACCGCAGTCACGCGCGGAGAGTTCCTCGATTCGCTGCAATTTCGCGGCGAGATCAAGGCGCTGCGATCGGTCACCATCAGTGCACCGGCAGAGGCGGGCGATCTGCAGATCATCAAGATCACTCCGGAAGGAACAAGGGTGAAGCCGGGCGACCTGGTGGTCCAGTTCGACAGCAGTAAAACCGAGCAGGACCTGGCGCAATTCAAGTCTGCTCTCAAGTCGGCCGAGGCCGAAATCGGACAAGCCAAGGCGCAGGCGCGATTGGCGGAGGAAGAAGACAAGACCAATGTCCTGAAAGCGCGTTACGACGTGGAAGGCGCGAAGCTCGAAGCCAGTAAGCAGGAAATCGTGTCCAAGATCGAAGGGGAAGAGGCCAAGCTGAAACTGGCGGATGCCGAGCAAAAGCTGCGCGAGGCTGAGGCCAAACAAAAATCCGATGAACGGCTGAACCAGGCCACGATCGAAAGCAAAGTATCGGCGAGCGCGAAAGCGAAGTACGATGTCGAGCGTGCCGAACGCGCATTGGCGAAGATGAGTCAGCTCGCGCCTTCCGCCGGAACCATCAGTTTGCTGCAGCATTGGTCGGGTTCGTCGATGACTGCTTATCGTCCCGGCGATCGAGCCTGGCCTGGCGCTGCCATCGCCGAACTCCCTGATGCCAATACGCTGCGGATTTCGGCGCGCGTCGATGAGACCGAGCGCGGCCGGCTGGCCCTAAAGCAGCCCGTCACTGTGCAGTTGAATTCCATTCCCGATCGCCAGTTCACCGGCCATATCGAGCAGATCGGCGCGATCGCGAGCGTAGATTTTTCCAGCGGCTGGCCATTCGCACGCAACTTCACTCTTGAAATCGTTCTCGATCAGACCGATTCGCGTCTGAAGCCTGGAGTAACCGGAGATGTGAACGTGGTCGTCGACAAAGTTCCGAACGGAATCATTCTCCCCGCCCGTGCGTTATTTTCGAAGTCAGGCCAGAACGTCGCATATGTGTGGAAGCGTGGCCAATTCGAAGAACGCACGATTGAAGTCGGACGGCGAAGCGGCGACAAGATTCTCGTCGCCCGGGGCGTGAGCGCGGGCGATCTGGTTGCACTGCGCGATCCCACCGCGAAAGAGTAGGTTTTCAGGCATGCGATCCCGGCGAGCCATCACGTGGGCGGTTGCGGCGGTGATTCTGTGCGCCGTGGTCGGCGTCGTTGCCGCGGTCCGCACTACATCGCCCGCCCTCAGCACGACCGATGTTCCCACCGGTATCGTGAAACGCGGCGATCTCGACATGAAGGTTTTCGTCACCGGCGAACTCCGGGCCAGTCATTCGGAGATGCTGCTCGCTCCTCCAATCGGCGGAGGAGCGCTGCAGATCACGCACTTACTTCATACCGGCGCTGCAGTAAAGAAAGGCGAACTGGTCATCGAGTTCGATCCTACTGAGCAGCTCTATAAGCTGGACCAGAATCGTTCCGAATTGCTGCAGGCCGAAGAAGAAATTACCAAAGCGAAGGCCGATGCCGCCGTAGTTGCCGCGCAGGACAAGGTCGCCCTGCTTAAGGCCCGCTTCGACGTTCGCCGCGCGGAACTCGACGTCCAGAAAAACGAACTGGTCAGCGCCATCGACGCGCGCAAGAATCAGCTCGCGCTCGAAGGCGCGCAACGCGTGCTGGCCGAACTCGAGCAGGATGTGAAGTCGCGCACGATTTCCAATCAGGCTACCATCGCCCTGGCACAGGAGAAGCGCAACAAAGCCAAGCTCGCCATGGATCAGGCGCAGGACAACATCACCAAGATGCGCGTGCTTGCGCCCATGGACGGCCTCGTCGCCCTCGAGAAAAACGACGGTGCAGCGGGGGGATTTTTCTTCAGCGGAATGACCCTGCCCGAATATCGCGAGGGTGATCAAGTGGACCCCGGCCGCACCGTCGGTCAGGTCATCGACCCAAGCGGATTGGAGCTGATCGCGAAGGTTGGAGAAGTGGAGCGCAACAGCATAAAGGAAGGCCAGCCGGTCGATTTCCAACTGGATGCCTTGCCCGGCAAGACTTTTCATGCCGTCGTGAAGACTGTCGGCGGAAGCAATACGCGCCGATTCTGGGACGACGACACCGCCAGCAAATTCGAAGTCTCCATGAAACTCTCGTCCAGCGATCCGGGCATGCGCCCCGGACTCACGGCGCACATATTTGTGAATGGCGAGCCGCGAACCAAGGTCCTTTACGTGCCGCGGCAGGCACTTTTCTTGAAAGACAGCAAGCGCGTCATTTACGTCCGCAACGGCAGCAACTTCGACCCGCGCGAGGTCAAGATTCTGGCCGAGAACGAGAGCCGCGCCGCCATCGAAGGCAGCCCCGCGGGAACCGAGATCGCGCTCGTCGATCCGACCGCTCCTCGCAAATCGAATCCTGCCAGCGCATCTGCACCCGCAGGCCCGGGAGGCGCGCCGTAAATGTCCACGCTCGTCTCCGCTCCTACCGCGTTGCACGGGTATCAACAATGGTTTCCCGACCTGCAGTTGGGGTTGCAGAACTTGCTTCTGCACCGCCTGCGTTCCCTGCTTACCATGCTGGGCATGATCTTCGGCGTCGCCGCCGTCGTCTCCATGCTCTCGATTGGCGCAGGCGCCCGGCAAAAAGTGATGGCCCTCATCGAACAGATGGGCGTCCACAATCTGATTGTCGAAGCCAAAGAGACCACCGAGTGGCAAGCTCATCAGAAGATCCGCAAGATTTCTCCCGGGCTAACGTTCCAGGACTATCGGGTGATCCGCGACGATGTGAGCGACGTGCTGGCCGGTACCCCACGCAAGCGCATGACTCCATCGAAAACGATTCCGAAATCACAGCAGGAGCCGCCCACGATTTACGGCGTTGACCCTGTGTACATAAAACTCGCGGGCCTCAATCTGCTGCAAGGAAGGTTCTTCACCGACAACGAAGAGACGCGCGGATCGCCGGTGTGCGTGCTGGGAGCAGCCGCGCGCTCGAGCCTGTTCGGCTCGGCCGATCCGGTTGGCCAATACGTAAAGGCGAACGAGACCTGGTTTCGCGTGATCGGAGTCGTCTCGCCGCAGTTGAGTTCGCAAACTGAAGTCGCCGGAATTCCTATGCAGGACGTCAACAACATCATGTACGTACCGTTGAACTCGGCGATCCTGCGGCTGGAGGACAACTACAGCGACGTGCGCGACGAAATCGACGGCATCTATCTGAACATCCGCGACGGCGCGGACATGGGCTCGGTGGCGCAAATCGTCCGCGCGATTCTCGATTCCTCTCATCACTCGGCCGGAGATTTCAGCGTGATCGTTCCCGCTGAACTGCTAGCCGAACAGAAGCGCACCGAACGCCTGTTCAATGCGGTCATGGTCGCCATCGCGTCCATTTCCCTGCTGGTCGGCGGCATCGGAATCATGAACATCATGCTGGCCAGCATTCTCGAACGCACTCGGGAAATCGGGGTGCGGCGTGCCGTTGGAGCTCGCCAGTCCGACATCATTCGACAATTCGTCGTCGAGGCGACCCTGATTTCGTTCGTCGGCGGCAGCTTCGGCATCGTCTTCGGATTCGTCATGTCGCGGCTGATCGCCTGGCTGGCCGGATGGTCCACGATCGTCACCGCCAGTTCCATCTTGCTTGCGTTCATTGTGTCGATCAGCGTTGGACTGGTTTTTGGAATTTACCCTGCAGTCAAGGCCGCCCGTCTCGACCCAGTCGAAGCGATTCGCTACGAGTAGCGGCGGCCCATCTTCACGGTTCGTGTCAAAGCAAACGCGGAGGAAGTCCCGGAATGAAACGCACTTATTTTTTCCTTCTTTGCGTCGCTCTCTTCTGCCTCTCGGCGCTGGCCCAGCAGCCTGTCAAGCAAGGCGAAAGCTATCACGATTTCATGACGCCACAGCTGCGCTCCGACAAACTTGGCTCGCCCGAGAACTTGCGCGCTTATCTCGTCGAAGGCAAGTTGCGCCTCAGCCTGCGCGACGCGGTCGTCCTCACGCTCGAGAACAATAGCTTCGTGCGCGTTCAGGAAACGGGCGTCGAGTTCTCGAAATTCAATCTCCTCGGGACGCACGCGCCTTTCGACCCGCTCATCACCGGGTCATACAATGCCAACAACACCACTTCTTCGCCCGGCAGCGCATTCAGCACCACTGGCGTCCCCCTGGCGACAAAGAGCATCACCCGATCGGCTCAGATCAACTACGCGGAGACGTTCGAGACTGGAACGAACTTCCAGGCGGGCCTCAGCAGCGTACGCAATTCGTTCAACAATACGAGCACAACTTCCACGGGCATTCTCGATCCTTACGTGAACTCACTTCTGAATCTTCAATTCACGCAACCGCTCTTGCGCAACGGATGGCTCTTCGCCAACCGCGCTCCGCTGGTGATCGCTCGGCGCAACCTGCAGCAGTCGCGAGCGAACTTCGCAGCCGAGGTAAACAACAGCATTCTCCAGGCGGTGCAGCAATACTGGGCGGTGGTGGAAGCCCAAGGTAATCTCGATGTCGCGCGCAGCTCAATGGACGCCGCCGAAGCCACTTACAAGCGCGACAAGCGCGCGCTTGAACTGGGAGCTTTGCCGCCGCTCGATATTTACCGCTCGGAATCGCAAGTCGCATCGCGTCGTGTGTCGGTGATCGAGAGCGAATACGCGGTTAAGCAGGCCGAAGACGCCTTGCGCATGACCATCGGCGCCGATCAGGATCCTTATTTTGAAGCTCTCGACATTGAGCTGACCGAAAAAGCCGAACCGGAAGGCGAGCTGCGCAGCATTGACGCAGCTTCTGCGCTACAACTGGCGTTGTCGAAACGACCGGAATTTGACGCCACTCGCGCTGCCCTCGCTAACGATCAAACTCGCATTCGCCTTGCTCACAATCATCTGCTGCCAGAGCTCGATCTGCTCGGACTTTACGCCAGCAACGGGCTGGGCGGAACGCAACTCGTAAGTCCGGGACAACAAGCGACCAGTTCGTCGATCAATCAGCTGTTTGGCTTCGGATATCCGACCTACGAGGCGCAGCTGTCGCTCAGCTTTCCGCTGAAAAATCGCGCCGCGAAGGCGGAACTGGGATCGGCGCTGGTTTCGCGGCGTAACGATTTGTACAACGAGCGCATGCTGCACGAGCAAGTGATGATCGACGTGCGCAACGCCGTCCATCAGCTCGAACAGTCCAAGCTCAGCATTGTCGCCGGCAAAGAAGCGCTCGACCTGGCGAAGAAGACGATGGCTTCCGAACAACGCAAGTATGAGTTAGGCTCGGGAACGATTTTTCTTGTGCTCGAAGCGCAGACCGAAGTCGCAGCCGCGGAGCAAAGCCTGTTGCAGGCGGAAGTCGGCTACCAGTTGGCGATTGCGTCCGTCGATCGCGCCACCGGAGAACTGCTGGAGCCGTATCACGTGCAGATCGCGGAGTTGACAAAGTAAAGTTAACTTGGAGGCGTCATCCCGAAGGTCCGCGTTTTCACGAGCGGGCCGAGGGATCTCGCGTGGAGCTTCTGCGATCCTCGCCAGATCCCTCGCTTCGCCTGGAGAAGACGGCTCCGCTCGGGATGACGCCCGGAGATGATCTGCTCAAACAGTCGTCAAGTCTTTCCTGCGTCCCGGCATCCCTGCTACGATTGACCCAAAGTGTGCGAAAGTGGCGGAATTGGCAGACGCACCAGACTTAGGATCTGGCGGGTAAAACCGTGGGGGTTCGAGTCCCCCCTTTCGCACCAGTAATTTTCTCTTTGCCGAGTGATCCTTGGCTCCGCTCAGGATTTCGGCTGCGGGCTCCCGCTCCGCTTACGCCCGCAAAGGCGGCTCAAGTTCGAGTCCCTCTGTGTCCTCTGTGGTGAATTCAAACTGCAGGGAACGAGAGCGACCGGCGATTACGGCTGCAACTTCAAAAACGCGACGCTGTAGCCATCGAGGTTGATCGTCATCTTTGAGGTCGGGGTCACTGAGGTGGCCGTCGGTCCCGTGGTAGCGCTGGTCGTTGAATCAATCACCAGCAAACTTCCACTTGAAAAACTTCCCAGAGCGGAAATGTCGATTTGCATCGTCTTCGAAACCCCGGGACCGTTGTTGTCCGCAGGACTGTTGACGGCGCGATTCGCCGCCATGATCACGACACTCCCATCCGCATTGATGACCGGCAGAATTTCCAAATCTTCGCTGTCACTGGTCGAGTACTGCAGCACGTTCGACCCGGCATCAGCGGGAAATTCCCTGCCCAGCCAGTAATCGACCCAGTAACTCAACTGCAGCGCCCCGGTGTTGTAGTCCACCTCGCCGAACTGCTGGTCGGCGTCGAAGTCCCAGTGATACAGCGCTTGGGCACCAGCCTTTCCCAATTGAGAAAAAACATAGGGGCGCCACGCCGCAAAGAACGCGCTCGTTCCACGCAGATCGGTCACAAACTGCTGCGTGGGATTGCAGGCGCTCATGCCATTGCCCGCGTCGTAATCCGCATTCTCATTGTTTTCCGTGACCCACACCGGGACCGAACTCAGCGCCGGATTCGTGTTCATGATGGTGTACAACTTCTGCACCTCGGAGACGAAGCCAGGGACGGTACTGAAGACTGTCGTGTCGGTGTCTCTTTGATTGCAGCTCGAGTAGAAGTGCGTGGCCATCACGTCCACTTGCGCAGTCACATTTTGCGCGAAAGTCGGCAGCCAGTCCTCTGCCCCTCCGGGGTAGTCGCCAAGTTCCAATGCCGCGAACTTGATCGTCGGATCGATCGTCTGCATCGCGGGTACGACCGCGTTGTACATCTTGACGTAATCCGAAGGCGTCAGTTGATTGTTGTAGTCCGGCTCGTTGTAGATGCCCCACCAGATAATCGGCTGATGCGAGGGCGAGACGTAGATTGTCCCGTTGGCCTGAAATCCTGCTTGTGTGTTGTAGTAGCGGACCAGATTCTGAGCGTAGCCCGCGAACTGCATGTACGACGTGTCCAGAAAAACATCACCGCTGTTGTTGCCTTGGTACATGAAGGCCGGCGCCTTTGCGATCTGGAATTCAGGACTGCGGTCTCCCACGCCGAGCACCGGCTGGTTGATTGCATCAGCGATGCTGAAATCCCAGGCTTGAGAAGGACTGCCTTCAGTTCCCTGGGGGATGCCTTGAGATATGTCTTGCAGCCGAACGTGATTTGGCTGCAGATTGCCGAGAGTGGTCGTAGCGCCCGGATTCAACTGGAAGAATTGCGAATCCCACTCTGCCGGCTGGAATGAGGTCGACATCGCGACCCTGAATGGGCCCATCGTCTGGCGTGAGATTGTCGCGGTTTCCGGAGCCGGTGGTGGCGGTTGAATCGTTCCGCCCATGCCCGAGCCGCCTCCGCAGGCCGAAGCGAAACAGAGGATCGCGAACAGCGGAAGAAGCGTTGATCGATAAGACACCGGGGTCAGCCCAAAGAAATGCGAAAAAAAAGAACCGTGCATCATAGCATGCTGCTGTTGCCAGATGACGAGGGTGCCCCATCCTTTCGCGATTGGTGCGAAAGGGTGGGAAGCCCGGACCTCGATTCTCTAAGCTCTCAATTCACGGCAAAATCCGCCGAGCGCCACACCGTGCTCTGCCCAGTTGAATCCGTGGCCTGTACTTCCAGTCGGTAGAAGCCTGCAGCCAATTTATCGAGCGGAATTTTTCGCGAGATGTGGATGGTGGAATTGCCCGACTCCATGTAGGATGCGACATCGACAGGCTCAAAATCGTCCTTAACCACACTTGTTTTTGAATCCACTATCCTCAAATGAACTTGCACCTTGGGAGGGGTCTGGCTGGCGAGCAGTGGCTCATAAACCTCAAAGTAGGCTACTAGCGGATCCGTCTTTTTGAACCGGCTGTCGGCTGCGGGGCTGAATTCAATGCCTTTGCTTACCAACGGAACCATGTGGGTCGGGAAAATAACCTGTTGGTCAGGTCCTGACTTTGTAACGACGCTTGCGTCGGGAGGCTGGCTTTCGTATGCGTGGAGGTGCTTGCACAGGGCAATACCGCTGACTGCTAATTGCTTTCCGTCGAAGGCTTCGATCTTTAACGGCATTCTCACCGCTCCAAAGTTCGTCCCCGTGCTCACGACTGCCCGCATTTCGTACTCCCCGGGAGGTAGGTCGAGTTGAATTTCGTAGCGGTACGGACTGATTGCTTTGCACCCGGCGGTAGCAACCTTCAGGGAAAACTCATCCACGGTTACCCACGTCAAAGGAAGACATTCACTCTTGTCACTGAATCGGGTCGCTATCGAGCCGTCCTTCCTGTAGACCAATCCCAGGAGCTGAATCCCAATATCTGGTTCATTGTTCTCCATCTCCGTGCCTGGAGGAAACTCCAGAACAATGTCCGCGCGAGCTGAATTAGGCGCGCTATAGACAAAACTCGCTGCTCCGGCAAGGGTAATATTTCCCATTTTCCCGGAGGCGGAGTATTGCTCCATCTTCCTGTCCAGTGCAGTTCCGTTGAAGGGGTCGTACGTGGAGTGCTCTGTATCGCAATATTCTCTGAGCGCCACAAACAGCGCCCACACCCGGTGACTTGCCTTAACTTTAATTTGATGACAGCTTCCATGCGGTGAAGCAGGCGGCGTATAGGCGAGGACGTACAAATGATCGTCTCTGATATGTAAGCTACTCTCAGTCGTCCATTTCGCCATTGTTGAATAGTATGAATAAACATCACTGAAGGATGCACCGTGGTCGTCGAACCTCCTAATGTCCGCGCGAAACATCGCAACCCGAATCTTTTGCTCCTTGCCATCCTGGAATAGGTGAAAGTCGTTTGCAGTGAGATTCGAGATATCTTTATCGCTGCCATCCACAGCATTGACCGGAACGAGGACTTCTCTTGACTCCGCCCGAAATTCAGGGACATTTTGAGCGGCACTCACGGGCGGCGACGCACCTACAGCAAGAGCTAGGAGCACTACTGATAGCCGCACCTTTTGCGGTCGCGTAAACAATCGAACTTCGACGCTCATGGGTTGGCGGGTGGCCCCGCCCTCCGCACTTCACCTTCTTCTTAACCCTACCGCTGTGCCGGTTGATTCTCATTCGGCTTGGGCGCAGGCACAGCAGGCGTGCTCGCCGCAACCGGTCCGCTATGCAGCGGCACATCGACCGATCCCATTTTTCCCGTCGCGTTATCTCGCACCAGTAGACGGACCCGCACCGCACCGGCGGGAGGAGCGAAGGCGATCGTCCGCGGCAATCCGTGCTGCGCTATGATCGCCTTGTAATCCTGCTCGCTGAGATTCATGTCCGTGGGCTGCTGCAGAAACTGCAACGGCCTCCCATCCTGATCATAGGAACACGCGGCCACCATCACAGAGAGCTTGCGGCCCGCCGCCTCGGGCACAAAGCTGATCATCTGCGGATCGACGGCCAGAAAATATTTCACCTGGCTGGGATCGCCCGCTGGAATCGACTGCGCCATCACTAATATGTTTGTCGATGTCAGCAGATCCTGACATCCGGCCTGTTGCAGGTCCGACTGCCTCTTGTCGTCTTTTTCAGAGATCGTCTCGCGGGCATAGTAGCCTTCTCGGAAGGCAAGCCGGACGCCCGATTTGTGCGTCTTCACGATGATGCGATGGAACTCTCCGTTCCACTCCGCCACCTCGGGATAGTAGGCGACCTCATAATACGTGCTGCCATCCTCGACGGCCTTCTTCACACAGTCGCCCAGATCGTTGTTGTTGACGCACACGCGCCCGCCCGTCTGGTCAGCCAGCTGAGTCATCGACTCCTGATTGGAGGCACGCGTAGTCTCTTCCCGCATTACAGTGGCACTGGTCGCCCGGCCGACTGCCGAATTCCTGGCCGACTGCCTTGACCCCGCGTCATAAAAAGTGTCTGACTCAAGTCCGGCCGGATCCATGGGATATATGGCGACTTTTGCGTCGGAAAGATCGTTGGCCAAAGTAGCGAACTTGTCGGAAAACTCGGCCATGCCTGCGAACTTGAAGTCGCTGTCGGGAAAGATCGCCAGCGGAAACGAGGATGAGACCCAAAGCAAATTCTTTCGACCGGGATATCCTTGCACGTGCCGCGCGATCGAGCGGAAGGCGTCGATCGTAATCTGGATGCGCATCGTGATGAGCGCGGCCGACGTTTCCCTCTCAAAATTCTCCAACTGCTGCACCTGTGCCGTCATGGCGGCATTCTGAACCTGTTGCAATTCCGCTCCCACCACTCCCGAATTGCCTGGCGGGGGCGGCGGGGGAGGAGGCGGATTGTCCTGAACCAGGGTCGCCAGGGCGTCGGCATCGCTGCGCACATCGGTCGGATTCAGTTCCGGCGATCCAACCGAAAGAGCGTGATCGACCGCCGTCCGCAGCAGATTTCGGTCGGTGCTGAAGTTCTGCAGCAGGTGAAGATTGCGATCGAGCAGGAACACGGCAACCGGAATATCGAGCGGAATCGAGCTGAGCAGCTTCACCATCTGGCGATGGACCTGCATCGACGCGGCAAGCGTGGTGTTTAGCCCATCCATTAATAGGATAGTCGGCGGCACCGGGACTTTCTGCATCGTGACCAGATTGCTGTAGACGCCAGCCGGCAGTTGGATCGCGCCTTTGTCTACAGCTGCAATTGCCTGCACATTCACCTGCTGAAAAACTGCGATGTGCTGGGGATGCTGGTCTTTTTTCGGCGGTATCTGCTCGAAGATCTGAAAATCATCCACGGTGAGCCCGGGAATGGGATGCCCTTTGGCATCGCGCGCTGAAATCTGCAGCGTCACCATCCGCGTGGTTGCCTTCAAGGTCAGCGGTACGTTTTGAGCTGGATTGGAAGGGGCCCCGGAATTTTGCGTGCCTGGAGCCGGTTGCTGCGCCATCATCGAGCCGGTCACGACAAGAATTGCCGACGACAACAGCATCCAACGGATGGACTTATATCGCGAGAAAAGAATTGAATGCATAAAGACTCACTTCCGCACGCCCGCCGCTCATGTTAGTGGAAATTGGCCGCGGATGCACGGAAATCATAACGGTGTCTGATCACTGGATTATTAAGAAAAACGATATGTGCATTGCATTTCACATTGCATCTCGAAGCTGGGGAAATCAAAATATGGAAGTCTGAAAGCTGCAGTGCTGATGCTACAATCCCGTCAGTTATTTGCCTTCCGGTCCTTCTTAGGCTTTGGGGCTCGGCGGAAAGGCGGTAAGAAGTGATGGTATCTCGCTGGACATCCTGCGCGGCCTTCGGTTTTTGCCTGTGGTTAGCATCGAGCGTGTTCGGCTGGACACAGAACGTCCCAGCCCCGAGCAGTACTTCTGTTCCATCGAACAATACACAGGAAAGTTCTTCCGCTGAACTCCCGGCTCCAGCCCCGGTTCGCTCCATCGATCTTGCAGCCCTAGGATTCCGCCGCATCTCCCAGTTGCGCGGTCGCGACGGCGCATTTCATCTGACATTTGATTTTTTCGACCAGGATCGACTCTTACTTACCTATGAAGGATCGGAGATGGTGCGGCGGCTCCGAACCTGTCCGCGCACTCACGATGATCGCATTGTCCACGCCGTCGTCATCAATGTGAAGAATGGAGAAGTGCTGCAGCGCGCAGACTGGTACGTGCACGATGTTCGGCAATATCTCTGGCCCCTGGCGTCGGGGAAGATGCTGCTGCGCCGGGGAAATTCACTGATCGAACTGGATGGGAACCTGGCAGAGAAAGTCATCTTCGAAAATCCCGATCTCTACTGGGCCAGCGTCACTCCCGATGGCCAGCAGATCGCCGCCGGCGTTGGCCTCGAAACAGCAAAGGAACCCGATCAGGCCCATTCCTCAAAATATGAAATTCGCGTGCTCAACGCGGACACCGCGCAGGTTGTGGGCAGAATTCCCTTGGATCGTCCGATCGCCCAGAAGATCACGAGCAACGGAACTGCCGACGTAATCCTCAAGAGCGGATGGACCTGGCTGGTGCGTTTCGGTTCGCCGCAAGCTCGCAAAGGTATTACGCGAGTGCGCTCCAGTTGCATTCCGGACCTGGAGATTTCCGGAGAGCATACTCTGCTGGTAGGACGATGCTCGGTGGCGCAGGATCGCTACTTGATCAGCAGTTTTTCGACTGACGGTCAGTTCCTGTGGCGGCACCGCTGGTTGCAGCAACTGAACACCCCTGTGATCACGCGTAGCGCAGAGGGTTCCCGGTTTGCGCTCTCGAGCGTGAGCATCTCCCGCGAGAATAATCCTGACGTTTCGGATGACGAAGAAAAGATGCGGGAAGTGCGGCATCACAAGGTCGAAGTCTTCGACGCCGCGAGCGGCACCCCGGTGGCGGCGATTGAAACGCAACCTGCGATCTCTGTCGGCGGAAATGTTGCCATATCCCCTGACGGTACGGAACTGGCTGTTTTACGTGACGACCATCTCGAACTCTATGAACTCCCTACCCTGAACAATGAAGAGGCGGCTAGATTTGCGGCGGTCCGGGCAGGGACACCAGGACTGCTTCCCCCGCCCAATAGTGGTGATGCGAAGGAAGATGCCGAACTCTCGGCCGATGAGGATCTTCCGCCGCTGCAACCAGCAACCGTGGCCGCGGCGAATGCCTCGGCGGCCACCAATGACAATGGCCCAAAGCCTCCGGCTGTCACTGCTGCGGGGGATGCAAAGATCCCTAGCGATGAAATGGTGATTCATTCGCGCGCCGAAGCGGTCGTCGTCGACGTGTTGGTCACCGACAACAAAGGACATTCTGTGCCCGGACTCAAGGCCGAAGACTTCAGCGTAGCCGAAGACGGAGCACCGCAGAAGATCAGCTACTTCAAAGAACATTCGGTAGTGGACACCTACCGGGTTCCGGCGCCAGAGTACAAGCATCCCGTCAACATCTTCAGCAACGTCAGCAACACCTCGCAGCCGGACTCCGCGACTCTGATTCTTCTCGACATGCTGAACACGGGGGCGCACGACCAGAACAACGCCCGGGAGGCCCTGACCCGCTACATCAAGAGCAGGCCCGCGAATGAGAGTTTCGCATTATGCGTTCTGGATGGATCTCTGCACTTGATTCAAGGATTCAGCGCCGATCAGCATGAACTCCTGGTCGCGATGAATAGCAAGGGAGCCAGACCGTCGAACTCGGCAATTCCCCAATTGGACAGTGCGAGCTTGAACTTCATCCGGACGGTCACGCAGAAAATGGACTCTCCGTCTGATACCACGCGTTCGTTTGCCATTTCCATGGCCGGTTTGGAGCGCACGATTGAGGATGAGCAACTCAGCCAAGACGACATGCGTACCTTCATGACCGTCGCTGCGTTCGAGGAGTTAGCCCGCTATATGGCTGGGGTTCCCGGCAGGAAAAAAGTTTTGTGGCTCTCGGGAGCATTTCCTCTGGGCGTGTTTGCCTCACAAGATGGACTTGACGCCGGACCATTTCACCAGCAGAGAAATTTCGTCCCACTCATCAGCAAGACGATGAACCTGCTGGCATCTGCACACGTGTCGGTGTATCCGATTGATATCCGTGGAATCGACACCAACTCGGTTTCCGACGTTGCCACCGAGCGGCCGTTCTCGCAGAGCTTGCCTTTGTCCCCTTTAACCAGTCCTTCTGGAACCTATCAAGCAACTACAGCGGGCGGTACCGGCTTCGACGCCAATGCCGCTGCCGCTACTCGCAACCTGGCGAATGACCACCCCGTCCCGGCTGACGGATTCGTCGAGCGCGCGCAGGAGGATTCTTCCCGCCGCAACTCTGAGCACGCCGCCATGGATCTGGTGGCCGATCAGACAGGCGGCAAAGCTTTCTACGGAAGCAACGACATCACCCGCGCCATGCGCACCGTGGTCGAGCAGGGATCCGACTACTACACCATTTCTTACACTCCAACGAATCGAAAGTATGATGGACGTTTCCGCAAAATTCGGGTTCGCGTTGCAGGTCGAAACTACCGGCTCGCGCATCGCTCCGGATACTATGCCGAAGATCCGCGTCGCCCTCCGGAAAAATCCGCTGCCCTGCTGCGCAGCATGAGTTTTGCCGGAATGATGCATGGGGCGCCGGAGTCGCGTCAAATCCCCTTTGAGGCCCGTGTGGTTCCGGTCGGAGAAGCCAAGACGGTTAGCGCCGCCGAAGTTGGCATTCACGATTCATCCAAGAACGCTCCCAAGGTGATTCGCCTGCAGCACTACAGCATCGACTATGCCATTCCCGCTGGCAGCCTTCGTTTCGATCCAAACCCCGCCGGCGATTTTCACGGAAGTTTTCGCCTGCTGGCGAATTCCTACGACAACAATGGAAGAGGTTTGCTGCAGTCGGCTAGTGCGGCCGAGGCCGACTTGAAGCCCGATCGCTACCGCACAGTTCTCGCCGAGGGCTTCCGCATTCGCCAGGAACTCGACATTCCCGCTGACGCCAGTTTTCTAAGGCTCGGGGTGGCCGATCTGTTCAGCACCAACATCGGAACCGTGGAGCTTTCCCTCCCCATACCTGTTCCCAAGGAAGACGTCGCCAGCCGGAAGGGGCGTGGCCTGCCTCCGGTAGAGCCAGAATAGGCCTCTTATCTGGCTGCTCCTGCGTTACTGTGCAAGAGCTTGCACAGTCTCAGGCTGACTGCTTCTCCGGAGTGGTTTTCAGTCAATTGGGGTGATTCAGTCAATAATGTAAAATCATTAGAAAAATCGTTTTTCTTCTTGACAAGACATAACAACCTGCCGCTTAATGCTCGGTCGGGGACGTGCGTAAACGTTTACGAGTTTCTCCCAAAACGTTTTTCCGCAAACGTTTTTCCGCAAGCTCCCGCTGTTTTGCTAAATCGAGCAAGAGAGGCAGCCTGTACCCCTATTTTCACCGCAGCCTTTTGAGCTCGAGGCGAAGTCCAGAAACTTCTTGCTGTCACGGTTCGTTATGACGGCTCTCATGGAGGCGAAGGTGACCACAGTACAGCGTCGTTCTGATCGGTTGCAAAACCTCGTTGTTATCGCCCTTTTACTAGTCTTCGTTGTGGCGATGGCCCAACCCAGACTTTCAGCTCAGGTCCGCCGCGGATCGCTTTCCGGAACGATTGTCGATCCCACCGGCGCAGTAATTCCCGGCGCAAAAGTTGTTCTGACCAACGAAGCGACCGGCGTGCCCGCTTCAACGATTTCCAACGGCTCCGGATATTTCTACTTCTCGTCCGTTGAACCCGGCTCTTACACGGTCAGCGTGACCGCGCAGAACTTCGCCGGCTGGGAGGAGAAAGGCATCACCTTCGAGCAAGCCGAGAACCGGACGCTCACGGCCACACTGAAGTTGGGTTCAAGCTCCGAAAAAGTCGAGGTCGCGGCGGACACGGAACTGGTGCCGCTGACCACCAGCGAAAGTCGCACGACGATCACGAGCCAAATGCTTCCCGAGCTCGCGATTCAGGGACGCGACGCGGCCGAACTGATCAAGATCATGCCCGGCATGGCGATGAACTCGAGTCTGAGTCAGACGCAGTTCAGTAGCCTGGTGACGCAAACCAACTCAGGTCCGGTCGGCTCTTACAGTGCCAGCGGCGGCCAGCCTTACGGCGGGTTGTCGATGACCACCGACGGCGCGCAGATCGTCGATCCCGGCAACCAGGGAACGCAGACCACGAACATCAACCAGGACATGACGCAGGAAGTCACGATCCTGAACTCGACCTATGGCGCTGAAGCTGCCAAGGGGCCGGTGACCTTCCAGGCGATCGGCAAGAGCGGCGGCAAGGACTTCCATGGCAGCGCGTATATGTACACGCGCAATGGAACGTTCAACGCGAATGATTGGTGGCTCAACAACCAGGGCGTGAAAGCCCCGCAGGACAGCTACTACTATCCGGGCGGCACGCTTGGCGGTCCGGTTCTGATTCCCGGCACCAGCTTCAACCACAATCGCGACAAGCTGTTCTTCTTCACCGCGTACGAGTACATGAAGCAGAATCCGGTCGGAAGTCTCACCGAGAATTTCATTCCAACACCAGAAATGTTGAACGCGAGTGCGACGGAGTGCGCGGCTGCTGGCATTTCGGGTCCCTGCGGAAACTTCTCGGCTGCCTATCTCGCCTCTGTGGGTTTGGGCGCGGCAAATCGTGACGGTACTGGGCAGGCGCCCTGCGATCCAGGTCAGTCTTCGCAGTGGTGGTATGGCAATTACTGCAACAACGCCGCCTATCCTGACGGGGCTGTGGTGGCAAGCCATGGTGGATTCATTCCCACCAGCATCATGGATCCCAACGCACTGGCGCTGATCTCCTCGATGCCCAAGCCAAACCGCACGCCGACAGCGGCTCAACCCGAAAACTACCAATACCTCAGCAACACTCCGGTAAACCGTTGGGAATATCGTGCACGCATCGACTACAAGGTGTCGCACAACACCAACATTTCCGGCAGCTATACCTGGCAGAACGAGAAGGACCTCAATCCCATTGGCGTGTGGTGGTGGCCTCCGAACTCGATTCCGTATCCAACGCAAATGGGCACGCCCCAGAAGTCGCGCACGGCCAACGTCAGCGTAACCACCGTTTTCAGTCCCACGTTGACCAACGACTTTACGTTCGGTTACGCCTATTTCATCAACCCGTTCCAACCGGCAAACGCCAAGGGGATGAATCCGGCCACGTACGGATACACCGCTCATGGTCCGTTTGATACGAATATCCTGCCGCAACTCCCCGATATGCAGAGCTGGGGAGGATGCGCGAATTCAGCCACGACCAGCTGCATGCCGGTTTATTACGCGCCGGCCTTCCCCAAGACTGGTTGGGCGAATAACGCCTTCGGCAAGGACTCCAAGGTTCCTTCCATTGCCGACAACGTTTCGAAAGTTGTCAAGACCCACACCGTGAAACTTGGCTTCTATTGGGATCTCAATACCAATAACCAGACTGAAGGGTACGGCGACTTTGGCCAGGGTGCGTACGACTTCGACAACTACAACGGCAACACGACCGGGAACGCCATGGCAGACATGGTGCTCGGCCACGGAGGGTATACTCAGAAGGCGCACATCCCCATCAACCTCCAGAAATACCACCAGGTTTCCTTCTACGCGCAAGATCAGTGGAAGGCCCTTCGCCGATTGACGCTGACTTATGGCATGCGTTTCGATCACGAAGGTCAATGGTTTGTGGACAATGGGCTGGGTCTCTCGGTTTGGGATCCGTCTCTCTACGATGCCACAGTCGCCAACTCCCCACAATGGACCGGCCTGACCTGGCACGGCGCCAACAAGTCGATTCCATTGTCGGGCTGGACTTCTCCCACGTTCTACTACGCACCCCGCGTGGGCGCAGCTTATGACCTGTTTGGCAACGGCAAAACCGTGCTGCGCGGCGGATTCGGCGTGTACCGGTGGCAGGTGTCGGGCAATGACATCGGCGGCGGGCAGGATCAGCCGCAGGGTATCCGCAATACGACATGCGGTGGCGGTGCCCTGTTTAAGATGGCGGATGCCGCGAGTTGCGCGGCTGCCACTTTCTCCCCGTCGATTGCGGGCAATGGCAGCATCAGCGTGTTGAAGCTGGGCGACAACAATACGCCCTACACCCAGAACTGGAGTTTCATCATTTCGCAAGCGGTTCCCTGGAAGTCCACCCTGGAAATCGAGTATCAGGGCAACCGGACTCGCAACGCTCTACTCGCCGGCAACGGGACCAACATCCAGTTCTATCCCAACATCAACAAGGTCCCGCTGGGGGGGTTCTTCGGACCCGATCCGGTTACCGGTGAGAACATCTGGCAAGAGAGCTGCGCAGCTGGACGTACCCAAGGCGGCGCAACTGCCCTTTATGGATGCAACATCCCTAGCGGGAACACCTGGACGAATCCGGTCACTGGGGTCGCCGACAAATCTGTGCAGCACGACTACTACCCGTACCAGAACTATGACCAGGCTCTGATCGTCAACACCCACGGCAGCTACTCCAACTACAACGCATTGATGGCGAGCTGGCAGAAGCAGCGTGGTCCGGTTACGTTCATGGCGAATTACACGTACAGCAAGGTCATGGGCATTCGTGATGGCCAGACCAACAATGGAAACGGCGATGGCCAGATCAACGATTCCTTTGTCCTGAGGAACAACTATGCTCCTCTGGCCTACGATCGCACTCACATCTTCAATATTGCCTACGTGGTTCACCTGCCCAGCCCGGTCCATGGCAATCCATTCTTCAGCCGGGTCGTAAACGGGTGGGAGCTTTCCGGAATCACGCAGGTGCAGCAAGGCCCTCCCATTCAGCCCAACTCGAATGGCGACCTGAACGCTACCTACGATATCAACGCCGGTGGGAACCAGGTCTTCGGCACCGACGGTCAACGGGCTGTGCCCATCCTGCTCTGCGACCCAAGGTCGAACTTGGGCAGCGGGCAGTACTTCAACCCCAACTGCTTCACGTCGCCATTACCGGCGGGCGAGAATGCGGCTGGACAGTTCATCGCGGGTAAGAACGGCCAGGCGGTCTGGCCCTATATCCATGGCCCGGCCTACATTGACCACGACCTTTCTCTCTATAAGAATTTTGCAATTACTGAGAGCAAGGCTGTGCAGTTCCGCCTCAACGCCTTCAACTTCCCCAACCATCCGCTTCCGCAGTTCGGATTGGGGAGCGATTTGAACCTTGCGTTCTCCGGTCTGGTGGTTAGCCCGAACTCGCCGGATGGTATATCGAACGGCACTGGCGGATATACATCGCCAACGACGTGCGCACTCGACGTCATCACGCACGATTCAACCGGAAAAATCACCTACCACACGCATCCGGAGTGCAACAACGATGGACAAACCACCGGCAAGCCTCTCGGCAAAGTTGGCCGGCGCGTTCTGGAGTTTGCGGTGAAGTTTACCTTCTAACTCCTGCTCATTCCCTGTTATCGGGGTGGCCTTCGGGCCACCCCGATTTTTTTGCCGACATTAGTCCTTCAGTTCGACGGTTGTCATCCTGAGGAGGGCGCAGCCCTCCGAGGGACCGTACGACAGTGGGTACAACCGATGGGGTCGAAAGGCCGCACGTACGCTCCATGCATCGTGTGCGTTCCCGTCCACTTCATCAAAACTGGAATCCGTCGTACGGTCCCTCACGCCGGCTACGCCGCCGCTCAGGATGACAACGCTTTAACAAACACTCCGGATCCCCACAGGCTTGCTGTTCAGTCCGCTATACTCGTGCCTGATGACCTTTGTCGTTAAGTCAACAGTCGTTGCACTTCTCCTGTCCCTTGCCGCCACTCTCTGCGCCGCCCAGAAAGCCGCACCCTCCTTCGATGACCTCAAAACGCGTGCCGAGCAAGCCCGCGCTGCCAATCGAGTCGAGGAACAGGTCAAGCTCTACTACAGACTTGTGACCCTGCGTCCCACATGGGGCGAAGGATGGTGGTATCTGGGCACAGGACTGTACGACCTGCATCACTATGAGGAAGCTCTGAACGCGTTCCAGCATCTGAGCAAAATCGATGTGAAGGACGGCTCTTCCTGGGCGCTCATGGGCATGTCTGAGTTCGAGCTCAAGCAATATGAGAACTCGCTCAAGCACCTGTTCCGCGCTGAAGAACTGGGCATGGGATCGAATCAGGAGATGCTGATGACCGTTCGCTATCACATTGCGCTTCTGCTGAACCGGGCTGGACAGTTCGAGTGGGCCCGCGACCATCTCACCATCTTCAGCTGGCTTGCCGATACGAGCGATCCGATCGTCGAGGCGGTCGGCATCAACGCGCTACGCATGCCGGTGCTGCCCTCGGAACTTCCCGCCGACAAACTCGACCTCGTCATGCAGGTAGGTCGTGCATCGTGGGAACCTTCGCTCGCGGGGCATCCCGAGCAGGCCATCAAAACTTTCGAAGATCTCGTCGCCAGGTATCCGCATCAACCCAATCTGCACTACGCTTACGGTGCACGTTTGCTCGACAGCGACCCCGCGGCGGCAGAGCGCCAGTTTCAGAAGGAACTCGAAATTAATCCGACGCAGGTCGTGGCGCGTATCCAGATTGTGTTCCTAAAACTTAAGCAGGGAGATTCTGAGGATAGCGTGAGCCTGGCACGCGAGGCCGTGAAGATCGCGCCCGATTATTTCCTCGCGCACAACGCCTTGGGACGATCGCTGCTGGCGGATGGCAAGACTGCGGACGCGATCCAGGAACTGCAGAAGGCCGTTGAGTTAGAGCCGAAGGTTCCGGAGAACCACTTCGATCTGGCGGAGGCCTATCGCGCGGCTGGCCGCAAGCTCGACGCACAAAAAGAAACCGCCGAGTTCGCGCGCATCAAGAGCCTGCGGGAACACCTGAACGGCGCTCCCCTCACACCGCAATAGAGCGTGGTTCACAGGTTAGTTTTGAAAAGGGGCGCGGCTTTAAGCCGCGCCAATAACGATCGGGGATGAAGGGGCCTTTAGGTGAGGTGCGCTCCCTCAGCGGCTAAAGCCACGTTTCTTGATAACTCCTTGCGGCACCCCTGAAGGCGTACCCTTTCAAAGCAGGGATCAGTGGCTCGGCTCTTCGGTGGTGACGATCTTATCCCCCGCCACATCGCGCAGCACCTGACGAATTCCACTTGGCCACAGAACTTCGATTTCCTTCGCGCTTTTGGACTGACCCAGGCCAAAATGCACGCGGCTGTCGCTCGAGGAGGCATAGCCGATGCTGGTCGTGACCTCGCTGTATTGCTTCGAACCGTCTTCCGCCGTGAGGCGAATCTGCGCGCCAATCCCCATGCGATTGCTCTTCGTGCCGCGCAGTTGCAGCAGAATCCAGTGATTCGAGTTTTGCGTCACGTTATGGAAAATCTTGGCCGGGCCGTTTACGACAGCCACGACCATATCCATGCGGCCGTCATTATCGAGATCACCGGTCGCTAACCCGCGATGAATTGCAGGAAATTGAAATGCGGAGCCCGCGCTCGCGCTCACGTCCTTAAACTTGCCATTGCCCAGGTTGCGGAAAACTGCATTCGGAGTGGCGTAGCGACGCGAGGAAAACTGCTCGATCGTGTCGAGCACATCCGACCGCGCCGCAAACAAATCTTTCCACCCATCGTTGTCGAGATCAACCACTGCATTTGACCACCCCGCCATCGGCAGAGTCAGCCAGGCCAGGCCGCTGCGCTCGGTGACGTTGTCGAACTCTCCGTCGCCTCGATTTAGAAAAAGCGGGAAGGTCTGATTAGGTAGAGCGGTCATCCAGATGTCGGGCTTGCCATCATTATTGACGTCGATGAAGTTTGCTCCCATGCCCGAGACGACGCGTCCATCCTGGGTGTACGACACGCCGGCGCTCATCCCGACTTCCTCGAAACGCTTTCCCCCGATGTTGTGAAAAAGCAGGTTCCGACTGTCATCGTTGGCGACGAAAATGTCCATGAAGCCATCGCCATCGTAGTCCGCGATCGCGACGCCCATGCCGCGGCCTTTGTACTTCGCGATGCCGGTTTCAACCGACACATCGGTGAAGGTGCCATCGCCGTTATTGCGATATAGGGTGTTCGGCAGTTCTTCGTAATGATCCGGGCTGCAGTAGCTGCGAACTTTGGCCATCAGGCACAGCGGATCTCCGTTGACCTCCCACTTTACGTAGTTCGACACGAACAGATCGAGCAGCCCGTCATTGTTGTAGTCGACCCAAGCGGCCGCAACGGACCACATCTTTTTCCCGTCGTAAACGCCCCCGGCGACGCCAGCCTTGTCGGTTACATCGGTGAAGGTGCCGTCGCCGTTGTTATGGTAGAGGTGGTTCTTCGTGACCCCTGCGGTGTAGATGTCAGGCCGCCCATCATTGTCATAATCGCCGACGGCTACGCCGATGTCGTATCCATCGCCTCCGACTCCCGCCTTGTCGGTGACATCGGTGAAGGTGCCGTCATGATTATTGTGGTAAAGGCGATTCTTGAATTGAGGGCCGTCCTTCTGTAGCGAAGGAATGGCAGCACCGTTCACGAAATAGATATCGAGATAGCCGTCCCCATCGTAGTCGAGCAACGCCACGCCTCCCACCACCGACTCCGGCTGGTTCTTATTCGGGGTCGCGGAGTTATTGAGGACGAAATTCACCCCAGCCTGCTTCGCGATTTCTTCAAATACGATCGGCGCGGCAGATTGAGGCGCCTGCGCGGGACAAGATACTCGCAGGACCACAGCCGTACATATGACCAGCGAAAGCGACTTCAGACGATGGAAGGGTCCCTGGAACGGCACATGTTCATCTTACACGCTGTCAGCGCCGGGTCGTAGAATCCGCGTCAATGAGGCATTTTCCCCGAACAAGAACAATTCCTTCCTAGATAGTACGGTGCGTACTATAATAGTACGTCGCGTATGGTAGAAGCAGATTCCAATTCGACGCTCTCTTACGCCCTTCTCGGGTTGATCTGGCAGAAGGCTTCTTCCGGCTACGATCTGCGCAAGTTCTTCTCGTCCACCCCGATTCGCTCGTTCAGCGACAGTCCCGGCGCGATCTATCCTGCATTGCGCAGACTCGAAGGACGAAAACTGATCCGCAGCCGTATCGAGGGGAAAGGCGGAAAGCGCCAGCGCAGGGTCTTCGAAATCACCTCGCGCGGACGCCTCACTCTTCGCCGTTGGCAGAGTCAGCCCATCACTCGCGATGATGTCGTCCACAACGCTGACACTCTCATGATGCGGTTCGCATTCATGGACGAATTCGCCGATCGCGCGACTGCGCTGCGCTTCTTACAATCATTCCGCCAACAACTGACGGCCTACCTCACCGAACTTCGGCGTTATCTGAAAGCCAATCGTCAATTCATGTCGATATCGGGCCGACTCGCTCTGGAAAGCGGCATTCAAGGCTACGAAACCCTGTTTCGCTGGGCCAAGCGCGCGCTCGCAACATATCAAAGACTCGCTACTCATCAAAGAAAGGAGAACTAATATGAAAATGTTTCAGGTCGTACTGTTTTGCCTGATCGGAGGTCTATCCATCACCTGGGCAGCGATGGGCACCGGCGGATTTGCCTGGTGGTGGTTGTCGGGCATTCTGATGGCAGCCGCATTCGTTCCTCTCGCTTTATATGGGCCTCGCACTTTCTGGGGTCAATTCGGCAGCACGTTTCCCGTCTTCATGGTCGTAACGGTACTTTGTCTGTGGTCGGAGGCGCTGATCTTCGCCCCGGACTTTCGCCAGCACGCCGTGCGAAATCTGGTCGGCTCGGCTGCCGTGTACGGAATCATGGCGGTCGTTCTGGCTATACTCGCGATCGTTCTCAAACTCCCCCGCGAAGGCAGTCCCGCCGCTCAGTTGCGTTCGCCGCTTCAACTCATACCGCTCGTTCTAGTATGCGGCTTGGCATACGCGTTTTATTACCTGCTGTTCGGCGGGATCACGTACCAATTCTTCACGAAAAACTACTTCCCCGAGGCAGCCGCGCAGGTCGGACGGCTCGGCCCATGGTTTTGGCCGCTTCAGATTGCCCGTGGCATCCTAATGACCCTTGCCGTGGTGCCGATCATTCGCGCGCTGCGCCTGAGTCGCCTGCAATCGGCCATTGCCGTCGGCATCGTCCTCTGGGTCGCGGGTGGATTCGCTCCTCTGGTGTTGCCGAATGCGCTGATGGGGCCGAGGCAGCGGTTCATTCACATCATCGAAATCTTCACGCAGAATTTCTCGTTGGGAGTTACTGCGGTGCTTTTATTACGCAAGAAATCGTCCGAGACCGTCGTCGTGGCGCATGACGCACCGGTCGCCGCCGCTTAACGTTCCGAGCCGTCGAGGTGCCAACTCTACCGTGGTTCGGCGATCAGGAGCTGTAACTTTCGATTGTCATCGGCGCCGAGGAACGTGAACCGAGTCGGGTCTTCGGTATAGCAAGCAAACGAAGTCCCAATTTCACCGTTCTTCTTGATGTCGCTCCTTGGTGCGACATAAGTCGCAATCTCCTGACCGTCCGAACCCACAATCTTCATTAGCCGGTCGCCAGTTTGCCTATCCAAGTAAAAGACGGCGATCCGGCCCTTCGTCATGTGAAAGGCCGCGGGCCGAAAACCGGTATCTCCTGGGTCGACAGTGAAGCGCCGCACGACCTCGCCCCCAGGCGAGATCGCGTAAAAGATAGTGGGGTTGGTCCAGCGCATCAAATATGCGTTGCCGTCATCGCCCATCTCTAACGATCCGTAGTCGATCGCTAGGTTAGACTGTGAGTTCGTCGGCAGGGTCACGCGCCAATCGCCGGATGCCGCCATATCGTGGAGGACCTCATCGTCTTCAAGCTTCAGCTCCTTCAGCAGGGTTCCGTCAGCGGCGAAGATTCCTGTGAATGGCCACTTCATGGCTTTGCGGTCCGCATCATACTCCTCGCCGGCCACGAGGAACTGACCGCTGGGGAATACGGCCAACCTGCTCGGGGAAAATGGAAAACCTGCCTGCAGTTTTACAGCAGACTTGAAACTGCCGTCGGACTTATAGGCAAAGATATATCCCGTGATCTCACGAGTACTCAATATGAGCTGATACAAATCTCCGCCCCCGGGCTCGATTGCGTACCAGGCAGCAGCGCTCACCTTGACATCCGGGCCGTTGCTGGCCTCGAACAAAGCTTTTCGCTCTCCCTTGGGACTTAGTTTCTGAATCACTGGCCTTTCCACTATCTCAACGGGCAGGTGGAGATCACCGTCACTATCGCACCGGACGGGAGAGTAGAACCAGGTTGGCGCGTCGGTGGGCGTCGTGATTGTATCGACCAGCTTCAGCCGCCCGTTCACAGCTTTCTGTGGGACCGTCTCGGCGCGAGTACCAGCCTTAGGTGCTTCGCTTGCCGACGGATTCGTCACTGACTGCGGCATGAGGGTTTCAACCTGAAGGCAGCCATCGGGGCTGGTACAATTGCCACCCTGGGCGGCGGCGTGACGGGGATAAGTTATGAGTGTCAGAGCGATGAGCAACGAGACGCAGAATCGAAAGTTTTTCATGTGACACCTGCCTTCCAAAAAAGCGAGGAAAGCATACCCCCTCCCTGCCGAATTTCAACAGGAAGGCGTTTTTTGCCCTGTTTCGTAAATTGACGCTAGCTTCACCCGCGGTTAAGTGTTATTGCACCTTCGGCATCACGATCACGGTCGCGGTGAGCGGCGGCATGGCGACTGACATGGAATTGCTCAAGCCTTCCATCGCTTTGGCCTGGACGGTCAATCCATCGGGCTGATTCGACTTCCCGTAATCGAAGCGTGCGCCCTTGGCTCCGAAGTTGCCGCCATTAACGGACAGCTTCACGGTCGTCGCATTCTTGGCGTCTTTGTTGATCAGCAGCACTCCGACGCTGCCGTCGGCGCGCTTGGCCGCGTGCACCGCGAGCATCGAACTGTTGGATGATGACGACACAACGGTGTCATTGAAATTCATTAACGCGCGCACCATCTGTATGCCAAAGTAGGCAGATTGCGGTTTATTGTGCTCGTCGAAGACGCCGTTGTGTAACTCAGCCCAGTCAGCATTGATCACGCCATACTCAACGAGCGAGGGATACAGATCGGCCGCAAACAATCCCGGCACCACCTCTTCCGTCACTTTGATGTACGGCGGAATGCCGACTTCGGTGAAGGCGACCTGGATCGAGCGCGCCCGTTGTCCGCAATTCTTCTGCATCTGTTCCACCAGGCCGAACAATATCTGCCGCAGACCATCTTGTGGCTCGGTCAACAACTTGTAGCTGTCGAGGTTTTTGTAATTGGAATCTTGCGTGGTGTCGCTTGGATACCAGTGCAGGCTGACGAAATCGATGTCATTACAGGCGGCGCTCAGCACTCCTTTGTCCCAGTCGAGGCCTTTGCCAAAATCTTCTTTCACGCTGACGCTGGTGTCCTGCTGCACGTATTTCCCGGTAACCGGATCCTGCGTATATTCGTTCCGATTGATCTCCCCGGCCACGGGATTATCGAGGGCGGCGCCAACTTTGATTCGGGGATCGACCGCCTTCATTGCCTGCGCAAACTTCACGAAATTGCGCCCATACGCCTCAGGGCTCAGATTGGCATTCTTCCTGCGCTGCTTGGCATTCTCTTTGGCGTCTTTCGGGTAGGGCGCATGTAAATCTTCTTCCTGGCCTTCTCCACCGTAGTAGCCATTTGCGTACACCTCGTTGCCGATTTCCCAATAGCGAATGCCAAATGGGGCGGGATGTTGAATGCGCAGAGAGTTTTTCCCGTCGTCAGTCGGCAGTGGAGCGGCCGCTCTCAAACCGGCCCAGTAGCCGACCGTTTGCCAGTCGTTTCCGGCGGAATCGTTGCCGATCATCTTCGTATCGGTGGGACTGCCATTCATATACGCGACCCACGCGGCGGCTTCTGCCGGCTCGCCCGGACCGGTTCCCGCAAAATTTGATCCGTAATTGACCGTGATCAGCGTCGTTCCCACCTGCTCCATGAAGCGCGCAAACGCGCCGGGATTGTTGGCAGGCGTGTAGCCAACGTTGGGATGATCGAGTCCCTGCCAGTTGGACGGGTGATATGAATTCCAGTGAAACGTGTCCGCGATCCTTCCGCCGGGATAACGCAATGTGGTAACGCCTGCCGCGCGCAGCAGAGGGATGACGTCAGGATCTTCGAGATGAGCGTCGGAAGCCAGGGAATGTACCGCCATGACCCAGGGCGCCATCACGCCGCGCGGTTTCTCCACATCGACGGTAACCTTGACCTCTTTGGGGACCTTGATCTGTTTGACCGCGGCCTGATTCGCGGCATCTTCCATCTGGCCGCGCGTTTGTTCTTTCTTCCATTCCGGAGTGGAATTATCGATTTGAGCCATGGCGATCGATGTCGCGAGGCTTAAAATGGCGTACGTGGACGCTGCGTACGGAAAGAATGAAGACCGTTTCATGGTGGGCTCCGTTTGAGGATTCCAGCGAAACGATATTCTATGACGCTTTCGAGCCAATACAGAACGAAAAAGCGCCGTTCGGACTCATGAAGTCAATGAAGCAAAGACGTAACCTCGGGGCCGGCCTCGCGACGCCGAAACGCGCGGGTTGCCTGATTTGGCTTTTCCTCTTCCTCGTCGGCGGGCTCCCTCTCTGCCCTGCTCAGCAGGAGGAAACCGCGGCCGCGAACCCCTTCCCGCATTACGCGGCTGGACAGAAACACCTCGCTGCCGGGGAAGAACAACAAGCTTCCGTTGAATTCAAGCTTTTCCTCGCCGAGGTCTTGCACGGTCTTGCCTCAGCCACGGCGCAAACCGGACACTTCGACAAAGCCGAACCGCTTTACGAAGAAGCCGTCAGCGTCTCGCCGAGTGATGCCAGTCTCCGGATGGAATATGCGCGTGCCCTGTTCAATCGAACCAAGTTCGTGGCCGCGAAGCAGCAAGCGCAGGAGGCAGTTCGTCTCGACCCGCAGAATTTCCAGACAATTCTTCTGCTCGGCCAGATTCTGTTCCAATTGCGCGATTACAAGGCGTCCAGAACACAACTCGAGACCGCGTATTCCAAGGATCCCCAATTCGCCGTGGGATATGTGCTAGGCAAGGCAGAACTGCTCCTGCACGACGAAAAAGCCGCGCAGTCGCTTTTCGAATCCATGCTGCGGCAATGGGGCGACACGGACGTAAACCATGTCTACATTGGCCGCGCGTATAGCCAGGCTGGATATGACAAGGAAGCCGCCGCGGAATTTCACAAAGCCATGGACCTGAATCCGAACGTGCGCGGCGCGCACTATCAACTCGGTCTCTCCTATCTGCGCGAGGACGAGGCCGTCGGTTACGACAAGGCTGTTCCTGAATTTCGCTCTGAACTTGCCTTGTATCCCGACGACTTTCCCAGCCGTTACATGCTCGGTTACATCGCCCAAAAACAAGGCCGACTGGAAGAAGCCGAGAACGAATTGCGGCGCGCAAGCGAGATCCGTCCCAAAGACTTGGAATCGCTGATCGCGCTTGCCGATGTGTATGTTGCGACCAAACGTCCACAAGAAGCTGAAGCCGTTCTCCGGCAGGCGCTGGCCGTGGCAGGAAATCAGACGGGCGGAGATATCGTTCGCGCGCACTATTTGCTGGGCAGAATTCTGCTCGCAGAACCAGGGCATCAGGATGAAGCCAAGCGCGAAATCGCCGTGGTCGCCGAGATGCAGAAGCACTCGGGCACCGTGTTGACTGCTGACGCTCGCGCTGCGGGTGCGGGCAGCCTGCTGCGGCAGGAAGCATTTTCGGAAAATGAGCCGGCAACAGCATCCGAACCGGCCAACCCAGAGTCGCACGAGGCCGACGATCTGCGCGCCTCGATCGCCGACGCCTACAACAATCTCGGCGCGATCGGCGGAGATAGCAAAGACTTTTCGACCGCGGCCAACGATTTCCGCCGCGCCAAGCAGTGGAATCCGGCACTGCCTGGAGTCGATCACAATCTCGGCATGGCCTTGTTCTACTCCGGCCAGTTTCGCGAAGCCGCTGCACCTTTGAAAACTTATGTTGAAGGAAATCCCAATGACGTTGCCGCACGCGGTGCTCTGGGATTCACACTCTTCCGCATCGAAGACTACGCCGGAGTCGTCGCGGCGCTGAAACCAATGCAGGAACAAATGAGTCAGACTCCCAAGCTGGCTTTTGTTTACGCGGCGTCGCTGGCGAGAATCGGCGAGTATGAGGAAGGAATTTTCAGACTACAAGCGCTTGAATCGGCCACTCCGAATTCAGCAGAGATTCACTACGAGCTCGCGAAGGCGTATAAGCAAATGGGAAGAGCGGAAGATGCCGCACGAGAGACGAGCCTCTTCGAGCAGTTCAAGAAACAATAGTTACCTGCAAGTGGACTGTGATTCACGCACTTGACACAGCTACTGGACGAGCGCATGCTCACGTGTCCTTGTAGGACTGCGCTGATCGGAGCACGTCTAGTGAGATGGCTGACTGTCCTCTCCTTGGCCTTCACATGCACTCTTAGTGCCCAGGTATCGATCCCGGCTTTAGTTGTTGATAGCTCGGGACAGACGGTACACGGGCTGCAAAAGTCGGATTTCAATGTTCGCTGTGACAAGAGCGCGACATTCGATTCTGTGGAAGAGGTTGCGCCCGTCGCTCTGAATGGATTTGGCGACCCTACGCCAATTTTCATTTTGTACGATGCGGACTCCGTTCCTGCACCGACACAGGGACAAGTCGCTAATATGCTGCTTGAGTATCTTCGACGAGCAGCGGCGGAACGTTTGCCCATAACACTTCTGGTGGACCAGGGCGGAGGAGTCGTCAAACTAATTCATGACTTGTCAATCGATCCGGTCGTTCTTTCCGCCTCCATCTCCAGGATCACATCGAAGCAATCTCAGCCTGCTCCTGGCAGTACAGACCCGAATTTCGAGCAAAAGGTGACGCAGGAATCCGCGAGGCTGAACGAACTGACCCACTTCGTCTCGCGCCACCGCTTCGGCCCGCTTGAACTCCAGCAGCTAACGGCCCTGCAGGAAGTCGGAACTATGTTGCAGCGATCGAGCAAGCGCAAACTGCTGGTTTGGATGACCGCCTCTTTTTCTGTAACGATGGGAGCGGATGAATTGGCACATCCGAAATTCGGCGCATTCGTAACTTCTTATCAAAGTGAATCGGCAGCCACTTATCAGGGCACAATGGACGTGCTTAACAAGGCGAGGGTGAGCATCTACCCAATTCAACTTCTGCCGCCGAGCGGTGTAGGAACAACACAGGATGTCCGCGAAGCTTTTGAGGGCGTCGCAAGAGCGACCGGGGGCAATGCGCTGGGGCGCTATCACAACGCTGATGACTTCGCGAATTTGCTAACCTCGCTGCGCACCCACATCAGCTCGTACTACGAGCTCTCGTTCTTGGTACAGCCGCAGAAGAGATCATGGGTATCCGCGACGGCCAAAATCGCAAGGCCGGATGTGAAGGTCAGTATCCCAAGCGGTTTCATAGCCGGACAGTAGCGAGCGAAGCACCTAGACAGGATCAGTGGTTGAACGCCAGCTTTCCCTTGACCCCACTTCCTTCTTCAATCGTATAGATGAAATCGGCAGGCACGTTGTTCAGCACTTCCTTCGCGCCACTCGGCCAGCTCACTTCCACTCGCTCGATCACCGTGCTGGCTCCCAGGCCGAAGTGCAACCGCAGATCGTTCTGCGAAAGATAACTTGATCCGCTGCGTACCTGCATCGATTGCGTCACTCCGCCTGCGGTCAGGGTGATGCGTGCTCCGATTGCCGCCTTGTTGCTCTTCGTTCCGATCAGTTTGAAAAGGACCGCATGATTGCTGGTTTCGGTGCGGTTGATCAACAGCGACGGCGGGCCATTATGGTTCAGGATCAGTATGTCGACCTTGCCGTCGTTGTTGACATCGCCAAATGCCGCGCCCCGCCTGACATACAGCCCACCGGCATTCAGCTTTGAAAGTTCGGTGACGTCTTCGAACGTCCGGTCACGCTTGTTACGGAAGAGGAGGAGGGGCTCGCGGAAAGTCACATTCGGCGTGACCTGATCCACCTGGGGATAAATGTGGCCATTGGTGATGAAGATGTCGAGCCAGCCATCGTTGTCGAAATCGAAGAAACCGCCGCCCCATCCCACATAGCGGCGCGTCGCCTGCAAAAGGCCAGCGCTGCCAGAAATCTGATCGAAGCCCATGTCGCCGCGATTCCAATAAAGGTCGACGCCTTCCTGGATGTAGTTCGTGACCAGGATATCGAGCAGACCGTCATGATCGAAGTCAGCAATATCGACGCCCATCGATCCCTGCATCTGGCCGTCGCTGTTCACCGCGGTGCCGGTCAGCAGGCCGGCATCTTCGAAGGTGCCGTCATGCTTGTTCTTGAACAAATAATTGGGATTCACATCGTTGGCGAGATAAAGATCGAGCCAGCCGTCATTCGAAAAATCAGCCCACACCGCCTGCATGCCAAAAAAATGACTGGGATTGTCGAGGCCGGCTTTTTTCGAGACGTCTTCAAAAGTTCCGTCGCCGCGATTGTGAAACAGAAAATCCGAATCGCCCGGCAGCCCTGACGGTCCGCAGTAGACGCGCGTTCCCATGTATGCGCAAGGGACACCATCGGCGTGCGTCAGGGGCAATGCGTCCATATCCTGATGCACGTAGCGCGGCACGAAGACATCGACGTATCCGTCGCGGTCGTAATCGCCCCAGGCCGCGCCCGAACTGAATTCGCCGGCGCGCAGGCCTGCTTTTTCGGTGACGTCCTCAAACTTGCAGTTCCCGAGATTGCGGTACAGCACGTTGCCGCCGTAGCCAGTCACGTAGAGGTCCTGCCAACCGTCGTTATCGAAATCGACCACCGACACACCCATCCCCCAGCCTTTGCGGGTGAGGCCCGCGGCCTGAGTAATGTCAGAGAACTTCAGATTCGCGTCCTGATGGTAGAGGGTCACCATCAGGTCTCCGCCCTGTTTGTAGCGGTCGACAGTCGAGCCATTCACGGTCACGATATCGAGCTTGCCGTCGTTGTCGCAATCGATGAAACCGGCTCCGCCGCTCATCGACTCAACGATGTAGTATTCATCCTTCGAAGAAATGTTCGGAACCGTCAGGCCGGCCTGCTGAGCAATGTCTTCGAAACGCGGAACGGGAGGTGGAGCGCCCTGGGCCAGGCAAGTTGCACAGCTTAGCAGAAGGAGGCAGATAGGCCGCATGAAACTTGCCCATAGTACCATTTCAGCGGGCAGGATCATTCACGAATGAGCGAACGAAAGCTGCTGGAAGCCGCGATCGAAGAGGCACGAACCGGCCTGCGCAAAGGCGGCCTGCCGATTGGTTCAGTGCTCGCTGATTCCCAAGGCCGCATTGTCGCGCGCGGCCACAACTTGCGAGTTCAGACCGGAGACCCTACCGCGCACGCCGAAACTGTCTGCCTGCGCAATGCTGGCCGAAGGCGCGACTGGCCCGAGCTGACGCTGGTGAGCACGCTGAGTCCCTGCATCATGTGCACGGGGACAACGCTGCTGTATCGCATTCCGCGCGTGGTGATTGGCGAGAACCGGAATTTTCTTGGCGCCGAGGACTTGTTTCGTCAGCAGGGTGTGGAACTTGTGGTGATGGACGACGCGGAGTGCATCCGAATGATGCGCGACTTTATCGAGGCGCATCCTGATTTGTGGAATGAAGATATTGGGCGGTAGTGGCCCTTTTCGATCATGTTGAAACAATGTCATCCTGAGCGGCGGCGAAGACGGCGCGAAGGACCGTACGAGAGCGTTCAGATTAGATGCAGTGGATAGGAACGCCCGTAATGCCCGCAGCTTCGCACACCCTTTCGACTGTATATCGGTCGGGTCGGCTGTCGTACGGTCCCTCGGAGCGCTGCGGCGCTCCTCAGGGTGACATCCGGTTAGCTGTAGCTCAGTTCTGAGCCTTCTTTTCCCGCGCGGCCTCGCGTTCTTTGCGCTGTTGTTCCGCTTCCGCGTCGGTCACGTAGCGAAACTGCTGCACGCGGCCGGGAAAAATCTCTGACGTGAAAACGCGATTGTTCTTGTCGATGGTGATGCCGACCAGTCCCTGGAATTGTCCCGGCAGCAGTCCATGTCCGCCAAAGGAAATCAGCCGCTGCCATTCGTTGTTGAAGACCTGCACGCGGTCCTGCATGCCATCCGCGACCCATATATGCCCATCGGAGTCAATGGCAACGCCCTTGGGCCGGGAGAAGTATCCCGGACCATCGCCGTTCTTCCCGTAAGTCGAGATGAACTTGCCGTCGGCATCGAAGACCTCGACCCGGTCATTTAACGTATCGCAGACGTAAAGGTTCCCCTCTCCATCGACCGCGATCCCGCTCGGCTTGGCGAAATCCCCAGGGGTAGTCAGTTCGTGCTTGTGGCCTGTGGTTCCGATCTTTCGCAAAAGCTTGAATGAATCGGCGTCGTAGACCAGCACCTGATCGAGTTCGATGTCGGAAACATAGAGTAGGCGGTTCTCTCTATCGATCGCCAGTGCCCCGGGCTCCACCATTCCATCTGTGATCACGTCTTCCGCCTTGTGACTGGCATTGAACACCAGCACGTGGCGCAGGCCGGGGTCCGATACAAAGAGGCGGTCGCCGTCGTCCATCGCGAGGCCGATAATTCGGGCGAAATGCGCTTCGACCTTGTTTTTAATCAGAGTTGCTTCCCGCGTTTCAGTATTGAAGATGAAGATGGCCCCTACTTTCTGGTCGGCGACATAAAGATTATTCTTGGAGTCAACCGCCATCCCATAAGGCTCCGCCAGTTGGAACAACACCTTCGTGCTTTCAGCTTGCGGCTGCGTGCCGGCCAGCCGATCCATCCATTTTTCCTTCTTGGTCGGAGCGGTCTCGACCTGCGAGAGCTTCTGCGCGGCGTAAAACGCCTGATAGCGAATGCGCGCAATCGCCGGAGGATTCGGCCACACGATGTTCGAATAGTCGATCACGGGGGGAGGCTTCGACGGCTCTTTTTTCTTCTTGTCGGCAAAGGCTGACTTCGCGGCGAACAGGGCGAGCCCCAGCATCGTGCCCACCAGCACGCTTCGCCAGGCTACGGTCCGGTCGCGTTCGATTTCCATGGTCGTGTTCTTTCTCGCGCTTCGCATAGAGCTACCTCTTGGTCAGGTCTTTGTGGCACGAGGCGCAAAACGCCGCGTTGTTGGCCTGGTCCTTCACCAGCAAGTCCGGCTGCGCCGAAGAGTGCGGCTGATGGCACGACAGGCAATCGATCTTCGCTACCAGTTTGGTCACGTCCGAGGGATCGTGCACGTCGGTGATGGGATGCCCCTCGATCGGATGCCCACGGCCAAACTTGATCGGCAGGATCGGCACTTTGTTCTTCGTGAAGTAATCTTCGGGGAGCCGTACGCTGCCATTGAAGATCGTGATCAGGTGTTCGGACTCCAGTTTTTTCGGCTGCGCCTCGGGACCGTGGCACTCCAGGCAAACTCCATCTGCGGTCTTCGCGCGCAACAAATGATCGTTTTCGCCGCCGTGAGGCTCGTGGCATGTGGCGCAGCCCTGCTTGAAAGCGGGCTGATGCAAAAAGTGCTTCTTGCCCTGGTCAGCCTGGTCGCTGTGGCAACCCAAGCAGATATCTACCGCGTTGGTCTTGGGTAGACCGGGCTGCCGGCTGGCATGCGGGTTGTGGCAATCCGTGCAATCTCCGGCGGCGCCGGGATGCGGAACCTTCGCCTTGTCGATCTTTTCCGCCTGATCGCTGTGGCAGGTAACGCAAATGGATTTCACGTCCGCCTGCGCCAGAACGACCTTACCATCTTTTGCGGGCGCGTGGCAGGTGTCGCAGGACTTGTCGGCGAATGGCGGATGCAGGAACTGCCGCATGAGCTTCGGCGAAGCCGACTGATGCGGATCGTGGCACGAGGTGCAATTTGCGGTCGCGAACGGTTGATCGTGATGCGCCTTCTGCAGAGCGGCGTCCTTCACGTCGTGACAGTCGATGCAGAGCGCCGGCGGCGCCTTCGTCAAATGGAAATCGAATTCCGGTTTACCCACCTCGCCGACTTTGTGGGTCGTGTGGCAAGTGTCGCAACCCATGTCGAGCGCCGCATGGCGGCTGCCTTTTTCAGGAACGTTCAGTCCCTGCTTGTGGCAGTCGAGACAGAGATTCTGGCCCTTGTCTCCGGAAGTGGCCTTGAGCAACTGGTTCTTGTTATCGCTTTGGTGTGGATCGTGGCACTTGATGCAGTCGCGCACCGCCGGAGGGTGCACAGTCCCCTTTAGCGTGGTCGCGTCTTTCTCGGAGTGGCAACTCAGGCACAGAGCCTGGGGAGTTGAAGTGATCAGCTTGACGCGCGTGATGTCTTTGTTCACGCGTACTTCGTGGCAGCTCAGGCACCCCGTAGCAATGGCCGAGTGGACTGCCTTGCCTTTGGTCTTGTCCTCGTGACACTCGAGACATTTGGCTGAGTCGACGTTCTTGTCGAGCGGAACCGGGTGTTCCTTGGCGAAGCTTGGCAACGCCGCAAGGATCACGAAAACAAAAAGGGGAATCCGGCGGATGGTCAGGCAAGGCGTTTGCATTTTCACGAGCCGGTTTGGAGACTCTGGGACCATGAGCCTACTCAGAAATGCACGAGTCGTTCCTTTATTGGGCGGCGCGTCCTAATCGCTTCAAACAGAAGAGTGTAAATGATTGCATCAATTATGAGTTCGCACGCCCAACCGCGGCAAGCATACAACAAACGGAACTCCATTTTCCGATCCCAAAATGGGCTTTCTCGCACAGCCAAGCGGTGAAATCACGCACGAACTTACCCACAAGACATGTGAGTTGGATTTGGCCTCAACCAGTCATTTGTGATTGAAATCACAGGGGTTTCGCAGATGAGGCAATTCGCCGTAAGACTCTTATTTCAATGAGTGTTATCGCCCAATGACGCCGGGACATGAAATCTTGCGCATACCTGTAAGGCATTTAACATCAATGACTTGGCTGTTTATGACGATCTTGGCTCCGAACGTGCATTCCCCTCATTCGAGAAAAGAGGACGCCATGCCCACTTCACTCCGCTCTGCGCTTCGCAAAATCTGGCAGACGCTGAGTTCCATCAAGACCGGTGTCGTACTGATCATCCTGGTCGTAATTTTCTCGGCGGCGGGGACAGTGATCTTGCAGCGGCCGATCACCGAGCCGGATGACATGCAGCGCGCCTACTCCCCCGCCATGCTGCGTTTTCTCGACGCCACCGGTCTGACGGACGTGTTCCACGCGCGTTGGTTCGTCGGGCTGATGATTTTAGTGAGTTTCAGCATTATAGCGGCATCGGTCGAGCGCTTCCCCAATGCCTGGCGCTTCTTCGCCCGCCCTTACAAGAGCCCGGACGAAGGCTTCCGCCGCGTCCTTCCAGTGCAGGCGCAGATTGCGATCAATGACGAAGAGCAGGGCCTGAGCGCGGCCGAGCGCGGCTTGCGCCACATGGGATTCAAGGCCGAACGAATCGTCCGCACCGACAGCTTTTCGCTGTTCTCGGAAAAGCACCGCATCTCTGAGATGGCGGTCTACATCGTACACGCCAGCCTGTTGCTGATTTTCGCCGGCGGCATCATTGACGCACTCTATGGGTGGCGCGGATACGTCCAGCTGACCCCGGGAAGCGCGAGCAATCAGATTGAACTGCGCAACGGCAGCACCAAAGCCCTCCCTTTTTCGCTCCGTTGCGACGCCACCGGCGAAGACACTTATACCGACGGAACTCCAAAGCGTTACTGGTCGAAGCTGGCAGTGATCAACGACGGACGCGAAGTATTCCGGAAAGAAATTGTCGTCAACGATCCGCTGGTCTATCGCGGTGTGCGTTTCTATCAGTCCAGTTACGGCCGCACAGGAAAAATCGATCAGCTGATCGTGAATGCCAATCGGGCGGACGGCAAAGGTCAGTCGCAGGAAATCACCCTGAGGCCCGATCAGGCCATCGATCTCGACGCGGATACAAAAGTTCAGATTGCGGAGTTCATCCCGGACTATGTCGTGCAGGACGGGCATGTTTACGCGCGCAGCAATGACGTCGTCAACCCGGCGGTGCATCTGGTCGTCACTTCAGCCAAGACAAATCAGGTCGTGAATTACTGGCTGCCGGAAATGCCTGGCATCGACGAAAACGCGTTATCCCCTTACACGTTTGATCCGAAAGATCTGAAGACTGGCTTTTTCACCGGATTGCAGGTCTCGCACGAGCCCGGCCAATGGGCGGTATGGTCTGGAGTGATCCTGATGGCCATCGGGCTGACGTTCGTTTTCTACGTGGTCCACGAGCGGCTGTGGGTCGTTCCCGTGGAAGACGCGCGCGGCGGTTTGGCGTTATGGGTGGGCGGTTCTGCCAATCGCAACCGCGACGCCTTCGAGCAGACTTTCAAGAGAATCGTCGAAGAAATTAAAAAAGAGATGAAACCTGCATTTGCGGCCGATGAGCAGAAAGCGGCTGCGTTGATCACACGATAACGGCAGCCGGAGGTGAGTCCGGCTACGGAGGAAAGGTCCAATGGCACAAGCAAGCGCAGAACAGCAGCAGCCAGCAGCGGCCCACGGTACGACCCTGATCGTGCTGGTTGGATTGGGCATTGCCTTCCTGTTGTTCATGGCATTTCTGAATGTCGTCAAATCCGGCAACCTGCTGAATGAAGCCAATCTGCTTTATGCCGCGCTGATTTTCTACGCCGGCGCCGGTGCTCTGTATCTGGGATTCGGCGTCACCGGAACCCAGTCCTACATCAAGTTCGCGTCTTTAGCCACTTGGGCCGGCCTCCTCGCCAATACCGGCGCGGTTGCACACCGCTGGTATGAGGCCGGCCACCCTCCCTTCGCCAGCTTGTACGAGATGCTGCTCAGCTTCGTTTGGACTTTGGCGGCTCTGACCCTCATCGCGGAGAAGCGTTACGGCGTAAAGGTGATCGGCACTGTGACCATGCCGGTCGCAATCGTGGGCGTTGTCCTGATGCAGTTGCTCCACAGTGAAGTCCGTCCGCTCGTGCCCGCGCTGCAGTCGACGTGGCTGCACATCCATGTCACGCTCGCAATGCTCGCCTATGCGGCGTGCGCCCTCAGTTTTGCGCTGGCCATGATGTTCCTGATCCAGGACAAGATGAAGACCGAAACCTTCCTGGCTGCGACCAGTATCTTTACGGTCGGAATTTATGCGATGATCCTGACCCGCTTCGAACGCTGGGGCTCGTTCAGCGTCGTGGCCTGGGACGCAGAGAATAAGACCGAAGTCTTCATCTCTCGCGGAGTGCGCCTGTTTGTCACCATTCCCGACCTTGGCTGGCTGATGATGCTGGTTTTCGCGGCGGTCGCGGCGCCGCTGGTGCTGTACATCGTCTCTCGCTGGGCCAAGATCATCTGGGGATTTGCGTACGCTAAACGCCGAGTTCCAGATGCGTTCAAGAACTTTTGGCATGGGGGCATCCTGCAGCAAGAGGACTATCTAAGCAATACTGCGCAGTTGTGGGCAAAGGCGAATCCTATTCCTGAGAATCGTGAGGGATTAATCGTCCTCGCGAATCGTGCCGTATTCATCAGTATTCTGCTGCAAACGCTTGCGCTGGTTTTCTTCCTGCTGCGGGCACGGGATGGAAGATATCCATCGCTCGATGCTGAGGGTTTATATTCGACCAGCCTGGCGGCGAGCCCATTCATACTCTCGGCGCTGGTGGGCGGAATCTTTGCCAACCTGCTTTACTTGCTTCTGCTGTGGCGGCGTGAGGACCTCGAGCGCCTGCTGCCGGATGCTGACGCTCTCGACCGCATCACCTATAAAACGATCTGCATTGCCTTCCCCCTTCTCACCCTGATGATCGCCGCCGGCGCCTACTGGGCCAATCGTGCTTGGGGCTCGTATTGGAATTGGGATCCCAAAGAAACGTGGGCGGCGATCACCTGGCTGGTCTATGCCGGATATCTGCACATGCGCATTACGCGCGGATGGCGTGGCCGGCGGGCGGCGTATTTCGCGATTCTCGGCTTCGCCGTCGTGATGTTCACTTTCTTCGGAGTGACGTACCTGTTGCCCGGACTCCACGCGTATGCCTGAGATTACAAGAAGCATGACGAACCCAGGGCCGGAGCTCAAACCCGAAACGACGCCGCTGACGGCGAAGTCGCGAAAGGGTTCGTTCAGCACAAGTAACGCTGACACCGCCTTTATAAGGTCGGCCTCGATGGCCGAAGTTGGCGCTCGCCAAGTCGACGATCCGGAACTACCTTGGCTGCGTATCAATTGGGAAATCAAAGCTCTGGTGCCGATCGCCTGCGTGCTGCTGGGCGGAATGCTGCTGTTTCTGCTGGCCACGCTTTCCTGGCGCGATCCCGAACGGCACATCGTTCTACTGGTTGCAGGTGCGGGCGCGGTGGCGATCTGCGGCGCTCTGCTCGTCGTCCTCACCTATACGGTGCAACGGCCCATGGTCGAACTGCAGCAGAAGATCGCACAACTCGGCAGCGGCGATTTGACCGTCTCCGTGAGTTTCGCGCAGCGCAACGACGAAATTGGCGATCTCGGCCGCAACTTCAATCACATGGTCGAGCAGTTGCGCGAGAGCCGCGAGGAAATCGAGCGTCTGCATCGCACGCAGATGTCGCGCGCCGAGCACTTCGCGACTTTAGGCGAGATGGCTACTGGCCTCGCCCACGAAATACGTAATCCATTGGCGGGGATCGCCGGCGTGATCGAGATTATTGGCCGCGACCTGCCGACGACCAGCCCGGCGCGGGCTGTAGTCAAAGACGTTCGCCAGGAGATCGCGCGCATCAACCACATCGTCACCGACCTGCTACACACTGCCCGACCGCATCCGCCCAAGGTTCGCAAGAGCGACTTGAATACGACTGTGGAGCACGCGGTGATGCTCGGACGCCAGCAGGCGCTGGCGAGGAGCATCGAAATCACGCTGCACAAAGATCCGTCGTTGGCGGAGGTGGAGCACGACAGCGATCAGATTCACCAGGTGTTGCTAAACCTGCTACTCAATGCGTTGCAGGCGATAGACAAGAACGGAAAAGTTGCGGTCACAGTGGAAGCGCGAGGCAAGGACGCCATCATTGAAGTTGCTGATACGGGACGCGGCATCGCTCCGGATAATCTCCCCAACATCTTCCGTCCGTTCTACACCACGAAAGGCGACGGCACCGGGCTCGGCCTCTCGTTGGCTCGCCGGATTATCGAGGACCACCAGGGCCACATCGATGTGACCAGCACCGTGGGCAAAGGGACGACGTTTGCGGTGGTACTGCCGCTGCTCAGAGCTGCGGCGCCCTCTTCTCTATCTCGGTAAGGTGCGATACAACCACCCAAGCTCCAGCCAAAACCTCCTAACTGGCAGTCAATGAGTGCTCCTGTTCTCGTCAGTTGTCAACATACAGTCGGTCCTGAAAGGTCGAATTGCTGTTCGAATCGCTAAAGCTCAAGACTTCAGCACCAGATCACCAGCCATTACGTGAGCGTGCAGGCGGTACTTGCCCGTGCCAAGCTTGTGTACAGAATTGCCGAGCCAACCCTTCGGATCGCCGAACTGGCTCCCGCTGATGTCGCCAAACCTCACCGAGAGATCGACCCGAGAATACTGTTCTGGTTCTCCCACTCCAATGGTCAGGTCTCCGCCAGTAAGTTCAAGATCCTTGTTTCCCGTCACGCCCTCCACTGAAAGGTCGCCGCCGCGCATCCGCGCGTACAGGTTTGTCGATCTCGGAATTTCGATCGTCACTTGGAGTTCGTTCTTCGGCACATGCGAAAGTTTCAGGTCGACAGCCCCACCCGAACGCTTCAGCTGAATCTTGATATGATTGGCCTGCTCCAGGTTTTTGCCTTCGATGCGAACGGAAATTTTCTCTGAGTCGCTGCCTACGACGCGGAAGTCTCCCTCGTGCAAGTGCAAACGAAGGTTAGTACCTGTGGTCAGGTTCGTCTCAAATTGCTGATGTTGGAGATTGGCTGTCTCTTGCGCGGTCTGGCAGAACCCCGCCGACGTGAGCAGTATAGAGATCGCCAGCAGTCGAAACGAGTTATTCATAAACACCCTCACAGCTGAAGAATACGCAATAAAACGAACCCAGGTTCCCTTTCTTATCAGGGAAATGAATCCCGCGGGGGCCACGGACGGCCCGCACGGTTGCTCTTGTAACATGCTATTACACTCACTGGTCTGTCCAGCAGCTTGCGCCTTCGCGTTCCCCCCGTGCCCTCGCTTCCCCTCCCGTAGTAAGCTAGTTAGGGGATGCCTACCGAGAAAATCCTGATCGTGGACGACGAGCGCCTGGTGCGCTGGTCGCTGCGCCAGAAGTGTGAAGAATGGGGATATCAAGTCGTCGAGGCCGTTGCGGGTGAGCCGGGGTTGCGCCTGAGCCAGCAGGAATCGCCGGATCTGGTGCTGCTCGATGTCCGCATGCCGGATATGAACGGCATCCAGGTGCTGGAGCAGATCAAGAAGGCTGCCGAGGCGCCCCCCGTCATCATGATTACGGCCGACCCGCAGCTGGATGACGTCAAGAGCGCGCTGAAACTCGGAGCATACGATTTCATCGGCAAGCCGCTGGACTTCGAGGAACTGCGCGTCACCATTCAGAACGCGCTCGAAGCCAAAAGTCTGCGGACCGAAGTGCAGTCGCTGCGCGGCGAGGTGCGGCGCTACACCGGATATCACGACGTGGTTGCGGTCGCTCCCAAGAGCACCGAACTGATGAGCTTCGTCGAGAAGGTCGCGGCCAGCGAAGCGACCACGATTCTCATCCAGGGCGAGAGCGGAACCGGTAAAGACCTCATCGCGAAAACCATCCACTACGAAAGTTCGCGACAGAACGGCCCGTTTGTCGCGATCAACTGCTCGGCGATTCCCGAGACCCTGATGGAAGCGGAACTTTTCGGCCACGAAAAGGGAGCCTTCACCGACGCCAAGGCGATGAAGAAGGGGCTGTTCGAAACGGCCAATGGCGGGACGCTGTTCCTCGATGAGATTGGTGAACTCTCACCCCTATTGCAGGCCAAACTTCTGCGCGTGCTGGAAGATCAGGTGATTCGAAGGATCGGCGGAGTGCGCGACATGCAGGTGGATGTCCGCGTGATCGCTGCCTCGAATCGGGATCTCGAAAAAGCCGTTCGCGAAGGCCACTTTCGCCAGGATTTGTATTATCGGCTGGCGATCATCGCCATCTTTATTCCGCCATTACGCGAGCGCTCGGAAGACATCCTGCCGCTGGTCGATTTCTTCATCGACTGGTACAACCGGAAGTTCAAGAAATCCATCCGCGGCATCAGCCCGGAGACGCGACGGCTGTTGCTGGCGCACAATTGGCCGGGCAACGTGCGCGAGCTGAAAAATTCGATTGAGCGGGCGATGATCCTGGAAGATGAAAACATATTGCGCCCGGTGTACATGCCCTTTGCCGTGGGCGAAGCGGCACGCAGTGGACTGACCGCCTTTGAGCACAGCAGCGCATCCGCGGGAGACGGCGGAGGGAAACAGTTGGCGAACGGCCGCGTGCTGCCGCGGCTTTATATTCCGGAAGAAGGAACCTCGCTCGAAGAGGTCGAGCGCGCGATGGTCGAACTCGCCATGCGGCAAGCGAACGGCAATCAGACACATGCGGCCCGGTTGCTGGACATCAGCCGCGACGCCCTACGCTATAAACTAAAGAAGTTTGAACTGGTCGGTGCGGGCGAAGAAGACGCAGCGGACTCAGTCGCGTCAGAAAACTCTTCTGCGTAAGCATGTCATCCTGAGGACCGCCAGCGCTCCGAAGGATGACATGTGCCTTAGGCTCGTTCTCACCCCGCTGTCGTGCGATCTCCGCCCGAGTGCTTGCTTTGATACATCAGTTCGTCCACGCGGCGAAGAGCGCCCTCTGCGGAGTCTTCGCTGGTGAGCACGGTTGCTCCGATCGAGGCTGTAACCGAGACTCGTGCTGCCGCAGCGGCGACTGACGATTCCGCAATCAACACGCGGCAGCGTTCAGCCAGATCGCCTAACTCAACCGCATCCAGATCGGGCATGAGGACGAGAAATTCTTCCCCGCCCCATCGGCCCACCATATCGACAGTCCTGAGCCCTTGCGTCAGGGTCTTTGCAACGGTTTTGAGCAAAGCATCGCCGGCATCGTGACCGTGAGAGTCGTTGACCTGCTTGAAGTGGTCGAGATCGAACATCAGCAGACCATAAAGACGTCCGAAGCGGCGATGCTCCTCGAGGGCCTGCGAAACTTTCAGTTCAAGAAACCGCCGGTTCGGCAATGCGGTAAGGGGATCGCGGAAGGCCAGTTGTTCGAGTTCACTGACGCGCTTGTCGGCTTTCTTCTTGTCGGAAGAGTCGCTGAAGACTTCTACCGCGCCCACGATTTGCCCCATGGCATCCCGCATGGGAATGGCGCGCACCATGATCGGCACGCGATGCCCTTCTTTGTGGCGCAGGTAAGCTTCCATCTCGTGGGACCGCCCATCCACCAGGACGGCACTGAGTGGGCAGCCGTTGGAGCACATTGGTTGGCCATTCTCATCGACATGGCCGAGGAGGTTGTCGAAGCACCTCTTGCCTACGGTCTCCTTGTCGCTATAGCCGCTCAGCTTCTGGGCACCTTCATTCCAATAAGTGATGCGGCGTTCGCGATTCACGAAGTAAACGCCGTCCTGCATGGTGTCGAGGAGCTTTTCGTAGAAGGAAGACGAGAAGCGGATGCCCCACAAGTTCTCGCAAGATTCCCGTGTTCCGACGCCATAAAGCTGTCCGCCGGCCTCCTCACCCATGGGAACAACGACCCGGCCGACGGCAGTTTCGTTGGTACCGATCCTGCGCATGCGGATGGGCTGGTACGGCTGCAGCGTATGCAGCAAAGAAACCGAACAGCCGTACCGGCTGACGGTTCGGGTTTTGGTTCGTTCGGAGAAGTGATGGCCAGAGAGATCGATTCCCATGATCTCCACGGGAAAGGCGATCGAGACTCGCTCGCTCCTGCGCCGGGCAGCAGAGGCTGGTGTCAGGGATTCCATGTCTTGCTACCTCGGCAGACGGGATTAATTCTTCACAGGACAGGAGAGATTTTCTTCCCACTCAGATTTGGCACTTCCCAGATTGAGACTGGATTAGGCCGGCCCCTCCGACTGAGACGAAACAGGGAAAATCGCCCGAGGATAGACTTGACAAGGGATCCGCACCGTGCTAGACGTATGTTTAACTGCCTTACCTTGAGGAGGCCCGATGAATTATTGGCAAGGGGCCCTCACCTCCCATTTTGTACCCTCGCAGAACTTTTTGTGTGTCAGTGGATCCGGCGGTCGTGGACGAGGCCGGAGGAATTCTTCACCGCGAAGGCCGCTGGCGACTATAGCCGTCTTAGCGTTCCTACCATTTCTCGCTAGACCCGCATTTGCGCAAGGCTGCGCTCAGCACGCCAGTGTCACACAACAGTGGATATGCGAGTCCAATGGGCACGAATGCCGGGACCAGGATTGTGTCGACGGCGGGAGAGATATCGATTTTTGCTCGCAGGGATATGGGGTTTGTTGCGATCAGGATATAAACACCGCAACGGTGACCTGCGACGAGATCGAATGCTGCGACAGTGGTGGCGATTGTGCCAAGGGTTGCAATAATCCACCAGGGCCGATGGGCAGGCGCTCATTCGACCTGCTGCTGGATGAACGGCGCTCTTTTTGGAGCACAGCCCATACGTTGTGTACGGGTCGCAGTCCCGGGGTTAGGAGCTGTTCATGAAATTCGAAGCTGCAATTTTGGCTCTTTTGCCCTTCCTGCTGCACCCCGTTTACGCGCAGAAGGTTGACACGGCTGAGGTTCGGACGGCCGATCCGGCTATCCTTCGGCTGACGTCTGACATTCGGAGCCAGTTCCTCGGCCCGGCATTTAACAGGGTGGCATGCGATGTCGCCGGGAACTTGTACGCTCGAGGCTACGTACCGGGTGCCAAGGGAACGGAGCCGGTTGAGAAGATAGCGCCCAGTGGTGCTGTGGTTCGGTCATTCGACGCAAACACAAATCCGCAGGATCCGTTCTCAATCAATGACTTCTCCGTCACACGAGAGGGCGGGCTCTACCTACTTGGCTGGTCGACGGAACACAAGCACTCCGGAAGCCGAATCTACGTCCTTCGATACGAGAGCGACGGCTCGCTCGCCTCAAAGACCCAGGTAACTTCCGACGAAGACTTTTTTCCCTACCATCTGGCGGTTTTCAGTTCGGGCGCGTTTGTGTTGACTGGCGTTGCGGGAAAGGACGACAACACGCCCTTCACCGCCGTTTTTTCACCAAGCGGAAACCTCATTGCCAAGATCTCCGAGCCAGAGGATGACGAGTTGCGCAAAGCCGCTGAGGCGGGGGACCCAGTTGCGCACGACCCGAAGCTTTACGGAAACACCGCCGTTGGATTCGGGGTGCTCGGAACCGGGCCCGACGGCAACGTCTACGTCATGCGCCGAACCTCGGAGGCGCTGATCTACGTCATCTCCCCGAACGGCCGTGTCGTGCGGAAATTGCACATCGACTCCAGTGACCCTGCAGTTCACCCCAGAGATTTGCAATTCTCAGCCCATGGTCTCGCTGTTTCCTTCACTGGCGAAGGAGCAGCAACGACGCTGAGGACTGCTGACCTGAACGGCAAGGAAGTGAGCACCTACCACACGGAAGCATCGGCGCATCCCGGAGTGCTAGCCTGCTACGATTCCTCATCGCTTACGTTTCTCAGCCAAGAGGAAGGTCCGAAGGGTTACGCACATATCGTCAAATTCGTATGGAAGTAATGAGGGGCACGTCCGTAGACGCAATCATCCCCGGGCCGCGTGTTCTTTGGCCTTGGCGATGTATTTTTCGACTTGATCCTTTTGTGGGTAGTCCGGATTCGCCTTTAGTAACTGCTGCCAGGCTTCGACGGCGCCCTTGGGATCGGATTTCCCCTGCCAGCGCACCCATCCGAGGTTGAACAGGGTCTGCGGATGTCCCGGACGATACTTCAGGGAAGTCTGCATCTCGGCTAAAGCTTTATCGGCGTTGCCGGCATACCAGTAGGCGGTTCCCATATCGGTGCGAACGTCGGCGTTCTCGGGATGGAGAGCAAGTGCCCGCTCGTAATACTGAATCGCGCTCTGGAACTGCTGGCCGTCATAGAAGAGATTGCCGAGTTTGACTAGCGAATCATAATCCTTCGGATCTTTGTTGACGGCATCGAGCAGCGGAGCCGCCATTTGTTCCAGAGCGGCTTTTGCCTGAGCAGCCTGCTGTTGATTCTGCGCGGCAGAATCCGGCTGAGCGGCGGCGGTAGGCGCGGCCACTGCGGGCGAGGCAGATCCGCGAAACAGATATCCAAGAGCCACTCCCAGCAGCAGGCAGAATGCGGCCAACAGATAGGCCTGCGGGCCGGTCCACGAAGAACTAGTAGTTGACTGCGATGACGTTGCCTTTGTGTTCATGTCTCGGTTTCTCCGATTCTGAGCCGGCCAGAGCAGTTACGGGGGAATCCAGGTGGAAGAGGCGATTGACGGCGGCGGTCATCTGCTCCTGCTCCGCCCGCTCCGGCAGTTGTTTCAATTCTCGCGCCAGAAAGCTGGCTATCTTCTGGATCACCTGGTTCGTCACCGCATGCAGCGCCTGATCCTGCTCGCGTGTAAACGGGCCGCGTTCTTCAATGAAAGATTTCAGTTCATGCCGGCAGATTTCGCCCAAGCGTCCATGTAATGCCACGCAGGTGGGAACCGTGCTGGTGCTCTGCAGTTGGCTGCGAACAGTGCGGGCTTCGGCGGCGACAATCTTTTCAGCCTCTGCGGAGGCCGCAGCGCCTTCCGCGGTATCGTCGTGAACGGCGTGCTCCAATCCCTCCAGGTCGTACAGCATGATGCCATCCACCCGGCGGACAGCAGGATCGATGTCGCGCGGCATTCCGATATCGATGATGACCAAAGCAACGCGATTTCGTTCCTGGGCGATGCGCTCGGCCTCGTCACGGGTTAAGACGATATGCGGGCAGCCGCTGGAGCTGATGACGATGTCGGCATCGAGCATGCACTTCCAGCGATCTGAAATCGTCGATGCAGTCCCCCCCAGCTTTTCGGCCATCTCACGGGCCCGGCTCGGCGACTGGTCGATTACGACGACCGAAGCCGCGCCACGTCCCATCATGTAGCGGACCGAGAGTTCGCACATTTCGTCGGTGCCGAGAAGTAATAGGCGGCGGCCCGCCAATGTGCCAAACGTTTGGCGCGACAGTTCCAGTGCAGCGCTGGGAATAGAAACCGATAGTTTCCCAATGGCGGTCTCGTTCCGGACCCTGCCGGAAACTCTTAGGGCCTTTTCGATAATCGCGTTCAGGAAGGGGCCTGCCGCTCCCACCGTGCGCGCCTGTTGCCAGGCCGCGTCCACCTGCGAGACCACCTGCGGCTCTCCCAAGAAGAGCGAATCCAGGCCTGCGGCTACGCGGAAGATGTGCGTCAGGGCAGTTTCATCCAGCAAGCGATAGAAATGCTGCCATTCGGAGAGCTTCAGCCCATGCTCCGAACCAAGGAACTGCAGCAGTGAGTTGGCGGCCACCGTGGGTTCGCTGGCCCAGATCAGATATTCGGAGCGGCAGCGCGTGCAGAGCACAACGACTTCTTCAACGCCCTCGGCGCTTTTTAGCCGCTGCAGAGTTTCGTAGCGGCGCCTTTCCGGCAGCCAGAATCGTTCCCTCATTGCTAATGGAGCGGTGCGGTGGTTCAGTCCAATCACCATCAGCATGGGTTCCACGGCGTACACCTCGGGCGCAAGTTGCAAACGTAGAGTCGCAAGCCCGATGCCAAAAGGGGCTGCCGATGTCCGCAAGCGTCGCTTTTGTTTTCAAGGGCTTGCGACAGGTTTGCGGGTCATTCTCGCTGCTTAAATTTGCAACAGGTGCGGCATATGGCGCGGGAACGTGTATTTTGGCGCGATCTGGCGCTTTTTCAATGACTTCGGAGCGATTCGCAATCACCACAGTTTGTGACCGCAATCACTGACCACTCGTCCTGCTTTTGTGGAAACTGCAACACGGATTAGTGATTTTTTATTCACGCCTTCGCAAGCCCTTACACCAAAGTCTTACCAGGGCGGCAAGGCAGCGTAAGGAATGCACTCATGAAAATGATGAAGCTTGTAATCCTAATCGTAATGATCGCGCTGGCGCTGTTTTTGATCCTTCCCAACTTGTCTTGGGCGGCAGATGATGGAGCAGGAATCTACAAAGCGAAGTGCGCTGCCTGCCATGGTGCCGATCTTGCCGGAAAGCTGGCGGCCAAGATTCCAAGTCTGGTTGGCGACGACGCGAAGAAGGCGTCGGATGCCGATCTGACCGACATGATCGCCAACGGCGGCAAAGACAAGAGGGCGATGCACAACTTCGCGAATAAGGGCGTGACGGCAGACCAGGTGAAGATGGTCATCGCGTACATTCGCGAGGCGCAGAAAAAGTAACGCCGCTTCTCGTGCGATCGCTGTTCCTTCAGGCGAACCCGCGCTGCCACCCCAGGTAATGGCGCGACTCACGCGAGGGTGAGTAATTCGCTCACCGGCACCTGTGGCCACGTGCCCTAGCCGGCCTTTCCCCTCCCGGTTCGCTTCCCATGGAACAGCCAACCCGGGTCTAGGTGCTCACCCCCAGACCCGGGCTTTTGTTTTCAATCGGTAGCGGCTAGTTAGTGACTAGTGGCCAGGCTAGCGCCGGTTCGGGTCCGGCATCCGATCCCCTCACCAGGTGCTTGCTTCGATTATCACGTTAGACCAGCTTCGAATCCCTGGTCCATGATCCCGAATCCCTGCATTTTTGCGAAGTTCGTCACCGCTGAGTGTGATCCTAATCACAGCCTTTTTCTCGTTCCAGACGTAACCTGAACCTGCCTGTGGGGATTCTTAGTGGTTCATTCATAGCAAGTTGCCGGAAGGGGGAACGGTCATGGTAGTCGCGGGAACTACTCCAAATTTTGCTCATCACATGGGCCGGGTGGCTCATGATTTCTCGAAGAATCCCATGCTGGTTTACTGGGAGATGACCCAGGCTTGCGGGTTGGCCTGCAAGCATTGCCGGGCCGAGGCAATGCCGACGCCGCATCCGCTCGAGCTCAGTACCGAAGAAAGCAAGCGGTTCTTAAACCAGCTGCTGTCGTTTGGCGATCCGCTACCACATCTGATTCTGACCGGTGGCGATCCGCTGAGCCGCAAAGACATCTTCCCGCTGATCGATTACGCGAACGGGATTGGCCTGGAAGTCTCGATCACCCCCAGCGCAACGCCGGAATTGACCAACGACTCCATCACAAAGCTGCAAGCGCACGGGATTCAGAGCCTAGGCCTGAGCCTTGACGGCTCCTGCGCCCAGAAGCATGACAATATCCGCGCAGTGCCGGGGACTTTCGATCGCACCATCGAGGCCGCTCGTCATTGCGGAAGGCTTGGCTTGCCGATCCAGGTCAATACGCTGGTAGCTGAGGAGACCGCCGACGACCTGCCTGCCATTTACGAACTGCTGCGCACCAGTTTCCCCGTGATGCGCTGGAGCCTGTTCATGCTGATCTCGGTCGGCCGCGGCAAGGCACTCAATGAAGTCTCGCCCGAGGAAGGCGAGCGCATCATGCGGTGGGTGTTCGATCTCTCGCAGCACTCGCCGTTCCAGGTGAAGACGACAGAAGCCCCCTCGTATCGTCGGATCGCGATCGAGAAGATGCGCGCGGACCACGTGTCCACGCCCGAGATGAAGAGCACGTCCGTCTACAAGGGTTTCCAGATTCGCGACGGACACGGCATCGTTTTCGTCTCGAATCTCGGAGACATTTATCCATCGGGATTCCTGCCGCTGCGCTGCGGTAACGTCCGCAAGGATTCGCTCGTCGATATCTACCGCAGCTCGGAAATATTCCGCGGATTGCACTCACCCGATCAGTTCCATGGAAAGTGCGGAGCCTGCGAATACAGCCACATTTGCGGAGGATCACGCGCACGAGCGTTCGCTTACACGGGAGACGCGCTAGGAACAGACCCGTTCTGCCCGTATGAGCCGGAGGCCAGGGCCTGAGGGGATCAAGAGCAAAATCCCCACTCTAAAGTCGCAAAGAACGCGATTTTAGAATGGGGCACCCGACGATAAGTCCATGGCAGCTCAGACCCAAGAGATCCCTGATGTGTCAATTGCGGAGTGCGCAGTAAAACGCCCGACGAATCCACCGCAGGTTCTGCGGAAGAAACTGGTTCGGCGCACGACTCGCGATTATTCGCAAACCCTGCGGCGCAGCTTTCAGTTCGGATTCCTGACGTTGAATGTGTGGATCGGCGCCGCCTTCTATTTCTGGGTTCGCGGATTCGAAACCGGGGTTCACATACGTAGCGCCATTCGTCCGGCGGGTGTGGAAGGCTGGCTTCCGATCGCCGGCCTGATGAACTTCAAATTCTGGCTGAGTACGGGGCACATTCCAGCGACACATCCTGCGGCGATGTTCCTGCTCGTCACATTCCTGGCAACCGCCTTTCTCTTTCGCAAGGCTTTCTGCAGCTGGCTTTGCCCGATCGGAACGTTCTCCGAATATCTCTGGCGCGCCGGGCGGCAAATTCTCCGCCGCAATTTCCACCTTCCGCGCTGGATCGACATTCCCCTGCGTGGCCTAAAATACCTGCTGCTCGGGTTTTTCGTGTGGGCGGTCGCGAACATGTCGGCGGATGCGATTGGCCAATTCATGCATGCCCCTTATGGGACGATTGCCGATGTACGCATGCTGAACTTCTTTCGCGACCTCGGCGAAGCCGCAGCGGTCGTGCTTTCCGTTTTGGTAATAGCGTCCGTGCTGATTCAGAATTTCTGGTGCCGCTATCTGTGCCCTTATGGCGCGCTGCTCGGTATGGTTTCATTTTTCAGTCCGCTGCGCATCCGCCGCTCCGAGGATGTCTGCATCGATTGCGCGAAGTGCGCAAAGGTTTGTCCCTCGTCGTTGCCGGTTGATCAGTTGATCACGATCAAATCAGCCGAATGCACGGGATGTCTGGAATGTGTGGCCGTCTGCCCCGCCGAGGGCGCACTCGACATTGCGCTTCCACGCTGGACCGCGAAGCAGGAACGGCTTCCCGCGTGGGCCATGGCGGCTGGAATCGCGGTGCTGTTTTTCGGAATTGTCGGATTCGCGAAGACGACCGGCTATTGGAATGGAGATGTGCCGGACTACGTTTATCGGGAACTAGTACCGAACGCAAACATCGTGAGTCACCCCGGCGAGTAGCCGTTGGCAGAGTTGGCTGTCATCGAGTGACGGCGCGCACCGGGATTGGGAGGAAGAGCAAAATGCCCCACTCTAGAATCGCAAACTGCGCGATTCTAGAGTGGGGCATCCGGCAGGTCAAAACCCCACCCAACGAAAACCGCGTTGGGTGGGGCACCCTAAAATGTTATTTCTCGAGCTCGGCCTGCTTGTCTTTCGACAATCCCTGCTTCACGGTTTCGAGCTTCTGAAAGCCATCTTTCAGAACGGTGCTCTTGGCGTTCTCCTCAGTCACAGATATGGGCGTAAGCAGGATGGCCTTGGTGGTGATATCTCCGTTGGGCACGCTGGTGCTGCCCTCCACGTCCTGATGCCTGGCTAACTGAACGGCCGCTTCGGCGGCACGGCGCGCTTCCGCCCCAACCGGCTTGTAGACGGTCATGAGCTGCGTTCCATCATAGAGACGTTCTACCGCTGCCAGGTCTGCATCCTGCCCCGTGACGAGAACTTTGCCGGATAGATTCTTGTCCTGCAACGCCTGTATGGCGCCGCCGGCAACTGAATCGTTGGACGCGACGATAGCGGTCAATGGAGAATCGATCTCTTTCAGTTTTTGAGCCACGAGCATGTAGGCCTCGGTGGCGCTCCAATCGGGGACCCAGACGTCGGCCACAATCTTGATGTCTCCGCGATCGATATAGGGCCGCAGGACTTTCATCTGTCCTGCGCGCACGACTTTCGAGTTGGAATCCATCAGCGAGCCACCGAGCAGGAAGTAGTTTCCCTTAGGAGCCCGATCCAGCAGGCTCTGCGCCTGTTCAGTGCCGACGGCAAACAGATCGAATCCGACGTATAGATCCACTGGCGCGCTCGCCAGCCGGTCATAGCTGATGACGGGAACATTCTTGGCATGGGCCGCGTCGATGAATCGCGCCGACTTGCCGGTGTCGTGGGGAAGGAACACCAGGGCATCGATCCCCTCGTTGAGCAAGTCCTTCACCTGTGCAAACTGCAAATCGTCGTTGCCATAGGCGTTCCGGATCACCACCGCGGCCCCGAGTTCATGGGCGCGCTGCTGAAACTGCTCGAGATCGGTTTGCCAGCGTTCGCCAGCGGTGTTCTCGATGGAAAATCCGATTTTGATTTCTTTCGCTTTTTCAGTCTGACTCCAGAGGCTTGCCGTGTAGAGAAAGATGACCAGGATGGCGCCGGCGGTTTGCCGAAGGGAAGGCCGCATAAATGAGCTCCAGGCAGGGTGAGGATTTCTGCACGTCTCACAGAGGCGACGAGACATGGGACACCTACCTCAAGGCGATGTTAGGAACCGCAGGTCAGCAGGGTCAATTTACCTTCGTAACGTCGGACTTCGGCAGTTCTTTTCTTCATCCGCGCAGCGGAAAAAGCGTGTGCGGCTTCGACGTTGTGCGCGATGAGCGAAGGATGGGCACGCATCCGAAATGACATCAATAAAATGGATCAGCCGATTCTCGGGCGAACCGCAGACAGCCAAGGTATAACATGCAATAAAAAAGGGGTGAACTCCGATCCCGACTTTTCTCGAACGCCTGGGCAGTTTTCGATTGTCGCGGCGCGCGACCTGGAAATCAACGCCGCTGGCGATGCGGATCTGTTTTTACGTCGCAGTCTTCTCGCTGGGGAAATTCGGGAACACCCAGCATCCGATTTGCCGCTGGGGGTTCTGCCGGAACAAACCTTTGGCTGCACCGAAGTCCAGAGCGAAACCGGAGACATTCTCCTGTTGCTCACCGATGGATTGACGGAAGTCTTCGATAGGAATGGAAGAGAATTGGGAATCGGTCCGCTGAAAGAGGCGCTTTCGAAGTCATCCACTCAGGGACTGCCGGAATTGTCCGCCAGCCTAAGGCAGGTATCTCTGAGTTTTGGCAGACAGAGCGACGATCAAACCATGCTGATTATCCGTCACCTGTAAATTGTCCACATTAGGATTCCGTAGAGTTGAAGACGAGGATCACATCCGCAGCACTGGTCGCCCTTGGATTCTGAGTGCAATCCCGATTTATCGTCAGCGAAGCCGGATGACAAGAGCTACGCTACAATTTCCCTGCCTTTCCCAGGGTTCTCGCAATGACGCTGAGACATTCACTAGCTACATTGGCGTTTGTGCTTAGCCAATGGCAGAGCATAGCCGCACAAGCCCCTCCAGCAAACATGCTGGAGATTCGGGCCAATACTCCGACCTGGGTGAATGGCTGCCTTGATCTAACGGTAGAGCGGGTCAATGTCTCGACGCAGACCATTTATCTTCCGGATTGGCAAGGAGTCATCTTTTGGCTGTCTACAAAGCTGATCCACCACGATCCCACCAGAAAGGCCGAGGAGTTCTGGCTGGTGTTCTATGGCCTAAGCGATAATGTCAGCTACGATGCCCACCAGTTTGCGGCAGGTTCGAAGACCACAGATCATTTTTGCTTGCCCGAAACATTTGCCGTTGTTAACAAAGCGCAAAAAACTAGAAGGCAGGTTGTGGTTCGTGGCCGTGTAAAAATCGTGGCAAGCTACTTCCCGACCGAGGAAGACTGGAGAACAAACAAGGCAGAGCAGGAGAAACATTGGCCAACATTGTGGCGTTCACCGTCAGCGTCGCTGGAAATACCTTTACCGTGTTTGCCCCGACCCGAGTGCGTAGATTGCAAGGCTGCTCCTCTGATTACCGAAGGCGAAGGGGTTGTGATTCCCGACGTGTTTCGGTTTGATGAGGATTGGAATGAACGTGGCAAAGCATTGGCAGATTCGCTCTATCAGCAGTACCCAGCATGCAAGAACTAAACCGCCTCACGGACACAATCGGGTTAGCTTTTGTGAACGGGCGGCGATGCTCCAAGCCATTCGAAGTGTCGACTGGGGCCCAATCTTCGTTTCCCGTCCCTAGCTGGTGCGGCCCCCGAGTTGCTGCTCTTTCTTGGCGCGGGCAAGGCCTAGCTGCTCCACCGCCGATGCGATGCTGTTATGAGCATCTTTCGCATAGCTCTTCAAAAGATCGTCAGTTTGCAGCGGCAGAACCTCGCCTAAGCACTCCTCCAATCGTCCGACCAACCAGTCAATGAGTTGGATCGTGCGGTCGCCCTCATGCACCGTGGGATCATCGTTCGGAAACGCCATTCCCTTAAATCCTCCTGTGCAACGATAGCACCGAGCCACGCGTTATCCCACACTGCCGTGGAGAAAAATCCATGATCGTGAGCAGTTCGGAAATCGCGATATAACGCACAATAACACTGCCTCGAGTGGTTATAATCTCGCAGATTCTGCCAGTCTAGTAAAACCCAAAATGGAGACCCCGATGCTACGAACCTTCTCTGCCGTTTGCCTGATCGCAATCACGATGGGCGCAGTCAGCGTCTCGGCACAAGTCTATCCATACCGAGACGGAACTCCCGGCGTGACCGGATACCGTTCGGAAGTAATGGCCGAAGTGATGATCCAGGAGAGCGAGTTCGTTCGACTGGCGGAGGCGATTCCTGCGGATAAATACACTTGGCGGCCGTCTCCGGATGTGCGCACCATCGCCGAGGTTTTTCTGCACGCCAGTGCTGCAAACTACAACCTTTACAGGCTCGTGGGCACGCCCACGCCGGCCGATGTCGACACGAAAACGCTGGAGCAGTCCACCACCGACAAAGCAAAAGTCATCGCGACGCTGAAGGCTTCCTACACTCATGCCAAGGCGGCCATTCGCAACATGCCCGACGCCGACCTGGAAAAGAGTCTGAACTGGAATGGAGGAAAAATCACCGAGCGAGGCGTATTGCTCTATATCGTTCAGCACATCGCGCAGCACCTCGGCCAGCAGATCGCCTATGCGCGCTCGATCGGCGTCGTCCCACCGTGGACCGTCGACCCGCCGCGGAAGGACTAGGCTACCGCGAGAGGTTTTCGCGGGCAAGAGTGCCCGCGCCACACCCGAGTGCCCGCACCACACTTCACGAGTACAGCCTGATCGGTTGAACCACGCGGGTAATGGTGCCTGAGGGACTAGGCTGGTCGGGCTTCAGGCCGCAACGCATCGAGGCGAACATGCCGATCAACTGGCCCAGCATCACGTCGAGCACCGGACGGTAGTGATCAGGAAAATCCGAGCCGATGTGGAGCGACAAGGGATGATCGACGAGCTGCGCGAACTCGCTGGTGTCGTCGGCCGAAACGGCCAGCCGCACGCGCCCGAGCCGCTTGCGGTCGATGTCCCGAAGCAGGTCAAGTTCGTATCCGCGGCGGCGTGGGTCGCTGGAGAGAAAGGCAACAAAGATGGTTTGACCGTCAACGCTCGAGAGAGGCCCGTGACGGAGCCCCAGAGGAGTCTCGGCCAGAGTCGTAACCTTGCCGCCGCTGAGTTCCACAACCTTGAGCGCGCACTCATCGGCGATTGCACGCAGCGCACTCGATCCGACAAAACAGGCGCGCGTGCAGCCCAGGGTCGTAACTTCAGCGGCGGCCTCAGCAGCGACGGGGAGGAACTTCTGTCCGCAGGCAGCCATGCGGGAGACCGCTTCTCCGAATCTCGGAAGCTCGTCCAGATGCGCCACGCATTGTCCGGCGAGCAGCATGTTGCTGAACGAACTGGTCATGGCAAGGCCGCGGTCATTTACGGCGTCATCGAGCACCAGGGCAAAGGCGCAGTCGGGATGCCGCTCGCAAAGTTGCGCCATGGCACCCTGCGGGTTGCAGGTAATGACAAGGTGATGAATCTTTGGATGGCGTTCGAGGGCGCGCTCCAACAGGGCAACACCTTCAGGACTGTCACCCGAGCGGGAAAACGAGATCCAGAAATATTCCCTGTCTGCGCGGTGGAACTCATCAAACTCGGTCAGCAGGGTAGTGCTGGGAAGGGCGCAGACGTCACAGCGCCAGCGCGCGCGTAGCAGGGGCGCGAGGGCGCGGCTGGAGTAGTCGGAGGTTCCCGCTCCGACCAGATGCACGATGGGCGAACCACCATCGCGGCCGATGCCGGCCCGGCGAAGGGCGCGATTCAACTCCGCAGCGCGGCTAAGGCAGAGTCGATAGGTGATGCCCCAGGTATCCGGCTGCTGCCAGATTTCGCGCGGCGTGTGCTCGACTCCGCGCTCGATTTTTTCCTGGGCGGGCAGGTCCAGGAGCGCGCGCAGCGGATTCTCCAACCCAAACTCCTTCTTCAAAGACTCAGTAGTCTATTACAAACCCGCACTGGTTGAAAAGCTTTCGAAAGAAAAAGAAATACGTTTCGGAAGCAAACGATAAGGGACAATGCTGACTGGCTTTCAACCACGTCAAACCCGAACGCCAGGGACAGCAACTAATGGTGGGCGCGTGGGTTACTTCAAAAGAGGTGATAAAGACAATGAACGTGCATTCTTTCAGGCCGTGGTTGCTCGCAGGGGTGCTGGCATCGTCGTTGGCAGGAATTGCCTGCGAACATCACTACCGAGTTTACGACCCCTATTACACGGACTATCACCGTTGGGACAACGACGAAGTCGTGTATTACCAGCGTTGGGCCGTCGAAACACATCGCGATCCGCATCGGGATTTCCGCAGGCTTCGTCCCGAGGAACAGAAAGAATACTGGACGTGGCGGCACAATCACGGCGACCACGATCACGACCATCGCTAGCCGCGACTACTAACAAAGAGAGGCCCTCAGCGGCCGAGCGCAGCGAGAGCCTCATCTGTTGTAGTGACCCGGGCCCCAAGGCGGCGAAATTCGGCAAGAGTTTTGTCGCCTTCCTCTTTTTTCAGCGTTTCAATCGCGTCTTGAACGACGGCCACCCGCCGGCCGCGATCCAGTAGGCCCTTCACGGCAAAGCTGACGCAGTATTCCGTCACCACCCCGAAGACGACGAATTCGGCTTCACTGCCGATCTGCTTGACCAGCGCACCGGCATGGCGGCTCTCGAAAATGTCCAGGGTCTGCTTTTCCAGCAGAATCTGCTGATAGCGATTGAGATCGTCGGGGAGCTTCGCCCCCGCCTCGTTTGGCACACGGACAACCTTTTCGCAAATCGCCTCGGGCACCAGTTCTGATCCTGGAGTTCCCTTTACGCAGTGGGGCGGGAAGGTCTTGAATTCGGGATCGTCGGGAGTGTGGAAATCTCCATGGGAAACGAGGAAGACGCGGCCTTGCCGCGCGGCATCGGTGAGGCGGCGAATGTTGGGTAGCAGTTTTTCCGCGCCGGGGACGTAGAGATTCCCTCCCGGCAACATGAAATCGCGCTGCACGTCAACTTCCCAGAAGATGAAATCCTTGGAGACCATCGTTGTTGCGCTAAATTCGAGCGTAACATCCTCCAATCGCGCCTGACAACGGACCGATTGAGTCATTGAGACTGTGAGTCATTGAATCAATCAACCGATGCTCGCTGAGTCCATTCCGTTGGGTATCGCGTATGATTGTGGCGTTTCGAGAGACGGCATGCTGGAGGGAAAGGCGTGAGTAGGCCAGCAAACTTCGCGATCTGGCTTTTGTTCGCCATGAACGTTATGGGACAGACTGCGGTGCCGGAGTGGAGCCGTCCGCTGCCGCGTCCGGAGTACAAGACCATCGAACGCGTGAAGGTGAGCGATCCCTGGTTCGAAGTGTACAAACCTGCAGCGGGCGTGTTCGCGATTTACGAGCCGCATCAGGCCGAAGAGACTGTTTCTTACCTGATCCTGGGAAGCCAGCGGGCGCTTCTCTTCGACACCGGCATGGGCATCAGCGACATCAGGAAAGTTGTTGCCGAACTGACGAAGCTGCCCGTGATTGTGCTGAACTCGCATACGCACAACGATCATGTGGGCGGCAATTGGGAATTCGACACAATCTATGGAATGGATACCGAATTCACGCGCAAGAATGCGCGAGGTTCGCGCGAAGATGCGCAAGCAGAGATTGCCTCCGACCAGTTGTGCGGGAGCCTGCCGAAAGCATTTGATGCGAGAGCGTATTCCACGCGACCTTGGACGATGACAACGTACATCGAAGACGACGACCGAATCGATCTGGGCGCACGCATGCTGGAAGTAATCGCGACGCCCGGGCACACACCGGATGCGATCTCGTTACTGGATCGCGCGAACGGTCTGCTGTTTACCGGCGATACCTACTATCCGGCGCCGATTTGGCTATTCCGGCCGGAGACCGATCTCGATGCGTATGCAGCCTCGATTCGGCGATTGGCGGCGCTCGCTCCACAGGTCAAAGTTGTTCTCGGCGCGCATAACATTCCAGTGGCTTCGCCGACGGTACTTACAAGGCTAGTTCCCGCGTTCGACGCGGTGCGCGCGGGAAAAGTAACGCCAACTCCGACCCCCGACGGAAGAGTCATCTATGAAGTGGATGGGTTTTCTTTTCTCATGCGCGCGCCGCGACGGTAGGGCGCCCGCTAATATCCTGCTTTCGTGGAGAAGTTGATGCCTCAAAACTGGACGAAACACCTCCTGGTCATTTTCCTCACTTTGCTGCCCGCAGATCCTCAGGCCCAGACCACGACTCCTAATGATGTTCCGGCCGATCTCGACGCGTATGTTGCATCCTCAATGAAAACGTTCGATGTGCCCGGCATCGCGGTCGCGATCGTCAAAGACGGGAAAATCCTGCTCGCCAAAGGATACGGCGTTCGCAGGCTGGGCGATCCCGCTCCAGTCGACGAATTCACGCAATTCGGGATCGGTTCGAATACGAAGGCGTTTACGTCCGCGGCGCTGGCGACGCTGGTGGACGAAGGAAAGCTCTCCTGGGACGATCCGGTGTATCAGCGGCTGCCGGGTTTCGTCATGTACGACCCATATGTCTCGCACGAGATGACGATCCGCGATTTACTCACGCATCGTAGCGGCATGGGATTGGGCGAAGGCGATCTTCTGTTCTGGCCACCTTCGACGTACACGAGGGCCGACGTGATTTATAAGTTGCGGTTCATGAAGCCGCACTCGAGTTTCCGCAGTCACTTCGCATATGACAATCTGCTTTATATGGCCGCGGGGCAGATCATTCCCGCCGTGACCGGCACGCCATGGGACGACTATGTTCGAGACCGTATTTTTGCCGCGCTCGGCATGACGCATTCCACCACTACAAATGCGAGTTTCAAAACGGGCGATGATTATGCATCTCCTCACGCACGCGTCGAAGGCAAACTGCAGGCAATTCCATTCGAAGTACTTGACAATGCCTCCCCCGCGGGGTCGATCAACTCGTGCGCAGCCGACATGGCGAAATGGGTGCAACTGCAGCTCAACCACGGCAAGTTCACCGCGCGCGAAGGACGCTTATTCAGCGAGGAGCGATCGAATGAGATGTGGACGCCCCAGACGATCCTTCCTACGCCGGATCCTCCCGCGCCGTTGGCGGCGCTCAAAACTAATTTTGCCGATTATGGCCTCGGCTGGTTCCTGCGCGATTATCACGGTCGCAAGCTGGTCGGCCACACCGGCGGCGTTGCGGGATTCGTTTCGCGTGTGATGCTGGTTCCGGAGGAGCATCTCGGGGTTGTGGTGCTCACGAATGCAGAAGAAGGTGGCGCGTTCGATTCAATTCTTTATCACCTGCTCGACTACTACTTCCAATTGCCTCCGAAGGACTGGATAGCTGCGTATAAGGCTGTGAAGGACAAAGAAGAAGCAGATGCCGTCGAAACTATGAAGAAGGCCGAGGGAGCGCGAGACGCGAATTCCAAGCCGTCGCTTCCGCTCGCAAAATATGCTGGCGTTTACAACGATGCGTGGTATGGACCGATCACGATCAAGAGCGAGAATGGCGGTCTGATCATTTCCTTCGATCACACGCCGGGCATGGTTGGCGATCTGCAGCACTGGCAATATGACACCTTCAAGGCGCATTGGCGCGTGCGCACCATCGAAGATGCGTTCGTCACCTTCGCGCTGAATCCGGATGGCACCGTCGACAGCGCGCGGATGGTGGCGGTCTCGCCGCTGGCGGACTTCAGCTTCGATTACCAGGATTTGCTGCTGAAGCCGGCAGTCGCCGCGGCTCCCGAAAAGAAATAGGGGACTAGCGCAGGAAAACGCGCGCGGGATCGTCTACTTTGATGCTCGACTTGTGGCGGGCGCCGGTCGTGAGATTGTAAGTCGCCAACAGACGATCTTCGACGATCAGAAGTTCTTTGTCATTAAGCCAGCCGATCAGGGACGCATGAGGAAGAAAGGCGAGGCGTTTGGGAGTGACATCCACGGTCTTCACCTCGACTGCGGGTAACTGCGAGAGCGCCTTATGAATGCGCTGCGATTCTTCGGGATTCGCCTGACCCTCCTCCGCAAGCTGAATCGGATGATTGCCATCTGCAGTCGCCGAAATCGTCATCGCAATTGATTTCAGGTCCGGCGAGAGCGCGGCGTTCGAAGTTAAGAAACTGAGGTCGTAATCGGGATTCTTGTAGCTCTCGAGTTCGTCAAAGATCTTGCGGGACTTTCCATCAGCGAGAACGAGAGTCTGATCGTCGCTCTGGTTGGACCAGCCGCAGCAGCCGGTATCGGGAATGGCTTCGACGATTGTGGTGCCATCGGGCGAGGCGTCCATTACACGTTCCAGCGGTTCCGGCAACGGAGTGGGCGTCCACTTGCCTGAACTCTCTCGATACAACGCTGTGGATTTGTATTCGGTTTGAGTCTGGCCAGCGACGAACTGCGTCATCAGGAAGAACTTTCCCAAAGCAGAGGGCGCCCAGACTACGCCAGTTGGACAAGACTCTTCACAGCTTCCGGTTGTACAGCGGCAGTCGGGCATGTTCACCGAGGCGACATCCTGACGGTTTTGGCCGTTCGTGTCCGTCTGCCATGCCTGCCACGTTGTCGTGATGGAGAGATCAACTCCTTCGCGCTGAAGACGGCGCGATTCGTTGGCAAACCAGAAGAGATGAGTTCCGTCCGCTGAGAGAATGGCAATGGGCGCCGACTCGGTAACCTCCTGATTCGAGCCGCGGGCCTCCACTTTGCGTTGAACGCCTTGATCCAACGTAGACGCGGCGTGTCCGTCCCAGAACCAGAGCTTGTGGGCAGACTTCGCGTCTTCGTCGGAAAGCGGCAAGGAAACCGTCGGCGCAAATAGTATCTGGCCAATCCGATTCACCGAAATCGCGGCCGGGGTCTTCACAGCTTCGGTCGGGACTTTCACCGTCTGCTGGAGAGCGAATGTGGCAGGATCGTATTCGACCATTTCGCCGGACAAGCGCAAGATCCAAAGATGGTGAGATTGCGCGAACAGCGGGCAAGTGAGGAAAACCAGGCAAGCACTCCATTGCGCCCACGTTCGCATGGAACGATTTAACCACAGAGAACACGGAGTTTCCCGGAGGAGCCCTGTGTTCTGTGTGATCTCTGTGCTGAGGATTTTCCTCTCGCTCACTTCGTCTCGACTACCGGCAGTTCAATGAAACTGGCCTGATCGGCCGAATGAAAGACGCGCTGCACGGCTTTCTTGTAGTCGCCAAGCTTCGCCCAAAAAATATTGGGGACAAATGTCTGCGGGTTCCGGTCATACAGCGGAAACCAGCTCGATTGCACCTGCACCATGATTCGGTGCCCAGGCAGAAACACGTGATTGGTGGTGGGCAACGTCCAGTGATAGAGCAGCGGCTTGTCGGGCTCGAGAGCGTGCGGCGTCTCAAGGCTCTCGCGATACCGGCCGCGGAAAATGTCCATCGAGACCGCCAGTTGGTATCCACCCATCGTGGGCTGACCGGGCATCTCGTCGGGATAGACGTCAATGACCTTCACGACCCAGTCCGAATCGGTGCCGCTGGTGGAGGCGATCAAGTTCACGACCGGCTGTCCGCTGATCTTCACCGGTTCCTTTAACACGTCCGAAGTGAATGCCAGTACGTCGGGACGCCCCGAGGCTTCGCGCTGATCGTCGACCAGCCATTCCGACCAGGTGAACGGGCCCCCGTATCCCACGGGCTGAATCGGACGCGCTCGGAAGGGCACGGGCTTCGCGGGATCGGACACATATTCGTCGTATGCTGCGTCGCCCGATCTCGGCGCATCGAAGCCCGCCTTCAGCCCAGCTTCAAGGTAGAGCTTGGTAGGACGAATCTCGCAGCCACTGGCGCACCCCGCCGGCCATCCGGACAAGCGCCGCCAGGTATTGGTTCCAGTTTCGAAGGCTGTGACCGGCGCAACATCGCTCTTGGGAGCACCATCCTTCAAATACTGATCGAGGAACAGCCGCAAGATGTTGCGGCGGAAATAAAGTCCCGTGTCGCTGTTGAACTTGATCGCTCCGAGATTGCTGCCATCCCCGATCTCCTGCCCGTGATACCACGGCCCGAGCACGAGAAATACCTTGTCGTTGTTCGTATCTTTCGGTTCGATGGCCTTGTAAACCGCGGGAGCTCCGTAGATGTCTTCCTGGTCCCAGAGACTGCCGACCAGCATGACAGGAACCTTGAGAGGTTGTGCGGCAAGAACCTTATCCATGGCCTGCTGATGCCACCACGAGTCGTAACTGGGATGCTCAAGCAGCTTCCGCCAGAATCCAACTTGTTCGAGCCCATGACGACGGCCTAATTCCCCGGCCGATCCGGCGGACATATAGACGTCGTAGTCGTCGAAGTGATCAGTCCACCACTGAACGCTGTTGTTGCGTGTTCCCTCCTGCTCGTAGATATAAGGCATGTTCTGTTCGCGGAATGCGCCGTTGTGGAACCAGTCGTCGCCCATCCAGCCATCCACCATCGGATTCATGGGCACGGCGACTTTCAGCGCCGGATGCGGATTCACCAGCGCCATCAAGGGCAGGAAACCGTCATAGGAAATTCCCAGCATGCCAACCTTGCCGTTGCTCTCGGGAATGTTCTTTATCAGCCAATCGATGGTGTCATAGGTATCGGTGGAATGATCGACGGCTGTGGGATTCAGGGGCCCGTGCAGGGGCCGGGTCATGACATAGTCGCCCTCGGAACCATATTTCCCACGAACGTCCTCGACCACGCGGATGTAGCCGCCTTCGAGAATCGTTTCGAGCGCGTTGTCGTAGCCGAACAGAATCGACCCCATATGCGAGCTGGCGGCATGGCTGGTTTGCCCGGTCGCGCTGTAAGGAGTGCGGGTGAGGAGGATGGGAGCGTTCTTCGCATGCTTCTGAATCACGATGACGGCGTGGAGTTTGACTCCGTCGCGCATGGGAATCATCACGTCGCGCTTGACGTAGTCGAAGCTGTCGGTAACAGGCTCGAGTTGGGTTGGCATCTCGCTGGGCAGAGAAGCTGCCGCGCCTGGGTTCTGGGCAGTTACGAAGAGTGGCGTGAGCAGTATGAACAGAAATGCGAACGAATATACGAAACGCGGGCAAAGGCTGATTCTCATGGTTCCTCGGAAATGGCGAATATAGCGTGTTCTGGCGGAGGTTGCCAAATCAGCAAAACCAGAGTCCTCGTTTGCGGGTCGGAATTCCGGTGTCTTCGGTCGGCTTGACGGGAACAACCAAGAGTAACCACCTACAGGTTACTTCCGAAAAAACGGGCTTTCGGCATGCACTTCGAACTTCCCCTTCGTAATGCCCTTGCACCAGGCCGTGAGAACTACACTTCGCCGAAGGGGTTTACATTCGCATGACCAACACAATCTCGAAGTCTCTGCTCATCCTGGCAGTGGGTGGTCTGATATCGATCGGATCAGCTGCTGCTCAAACCCAGAACAGCAACACATCGGGCGCCGGCGCGGGAGTGCATGATCCCGGACATCCTCGCGTCAACCAGGTCAACAACCGTGAACAGCGCCAGCAGAACCGCATCGCCAATGGCGTGAAAAATGACAAACTGACGCCGAAGCAGACTGCTCACCTGGAGAGGGGCGAACAGCGCCTGCAGAACAACGAAAAGAAAGATATGGCCAAGGACAACGGCCATTTGACGAAGAAAGATCAGCACCAGCTCAACAAAGAAGCGAATCACATGAGCGCGCGCATCGCCAAAGATAAACACTCGGGCAAGTAAACGAGCCTTGCGTCCCAGGTTTTGGCGGGGTAGAAGAGAGAGCCGCAGCGGTTGCGGCTTTTTTCTTTTTTCCGAACACTTGCGGGTCCTGTCCTGATTTCCCTCCCCAGGACAGTACCCAGTCGCGTCGGATTATCCAAAACACGACCGGAAATGGTAGGCTACACAATCCGCGTCCGTGGGGGACGCGTCCCGCTCCGCATTTTTCCTATGCCGGTAGAGTGCAAAACTCCAAAGCCAGGGATCGAAGCCGCCAGCCTGAGTGACGTGGGACTGCAGCGCAGTAACAACGAGGACTCCTCGTTGTATTGGGAGCCCGAGTCCGAGCCGGAATTCCTTCGAAAGGGACGACTCGCCGTTATCGCCGATGGAATGGGCGGTTACGAAGGAGGCCAGGAGGCCAGCCGCCTGGCGGTCGAGACGGTCCGCCACATCTACGATCGGGACTTCAACGGAAATCCCGAGCAGGTTCTGGTTGCCGCCCTGAAGCATGCCCATCAGACCATTCAGCGGTACGCCATAGAGCATCCGGAGTTCCGCGGAATGGGAACGACATGTACGGCAATCGCAATCATCAAACGCCAGCTCTATTTTGCGCATGTTGGAGACAGCCGGCTGTATTTGATCCGCCACGATTCGATTTCGCGCTTGACTCGGGATCACTCCTATGTCGGACGGCTGGTCGAGAATGGGATCGTTCGTTCCGAGGATGCCGAGTCGCATCCCCAGCGCCACATTCTCACGGCCGCCTTGGGCGCGGGAATTCATGTAACTCCGCAGGTGCCTGACGGGCCCGTCGCTTTGCGAGACGGCGACCTGTTGGTGCTCTGCACCGACGGCCTGTGGAGCCAGGTTGGCGAGCAGGAAATGCTGCGCATTGTCCAGGCAAACCCGCCTGCTGAAGCCTGCCCGCAATTGGTGAAACTGGCACATGAACGCGGGGCGCCGGACAACGTCACGTTGCAGATCCTGCGCGTGTCAGCAAACTAGCCGCTTCTGGAGCAAAAGCCGTCACCACAAGGGACACGAAGGACCACGAAGGAGTGGCGTGCGAAATCAAACCAATTTGACTTGATGTGTGTACCATGGTACCTTGGTACCATCATGCAAGACGATTCAAAGCTCGAAATCGAGCGCGTCCAGACCGGGGTGCGAATCGAGAAACGCATCCTCAAAGTGCTGAAAGCCTTCGCGGAATACCACGACATGACTCTGGGAGATGTGCTGGAGGGCATCGTGTTGCATGCCTTCGACGGCAAGACACCGTTCAGTCCGGCTTCGCTGGAGCGCATTCGTGAGCTGAAGAAGTTTTATGGACTGGATCTCGACTCCAGCGCCAGCCACCGGCTGAAAGAAATCAATAGTAAGTCGCCGCGCAAGAAAGCCTCTACCTGATCAGGAGGAATGGTGAAGAGCAAAATCGGAATCTGCGTGTTGCAGTGGACTCTGGGGATCTCGATCCTGATCCAGGCCGTGCTGTTTGTCCTGCCGAGCGCGGCACACGACTTCGCGCGCACGCACATGCCAGCTCTTGTTCGAATGATCGTGGGCTGGGGCGAAATTATTGGTTCTGTCCTGCTCCTGATCCCACAGACGACGATTCGCGGCGCGTGGCTGTTGTTGGCCGTATTCGTCATGGCGATTCTTTTGCACTTGTTGCATGGGATGTACAGCGTGGGAAATCTGGTGGTTTACGCTGCAGCAGCGTTCGCGATCGCGGTGGGAAAAAATTAAGAGAAAGCAGGTCTGTGCTATGGGTGCCTCAATGTCCGCTACGACCTCAACTGCGCAGCAGGTCCGCCGAACCGGATCGTTCCAACTGGATTGCAGCGCCGAAACGGCTTTCCCGCTCTTCAGTCCGGAAGGCGAGCGGAAGTGGATCAGTACATGGAACCCGCGGCCGATTTTTCCTGACAGGATTGCATTTCAGCCCGACACAGTCTTTCGGCAAGGCGAGGGCGCAGACGAAGCCGTGTGGACAATTGTCGACGTCGATTGGCAGGCGCACCGGGCGGAGTACGTGAGAGTAGCGCCCGACTCACACGCGGCGCATATCGCAGTCGAGCTTGATGTGCTTGGGGACAAGCGTTGCCGGGTGCGCGTGTCTTACACGCTGACTGTTTTCGGCCATGACGCTGCTTCCCTGCTCGAATCCTTTTCCGAAAACACCTTTGCAGAAAGAATGCAGAACTGGCGCAGGTGGATCAGTGAATACCTGCGAACCGCGTAAGTAAGTGTCCCGTCGATACAGCCGATCCATAATGAAACGATGTCTTCCTGAGCAGCGGCACAGCCGGTGCGAGGGATCGTACGTCGGCGCGGTGATTTACTGCTGCTGAAAGGATTGCGAAGAGACAGGCAGCATATTGGGCCCTAGGCGACCGCATGGACGAAGGCGACTGTCGTAAGGTCCTTCACCCGGCTTCACCGGGCTCAGGATGACATATCTCATTTATCATTCCTTCGCGTCTAACCGGATTATGAAGCCAACGCGACAGCTCATCGTCTTTCTCTTGCTTTTCACCATCAACCTTGCTGGACAGACGATCCGCGGCGGCGAAGACCTCTTGCGAGCGATGCACGATCGCTACGCGAAAACCTGGTACAAAACCGTCACCTTTACGCAGAAGAGCACGACGTACAACGCGGATGGAACCAGCAGCGCCGAAACCTGGTACGAAGCGGCATTGCTGCCGGGCAAGCTGCGCATTGACATCGCTCCGTTGCGCAACGGCAACGGTTATATCTACTCCGACGGAAATCTCAGCATCGTCAACGACAACAAGCTCGCCGGGGCTCGGCACTCCGTGAACATGCTGCTGGTTCTGGGATTCGACGTGTACACGCAGGATCCTGCGACCACGTCTAAGGTCGCTAAAGACGAAGGCTATGACCTTTCGAAATTGCGCGAGGATACTTGGGACGGCAAGCCGGTTTATGTGGTCGGCGCGAACAAAGATGATCTGAAGTCCAGGCAGTTCTGGGTGGAAAAGGACACGCTGCTGTTTGTGCGGGATATCGAGCCCGCGCGCGGAGACGCGACCAAGGTCGACGACATCCGTTTCATTCATTATCAGCCTCTTGCGGGCGCATGGATCGCGGCGGGAGTCGAAGTCTACAGCGACGGCAGGAAGATATTCTCCGAGGACTACACTGACATTCAGGCGAGTGGGAAGCTCGATCCGGCAGTTTTCGATCCCCAGAAATTCAGCGCGACGCACTGGGAAAAGTAATCGCGCAAAGCACGGTACGTTTCACCGAGCTTACGACGGCGCCGGCGCGAGGCCGGCGCTACAACCCTCTCCATTCAGCATCCTCCAGCAGTAGAATAGGTTCGCAATCCTCAAACTGCTCACAAGGAAGTACTCCATGGTTCATCTCAAAGTGAATGGACAAGCGCAAGCCTTTGACGGCGATCCCGAGATGCCGCTGCTGTGGTATCTGCGCGACATTCTCGGACTCACCGGGACGAAATTCGGCTGCGGCATGGCGCTGTGCGGCACTTGCACCGTGCTCCAGAACGGCAAAGCGATCCGCTCCTGCACGAAGCAGATGGGAACGGTCGAGGGCCTGGAGATCACGACGATCGAGGGCATCTCGACACATGGGCCGCATGCCGTTCAGAAGGCCTGGGCCGAAGTTAACGTACCGCAATGCGGCTACTGCCAGCCCGGGCAAATCATGCAGGCGGTTTCCCTGCTCTCGTCCAAATCGAAACCGACCAATGCCGATATCGATGAGACGATGGCTGGCAACATCTGCCGGTGCGGAACTTACCAGCGCATCCGTGCCGCGATCAAAGAAGCGGCAAAGGAGACGGCATGATCTCCATTGAGAACGTCACGCGCCGTAATTTTCTGCAAGGGATGCTTTCGGCCAGCGCGTTCGTGATATGCGCTTCCGAGTTTCCGCTTTTCGCAAAGGCGGCAAGCGCCACAGGCGGAGGTCCCACCATCGACGCGACCGTATTTCATCCAAGTGTGTTCTTAGGAATTCAGCCGGATGGCACGGTTTTGATCGTTGCGCATCGCACTGAGATGGGAAACGGCGTGCGCACCAGCCTTCCGCGCATTCTGGCCGACGAACTCGACGCCGACTGGGCCCGCGTGAAGGTGATCCAGGGTGATGGCGATGAGCGTTACGGCTCGCAGGACACCGATGGCTCGCACTCGGTCCGCGAATTCTTTGACACGCTGCGCGAGACGGGAGCCACAGCCCGCCTAATGTTAATCCGCGCCGCCGCAAAGCAGTGGGGAGTGCCGGTGGAGCAGTGCGCGGTCGATCCGGTGCATGTGGTTTCCGACAAGAGCTCCAATCGAACCATGGGCTACGGCGAACTGGCGGCCTTGGCCGCAAAGCAGCCTGTCCCGAAGAAAGAAGAACTAAGACTGAAACCCGCGAGCGAGTGGCGATACATCGGCAAGCCCGCACCCGGATATGACGTCACCGACCTTTGCGCCGGCAAAGCGCTGTTCGGAATGGACGTGCGCGTCGATGGAATGCTCTATGCGGCTATCGCGCATCCTCCGGTGCTCGGCGGGAAAGTGAAATCGGTCGACGATTCGGCGGCGCTGAAAGTCAAAGGTGTGGCGAGGACAATTCCGATTGATCCCTTCACACCTCCGCATGCGTTTCAGCCTTTGGGCGGCGTCGCCGTGATTGCCGATAACACCTGGTCGGCATTTAAAGGCCGCAAGCAGCTCAAGATCGAATGGGACAACGGATCCCATTCCGTATACACCTCGGCAGATTACAAGAAGCAACTGCAGCAGACCGCGCGGCAGGCGGGGAAAGTGGTGCAGGCGATTGGCGATCCTGACGCCGAGTTTGCGAAAGGCGGCAAGATCGTTGAAGCCGAATACTTCGCGCCGCATCTGGCACACGCGTCGATGGAGCCGCCGGTCGCGGTCGCAGATGTGCAGGGCGGCAAAGTGACGGTCTGGTCGCCAACACAGAATCCCCAGGGCGTTCAGGAAGAGGTCGCCAAGGCACTCGGTCTAAAAAAAGAAAATGTGACCTGCCACGTGACGTTTCTGGGCGGCGGATTTGGCCGAAAATCGAAGCCGGACTATGCCGTCGAAGCGGCCGTGCTTTCGAAAAAGACCGGCAAACCAGTAAAGGTCGTTTGGAGCCGGGAAGACGACATCCAGTTCGACTATTTCCACTCCGTGGCCGCGATGTACATCAAGGCTGCTCTCGACGACAAGGGCATGCCGAAAGCATGGCTGCAGCGGTCCGTCTTCCCACCGATTTCATCGACGTTCGATAAAGACGCCGTGTACGGCAGCGCGGGCGAAATGTCGCTGGGATGGAATGTGATTCCATTCGACGTTCCCCATTTCCGATCGGAGAACGGCGCCGCGGTTGCGCACGTCCGCATCGGATGGCTGCGCTCGGTCGCGAACATTTATCACGCGTTTGCTGTGCAGTCGTTCGCCAATGAACTTGCATACATCAACAATCGCGATCCTTACGATTATTTACTCGTGTTGATTGGGCCAGGGCACACGATCGACGTTCCGCAGCAGGGCCCCCCGGACATCGCGAAGAAATACCCGTATGACACGGGGCGACTGCGGCGTGTCGCCGAAATCGCTGCCGAGCGAGCTGGATGGGGTAAAACGAAGAGCGGCAACGGACACGGCATGGGCATCGCCGTGCATCGCAGTTTCCTGACCTACGTGGCCAATGTCGTCGAGGTCGAGGTGGAACCTTCCGGCGCGGTGCGCATTCCGCACGTCTACACAGCCGTGGATGCGGGAATTGTGGCGAATCCCGAGATGGTACGGTCGCAGTTCGAGGGGGCAGCCGTATTTGGAACGAGCCTTGCGCGCACAGGAGAGATCACGGCGACGAACGGCGTGATCGACCAGTCGAACTTCCACGATTATCCGGTGGCGCGGATGAATGACGCACCGGCCCATGTGGATGTTCACATTGTCGAGAGCTCCGCGCCCCCCGCAGGCGTTGGCGAGCCTGGCGTGCCACCATTCGTGCCGGCGCTCTGCAACGCAATTTACGCAGCCACGGGAAAACGAGTGCACGAACTGCCTCTGACGAGGAACGGATTCGCGTAGGCTGCCTAAGACTACCAGTGAACACGGCGTCATCCCGAGCGGAGCCGCTGTTCAGGCGAAGCGAAGGATCTCCCGATCAGCAGTACTCGTCGGGAGATCCCTCGCGCCGCTCGCAGAAACGCTGCGCTTCGGGATGACTCCCTTGACGAAGATTCATGGCAGCTCCAAAACCTGCAGCCTTTCCTAACTGTTCAGTCGTCACCGCCAACGAATTGTTTATAATTTCCATTCCATCTTCGACTCACGCAAGGATCCCATTTGGCACTGGACGAGAAGATTTACGAGCAGCGGCGCGAGAAACTGAAGCAGATTGAAGCGCTGGGCCAGCCGACATACCGCACAAAATACGAGTTCACACACACGGTCGAGCAGATCCTGGCCGGTTACTCTTCCAAGTCTGGCGAGGAGCTCGAGCAGACCCGCGTCAACGTACGCGTGGCCGGCCGCATTATGGCGATCCGGCTCATGGGCAAAGCCGGATTCGCGCACATCCAGCAGGGCGGAAAGAAGCTGCAGATTTACGTCAAGAAAGATGCTGTCGGTGAAAAGGGATTCGAACTCTACAAACTGCTCGACCTCGGCGACCACATCGGCGTCAGCGGGTATTTATTTCGAACTCGCACCGGCGAATTGAGCATCCACGTCGACGAGATCACCTTCCTCAGCAAAGATCTTCTTCCGCTGCCGGAGAAATGGCACGGATTGATTGACGTTGAGTTGCGCTACCGGCAGCGCTATGTCGACTTATTCATGAACCCCGAGGTGCGCGAAGTTTTCTTGAAGCGCACGAAGATGATTCAGTCGATGCGGCAGACGTTCGACTCGCACGGATTCATCGAAGTCGAGACGCCCATGATGCAGCCGATCGCGGGAGGCGCTGTCGCGCGTCCGTTTATCACGCATCACAACACGCTCGACATGGATCTTTATCTCCGCATCGCGCCGGAACTTTATTTGAAGCGGCTGGTGGTGGGCGGGCTGGATCGCGTATATGAAATCAACCGCAACTTCCGGAACGAAGGGCTCGGCTGGCGCTGGAATCCGGAATTTACGATGCTCGAGGCCTATCAGGCCTACACGGATTACGAGGGCATCATGAATCTCACGCAGCAGGCCATCACGGAAGCGGCGATCGCCGTGAACGGCAGTTCGAAATCGAAGTGGACGGTTTCCGAGAATGGACAGGACGTTGTTCACGAGCTCGACTGGTCGAACTGGCAGCGCATGACGATGCGGGAGGCGATCATCAAATTCTGGCCGGAGAGATCAGGTGGCAAGCCGGAGATGAGCGAATTCGCTACCGGCGAGACCGTGAAGAAACTGGTCGAGCGCTTCAATGCCGGCCATTCGCATATGGCCTATGATCCGGCGGCGTTGCCTGGGAAAAACATCGCTACATTGTTCGAGGCGGCTGCCGAAGAACATTTGATGCAGCCGACGGTCATCTACGAATTCCCAACCGCCGTTTCGCCGCTCTCCAAGCAAAAGCCTGATGAGCCGGACTGGACCGAGCGCTGGGAAATCTTCGCGGGAAAGATGGAGATTGCCAACGGATTCAGCGAGCTCAACGATCCCGAGGATCAGCGCCGGCGCTTCGAAGCGCAGTTGAAGGAGCGCGAGCGCGGCGACGAAGAAGCGCATCAGATGGATGAAGACTACATCCGCGCTTTGTCGTATGGCATGCCGCCGGCAGGAGGCGTCGGCATAGGCATGGACCGTCTCTGCATGTTGCTCACCGACTCTCACACGATCCGCGACGTGATTCTGTTTCCTTTGCTCCGGCCGGAAAAAAATCTCACCCCAGAGGACACAGAAGGCGCAGAGAACAAGTAACCTGAACCAGGTATCTACAAATGCACTATCAGTAGTGCATCTGAATTCCTATACTTTTGGTTAGTTTTCTGGCGTAGCGGCGCTACCGTAGTGCCCGGAAGCCCTGGGGACACTGGGTCGGTAGCGCTTTGCAGTTTTCCGCCCGCCTTTCCGTTCGAATTCAGAGACTCAAGCCTTCGAGCTCCAATCCGCGATCAGAAGATGTAAATCGTATCGAACTGCAACCTCGTTAGCCAAGGCTCGCTGCTGGCCAGCGGACGTCCGATCAATGCCGCAAAGCCCAACTGCACGCTCCTGTCGAGCTGATAGAAGGCGTCGATGCGATGCTCGGTCACATTCGTTCCTTGACGAATTTCGCTGTAATTGAAATTCCCCAACACCGCTTCGCGCTCGATAAAAATGCGCGTGTATCCGATCTGGAAATCTTTCTTCTCCTGCAGGCGCCCGACTCGGCCCTCCGCCCAATATCCGCGACGCTGGTTCGAGACACAGGACGCATTGAACGTCTGTTTGAACGTCTGGCTCGCCGTATTCGCCGGAGCCGGAGCGATGTTGGCGAGATTCGCGCACGCTTCCGTGTTCTGCACGTAGTCTCCGATGAAGCTGATTGGCAGGCGAGCGTTTCCGGTATTGATGTCGATTTTCGCGAGGCTATCGATCAAGGCAAATTTCGAACCGAACTGCGCATTGCTAACCGACGAAACGCCGGTGGGATAAGCCGTGCCGCCCACTGTAACAACTGTGCTCGCGGTTGTGACGTAAAGAGAATTCTGCACCGGGCTGCTCGAGTTCAGCGGAAGAAGTCCAGCGAACGGCGTTTGCGGATTCTTGGAATTGGCACGCGACAGTGCCAACGCGATGGCGTCCGATCCACGGAAGTCATAAAAACCTGAGAAGGCGCTTAAGGTAATCCGCGGCCCCAGCGCCAATGTCGTCTGAACTTGCCCGCCATAGGTGATTTGTTGTGCGATTCGCTTGTCGGTCGAGGAAGTTCCTGCAACTTCTGCGAAAGGCAGTTGGAATCCGACGAATGCAATGCGCTTCAGCACAGACATATCCAGCTTGAAACCCAGAGTCTCGGCAGCACCTTCAGGGTTCAAATCCTTGTCCCAGGTGAGTTCGGTATTAAACCATGGATAACGGAATTTGCCGGCGGTAAGAGTGAGCGGCTTGAACTGTCTTGGTTGAAATTCTACAAACGCCTGGTCGAGGGCAATGGCTTTGCGGGTATAGAACCCTGTCATTGTGGCGTTCGTCGAAACGGGATCGTTGACGTCGCCGGTGGACAGGCTGATGCCAGTGCGGAATTGCTCTCCTAGCTCGGCGAATGCGTTGAAGCGCGCGCGGATGCGAGCCCGGGCGCGATCGAGCGAGGAGTCAGTGGGGCCTCCGAAGAACGGTTCCGCTCGAACCCGCACGTCTCCGCTGAATGAGATGGGACCCAGGCCTTTAATCTGCCGCTCAAGATTGCGAATGCGCTCGTCGGAACTGCCCGCCTGCACGTTTAGTGGCGATTGAGGCTCTTGAGGCCCGCGCGGCGTTGTGGCGGGCTTCGCCTCGGTGGCTGAGACTGTTGCTGCCGGAACCACGGCAGTCGCCGAGGCGGCCAGCACGGCCGCAGGATTGGCGGCTGGCCCGCGCTCCAATTCCAGAGCATCGATGCGTTTTTGCTGCTCGCGAATCAACTCGCGCAACTGGTCCACTTCCGACTGAAGCTGTGAGTCGGGTGCCGCAGCGGGAGACGCGGCTGGACTGCTTGCTGAAGCATTCGGCCCCGCCTCCGTTTGTGCCCATACGCTCACCGTCAAGGCGGCAGCAGTAAAGGCGGTTAGAAATCCCTTCCGACTACTCTTCATGAGCGGAGTCATCCTTTCTATATCATTAAATTAATAAACATACTTGTAATTCGTACAACTCTTCGCAATTGTGGCTGCCCTGATGAACCTGGAATCTACTCCGAGAACTCTTCAGCCCGTCGCAGCCACGCCCCACTTATGCTGCAGCCGCCGCTCCAGCGACTTGAACACCACGCCGTCTACCAGGTAGCCGAGGGCGATGATTACGAGCATCACTGCGATGACGGCGCTCATGTTGTTGAAATCCCGCGCCATCATCAGTACCTGGCCAAGCCCTAAACTCATGTAAAGCATTTCCGCCGTGATGAGAGATCGCCACGCAAAGGCCCAGCCTTGTTTTAATCCGGAAACGATGAAGGGCAGGCTCGCCGGCAGCAGGACATGCCAGAACAGCTTGAATCCCTTCGCCCCAAGATTGCGCCCGGCCTGGCCGAAGATCTTCGGCATCTGCTTGCGGCCATCTTCCATAGCCAGCGTCACCGATAACAGCGATCCCATGATGACCACAAACAGGATTGCGTTTTGACTCAATCCAAACCACAACAACGCCAGGGGCCACCAGCAGATGCTCGGCAGGCTCTGCAAACTGACGAGCAGGCCTCCCATGGTTTGTTCGAGGAACTTGCTGGACGAAATACCCAGCCCCAGGATCATGCCGAGAACTACGGAAATGACGTAGCCGACCAGGACGCGCCTCATGCTTACGGCGATGGCAATCCAGTAGGTGTGATCCTGGAACCCGCCGCGGAGTTCCTCCCACACGCCCCACGGAGTGGGAAAAAGATAGGGCGGCCAGATCTTCAGCTTCGCCAGTAGAACCCAAAGTCCAAACAAGAACCCATAGAAAATGAAATAGCGGAGTCCGCGTTTCATTCGGAGTCTCCCGGCTCGATGCGAGGTTTTACGCTGGTGCTGTATTCGGCATCAAGCGAGCGATTGATCTCCTCGCGCAATTCGTCAAGCACATGTCGAGCCGCGGCCGCAACATCGGGATCCTCCAAATGACGAGGCCGAGGCAAAGTCACCGGGAATTCGCTCTTCAGACGTCCGGGACGAAACGTGAACAGGACGACGCGATCCCCGAGACGAACCGCCTCGCGGACATTGTGCGTCACGAAAATAATGGTGCGGCCGGTCTCGCTCCAGATGCGTTCCAGTTCGTCGTGCAACAGATCGCGAGTCTGGGCATCGAGCGCCGCGAACGGCTCATCCATCAGCAAGACGTCCGGTTCCGTGGCCAGGGCGCGTGCGATGGCGACACGCTGGCGCATGCCTCCTGATAGTTGGTGAATGTAGCTGTTCTCGAACTTGGCGAGATGGACGAGCCGGAGATAATGGCGAGCCTTCTCCCATCGCTCAGTTCTGGGAACGCCCTTCATCTTCATACCGAATTCCACGTTTTGACCCACCGTGAGCCACGGAAAGAGGCCGTGCTCTTGAAAGATCATGATCCTGTCCGTACCCGGGCCCTGCACCGGCTTGCCGTCAACGAGAATCTGCCCGGAGCTCGGCGATTGCAGCCCGGCAATGAGGTGGAGTAGCGTGGATTTCCCGCACCCCGAGGGCCCGACGACGCATACGAACTCACCGGCACGAACCTGCAGATCGATGCGGTCAAGGGCAAGAAGACGTTGGCCGCCTTCGCTGCGGTAAGTGAGACAAACTTCGCTAAGCGCAACCTTGGCGCTCGAGGCCGAGTGGAGACGAAAAGTACCTTCCAGGGTAGCGAGTTTGAAGCCCCAGCCGGAACTTGGGACGGGCATGATGCGTCGTGCGTTCGTGCTCATCGAATCGCCTTTCTATGTTTCTCCTCGAGAACCTGATTCAGAATCGTCAAATCGTATAAATGGGAAAGATCGGGCATTTGTCGTCCCAGAAATCCGCCCTCGAACGCCTGCCGCGCGGCCGTGTTGATCGCCGACTGCAGCGGATCGTAGGTCACCTGAAGACGTGAGAAGGCTTCCTCCAACACGACCGGAGGGAGCGCTTTGCCCGTTTCACGAGAAATCTGTTCGTTCAGTAACTTCTTGGCCTCCGGCTGGTGAGAGTTAATCCAGTCGGTGAGCTCGACGTGAGCGCGAATCCATTTCTGCACCAGATCAGGATGTGCGCTTAAGAACTTCGTATTCACGACCAGCAAGCCGATCACGAATTGCCCATCAGGCCACAGCGACCGCTCATCCACAAAAAGGAGGCCATTGCCTTCGTGAATGAGTCGGGTGGCCCAAGGCTCGGGAGCCCAGGCAGCATCCAGATCCTTCTTGAGGAACAAAGTCAGCTGATCGGGATTAGCCATCGGGACGATTTGAACGTCGCCGCCCTTGTCGTTGGTGTTGAGGCCGTGTTTCTTGAGCCAGTTGCGCAATGCCACATCCTGCGTGTTGCCGAACTGCGGCGTGGCCACGCGCTTGCCGTGGAAGTCTTCGGGGCGACTGATACCAGCATCGTTGCGCACCACCAGAGACGCCCCGCCGCTCGCGGCGCCAGCGATCACGCGCAGAGCTTCGCCATTGGAGCGGACATATCCGTTGATCGCCGGGTTGGGGCCAACGTAAGTCATATCGATGGCACCGGCAAAAAGAGCTTCGATGGCAGCGGGACCGGCGTTAAAGCTGGTCCATTGCACTTTGACGTCAGGTCCCATCGCCCGATCGAACCAGCCGTTGGCTTTCCCCACCATCGCCTGCGCATGGGTGATGTTGGGGAAAGCGCCGACGCGAATGGTGGCCGGAGATTGCGCCGAGGCGGCGAGCATAGCTGCGAAACAGAAAACGCAAGCGATGATGAATCCGCGGGTCATGAAAGCTTCCCAGCAGGAACAGTAATTGATACTCTATTGATCCTAGATACACAATAGGAATACTAGAGATTTATCGGTTATTAATAGGACTCAGACTCTTTCGGCTGCTGCGGAGGAGAGAGCACAGATGTTTGAAGCTGGAGCACTGTCAAACATTGGGCGGCTCAATCGATGATGCCGTCGACGGCGCGCTTGAATTTGCATCGACATCGGCGATACCATGCGTCCGAGGCGACGGATGCCGCAAAACTACGTTCCCATTTTTATTTTTATTGTCATCATCGCAACCCTGCTGCCCCTCACCCTTTTACTGGCCAAACTGGTGCGGCCACAGAATCCGAACAAAACCAAGCTCATGCCGTATGAGTGCGGCATCGATCCAGTCGACAATGCGCGCGGACGCTACACCGTGCGTTTCTACATCATCGCGATTCTGTTCGTCGTCTTTGACGTGGAGACGATCTTCCTCTTCCCGTGGGCCGTAAAATTCAAGGCCTTTGGAGTCTTCGGACTGCTGGAGATATTGATCTTTCTCGCGATCCTGATCGTCGGCTACATCTGGGTGTGGAAGAAGGGCGCGCTGGAGTGGGTGTAGGGATTTTGTAATTTTGGAATCGGGTAATTTCGTAAATTCACCTCATGTCTGGCACCGCTCTCAACACAATGGACTCTTCTCCCTCCGAGAGCTTCGCGGCTTCTCGCTGGACGAAAGGCAATTTCTTCTTCCCTACCCGGCTGATTGTTAGCCCGCAACGCGTGGCGCGAGTCAAGTCCAGGCTGTTCGGCAGCAATGAAGAAAGTATCGCCATGTCGAAGATCGCATCCGTGCACATCAACAACGGGGTCTTCTGGTCCGAGATTGTGATTGAATCGACTGGTGGAACGGATCCTATCACCAGCCATGGGCATCGCAAGAAAGATGCGCAACGCATCCGCGAACTGATCGAGACCTACCAGGCGCAGGCGCGGGGATAGTTCTTCCACATGCTTTCCGGTTTGTCATCCTGAGCGAAGTTTCCGTCCGCCGCTGCGGACGGAAGCGCAGTCGAAGGATCCCTATGACCGTTCGAGTTGCAGGTATGGAAGGGATTCTTCGACTTCAGGATTGCCTGCTTCGCAACCAATCCCTTCGCTCAGAATGACACTTCGAATGAGATCCCCACCCGCGTTGACACCATTCTCTCAAGCTGATAAAAGTTATCGTTCTTCGCGAACGCACGCTGCGCCGGAGCCTGTTCCGTCGCCCTATGCCGGACGAAACCAAATCGCCCTCGACGCCGCCGCCGGATGGTGAACCGAAGCCGACGGCGGATCAGCCCGCAACTCCCGGCGGGGCGAAATCGACTCCTTCCGGCTCGGTTCAATCGGAAACAAAAACCACTCCCAACAAACCGTCTCCGCCTGCTGAGACCGAAGGTCCGCCAAAAGCGGCGGCGCCGGGAAAGCCTGCGACTCCACCGGCGAAACCGGCAACTCCTGCGGCAGTTGGACATCCGGCTCCGCCCAAACCGGCCGGCCCCGCGCCGACTCCGTGGGATTCACCGCTGGTGGCGAAGTACAAGCAGCAGTACGGTTCGGGAATCACTCCGCTCACGCATCTCGGCCAAAATTATTTTGAGGTCGACCGCTCGCTGATTCCCGAAATTCTGCAACTCCTGCGCAATGACGAACAATTTGACTATTGCGTGGATATCACCGCCGCGCATTATCCCAAGCGTGAAAAGGCGTTCGATGTGGTGTGGAATCTGTATTCGTTTGCACGAAATGAGCGGATTCGCGTGAAGACACAGATTGCGGATGGAGATTCCGTCGCCAGTTCGTTTCCAATCTGGGCGACGGCCAACTGGCTGGAGCGCGAGGTCTACGACATGTTCGGCATCAAGTTCGATGGTCATCCGGACTTGAAACGCATCTTGTTGCCGGAGGGATGGAAAGGTTTTCCCCTGCGCAAAGATTACGGCATTCTGCAACAGGACAGCGACTGGGTGCAGATCAACCTAGGAATCGAGAGCGGACAATAGCATAACAACGAAGACTAAGCCCGAATTCATGCCTGATCCCAAAACACTCTCGCCGCCCTCCCTCGAAACGCAAGTCGCAGCGCGCGACGAGACGTTTCTTGATTCGAACGAGCTCGTCATCAACATGGGGCCACAGCATCCGGCGACCCACGGCGTGCTGCGCGTCATCCTACGGCTGGACGGCGAAAAGGTTCTCGGGCTCGAATGCGTCATCGGATACTTGCATCGCGGCGTCGAAAAGATTGCCGAGAACCGCACGTACACGATGTTCAATCCGTACGTCGACCGCATGGATTATGTCGCTGCGGTCTCGAACGGGCTGGGATATTGCGAAGCGGTCGAAAAACTACTCAGCGTGGAAGCGCCACCGCGTGCACAATACATCCGCGCCATCCTCACGGAATTGAACCGTATTGCAAGCCACCAGCTCTGGCTGGGAACGCACGCTCTCGATATCGGCGCGATCACGCCGCTCTTCTACACTTTCCGCGATCGAGAAGAGATTCTTAAGATTTTTGAAAAATATTGTGGTGCTCGACTGACCACGCATGCCTTCCGGATCGGGGGACTTCAGTACGAAGCCTACGACGGCTTCGAGGCGGACGTGAAGAACTTCGTCACGTTCGTCAAGCCGAAGATTGACGAATACGAAGAACTGCTCACGACGAACCGCATCTGGCTGGAGCGCACAAAGGGTGTGGGCGTCATTTCGGGGAAAGATTGCATCGCGCTAGGGGTAACCGGGCCGGTGCTGCGAGCCAGCGGCGTGAAGTGGGACCTGCGCAAGGCCCAGCCCTATGCAAACTATAAGAATTTCGATTTCGAAATTCCGACGGGCGAGAACGGCGACACGTACGACCGGTACATCGTGCGCATGATCGAGATGCGGCAGTCGCTGCGCATCATCGAACAGGCGGTCGAAGGGATTCCTGAAGGGCCGATTATGGCGAAGGTTCCGAAGGTGATGAAGCCGCCCGTGGGCGAAATCTATCACTCGATCGAGGCGCCCAAGGGCGAGCTGGGATATTTCATTGTGAGCGATGGATCGACGCAGCCCTACCGCGTGCGCGTGCGGCCGCCGAGCTTTGTGAACTTGCAGGCGCTCGATCTGATGTGCCGCGGCCAGCTGGTGGCCGACGTCATTGCCGTCATCGGCACGCTGGACATCGTACTCGGCGAGGTGGACCGCTAGAAAAAAATTGGTAGAGGGACCGTGGAAGAGCGGCGCTTTAGCGCCGCGTTAGAGTGAAAAATAAGAGTAGGGCTTTAGCCCCGGTGGACTAGCGTTTTAATGCACGATCTCATTCAATATATTCAGTCCTACCTCGACCCGAACGTCAAGACGACGCCCGGTGCCGCCGGCAATTTCTTCTGGGCCACAATCTATATCCTCCTCGTCTTCGTCGGACTCTCCGTCGCAGTCATCGCCATGAATTGGCTGGAGCGGAAGATTCTCGCTCACATGCAAGTCAGGCTCGGTCCGATGCGCGTCGGCCCACACGGATTGCTGCAACCGATCGCCGATGCCCTCAAGCTACTTCTGAAAGAAGACATTATTCCGGCCGAGGCCGACGTGGCCGTGTTCTGGATCGCACCCTTCATCGTGTGTCTGGCCGCATTCACTGTCTTCGTGGTAGTGCCATTCGGTCCGACGCACGCGATTACCGACATGAATATCGGAATCCTGTTCATGCTCGGAGTGTCCTCGCTAAGTGTGCTCGGGATTGTCACCGCCGGGTGGGCGTCGAACTCGCACTATCCTCTGATCGGAGCGCTGCGTTCCAGCGCGCAAATGGTTTCGTATGAAGTCGCAATGGGACTCTCCGTTATTTCAGCGATCATGATGACCAGCCTTAGCGACAAGGGCGGGACGCTGAACATGATTGAAATTGTTCAGCGGCAACAGGAGCAAGGAATCTGGTTCTTGTTCAAGTTCTTCCCGCTCGGCATCATTGCGTTCGCGATTTTCGCCATCGCCATGGTCGCCGAGACCAACCGCGCACCGTTCGATCTGCCCGAGGCCGAATCCGAACTCACCGCCGGATTTCACACCGAGTACAGCGGCTTTCGCTGGTCGTTATTTTTCCTGGCAGAATACTCCGCGATGATCGCGGTCTCGTCGATCGCGGTGACGCTCTGGCTGGGCGGATGGCTGCGGCCATTCCCGAACGCGCTGAGCGGGTCCACGTGGGATTTCATCTTCTCTCTCATTCCGGGAGCGACTTTTTTGTTCCTGGGCGCACTGTGCTTCTACAGCACCGCGCGCATGCCTAAGCATCCGCTGTTCCGAATCCAGACGATGGGTCTCGCCGGCTTCGGAGCGCTGCTCGCGCTGATTGGAATCGTCCTTCTAATTCCCGGGCCGCGCCATTGGGTGCAGGACATCTTCTGGTTCTCCGCGAAAGTTGCCGGATTCATGTACCTCTACATCTGGTATCGTGGCACGTTCCCGCGTTACCGCTTTGACCAGCTTATGAAAGTCGGATGGAAGGTGCTGTTGCCGATCGGACTCGCGCTCCTGATCCTGACTGCGGTAGTCGGCATGCGAACTGAGTTGTTGGCGCAGGTCAAGGAGGTATTGCACCGATGAATCCCTCCGTAGCCGCCAATCCTCCGGTCGCGACCCCGTTCTTCTTTTATCTGCTGGCTGCGGTGATGGTGATCGGCGGCATTCTCGTGATCACGCGCAAGAATGCAGTGCACTCGGCGCTGGCGCTGATTACGACGTTGCTGGCGCAGGCCGGACTTTACCTGATGCTCTATGCTCCGTTCGTCGCCGGCGTGCAAATTATTCTCTATGCGGGCGGCATCATGGTGTTGTTCCTGTTCGTGATCATGCTGATCTCGATCGAGCGGAACATGAAGGAGCGGCAGTTTAATAAGCAATGGCTGGTAGGAATCGTGGCGGCAGGTGTGCTCGGCGGATTGTTCATCGCTGTCTACACCGCCACGAAAGGAGGCATCCTGTTTCCGATCGGCCGGGAGTCTTATGTAGAGGGACAGAATACGCAGGCCATCGCTTCCCTGCTTTTTGACCGGCAGGCTGGAATGTACATGTTCGCCTTCGAGATCGCTTCCCTGCTGTTGCTGGTCGCGATCATCGGGGCGGTAGTAATGGCCAAGAAGAGGATTTAGCTGCGACCTATGAGCCACGAGCTGCGAGTAAAGTTGTTGCAGATTCGCAAGCTTGCTCGAGCCTCATAGCTCACAGCACATAGTTTTATGCACGCCATGCTCGACATCTCGACCTTGCATTATCTGGTGCTGGGGGCAGCGCTGTTTCTGCTCGGCGTGATCGGTGTGCTCACCCGCCGGAACGTCGTCATCGTGCTGATGTCGATTGAACTGATTCTCAACGCCGTCAATCTGAATCTGGTCGCGTTCTCGCGTTATTGGCAAGGGATTCACGGACCTTCGGCATTGCATGGGCAAGTATTTGCGATTTTCGTCATCACAGATGCCGCGGCGGAAGCCGCGGTAGGGCTGGGTATCCTGATTGCCTTCTTCAGAAACAAGGAGACGGTCAATGTGGACGAAGTCAATTTGTTGAAGTGGTGAACCGCAGCTTCTAGCTGCTTGCTCCTGGCTTCTAGCGAAACGCTAACCAGCCAGGCGCTTAGCTAGAAGCTAAAAGCTAGGAGCTAGAAGCTGATTTTTCTCGACCACATCTATCTGATCCCGCTCCTGCCGGCCTTCGGCGCGGCGATCATGTTCTTTTTCGGACGGCGCCTGCAGAAGTCGTCGGTCAGCGCTATCTGTGTCGGTGTCGTCGTCCTCGCGTTCCTTCTCGCATGCGGATGCGTGCTGCAATACAACGGCTGGGCGGACGCGAACAATCATCGGCCCTTTGAGAGTATCGGATACACCTGGCTGGGCAGCGGCACCGGGCATCTTCCTTACACGACCCAGAGCGGCTCGCAAGCTCCATTCCAGCTCGACGCCCGCCTTCTGCTCGATCCGCTCTCCAGCATCTGGCTCCTGTTCGTCACCGGGGTCGGCATGCTCATCCATATTTATTCCATCGGATACATGGCGCACGAGGGAGGGTATTACCGATTCTTCGGATACCTGAACCTGTTCATGTTCTCGATGCTCACGCTCATTCTGGCGAACAACTACGTGCTCATGTTCGTTGGATGGGAAGGCGTGGGGCTGTGCTCGTATCTGCTGATCGGATTTTATTTCCAGCGGAAGTCAGCCAGCGACGCGGCGAACAAGGCATTCATTGTTAATCGAATTGGCGATGCCGGGTTCATCCTGGGCATGTTCTTCATCGCCTGGTATCTCGGATCGCTGCGCTACATCGACGTAAATGCCGCGGCCCGTTCGGGACATTTCGCCATTGGCGACCCGATCATTACTGCCGCGACGCTTCTTCTGTTTGTGGGCGCCTGCGGGAAGTCGGCTCAGCTTCCTCTTTATGTGTGGCTGCCAGATGCCATGGAAGGTCCGACCCCCGTCTCAGCCTTGATCCACGCCGCGACGATGGTTACCGCCGGCGTCTACATGGTGGCACGTTCCAATGCGCTGTTCGTGCTGGCTCCGACCTCGATGAAGACTGTGGCGATTGTCGGCGCACTGACAGCGATCTTCGCCGCCTCGATCGGCCTGGTGCAGAATGACATCAAGCGAGTGCTGGCGTATTCGACCGTTTCGCAGCTTGGCTACATGTTCCTCGCACTGGGAGTCGGTGCCTTCGCAGCCGGCGTCTTCCATGTTTTCACGCACGCATTCTTTAAAGCTCTGCTCTTCCTCGGCGCGGGATCGGTGATTCACGCTATGTCCGGAGAGCAGGACATGCGGAATATGGGCGCGCTAGAAACGCGCATTCCCAAAACCTATTGGACGATGCTGATAGCGACCTGGGCAATTACCGGCATTCCACCGTTTGCCGGCTTTGTCTCGAAGGACGGAATCCTGTGGGAGACATGGACCCGTGAAGGCACCGCGCTCCATATCCTGTGGGGCATCGGTTACATCACCGCGTTAATGACGGCGTTTTATATGTTCCGTCTCATATACCTGACCTTCTACAGCAAGCCGCGGATGAGTCATGAGGTGGAACATCACATTCATGAATCGCCGGCGTCCATCACCATGCCGCTGATCGTGCTTGCGGTGATGTCGCTCTTCGCCGGGTTTCTGGGCTGGCCGCATAGCCTGGGTGGATCGGACCGCTTTGCGCGTTATCTGGATCCCGTGTTCGCGCGTGAAGCTCCTGCATTGCGCGCAGAAGGCGAGGCTGGGCAACTTGCTGCTGGAGTTAAGGAAGAAGAACACACAAGCGGTACGGAATACGTGTTGATGTTCCTCTCTGTTGGAGCCGCGTTTGCGGGCTGGTTGCTAGCGAGGCGCTCCTACGAGAACGCTGACAAGGGCTACGTAGAGCCAATCGCGGCCGCTGCACCGCCCGTTTACAAGACTCTGCTGAACAAATACTACGTTGATGAAGGCTACGACTACGTTTTCACCGGCCGTCGCAAGCTGGGCAAGGTGCGTCTCGGCGCAATGGGATTGGGCGAAGCCAGTTCGTGGTTCGATGCGAATATAGTCGACGGCGCGGTCAATGCGGCCGGCTGGCTGACCCGCGCGACTGCCACGATTTCCAGTTGGTGGGACAAGTGGATTATTGACGGCATCGGCGTCAACGGGCCCGCGATCCTCGCGCGCATGTTGAGCTACCCAGCGCGTCTACTCGAATGGGGACTGGTGCAGTGGTATGCGCTGGTCATGACCGCGGGGCTGGTCGGGTTCGTGTTTTATTACGTGTATCACTGAAAATCGCTCTTAGCTCTCGGCTCTTAGCTATTAGCTAGAAGCCAAGAGCCAAAAGCCAAGAGCCAAAAGCAATGGAATCTCACATTCTCTCCATCATCCTCTTTACGCCGCTGGTGGGCGCGATCTTGCTCCTGTTCGTTCCTAAGGAGAACAAGGACGCCATCCGCTGGATCGCCAACATCTTCGCCCTCGGCGGCTTTCTGATCTCCCTTCCGCTCGTCCCGATGTTCTGGGAGAAGGTAAAAAGCGGCGACCCGGCTCCGTTCAAGTTCATCGAGGGCACAGCAAACAACTGGATTCCCTCCATCGGCGCTGGATACGTCCTCGGCATCGACGGCATTTCGTTCCTGCTGATCATGCTGACCACGCTGCTCGGCTGGATTTCGATCCTCTCCTCGTGGACTGCGATCGAGAATCGCGTGAAGGAATACTACGTCTGGTTCCTAATCCTGCAGACGGGCATGCTCGGCGTTTTCATGGCACTCGATTTCTTCCTCTTCTTCGTCTTCTGGGAAGCGATGCTGGTGCCCATGTATCTGCTGATCGGCATCTGGGGAGGCCCGCGCAAGCTTTACGCTGCGATCAAATTCTTCCTATACACGCTGGCTGGTTCCGTGCTGATGCTGCTGGGGATTCTGTTCCTCTATTTCCATCACCACGGCGTTACGGGTATCTACACGTTCGCGATTCCTGAGTTATACAAAACTGCACCGCAGATTTATTCCGACTACGGGCCGTACGCGGCCACGCTGCTGTTCCTGAGCTTCTTCTTCGCCTTCGCGATCAAAGTCCCGATGTTCCCCTTCCACACCTGGCTGCCGGATGCGCACGTGGAAGCTCCGACCGCCGGTTCAGTCATTCTGGCGGGCGTTCTGCTGAAGATGGGGACTTACGGATTTATCCGCTTCTCGCTTCCCTTCTTCCCCGACGTTCTGCAACACGGCCGCGTTCGTTTTTGGGTGATGGTGCTGTCGGTCATCGCCATCATCTACGGCGCGCTGGTTTCGCTCATGCAGAAAGACATGAAGAAGCTGGTGGCCTATTCGTCCGTTAGCCACCTGGGCTTCTGCACGCTGGGGATTTTTGCGCTGTCGCCACTCGGCCTGAGCGGATCGGTGCTGCAGCAGATCAATCACGGCATCTCGACCGGCGCACTGTTCTTGATCGTCGGCATTCTGTACGAGCGGCGGCATACTCGCGAAATCGCCGAGTACGGCGGGATTTCGAACGTGATGCCAATCTACGCCACCATCACGATGATCATGTTCCTGTCGTCGATGGGACTGCCGTTGCTCAACGGATTCGTCGGCGAGTTCACGATTCTCGGTGGAACGTTCTTCCAGAAAAACATCGCCGGACATCCGGGATGGGTCTGGACGGCGTGGGCCGTTCCCGGGGTGGTTCTGGCAGCGGCGTACCTGTTGTGGCTATACCAGCGCGTCTTTTTTGGCACAGTCACCAATCCGAAGAACGAGAAACTGCACGATCTGACTCCGCGAGAAGTGGCGACGTTCGTCCCGCTGATCATCATGGCTTTGTGGATCGGGCTGTATCCCAAGCCGTTTTTCCAGATTCTCGAACAACCGGTGAACGGACTGGTCGCGGCCGTCAACCGGGAGACGCCGAACACAAATGCGACCGCCAGCACCGCTCCGGTGGAAACTCCGGCGGCTCCTGCTGCGATGCCAAGCGCGCCGAAACCTGCAGCGATGAAGGCAAATGCTCTCCCAGCCGCGCATCCGGCGGCGGCCAAGCAGCCTGCATCCGCTGCTCCAGCAAAGGGGAAGAACTAGTGATCGGCACCGGATTCACGTCAGTTGACTACGTGCTGGCTTTGCCCATCACGCTTCTGGCGCTGTTCGCACTCGGCATTCTCCTGATCGACCTGCTGCTGGAGCCAGATCAGAAGTGGGTCAACCCCGTCACCGCACTTTTCGGTGTCGCCTTCTCCGCCGCTGCGATATGGAATCCCATCAAGCCTGGAATCCTGACTTTCCTGAGCGATCAGCGGCTCGCGGGCCATCCTGCGATGCTCCGCACGATGGTCGTCGATCGCTTCGCGATTTATTTCTTTTATCTTTTTCTGGCGGCAACCGCGATCGCGATCCTGATGTCGGTGCGCTA